>Ga0209319_1000329_pt1 | contig 66724 bp, 49 predicted proteins | sample RifGroE2_FD_184000 | JGI IMG/M metagenome (GOLD analysis project Ga0209319, IMG submission 184000) | Groundwater microbial communities from Rifle, Colorado - Groundwater E2 (SPAdes) (version 2) | ecosystem: Environmental > Aquatic > Deep subsurface > Groundwater | place: Rifle, Colorado, United...
TGGTGAATTAAAATCTCTGTTTAATATTATCAAATCAGAATTGAACTTCGAAACAAAAATCACCAATAAAAGCATCGTGACATCTTGATTATCTTTTAGTTGAATACGTGGGGAACTTTAGAAGCTCTGCCAGAGTTTGATGTAACTTTCAATATGTCAATTAAATACAAACCCCAGTTTTCCAAACTTGGAAAACTGGGGTTTGTAATCTACTGAATAACAATGTGTTTCATCAAACACTGCCAAAGTTCGTTCCCAGCAAAGCCCCACGATGCTTGGCAAGGTTATTCCGCTCTGATGGCGGCGATTCCGGGGAGTTCGATTCCTTCAAGGTATTCCAGCATAGCGCCTCCGCCGGTAGATACATAGCTAACTTTGTTTGCAAAGCCCATCTGGGTAACTGCAGCTACAGAATCGCCGCCGCCCACCAGGGTGAAGACGCCGGTTGAGGTGATATCTGCAAGTAGTGTGGCGATGGTTTTGGTTCCGTTTGCAAATTTCTCCATTTCAAAAACTCCTACAGGGCCGTTCCAGAGTACGGTTTTAGATGCGCGCAAAACAGCTTCCCACTCTTTGAGGGTAGATGGGGCGGCGTCCATTCCAAGCCATCCGTCCGGAATTGCGTTGTCCTGACAGATTTTTGTGTTGGCGTCGTTGCTGAATGCATCTGCACACACAACCTCGCCGGAGTAGTAGAGTTTGACCCCTTTTGCGGCGGCCTTCTCCAGGATGGTGAGCGCAAGCTCCATCTGATCATCTTCGCAGAGAGAGTTTCCAATCTTACCACCTTGTGCTTTGATAAAGGTGAAGACCATACCGCCGCCGATAATCATATTGTCGCATACATCAAAAAGCTTCTCGATAATGGCAATTTTGGAAGATACTTTGGCCCCGCCGATAATGGCCGTCACTGGGTGTTCGGGAGATTTTAGCACTTTGTCTATAGCTTTAATCTCGCCCTCCATTACATACCCAAACATTTTATCGTTAGGGAAGTATTTGGCTATAAGGGCTGTAGATGCGTGAGCACGGTGGGCAGTACCAAAAGCGTCGTTGATATAACAATCTGCATAAGAGGCCAGCTTTTTGGTAAACTCCTTCTGAAGCTCCTTCATAGCAGCTTTGGCAGCCTTCTTCTCCTCCTCCGAAACATCCTCGGCAAGCCCGCGTGGTTTACCCTCCTCCTCGGCGTAGAAACGAAGGTTCTCAAGAAGCAGAACCTCGCCCGGTTTGAGGGTTGCAGATAGTTGTGCGGCCTCCTCTCCCATACAGTCCGGAGCAAATTTGATCTTTACTCCAAGCTTCTCTTCTATTGCCGGAATTATATGTTTAAGAGAGTATTTGCCGGTTGGCCCTTTTGGACGACCCAGATGGGACATCACGATTAGGGATCCACCCTTCTCAAGTACTTTTTTAAGTGTCGGAATTGCTGCTCTGATGCGGGTGTCATCTGTAATTTGAAAAGATTCGTTAAGGGGAACATTAAAGTCTACCCTCACAATGGCTCTTTTACCCGTGAAGTTGTAATTATCAATACTTTGCATATGGAATATTTATTAAATAAATGTTTATCCGAGCCGCAAAATTAAGAATATTCTCAGAAAATTACTACCTTCGGGGCTGTTTAATTAACAATTTAAAACCAAATTTTGTGATATTACTGGAGTCTCCCCAAAAGTGGAGTGATTATGAGCTGATTGACTCAGGGGATTTTGAAAAGCTCGAAAGATTTGGCAACTATTGTCTTATCCGTCCGGAGCCCAAGGCGTTGTGGGAAAAGAGACTCTCTCAAAAGGAGTGGCTGGATTTGGCGCATACTAAGTTTACAACCGGTGCCGGGTTTGGCAAGTCGGGCAAAGAGGACTCCGGAACCTGGCATCAGCTTAAAAAAATGCCGGACCAATGGGTTATCGGCTATAAGAAGGGGCAGCTGGATTTCAATATGAGGCTTGGCCTCACCGCTTTCAAACACGTGGGAATCTTCCCGGAGCAGGCCCCAAACTGGGACTACATCTACGAAAACACCTCCAAAATATCTGCAGAGAACGGCAAGAACGGTTTTCCGAGGCCAAAGATCCTCAACCTTTTTGCCTACACAGGGGCTGCTTCGCTGGCCGCTAAGTGTGCAGATGGGGATGTTACGCACCTGGACTCTGTGAAGCAGGTGGTTAGCTGGGCAAGAACCAATATGGAGTTGAGCAGGCAAGATAACATCCGCTGGGTCATCGAGGATGCTCTTAAGTTTGTTAAGAGGGAGGCAAGAAGGGGAAATCTTTACCAGGGAATAATTATGGACCCGCCCGCCTACGGGCACGGCCCGGATGGTGAGAAGTGGAAGCTGGATGAACTTCTCTTTGAGATGATGCAGGAGGTTGCGCAGATTCTGGCTCCAAAAGATAGCTATCTGGTTTTAAACCTCTACTCGAACGGATACTCTGCACTCCTCTCCGAGACCATTGTTAAGAGTGCGTTTCACCTGATGGATAAAAAGAGAGAGAGCTATGAACTCACCTACGGAGAGCTGTTCATTGCAGATAAATTTGAAAAAGCCCTGCCACTGAGCGTCTTCACCCGTCTGCGGAGATAATTAAAGAGCAAAATGTGACGGCCGGCCCGGCAGCTTGGCAGCTGACACAACAGTCTCAGAAGATAATAAATAAAAAAATGTGACAGCCGGCCCGGCACTCCAAATAGTTACAACAGAAAGAAGATTTAAAACATAAAATATGACAACACTACCGGCAATTCTTGCGGCTCCGCTTGCAATAACCTGGGGGCCAAACCCGGAGATTTTCTCTATCGGGCCAATACATATCAGGTATTACAGTATTCTGTTTGTATCGGGATTTATAATCGGCTACTACATCTTTATGAGGTTTTTCAAGAGAGAGGGGTTGCCTGTAGAGATTCTGGACACACTGCTTTACACACTGCTGGGGTCGGCTGTTGTTGGTGCAAGGCTGGGGCATTGCCTCTTTTATGAGCCGGCTTACTATCTCTCCAAACCCTGGGAGATCTTTATGATATGGGAGGGGGGTCTCGCCAGCCACGGAGGCGCAGTTGCAATTCTTATTGCCCTCTGGTACTATGCGCGCAAATATGGGCGCAGATACGATTTTGACTATATGTGGCTCTTAGACAGAGTTGGTGTTGCAACCCCTCTGGCCGGAGCACTCATTCGTCTGGGCAACTTGATGAACTCCGAAATTTACGGCAATCCTACAGATCTTCCGTGGGGCTTTATCTTCACAATTAGGGGAGAGACTCTCGCAAAGCACCCCACCCAGCTCTACGAAGCACTGGCATACCTGTTTACATTCGCATTCCTGATGCTCCTCTACTGGAAATTTCTGGATAAACTCAAAAAGGGCACGATGTTCGGCATATTTATGATAGGAATTTTCGGAACCCGATTCTTCATAGAGTTTGTAAAAGAGCCCCAGGTAGCATTCGAACAGGGTATGACACTCAATATGGGCCAGTGGCTTAGCATTCCATTTATCCTTCTGGGGATTTCAATTATTGTTTACAGCATCATAAAAGGTTCGCCTGCTGCAATCCAAAACTATGCAGATATCAAAAAAGCAAAAACAAAATCTGCCTCAGATAATATAAAATCTGAAGCAGATAAAATTAAGAGCGGTAAGTCTTACAAGTAGCAGACCTCCCGGGGCTTATAAATCCATCGCAGAAAGCTCTGCAAGAGAGAGTTCAAAATTCTTCTCTGTTTCAAGAGCTCTTCTTAAAGCTTCGTAATAATACTCTATCTCGGTTAAGTAGTTGAGCAGAGATATCTCTCCGGCATCAAAAGCTCTCTTAAGCAGGTGCTCGTTGTTGAAAGAGGATAATGCAACTCTGTACTTTAATGCAGATTGTTTAAGCTTTACAGCTTTGTCATAGAGACCTTGCAGCCGAGTGTAAAACGCAACTTTGCTATCTGCAAGCACAGATTGATTTGCGGTTAATTGTGCTTGTGCTTGCCTGACTCTGTTTTTATTATTCCACAAAGGGATAGAGAGACCAACGGTCACGCCTTGAAATCTCTCTCCAAGAAGTTGCTCACTCATATATCCGGCAGAAAACTTAGGCAACCCCTGGGCTCTGTTCAAGCGGATCTTCTCTTGGCCGATTGTTATTTGCGAGTTTGCGTATAGTAGTGCGGGATTTTTAGATACAACACTCGAATACCACTCATCAAAATTGTCAGGTAAGAGACCTCCGGGGTAGCTGTTTTGTTCAAAAACAATCTCTTGCCCGCCATTCAGTCGTTTAAGCTCAGATAAGAGAATAGTTCGTTCGGTCTCTATTCCGCTAGCTTCATTTTGCAGAGAGATAACATTCATTTGAGTTTTATTGTTTTCAATAATGTTTGCCTCCCCTTTTTCAAGTTTCGCCCGATAAGCAGCTGCAATCCGTTCTGCATTACTCAATCTTTGAGCAACCTCGCCGGTAAGTGCATTGTAGTAAACCAGTTCAATGCAAATCTGTTTTGCGTGCAGCAGCAAGGATAACCTCTCTGCCTTGTAAAGAAGCTCTAAGTTTGAATTTTCAAGTTTCGCAACTCTATCCCTGTGGCCGTAAACTGTTGGGAAATCGAATGACTGTGTGATTTTGAAATCTGTACGCTCTCCGTTTACAGGGGTATTTCCCCACAGATAGGCAAACTCAACCTCGGGATCTGACAGGAAGATACCTGTACGGTTCCCGAGTTTTTGAGCTTCCATCTGTTCCCGGAGTGATTGCAGGGTTGTACTATTTGCTTCAATCCGTGACAGAATATAATTATAATCGCCTTGAGCTGTTGTAGTTAACGCAATAGCTAATAGGCCTATACTCAAAATTATCCTTTTCATATTTGCTGTTCTTTCTTTAATCTTCTGTTTTGAAGTATTTCATAAGCTATAGGTACAATGTAGATATTTAAAAGGGTAGATGTCAACAGTCCACCCAGGACTACTACAGCCATAGGGCTTTGAATTTCATTACCAGACTTGTCGCCGTTAAGAACTAAAGGAATAAGCGCGAGTGCGGCCGTTAACGCAGTCATAAGTATTGGATTCAATCTGTCAAGCGATCCCGCCACAATAGTTTTAGTAAGAGAATCATCTGTATGTTCCATATGTTGATATTTTGAAATCAGAAGAATTCCGTTTCTAGTTGCAATACCAAACAAGGTAATAAACCCGATAATAGAGGGAATACTTATTATACCGGAAGTGATCCACACGGCAAATACTCCACCAATCAATGCCAAAGGAAGATTGACCAAAACAATTGCAGAAAGTGATACGTTCTTAAACTCGCTATACAGCAGCAGGAAAATTACACATATCGCTAATATAGAGGTGATAAGAAGAGTTCTTGATGCGCTTTTGGCACTCTCGAACTGCCCTCCGTACTCTACACGGTAGCCTTGAGGGAGATTAATCTGTGATTCTATATTTGCTTTAATTTCGCCAACTACACCATTCAAATCTCTCCCTGCAACATTCGCAGAAACAACTATCTTCCGTTGCACGTTTTCTCTGCTTATTGAATTTGGCCCACCAACGGAAACAATTTCTGCAACCTCTTCCAATGGTACTTTTTTCCCGTTTTGGGTGTCAATAAGAGCAGACTTTACCTGTTCAATATTTTCGGTATAGCTTTTATTTAATTTCAAAACCAAATCGAAACTGCGCTGCCCTTCATAAATTTCGGATAGCTTCTCTCCTGCAAATGCAAGTTCGATAAACTCATTGAAATCTTCTATTGATATACCATATTGGGCAAGCATACTTCGTTTAGCTCTCACCTGCAATTGAGGTGTCTCAGTCTGCTGTTCAACGGCAACATCCACCAAACCATCAATTCCTATAATTGAACCTTTTATTTGGTTGGCAATCATAAACATCTGGCTCAAATCTGTCCCGAACAGTTTGATAGCGATATTTGCCCTTGTCCCGGAAAGCATATGGTCTATGCGGTGTCCAAGCGGTTGTCCTACAGTAAACGCAAGTCCCGGAACAGCTCCCAGTTTTTCACGGACTTCTGCCATAAACTCTTCACGCCCTCTTTTTCCTAATGTAAAGTTCACATCAATTTCTGCACTATTTGTAGATAATGAGTGCTCGTCAAGTTCTCCACGTCCGGTTCGCCTTGCTGTACTTGTAACTTCCGGTAATAAAAGCAACTCCGTCTCTATAAGGTTCCCTAAACGATCGCTTTCATCAAGGGTTACACCGGGTTTGGTTACTGCCGAAATTGTAAGCGACCCTTCGTTGAACTCGGGTAGAAAACTTCTCCCCATAGTCACAAAGAGCACTCCGGCAACTAATAGAAGAGCTATTGTGGGGTAAATTACAATTTTCTTGTTTGTAAGAACCCATAACAGCGACCTTTCATATAGTGTAGAAAGCTTTTGAGTCAGCCAGTTATCCTTTGTTTTTTTGTCAAGGTAGTTGTCTCGCGAAAGCATCATTCTACAGAGCAGTGGAGTTATTGTCATTGCCACAACCAGCGACATAAACAGCGATACTATATAAGCCACGCCAAGCGGCTTGAGCATTCTTCCTTCCATTCCGGAAAGGAAAAAGAGGGGTATAAATGCCACAATAATTATAAAAGTTGCATTGAGGATAGAAGCTCTAATTTCAACGGAAGCTTTATAAATGACACTTACTACTGACTCCCGCTCTTCCTTTGGCTTAATGTGATTTTGCCTTAAGCGTTTGTAAACATTTTCTACGTCAATAATGGCATCATCTACAAGAGATCCTATGGCGATGCACATTCCGCCCAGCGTCATCGTATTAATATTCATTCCAAGCAGATAGAGAACGATGAGAGTACCGAAAAGTGACAGGGGAATAGCGATTACCGAAATAATTGTCGTTCTGAAACTGGCTAAGAAAATAAACAGAATAATTATTACAAATATTGCCCCCTCCATCAAAGCTATCCCGACGTTATTTACAGAAGCCTCAATAAAGTCAGCCTGACGGAATATTTTAGTATCCATCCGAACATCTGCAGGAAAAGTTTTTTTAATTTCTGCCAAATTGTACTCAATACGCTCTGTAACGTTGAGAGTGTTGATATTAGGTTGCTTGGAGATAGCCAATATTACAGAAGGCTTAGCATTTTGAGAAGCGTGCCCCATTTTAACCGGGGTTCCAATTACAATCTCAGCAACATCAGATAGTACTACAGGTCTTCCATTTCTGGTTTTCACATAAGTTTCGCCAAGCTCTTCAAGGTCGTTGGTACGAGCCATTCCGCGAAGTGCATACTCGTTTCCGTAGTCCCGAATAATACCACCTGTAGAATTTGTGCTTAATGTTTTTCCAACGCTTTTTAGCTCTTGCAGTGTGACTCCGTAGGCGTTCATCTTTACAGGGTCTGCAAGAATCTGATACTGCTTGTAGTCACCACCGATAATGGTTACTTGAGACACTCCTCCGGTAGCTAGTATTGCCGGTTTAACAATCCAGTCTGCTAATGTACGAAGCTCCATCATTGAAGTTGAATCGGCTTGAAGTCCTACAAATAGGATCTCTCCCATCAAACTTGATTGCGGAGCTAGCACAGGAATAATACCAACAGGTAGTGAACTTGTGAGTGTTCCCATCTTTTCGCTGACTATCTGACGGGCTTTAAAAATATTCGTACCCCATTCGAACTCAACCCAAACAAAAGAGTATCCCTGCAGAGATGCCGAACGCACCCGGCGTACATCGGTGGCCCCATTGACTGCGGTCTCTATAGGAAATGACACCAGACGCTCTACCTCTTCCGGTGCCATTCCGTGAGCGTCTGTCATTAAAACTACTGTAGGGGCTGTCAAATCCGGAAACACATCCACATCCATTTTTTGGAAAGTGTATGTTCCGCCAACAATAAGCAGTACTGCACCAAGCAGTATAAAGAGCTTATTATTGAGCGAGAATTTTATGATATTGTTCAACATAACATATTGCTGTTAATGTACGTGACCAGAGTGTGCATCCAGAGCACCCGATGCCTGTGCAAGTTTAACTAAAATAGCACCCTTGCTTACAATCCTCTCTCCTACAGATACACCCTCTATAACTTCTGTACGGTATCCATCAGTTACACCTTTACGAATAACTCGTTTCTCAAAAAATTCCGGAGTAAGCTGGGTATAGACAAAATAGTTACCCATCTCTTCTATGATAGCTTCGTTGGGAATAGTTATCGCCATATTGTTGGATTGGGTTTTTATAAAAACATCTATAAAGCTCCCGGACAGTAACCCTACACTATTTTTTACTTTAAAAAACACCGGGATAAGAGGGTTTTCAATATCTGTTGATTTGCCGTAAGAGAGAACTTTGCCGTCCAGCTCCTCAAGAGAATACCTTAAGTTGCTGCTCGTATTAATAAAGGTTGCAGATACAATACTGCCCAATAATGGATAATATTTTGGTTGCAATTGCGCTTTTATTAACATATCAAGATTTTTAGATACAATCACTATGGGCTCTCCAGTCTCTACATATTGACCATTTTGAACCATAAGTTTAGCAACATATCCTTTTATAGGAGAACTAATTATCTGTCTCCCCAAAGAGAAATTTGCCCGAAGATTGCTGTAGTTAGCTTCAGCATTTGTATACTCGGTCTCTGCTCTTAAAAGTTCACTCTGTGATACGATATTATCTTTGGCCAAATCCTTTTTTCGTTCGTATTCTGCTTTGGCCCTGTTGTACTCCGCAGTTGCTTCGCTCAGGCGTACAGAAAGGTTGTTATCTGCCATACCTTTGCTCTCTACAGAGAATAGTTGCTCTCCTTCGTTTACTATTTTACCCTCCACTATCTCCTGAGCTGAATAGGTTACTATTCCACCGGTCCTTGCAACAACAACTCTTTGGTCTGCTTGTGATGGCAATATTTGAGCAACTGTACGAATTACTTTCCCAAAAGACTCAAAACGTGCCTCTTCGGTGGCAAAGTCTAGTTTCCAACTTTGTTCTTTAGTAAAAACAGCACCATTGCTACTGGACATAGCCGCATCTGCAGCATTGTGTTGGGCATCGTGTACATCACTATAAACCCTAACATCCGGAACGACTATCTGCGATTTCGCATCGGGAGCCTCTATATCAAAAATGATTTTGCCGGCACCGGCCATTGCGGGAGTTAAAAAGAATTCATATATGCCTGTACGGGTAGGTTTTTCAAGTGTTTGTCGAATACCTTCAGTGCCAATTATAAGACTTATTGTAACTCTCCCCTCTGTAATCGGTTTGAAATTTTTCAAAAAAGAGAAATGGGCAAGAATGCTACTTTGTTGCCCGGCTACAAATGGCTTAGCTTCTGCATATACTTCAAATGCATCGCTATATGCTGTAAGCTGAAGGTTTTCGTCGTGAGGATGCTCCTCGGCTACGACACTTTGCCTATTTTTACAAGATATTATGGTGATTGCTAAAAGCATCACCATAACTAAGTTCGTTATCTTCATATTACCTTAGCTGCTAATGTTTATGGTTTGGGTCTGAGTGATCGTGTTTGTGGTCATCTTTTTTTTCCGGTTGCACAACGGTAGAATCTGCTTTAACTTGAAAACTCTCTTGTGAAGCAGGGGCTTTGGCCTCTTCTTCGTGGTTCCCGTGCACAGATCCATCATCGTGAACGTGTGTGTCTGCCGGTTGGTTTTTACTTGAACAACTTTCGCAAGAGGTGAGTCCAAAAATGATAAGAGCAGATAAGATGATTGCAATAATTTTAAATGATTTCATATTTGTTGTTATTATCAGGTTATTAGATACTTAACACAAAGGGAGATGAGCTTAATTTTATAAGCACAGATGCTGCCTTTGCAATAAAAAAACTGAAAAAACTAACAAACGGGAGGAGCTCTCAACCCGATAGAGCCGGATGAGAATTTGGAATAATATGATTCAATGTATGGTTTTTGCCGAAACGGTAACCCGCCCTCATTCACTAAGCTAAACTTGTCAATACCACGCGGGGAGACAAAAGTTTTAGATGTTTTGTAATCACAATTTTCATAGCACTCAAATTTTGGACTATTATCAGAACGGGTATAAACCTCATTGAGTGCGCACTTCTCAGTCTCACTGTTACTTTCGTGATTGTGGGTGCTAGGTGCCTGATGATGGTCACTAGGTGTGTGGTTATGGTCACTAGATGCGTGATGATGATCTTGGGATCTCTCCTTGATGTTCCTCTCAAGCAGTGCTACTACAAACCCATTGTGATGATGGTGCGGGACAATTGTATGAGCCAACATTATTATATTGGCAAGTAACAAAAGGCTTGTAGAAATTATTTTTTTCACACTCTATTCTTAGTAATCCTTCAAAGATAAAAAAAACATAATCATTTGGCAAACCTACATCCGCTCACCGTCGCGACGGAGGTCTTTCTCTTTGATTGAGTGGCGTTTGTCGTATTCTCTTTTGCCTTTGGCCAGGGAGATGTTTAGTTTTGCGTAGCCGTTTTCGGCGATAAAGAGCCGGGTTGCGATTATGGTGAGCCCCTTCTCTCGTGTGGCACGGAAAAGACGGCTGAGCTCTCTTTTACTGAGCAGAAGCTTTCTGTCTCGCTTGGGGTCGTGCTTGTTGAAACTGCCCCACCAGTAATCTGCAACGTGCATATTTTTGACAAAGAGCTCCCGGTTCACAAAATAGCAATAGGAGTCCGAAAGGGAAGCTTTACCGGCGCGGATAGACTTAATCTCTGTACCAGAGAGAACTATACCTGCGGTAAAACTTTCGATGAACTCATACTCAAATGAGGCTCTCTTGTTTTTAATCTCTATTTTACTCTTTGCTTTAGTCATTGGAGTGCAAAAATAGTGTAAATTTGTGAGATGAACCATAATTTAGTTAGCGGGATGAATGCAGACCTTCTTTGCATTCTTGGGCCAACGGCCTGTGGCAAGACAAAATATGCCGTAAAGTTAGCCGCTTCGGCTTCGGGAGAGATAATATCTGCAGACTCCCGCCAGGTTTATAGGGGGATGGATATCGGCACCGGGAAAGACCTTTGTGAATACACATATAATGGAGTTGAAGTTCCGTATCACCTTATAGATATTGCAGATCCCGGGAGCAGATACAATATCTTTGAGTATCAGCGGGATTTTCATAAAGCGTATGAAGATATTAGAAGCAGGGGTAAGCTGCCGGTTCTTTGCGGCGGAAGCGGGCTCTACATTGAGGCTGCCACAGCAGGATATCAGCTGCCGGAGGTTCCTCCCGACCCACTTTTAAGAGAGGAGCTGGAGAGGGAGAGCAGCGAAGAGCTTATCAAAAGACTCGCGGCAATGAAGAGCCTGCACAATGTAAGTGACACCCAGAGCCGCAAACGGCTCATAAGGGCACTTGAGATTGCCATCTACCAGCAGCAGAATCCCTCAAACAGCACAGAGTACCCCCCAATCAAAACCAGATTCATCGGGATAGATGTGGGCAGGGAGGAGCGAATTAAGAGAATAGACAAACGGCTCAAAGAGCGGCTCAAGGGTGGTATGATTGATGAAGTAAAAGGGTTGCTGGAGAGCGGGCTTAAGCCGGAAGACCTTATCTATTACGGACTTGAGTATAAATATGTAACCCTCTACATTACCGGCGAGATAAGCTATGTGCAGATGGAGAGCCGCCTCTCTACGGCCATTCATCAGTTTGCAAAAAGGCAGATGACTTGGTTTCGGGGGATGGAGCGCAGAGGCATAAATATTGAATGGGTAAGTCCGGATAGCAGATTGGTTTTTTAAGTAAGTTAAACAGATAATAAATTGAATAGGATATGAGAAGAGGTTTAAGGATTGGATTTGTGCTGGTTTTAACAGCAGTGATGTTGCACCCCTTTTATGCAAATGCGCAGAAACAGGAGGAGATGAAATTTGTGAATGTAGATGATCTTATGATAATTGGTAAGGGTTTTCAGGAGAGTCACGTCAAATATGGCCGTGTGCCGTTATCTCTTATGCCGGAGCTCAGGAAAGAGCTGCTGAGTCTGGGGGCAAACAGTGCCGGGCTAGCCGTACGGTTCAACTCCAACAGCTCCGTGATCTCTGTAAGGTGGAAGCTTCTGGAGGATGTTAGTATGAACCATATGCCGGACACCGGGATAAAGGGGCTGGACCTCTATGTTCTGGATGGGGGCAGATGGCAATATATTGGTACAGCAAGGCCCAACGCCAAGGAGAGCTTTGCAGTATTTGTGAGAAATATGACCAAACAGAACCGTGAGTTCATAGCATACTTTCCCCTTTATGACGGGGTAGAGTCGGTGGAGATAGGGGTAGAGCAGGATGCCCAACTTAGAGCGCCTCAAAACAGCAGGCTGGTAAAGAGTGCCAATAAAAAGCCACTTCTCTTTTACGGCACAAGTATAACCCAGGGCGGATGCGCATCAAGGCCCGGAATGGCATACCCATCAATTATTGGAAGAGCTCTGGACAGAGAGACCATAAATCTTGGTTTCTCAGGAAATGGTAAGATGGACTTTGCAATGGCAAAGGCAATTAATATGGTTGATGCAGATGCAATTATCCTGGACTGCCTTCCAAACACAACCGCTCAGAGCTTAAAAGACAGCGCCTACCGCTTTATCACCCACATTGCACTTGCAAAACCAAATGTGAAGATCTTTATGGTAGAGAATGCCAACTTCCCATACCTGATTGTTGACACTGTTACCAAAGCAGCACTTGAAGAGGAGAACCAGGTGTGGCGCGAACTCTACGCCCGGCTTCTCACAGAGGGATTTCTCAACATCGAGTACATAAGAGGCGACAACCTCCTGGGAGAAGATGGCGAAACCACCGTGGACGGAGTCCACTTCACCGACCTCGGCTTCCTGCGATTCGCTGGGTCACTTATGGAGTACCTCAAGATTTACTCCCCGCAATAAACTTTGCCAGTGTTTGATGTATCGCACTGTTAGTTAGCTAGATATAAAAGGCAGTTTTCCAATATTGGAAAACTGCCTTTTGTAAATATATGAAAAATATATATTTACATCAAACACTGGCAAAGCCTAACACTATTTTGATTTAAAAAGCAAAAGCATTACCTTCGTATTCAGATACAGTAGTATCTCAATATAATAAAATACATCATAATCAAATACAGTAGTATGCCTTTGCTCTATAATTTCGACATAGAATCTCCTCAAGAGTTATTAGCCATTCTTGCCGGGAATATGCAAAAACGCAGGCTGGAAAAAGGACTTTCCCGAGAAGCTCTTACCGAACTTAGCGGAGTCCCGACACCTACGATTGCCAAGTTTGAACAAAAGCACACCATTTCACTGGCATCATACGTAGCAATTGCAAAAGCATTGGGATATTCCAATGCTATAAAAGAGCTATTATCCAAACCTCTGTTCAGCACTATGAAAGAGCTGGAAATGATTAACAAGAATAAAAACAGAAAGAAGGGGCGCAATGAAATCGGTAAATAAACTTACAGTAACCTATCACAGCCGGAATGTTGGAACGCTCACTATGACACCCAACAATCGCCTGTGTGCTTTCCAGTACGATAAAGAGTGGCTGGACAGTGGGTTTCCCATATCTCCGCTTGACCTACCTCTAAAACCGGACCTGTTCATAGCCAAACCGGAACCATTCTGGGGAAACTTCGGTGTTTTTGAGGATAGCCTGCCCGATGGCTACGGACGTTATTTACTCCATCGCTTGCTAAAGAAACAAGGTATAAATGACAGCGAGCTTACTCCCTTGCAACGATTAAGCATTGTTGGAACATCGGGTATGGGAGCTCTTTGCTATATCCCCGAAACACATATCGGTGAAGACAAATCACTTCCGAAACTGGATGACCTTCAGCAAATGGCATTAGATGTTTTATCAGAGAAATCAGATAAAGATGAAGAGATGCTTTACTTTAAAAGTGGGAATTCCGGTGGATGTCGCCCTAAATGTTTACTCAACGATGCAGAGGGATCCTGGTTAGTGAAATTCAGACACACATACGACCCCAAAGATATGGGGGGAATGGAATACCACTATAATGAGATCGCTCGCCAATGTGGTATAACCGTTCCCAGCTTTAAACTGATGGAAGGAAAGTACTTTGCCACGAAACGTTTTGATATTGAGAACGGCGTCAGATTACACATCGCCACCGCAGGAGCACTCCTTAATGAATCTATCACACAACCCAGGCTAGAGTATAAAACGCTACTCCACCTGACCGGCTACCTTACCCAAGATCCAAAACAGGTAGATGAGATGTTTCGGCGTATGGTTTTTAATGTGTTGACGGAGAATAAGGATGATCACGCAAAAAACTTTAGCTTCATCTGTAAAGATGGAATATGGTCATTAGCCCCGGCCTATGACCTAACCCGCAGCACAAACGGATATAATGGTGAGCACGCAACCTCTGTAAATAATCAAGGAAACCCTACCATTGAAGACCTGCTCATCGTCGGCGAAAGTATCCGCATACCACTCAAAAAAGGCCGGGAGATGATATTGAGCATGGCAGAAAAGTGCTCCGAAATAACATCCAAGGACTACATCTCTGCTTTAAAAAAGATGTAGACTGCAATTGCTACACCAAAAGAGACAATCAACCCAGGTTTTGCCTTAATAAAAAACATCTTTGTTAAGTTTATATCGCCAGATTTTTTCATCAGTATCGATAGCGAATATTTCTCCTGAATTTTGATCAACAAAATAATAGCGGAGTTTTTCTTTGAAGGAAAATTCAATCAAAGGAGATCCATCCTGTTTAAAGGTATAAATAATAGTGTTAATACCTATTGAAGAAGAATATTCAGGGTATGATAAAACAAAAAAATAGTCTTTTGTAGAACTAGCACCACCAAGATATGTTCTCATCTTGGATACTGCTTTAGTGTAGTCACCAGCTTCCTTAGAAAGCTTTATTGTTTTTTTTGTTTTTTTTGTCAAATCGTAAAAATCAATTGAGTTCAAAGAGGAGTTTGATGTTATAAAATTCTGAAGATCAGGGGATATTGCAGTAGTAATATCATAAACTAGAGAATTAAAATTATTTGTTCGAACGAAGTTTTGCATAAAAATACTATCAGTGACAACCCTTTTGTTTAAATCAAAATTCACAAAATATGGGTTTGGATTATCAGACTCAGTCAGAGAATTTGTACTCCTTGCTATAATTAACTTATTATTATTGAGGTCAAAGATAAAAGAAGATTCCGCGATCCTAACTTTCATTTCATAATCAGTTGTGAAATCAAATTCTTTTGTAAAGATGGCTTTATTAGAATCTACCGACCTATTTACATCCAACCACGCCATAAAATAGGGATATGATCTTATTAACAGATTCATCTTCCCTTCAGAAATGTCCCATTGATTTATCCTCCTCAGATTAGTAATTTCATTTGGTCCTCTTCCTTTTGTAAGCAATCCTACAATGTGCTTGTAGTCCTTTCTACGAAATGCTTCTAGTGCATACTTTGCCGATTTAGATTGAAATGTTAAACATAATAAGGAGTCAGATAATATTATTCCTGTAGGATCAAGTACCGAAATAGGTAAAGTGTCTTTATCTCCACAAAAAATGGTTATAGGAAACTTTTCTATGTAGGCTGAGTTGTTACTATCTGTTGCAGATTTGCACCCGTAAATAAACAACAGGATAAAAAAGCAACTTTGCCAGTGTTTGATGTATCTCATTGTTAGTTAATTAGATATAAAAGGCAATTTTCCAATATTGGAAAATTGGCTTTTGTAAATATATGAAAAATATATATTTACATCAAACACTGCCAAAGCGCGAAGCGGTAAACACACCTGCGCAGCAGACCTTCATCAATTGAACTGGCAGTGTTATGTGAAACAAGCTGGTGTACAAGTGTTTAAAAATAGGGATTTTGGAAATTGAGAAAAATGCAAAAATTAGTCTACTAATCTACAAGCACTTACACAGAACACTAACAGTTGATGCCGGTGGTCCCTTCGTAGAATTGAGGCATTTCGATGCCGGTGGGGTATTGGAAGACTTTTAGGTCGAATTGGGGAACGATGGCAAGTACGTGATCAAAGATATCTGCCTGAACTCCTTCGTAGTAGACCCAGTCTTTGTTGCTTATGAAGAAGTAGAGCTCAACCGGAATTCCTCGTTCGGTGGGCTGGAGTTGCCGCACCATATGGGTCATCTGCTGGTTGACCTCTGGGTGGCGGTTGAGGTACTCGACAAGGTATGCACGAAATACTCCAATGTTGGTTTGGCGCCGTCCGTTTACCAGGACGGAGTTGTCAATATTGTTGTCTGAATTGTATTGTGCAATTTCTGTCTCTGTCTGCTCTATGTAGTCGCGCAGATAGCTAATCTTACGAAACCTTTCGAGCATCTCCGGGGTACAGAACTTTAGGGTGCTCATATCTATCAGCACAGATCTCTTAACCCGGCGGCCGCCGGACTCCTTCATCCCACGCCAGTTCTGGAAAGATTCGCTCACCAGAGAGTATGGGGGGAGAGTTGTGATGGTGTTATCGAAATTCCGGACCTTTACAGAGTAGAGGCTTATCTCCTCAACATCGCCATCTGCACCATATTTGGGAACTGTAATCCAGTCTCCCTGGCGCAACATATCGTTTGCAGATAGTTGCCACCCGGCCACAAACCCAAGGATGCTGTCTTTGAAGATTAAAAGCAGAATTGCCATTGAGGCTCCAAGGGCAGCAAAAAGGGAGGTGAACTCTTTGTTAATTATGATGCTTAAGATAACAATTGCCCCAACAAAGTAGGCCAAAACGGCTATAATCTGGAATATAACTTTGATCGGTTTGTCTGAGTAGTCTTTGGAGAGGGTGTAGATATCTGTGAGAGCTTTGGTAGCGGAGTGAACAGCGCGTGTTAGTGCAATCACAATAAAGATTTCTGCCCCCTTTTGGAAGACTGTTACCCAAAAAACGGAGCGGATTGCTATTGGGGTGGCCACCAGAAAGATTATACCGGGGATAATATGAACCAGAGATTTTATAACCTTATGCTCGATAAAGGCGTCGTCCCATTTAGTAGTGGTGTAACTGGCCAGCCTTACAACCAGCTTGTAGACCACAACCCGGGCAAAGATATCTGCCAGATATGCAATTACAAAAAGGAGCGAAACACTCACAACCTCATCCAGAACAGATGCAAGGGGTGCACTCACCCCTGCATCCACCAGGATGTCATATATGCCATCTACAACCCCGAAAAGAGCAGTCGCCTTTTCGGCAATCTGATTTTCTATCTGACTCTCAATCATTTTTAAGTCGCTATAGGATAATAAGATCTTATAACCAGCCCTCGCAGCTGCACATCAGATTTCTGTCGCCGTATCCGTTATCTACGCGGGCTACGTGCGGCCAGAATTTGTTGTCGCGAATCCACTCCAAAGGCCACGCTGCAGTTGTTCTGCTGTATTTATGGTTCCACTCATCTGCAGTAACCTCTCCGGCTGTGTGAGGCGCATTCTTGAGCGGGTTGTCATCTTTATCCAGTTTGCCCTCTTTGATTGCAATGCACTCTTTTTTAATTGTTTGCATTGCCTCAACAAAACGATCCAGCTCTGCCTTAGATTCGCTCTCGGTAGGCTCAACCATAAGGGTGTCCACAACCGGGAATGAGAGGGTAGGTGCGTGGAAACCAAAGTCCATAAGGCGTTTTGCCACATCTGTTGCATCTACTCCATAATCTTTGCGGAAATCGCGAAGATCCAGAATACATTCGTGAGCAACTCTGCCGCTCTCTCCGCTGTAAAGCGTCTTAAAGTCATCTTTCAATCTTGAAGAGACATAGTTTGCGTTGAGTATTGCCACCTCAGTAGCCTTTTTAAGCCCGTCAGGGCCAAGAAGCTTGATGTATGCGTGGGTGATAGGGAGTGCCATAGGATAGCCGTAAGGTGCCGAGCTGATAGCCTTAGCCCCCTTTGGATTTCCATTCTCCAGGAACGGGTGGTTAGGCAGATACGGAGCCAGCTCTTTTGTTACGCAGATAGGGCCGATTCCCGGGCCGCCTCCGCCGTGAGGGATTGCAAAAGTCTTATGAAGGTTCAGGTGACAAACATCTGCACCGATAACGCCCGGGTTTGTAAGACCCACCTGAGCATTCATATTTGCTCCGTCCATATAGACCAGGCCTCCGTTTTCGTGGATAATATCCATAATCTCGCGGATGCTCTTTTCAAATACACCGTGGGTAGATGGGTATGTGATCATAAGGCAGGAGAGCCTATCTTTATGAAGCATAGCCTTTTCGCGAAGCTCGCCAACATTGATGTTTCCCATCTCGTCGCACGACACCAGCACTATCTCCATTCCGGCCATTGCTGCAGATGCAGGGTTGGTACCGTGTGCAGATGTGGGGATAATGGCAACAGTTCTCTGGGTATCTCCTTTGGCAACGTGGTAGGCACGGATGGTCATAAGCCCGGCATACTCACCTGCAGCACCCGAGTTGGGCTGAACAGAGCAGGCGTGAAATCCTGTAATTGTTGCAAGATCCTGCTCGGTCTCCTCGATAAGCTTCATATAACCCTTAACCTGAGTTGAAGGGACAAACGGGTGAATATTGGTAATCTCTCCCCAGCTTAGAGGCATCATCTCTACAGCCGCATTGAGCTTCATTGTGCAAGAGCCCAGCGGAATCATAGAGTGAGTAAGGGAGATATCCCTGCGCTCCAGCTTCTTGATATAACGCATCATCTCTGTCTCGGAGTGGAACCTGTTGAAAGTGTTCTCTGTGAGGTAAGAGCTCTCTCTTGGCAAATAGAGATCCGGCGCCAATGCTCCCGGACACTCGGTTACAACTTTGCCCGAGAATATTGACAAGATTGTAACAGCCTCCTCGCAGTTAGAGAGCTCGTCAAAACTCATCCTAACAGCGGTAGCACTTGGGTAGTAGAAATTCATCTTCTTCTGCTCTGCTTTGGCCCTGATGGCTGCCGCATCTACTCCGGCAACCTCAATTGTGTCAAAGAAATTATCTGCAGAGAGCTTAAACCCGAGTTTTTTGAGCTCTGCAGCTACAGTGTGAGCGTAGGTATAAACTTTGGTTGCAATATCTTTAACCCCTTTCGGCCCGTGATAGACTGCATACATCCCTGCCATAGTTGCCATAAGGGCAGTGGCTGTGCAGATGTTTGAGGTTGCCTTCTCTCTCTTTATGTGTTGTTCGCGGGTCTGGAGAGCCATCCTCAGTGCACGGTTGCCGTGCCTGTCTACAGATACTCCAATAATCCTTCCCGGCATATTTCTCTTATACTCGTCACGGGTGGCCATAAAGCCGGCAGTCGGACCGCCAAAACCCATAGGAAGACCAAACCTCTGTGCGGTTCCTACAGCAATATCTGCACCCCAGGCAGCAGGCTCCTTAAGAAGAGCAAGTGCCAGCAGATCTGTAACGGCAGTAACCAAAACACCCTTTGAGTGGGCCGTCTCACAGAACTGTGAGTAGTCGCGAACCTCTCCGTTGGCTGCAGGATATTGCAAAACAGCGCCAAAGCACATATCATCAAACTGATAAGATTTGAAATCTCCGGTAACAACCTTTATCCCCAGAGCCTCTGCCCTGGTCTCAATAACCGCAAGAACCTGCGGGAATATGTTTACATCTGCAAATACTATATTTTTACCCGCCTTTTGTGCATCTCGTGAGCGAAGTTCATACATCATTCTCATAGCCTCGGCCGCAGCAGTTGAGTCATCCAGCATTGAGCTGTTTGCCATCTTGAAACCGGTGAGTGTAGAGACCATAGTTTGGAAATTGAGAAGAGCCTCCAGACGACCCTGCGAGATCTCTGCCTGATACGGAGTGTAAGAGGTGTACCAACTTGGGTTCTCAAAAACATTTCTCACAACTACCGGAAGAGTGCCTGTACCATAGAAACCAAGCCCTATCATAGAACGAAAAGCATCGTTCTGTGATACCATAGATTTAAGTTTTGATAAATATTCTTGTTCACTCATTGCACTGCTTATTGCAAGAGGTTTTGTGATTAGAATATCCGATGGAACGGTTTGTTTTACAAGCTCATCCAGATTATTAATCCCAATTTCCGCAAGCATTTCTACGATTTCGCTTTCACGCGGACCATTGTGTCTTTCAACAAAAGGAATTGACATATAGTTCTATTTATTAAGTTATTAAATCGGTTTAGAACTACAAATGTAAATAAAAAAATGCACAAATTGTGTATTAAAATAATTTCATATTTTTGTGCGTAACAAAACTAAAACCTATGAATCTATTAAAAAGAAAAGTTTCTGAATTGCAGGAGAGAACCGCCAAAGCCCTTCAGGGTGGAGGCGAGAAAGCTATTGCAAAGCAGATAGCAATGGGAAAGCTTCCTGCAAGGGAGCGTATCAGTCAGTTGCTGGATCCAGGGTCATTTTATGAATATGACCTCTTTATAGAGCACGAAGCCAGAGAATTTGGTATGGAGGGCAAAGATCTTGCGGGAGACGGTGTAGTTATCGGGACAGGCACAATCAATGGCAAATCTATAGCGATTTTTGCACAGGATTTTACCGTTGCAGGGGGCTCTTTGGGGCTGATGCACGCCAGAAAAATTACAAAAATTATGGACTACGCTCTTCGGATGCGTATTCCGTTGATCGGAATAAATGACTCCGGAGGAGCTCGTATTCAGGAGGGGGTTAACTCCCTTGCCGGCTACGGAGAGATCTTCTTTCGCAACACCCTTGCCAGCGGTGTAATTCCACAGCTCTCGGTAATTTTAGGGCCGTGTGCGGGAGGTGCAGTCTATTCACCTGCCCTTACAGACTTTGTATTTGTGGTGGACAAAATTTCTAAGATGTTCATAACAGGGCCGGAGGTTATTAAGTCGGTTCTGGGCGAGGAGATAGATATGGAGACTCTCGGCGGAGCAAGAGTTCACAGTGAAACAACCGGAAACGCACACTTTTTTGCAAACAGCGAGACTGAGTGCTTCGAGCAGATAAAAACTCTGCTGGAGTATATACCTGCTCATAATGAGTGTAATTGCAACTGTGAAAAGGCTTGTGAGCCGGACACAAAAAAATACGATATTGAGAAGATTGTGCCTGTAGACCCTACAAAACCTTATGATGTACGAGATGTTATTAAATCTCTTACAGATGGTTCAAAATTCTTTGAGGTACAGCAGATGTGGGCAGCCAACATAGTTGTGGGATTTGGCCGTATAGCCGGCCGTAGTGTGGGGTTTGTATGTAACCAGCCAATGGTTCTTGCAGGAGTTCTGGACTGCGACTCAAGCGATAAAGCTGCACGATTTATCCTTTTCTGCGACGCTTTCAATATTCCTATAGTAACTCTTGAAGATCTTCCGGGCTATCTGCCGGGTGTAGACCAGGAGCACGCAGGTGTTATCCGTCACGGAGCTAAACTGCTCTATGCATATAGCGAGGCAACCGTTCCAAAGGTTACAATAATTCTTAGAAAAGCATACGGCGGAGGTTACATCGCAATGAACTCCCGCCACCTGAGGGCAGACTTTGTATTTGCCTGGCCGCTGGCAGAGATTGCCGTTATGGGGCCTGAGGGCGCTGCAAATATTATCTTCAAGAAGGAGATTATGGAGGCAGAGGATCCGGATGCTATGAGAAAACTCAAAGTGGAGGAGTACAAACAAAAGTTTGCCAACCCTTATGTGGCAGCTGCCAAAGGGTATATAGACGCAGTAATTGACCCTGCAGAGACACGAAGATATCTGATTCATTCGTTTGAAGTATCTGCCAATAAAATTGTTAAAAGGCCTTCAAAGAAGCACGGCATTCCACCATTTTAATGGAGTGTCAGTTTTTTAGAGAATCCGTTCAACTTTTTTAATAAGATAAAGAATGAAAATGTCAGAAAAGAGAGACTTGGCCAAAAAGAGATTGAAGGCCAAGGAGAAAGAGCTTGAAAAAAAGAGGAAAGAGGATGAGAAAATTGCAAAAAAGCTTAAGAAAGAGGAGAAGAGATTAAGCAAGGAGCAGAGCAAAAATCATTCAAAAACCCCAAAAGCACACTCTGAGAAGCAGGAGAAGATAAAATATGATATTCTCCAGATTTTCACCGATGCCAGAAAGTACAAAACTACATATACAAAGAAGTATATAAACAGGGTTCCCTGGAAAAGGCCGGACCCTCAGGAGATTAAATCCATTATACCGGGTGTTGTTACCTCCCTGGAGGTTAAAGTTGGAGATCACGTACAAAAGGGCGACCACATAATGACCTTTGAGGCTATGAAGATGCTAAACCTGGTGCTTGCTCCATTTGACGGCGTGGTTGAGACCATTCTTGTAAAGGAGGGAGAGAAGGTGCCAAAGGGCGGCGTGATGATCTACCTAAAGTCGGACCGGGAGTTTGATATAACCGAAGATTTTGTTACTTCCGACGATCTAGGTCTAGTCGAATAAAGATAAAGAGAAAGAGCGTAAAGCTCCATAAAGAGGATCCCCCGTAGCTCACAAAGGGCAGGGGGATTCCTATTACCGGCATAATGCCGATAGTCATTCCGATATTTATAAAGAAGTGCAAAAACATAATTGATGCCAGTGAGTATCCGTATACACGGTTAAAGGTATCTTTCTGTTTTTCCGCCAGGTTGTAGATTCGGATAATCATAAAGAGATAGAGAAATATTAAGAAGGAAGAGCCCACAAAACCCCACTCCTCGCCAACTGTGCAAAATATAAAATCTGTACTCTGCTCCGGCACAAAGTTGAATTTTGTCTGAGTACCCTGTAGAAAACCCTTTCCCCAAAAACCACCTGAGCCGATTGCGATTTTGGACTGGTGAACATTATATCCTGCACCTTTGAGGTCTACATTGATTCCCAGCAGATTCTCAATTCTGGCTCTCTGGTGATCCTTTAAAATCCGCTCGAAGAAAAATTCAACTGAAAATATTAGTATAACTGCCAAAACAAAACTGAGAGCAATGTTTTGGTAGAGTTTGAATTTAGATTTTATGGCAGAGATAATATGCAGTAATAGGAGCGGCACTATAATCGTAGATAACCAGAAAACATCTGGCAGATCTATTTTTTGGGAGATTGCGGGAATATCTCCCATCCGGGGGGAGAGAATCATTAAGGGCAAAAGTGCTGCCAGCCCCAAAAGGTGAACAATTGCTCTGCGGGAAAGAACTCCTCTGGCGATAACCATTATGGAGGTAAGCACAATAACCGCAACAAACGGAGAGGAGCTTAGTGTAATAAGAAAGAGCAGAATGGCCATAATTCCGAGTGAGATATACCATCCGCTCAACCCCTCACGGTATAACATTAAGATAAACGCACCATAGATAAGGGCAGATCCGGTCTCTTTTTGCATCACAATAATTGCCATAGGGATCAAAATTATGAGCGCAATTTTTGCATATCCCTCAATAGACTTGAACCTAAAGTTGTAGCCACTCATAAGAGACGCAAGAGCCATTGTGGTGGCAATCTTGGAGATCTCTGCCGGCTGGAATCTTACAGGACCAAATTCAAACCAGGAGTTTGAACCGTTTACCTCTATTCCCAGAAAGATTACCGCTAAAAGCAGAAGCAGACTTCCCCCGTAAATAAGCCAGGCCAGAGTACTGTAAATCTTGGGGTCTATTACAAACAGCACAATAAAAGCTATAACCACAGAGGTCACGATCCATATAAACTGCATTCCGTAACGCTGTGTAATATCCAGAATATGGCCGTGCTCTTCGTCGTAAACGGCAGAGAAGATGCTCACCCATCCTATTAACATTAGAATCAGATAGCAGAGTATCAGTTGCCAGTCCAGTTGTTTATACTCATTACCGCGAATCATCGTACTGTTGTATTACCGATTAAATCCCCCTGTAAGATAAATGCCTCCATATCTTTTCTCTCAATTTTTCTTGTGAGATACATCTCAGTTAAAAGAGAGGCAATAGGTGCAGCCCAGGTTGCCCCAAAACCTGCATTCTCTATATAGGCAACAATGGCTATCCTGGGGTTATCTCTTGGAGCAAAGCAGATAAAAACAGAGTGGTCTTTGCCGTGAGGGTTTTGCGCCGTTCCCGTTTTACCGCAAATATCAAGACCCTTGACCGCCACTCTGGAGGCTGTGGCACCGGATCCAGGAGGCGAGTTAACGGCAAGGAACATCCCCTCAATTATCTTCTCAAAATTGGCAGTGCTCACCTTGGTATAGTTTTTCTCTCTGTACTCTGTATTTATGAGGGTGTCCGGAGAGCCTCTCACAACGTGAGGAACAATATAGTACCCTCTGTTTGCTACTGTTGCCGCAAAATTTGCAAGGTGAAGCGGTGTTGTCCCTATCTCTCCCTGTCCAATGGCAAGAGAGATTATAGAGAGAGATTTCCATTTGTCTTTGCCGTGAATTTTATCATAAGTACCTGTAGAGGGGAGTGTTCCTCCCTGCTCTGCCGGGAAATCGGTCCCAAGTTTTTTCCCAAACCCAAAGCTCTCCACCATCTCTTTCCACCGTATAAAACCCTCTGTTACACTTGAGTATTTAGGGTTGTCGATAATATTACGGAAAACGTGGCAGTAGTATGTGTTGCAGGACATCATAATAGAGCGGGTAAGGTCTGTAGGAGAGGGGTGAGGGTGGCAGGCAACACCTCTGCCTACGTGGTACCCTCCGCTGCAGGAGTATCGTGTATCTGAATCCAGAACACCCTCTTCAAGCCCTACCAGGGCATTTACCAGCTTAAAAACAGAGCCCGGCGGGTATGGCGACATTACCGCCCGGTTGAAGAGCGGCTTAAGCGGATCGTTTACCAGTTCGCTGTAATACTTATTTATGGTGGCAAGCTTAGTAACATCTATTCCCGGGCTTGATACCAGAGTGAGAATCTCACCGGTTGAGGGCTCTATTGCCACCAGACTGCCAATTTTATTTCTCATTAGCAGCTCTCCGTACTGTTGCAGCTCGGCATCTATGGTGCTGATGATACTCATTCCCGGAACAGCTTCCAGGTCATATTTACCATCCGCAAAACTTGATTTTACCTGGTTGTGCACATCGCGAAGAAAGATGTTATGCCCCTTTTTACCCTTTAGTACCTCTTCGTAAGATTGCTCGATGCCGGTCTTGCCAATATAGTCACCCCTGCGATATTCGGGGTTTTTTCTCAGGAAAGATGTATCTGCCTCTGTAATGTACCCGAGCAGATTTGCTCCCGAGTTATAAGGATAGTTTCGTATGGTTCGGGAAACGGCACTAAAGCCGGGAAACTTGTATGCCTTCTCCAGAAAAATTGTATACTGTATGCTAGTCGCCTGCTTTACAAACGGCATTGACTGGAACCCGATTCTGCGCCGGTTTTTCCTGTACTCCTTTAGCTTACCTCTTACCTCAAGATAGTCCAAGTCGAAAATATTGCACAGGTCAAGAGTGTCGAATGGCTTAACCTCGTAAGGGGTTATCATTATGTCGTAGGCCGTTTCGTTTCCTGCAAGGATCTTTTTATTGCGGTCCATTATAAGACCCCTGGCGGGATAGCGCACATCGTATCTGTATGCGTTGTTCTCTGCCGTAACTTTATACTCCTCGTCAAGTATCTGAAGGTAAAAGAGCTGAACAAGAAAAACCAGAGCTATAACAATAACCCCAAGAATCAATATGTTTTTCTTTCCCAGGTCAAATGCCATCGTTTCTAATTTTAACGCCAGTTTTTATAAAAGAGACCAAATTCGATTAATAGAATAATGAGCGTGTTTACAAACAGGCTGATTAACATCCTTGGCAAGTTATAAATAAAATGGGTAACTCCGAAACTCTCTGCCAAAGAGATGGCAGTATGGTGTATGAGTAGTGCAGATAAAATATATACCCCAAAACGGATTAGCCCAAGCTCTCTCAGGCCGGGCCTTGACTGAGTGTCAAGTTCCCCTTTACGACTTACAAGGCGTAGTATTCTAACCTGAAAAAGAGTCATAACCAGTGCTGCTGCACTGTTTATCCCCATTATTGAGTTTGTGAAGTAGTCTACAACCATTCCCATTGCGAAAGCCCATAACAGCAAAGAGTTCAAAGAGGTGTTTGCGGGTCGTGTAAGCAGGAAGAGAGGGTAGACAGATATAAACAGCAGAGGCCCAAAATCTATGAGACTACTCAGAACAATCTGAGTAATTACGAAGGAGATGAATAGTATTATGTTACCTGACCGACCCATTTGACCCTCTTTGTATAAAATCTAACTCGTCCTTATTGTTATTCACCACAATGTTAACATAGTGCAGTGAGTTGAAATTCTGAAACAGCTTCACCTGAATATTGTTGTATGAGCCTTTGGTTACAGAAGATTTTCTTATCGTTCCCAAAGGGATATCCGGAGGGAACATAGAGGAGAAGCCGCTGGTTACAACGGTATCTCCAACCATAAAATCTATATGATAGGGTATCTCTTTAAGCATAGCATAGTCGCTTCGCCTCCCCTCCCAAATCATTGGACCAAATGTTCCCGAAGATTTAATCATTGCACTCACACTCTGGTTGATGTTCAGGAATGAGATGACATAAGAGTATTTGTCGGAGACGGCGGATATCACACCCACAACACCCACCGCAGAGATCACTCCCATATCTTTGCGAACTCCGTGAACCCGTCCTTTATTGAGGATAAGATAGTTGTGTAGTTTGTTAGTACTGTTTGCAATAATCTTGGCGGGAATATATGAAAAATTTTCAGAAGGGGAGATCTTTAACGAAAGAGAGTCCACATCTGTGTTAGTAAAAGCTTTAAGCCTCTCATTCTCCCGTAAAAGTCTAAGATTCTCCCGCACCAGCATCTCATTCACATTCTGTAGTCCGAAGTAATATTTTACTCCGGAGGCTAAACCATCCATTACAGATTTTAATTTTATAACAACACCGGATATTTTTGCCTGTTGGAATATACTCTCACTCGATATAAAGGAGATAGATATGACCTCCAGGGTCAAAAAAAGCAAAAGTGTCGATAAAAATTTAATAACAGGAGACTTTCCCCACATTTTAAATTACCTCATTAAGAATGGCAGTTTGTCTGTATTTTTAAGAGCAATACTGGTTCCTTTGGCAACGGCGTGCAGAGGGTCTTCCGAGACGTGGAACTTAATATTGATCTTCTCGTACAACCTTTTGTCCAGCCCGCGAAGCAGGGCTCCGCCGCCTGTGAGGTAGATTCCGTTTTGAACAATATCTGCATAGAGCTCGGGTGGTGTCTGCTCAAGGACCTGAATAATTGCAACCTCAATTTTTGCGAGTGATTTATCAATACTGTGGGCAATCTCCTGGCTGGTTACGCTAACCTCAACCGGGTGAGCAGTCATTAGGTTTGGACCCCTTACGGTGTAAGGCTCCGGATACTCGTCCAGTTCGGACATTGCCGCTCCCACTTTTATCTTTATATCTTCTGCAGTTAGTTCCCCAATCTTAATTGAGTGCTGCTGACGCATATATTGCTGTATTTCGTAGGTAAAGACATCTCCTGCAACCCGTATGCTCTGGTTAATCACAATACCTCCAAGGGAGATTACGGCAATCTCGGTTGTACCACCTCCTATATCTACAACCATATTTCCGGTGGGTGCCTCTACATCGATTCCGATACCGATTGCTGCAGCCATTGGCTCATAGATTAAAAAGACATCTCTCCCGCCGGCGTGCTCTGCCGAGTCTCTAACGGCACGAATCTCTACCTCTGTACTTCCCGACGGAATACATACCACCATCTTTAGACTTGGAGTGAAAAAGGAGTTCCTGTAGTTAATCATCTTTATAAAACCCCGTATCATCTGCTCTGCAGCATTAAAGTCGGCAATTACCCCATCCCGGAGCGGTCTTATAGTCTTTATGTTTGCGTGGGTCTTCCCGTGCATCATACGGGCCTTTTGCCCGAATGCGATGGGTTTGCCGGTGTTCTGGTCTATTGCCACGATAGATGGTTCATCGACAACAATTTTGTCGTTCATCAATATTATCGTGTTGGCAGTTCCGAGGTCTATAGCCAGCTCCTGAGTCAAAAATGAAAATGCCATAATTTCTTTAGTCTATCTTGTTATTTAACAATTAATGCTTAAAATGTCGTCTGTTTGTAATTACCATTGCAACTGAGTTGTTGTTGCAGTACTCTATGCTCTCGCCATCTCTTAATGAGCCCCCGGGCTGTATAACTGCAGTAACTCCTGCCTGATGGGCAATCTCTACACAATCCGGGAACGGGAAGAATGCATCGGACGCCATAACAGCCCCCTCAAGGGAGAATCCGAAGTTGTTTGCTTTTGTAATGGCCTGCTTAAGAGCGTCTACCCGTGATGTTTGTCCTATGCCGGAAGAGATTAGAACGGAGTTTTTGGCAAGAACAATTGCATTTGATTTGGAGTGCTTTACAATCTTGTTTGCGAAGATCATATCTTCTATCTCTTTTTCTGTTGCAACTCTTTTTGTCACAGGGATAAGAGACTCTCTCTCCTCTGTTGCAGAGTCTCTATCCTGCACCAGAACTCCCCCAAGCATACTCCTGAATTTTTTTGAGGAGCGTAAATCTGAGTTATTTATAAGAATAATCCGGTTCTTCTTCTGGCGAAGAATCTCCAACGCTTCATCTTCATACGAAGGTGCAATTATCACCTCAAAAAAGAGCTTGTTCATCTCCTGCGCACTTTGGGTGTCAATCTCCCTGTTGGCTATTATTATACCGCCAAAAGCAGATACAGGATCTGCTGCCAGAGCTGCCTCCCACGCTTGGGATAAGGTTTGTGCAGATGCGCAGCCGCAGGCGTTGTTGTGTTTTAGGATTGCAACCGTAATTTGATCGAAATCCGATATAAGTTCTATTGCAGCCTCAATGTCCAGCAGGTTGTTGTATGAGATCTCCTTGCCGTGTATCTGCTCCGGAATATCATTTGGCGACCCGTAGAAGAGAGCCGTCTGGTGAGGGTTCTCTCCGTAACGAAGAGGGGTAGAGTCTTGAATGCTCTCTTTGAATGTATCTATTGAACCCTCTCTGTTAAAATATTTGAAGATTGCAGTGTCGTAATGAGAGCTCACATTGAATGCCCAGGCAGCAAAACTTGCCCTCTCCTCAATTGAACTCACTCCAGCTTTTTCTGTGAGTATATGTGAAAGAGCAGGGTAGAGCTCTTTACACCCAACGATAATCACATCTTTATAATTTTTGGCAGCAGCTCTTATGAGAGAGATTCCGCCGATATCTATCTTCTCGATTATCTCCTGATGCGAAGCATCCGAAGAGACATATTTTTCAAATGGGTAGAGATCTACAATTACAAGATCTGTCTGAGGGATGTTGTACTCTTTAACCTGAGCCGCATCTGAGTCACTCTCCCTGCGAGAGAGAATACCGCCAAAGATCTTTGGATGAAGTGTTTTTACTCTCCCGCCCAGAATTGAGGGGTAGTCCGTAATATCCTCCACTGCTTTAACCGGAATTCCCAGTTTTGTGAGAAAATCATAGGTCCCTCCGGTTGAAAGAATCTCTATATTTAAATCATTGAGTTGCTTTGCGATAACATCTATCCCCTCTTTATGATAAACTGAGATTAATGCTCTTTTGACTGTTCTGTTTTCCATACCCCTTAAATGGCTACAAAATTACTAAAATATACAATTAATACCTATTTTTGTTGATACAAAAAGATTACAGAGATGGAAAAAAAATATTACGCAATAATTGTGGCAGGAGGGAGTGGAAGCCGTATGGGGGGGGATATTGCAAAGCAATTTATGTCTCTGGGAGATAAGCCGGTGATTGTAACTACTATAGAGCGCTTTTTGTCGCTCTCCTTTCCATTGGAGATAATTGTGGTGCTACCATCTAACTATAAGGAGTACTGGAAGAGCTACTGTTTTGAAAACAGATTCAATTTCAGGCACACTTTAGTCTCCGGCGGTCTTACCCGGTTTCACTCTGTGAAGAATGCGCTAAAATATGTGGGCAGAGGGGGTCTGGTTGCGATACACGATGGCGTAAGGCCATTTGTCACCAAAGAGTATATTGAGGAGCTCTATGCAATTGCAGATGAAAAGGGGGCAGTAATTCCCGTAATTTCACCGATTGACTCTATGCGGGTTAAGCGAGAAGATGGCACGACAGAGGTTACCGACAGGCAGAGGTATCTGATGGTTCAGACTCCACAGGTTTTCAGTACAGATTTAATTCTGGATGCATATAAACAGGCATACTCACCTGCATTTACAGATGATGCAACTGTTGTAGAGAGTATGGGTGCGAAAATTCACCTTGTACAAGGTAAGGCGGTAAACATCAAACTTACCAGGCCTGAAGATATGCTTCTGGCCAAAGCAATACTTAGCGTTTTTTAACGTTAGAGACTTTCCCCGGATAATCTTTAACCCAAACCTGTCTCTCTATTGCCTGGTCAAGAGATATAAATGTCTCTGTCTGCTCAACAGAAGGGATGTTTTGGATTGTATTTATAAGGATCTCCATAAGGTGATCGTGATTCTGGCAGTATATCTTTAGCATAAGTGCGTGCTTGCCTGTAACGAAGTGACACTCAACTACCTCAGGTATGTTTTTTAGCGCCTCAATTACCGAAGGATAGTGATTTGCCTGTGCAAGGCTTACACCAACGAAAGCACATACATTAAGCCCCAGAGTTTGGGGTTTTACAAGGAGTCTGGAACCGGTTATGATTCCTAAGTTCTCCATTTTCTTCACTCTTTGGTGAATAGCTGCTCCTGAGACTCCACATTCGCGCGCAATCTCAAGAAATGGCATTCTTGCATTTTTTACAAGAAACGACAGGATCTTTTGATCAATCTGATCAATCTGATATTTAGGCATACTGATAATGAATATTATGTCAAAGGACAAATATAATAATAAATTATAATTAAATCTGATTTATTTTTTGATAAAAGAAAAGCCATCTCATAGGGATTTCACCTGAACAGGCTGTAAGATAGTCCTGGTATGAGCAAGGAATATATTGAATATTAGTGGTTTTAACCTCAGAAACCTCCATCCACCAACGGCCGGAAGAGCAACTTGTAACAAAGACAATATCCTGCCCCTCTTCACCCATACTTACGATTTTTCTAAGGAACATATCCTCCTTTGCACTATTGCCGGGATCTTCGTCTATGCTTGATGAGAGGGCCTCGGCGATGTGCCAGAAAACCTCTGCGATGAGCTCAGATGTAATGGGGTTTGGTTCTAAAGTGGAAGGGTATCCGTAAATATAGATGTTCTTTACTTTTTGACCCATTCCGGCGTATCTGGCAATCTGGCAAATCTCCTCTGCATAGAGTCCGTTGGGGGAGAGTGTGGTGTTATCCGGGAAGTCGCTGCTGCGAACGGCGTTAAGATCTATAAATATTTGATCTTTAGTACGAAGCATTGGTTCAGATAGGGTATTATTATCTCTAAGCACTCCAAGACGAATCTCCTCAAAGTTACGCTTTCTTAAAAGGTCCAAATCTTTCGGGCTGTAACGGTAGCTCTGATATCCAATATGGGCAAACTCTACCGCCAGCGGGTCTTTAAGGATATGTCGGAGAATTGTCTCTTTACTATTTACCGGGCTCCCTGCAGATATTAACGCAGCCGAGTACTCTCTCTCCGGACAGATCTCTTTTAACTTGGGCAGATGCTCTCCGCAAAGAACAACTGTTTTGATATTCAAGCTGTTTGCCAGCTCAATTGTCTTTGCTAACTGATTGATTCCCGGGCGGGTGAAGTAGGTTTTATACTGACCGTGTGAGTATAATTTACCTATTACCGATGCCATACGGTCACTTCCTGTGGTATCTATTATTAACGCAGGCGTTCCCGCTATTGCCTCGCTTATTGCGGCTGCGGGAATTATCTCAATTGAGTAGTTACTGCTCATTGAATACTATTTATGCGTGAAACTTTTTTATATGTACGATACTATTTTCTGGAAGAGGGCTTTTTCGATTTTGGATTTTTACCCGTCTTCTCTGCTTTTTCTATAATCTCCAGGATAGTTGAAATCTCCAGGCTCTCCGGTGCAGTCCCTTTCGGAATCTTGTAGTTCTCTTTTCCTTTCTTAATATATGGGCCGAATCTGCCGTTGAGTATATCTATACCCTCTGCAGGAAAGCTCTTAATGTTCTTTTGAGCCTCTTTGAGGGAGCTCTCATCTATGAGCTCAATGCACTTTTGAAGATCTACGGTATATGGGTCACTCTCTTTTCCCAGGGAGATGAACGCACCTTTATATTTGATATATGGTCCAAACCTCCCTATCGCACAGGTTATCTCCTCTCCCATATATGTGCCCACAACTCTTGGCAGCTGAAACAGCTTAAGCGCATCTTCAAGGGTGATTGTCTCTATGAGCTGACCCTTTGCCAGGCTCACAAACCGTTTGTCCGGGTCTTCACTCTCGCCAATCTGTGCAAGAGGGCCAAAACGACCTATGCGCACATAGACACTTTTCCCGCTCTTAGGGTCTGTGCCTAGCAGCTTCTCTGCGTTGGTTGGCCTGGATACGGTGAGTGTCTCATCCACTCTTTTGTGAAAAGGTTTGTAGAAATCTGCAATAAGTTTATTCCAGACAAGTTTACCCTCGGCAACCAGGTCAAAATCCTCCTCTATTTTGGCGGTAAAGTTATAGTCCAGAATGGTTTCGAAGTTCTCTGTGAGAAAATCGTTAACCAGAATTCCAATGTCTTCGGGAAAGAGTTTGTTCTTCTCTGCACCGAAACTCTCTTTTTTAAGGTGATGGGTAATCTTACCCTTGGCAAGGGAGATCTCTCGGTACTCTCTCTCAAACCCGGGGCGGCTATCCTTAATTATGTAGCCTCTGGTAATGATGGTAGAGATTGTCGGGGCGTAGGTAGATGGTCTTCCTATACCCAGCTCTTCCAGTTTTTTAACCAGACTTGCTTCGGTGTATCTTGGTGGTTTTTGAGTGAACTTTTCTGTTGCTTTGATGGTAATGGAGTTCATCTTTTGCCCGCTCTTCATTGCCGGAAGCATAAGCTCCATATTCTCTTCGGCAGATTCGTCATCTTTTGACTCCATATATACCTTTAGGAATCCGTCAAATGTAACTCTATCTGCAGTAGCAATGAATGGGTATTTCACAGAGTCCGATGTGATTGAGATTTGAGTTCTCAAGATAGCTGCATCTGCCATCTGCGATGCTATGGTTCTTTTCCAGATAAGATTATAGAGCCTTCTCTCCTGCACTCCTGCCTCAATCTCTATGTTGCTCATATATGTTGGGCGGATAGCTTCGTGAGCCTCCTGTGCCCCTTTGCTTTTGGTAGCAAATTGCCGGGTCTTGGAGTACTCTTTGCCGTAAAGATCTGTAATGACCTGCTTGGATGCCCCGATTGCCAGCTTGGATAGGTTTACCGAGTCTGTACGCATATAGGTGATAAACCCGCTCTCGTAGAGGTTTTGGGCGGTTCTCATTGTTTGGTTAAGCGAGAAGCCCAGCTTCCTGGATGCCTCCTGTTGGAGGGTAGATGTGGTAAATGGGGCGGGAGGGGTTCTCTTTGTCTCCTTCTCCTCAATATCTGCAATCTTAAAAGTGGCTCCGATGCTGTTTTGCAGAATCTCCAGTGCCTGCTGCTCATTGTCGAATCTTTCGGTAATCTCTGCGGCAACTTTCGCACTCTCCACAGAGCCATCCGGGTTGAAAATGCCCTCTACCTTAAATTGAGATTTTGAGTTAAACTGCTGAATATCACGCTCTCTCTCAACGATGAGTTTAAGGGCTACGCTCTGTACCCTGCCTGCCGAGAGTTTTGGTTTCACCTTCTTCCAGAGAATCGGAGAGAGTTCGAACCCTACCAGGCGGTCCAGTACCCTGCGGGCCTGTTGTGCCATAACCAGATTCATATCTACACTCCTGGGATTCTCAATTGCATTGAGAATGGCATCCTTGGTTATTTCGTGGAATACTATTCTCTTTGTCTTTTTCGGATCCAGGTTAAGTGCTTCGCTTAGGTGCCACGCAATGGCCTCTCCTTCGCGGTCCTCATCGGATGCGAGCCATATAATATCTGCCTTTTTTGCCAGTGATTTAAGTTCTGAAACTATTTTCTTCTTCTCTTCAGAAACAAGATAGTCCGGTTCAAATCCATTTTCCAGATCAATTCCGAGGTTCTTTTTTGATAGATCCCGTATATGTCCAAAGCTAGATTTCACTGTAAACCCACTACCCAGAAACTTTTCGATTGTCTTGGCTTTAGCCGGAGACTCCACGATTACTAAGTTTTCTCCCATACGTAAAATAATCCTTGATGGCTGCAAAGTAAAGTATAAATTAAGGTAATATCAAAATTTTTATTCCTAATTTTGGCAGTTGGTACACTTGGAAATACTGTAAAAAATGGATATTAAAAAGAGGAAAAGGGTTGTCAGGTGGTTATGGATAATGTTCTTGAGTCCCTTTGTATTATTATTATTTTCGTTACTTTTAGTTGGGATGTTTGCAGACATTCCTTCGTTTGAGGAGCTTGAAGATCCCAAGAATAATCTTGCCACCGAAGTGATTTCGGAAGATGGGGAGATTCTTACAACCTTTCATATAGAGAACCGCTCCTTTATCACTTACGGGGAGCTTTCACCAACTCTTATAGATGCAGTAATCGCTACCGAAGATGTTCGTTTTAACAGCCATAGCGGGATAGATTTTAGAAGTCTTGCCAGGGTAGCGGTAAAGTCACTTATTTTGGGACAGACCCGCTCCGGGGGTGGAGGAAGTACCATTACCCAGCAGCTTGCAAAGACACTTTTCCCCAGAGATACAGTTGTGAGCACCTTCCCGGGGGCAAAGATTTATAAACTGGGGGTATCTAAGTTCAAAGAGTGGATTACTGCTGTTAAACTGGAGAGAAACTACACAAAGCCGGAGATCCTGAGTATGTATATGAACGCTGTGTTTTATGGCAGTAATGCATACGGGATAAGAGCGGCAGCCAATACCTTTTTCGGGAAGCACCCGTCGCAGCTTACAGTTGAGGAGGGGGCCACGCTGGTGGGGATGGTTAACAAACCTACACGATTCAACCCGGTACTCAACCCGGAGCGTTCACTTGCCAGAAGAAATCACGTTTTGGGGCAGATGAGAAAATATGGTTATCTGGACAGGGCAGATTATGATTCAATTGTAAACATACCTATTAAACTATCTTACTCGCAGCAGGATCACAACTCCGGCCTCGGCCCCTATTTCCGGGATATGCTTCGGCGGGTTATGAATGCAAACGAGCCACAGAGATCTTCCTACAGGCAGTACGAAGATTACAAGGCAGACTCTACTTTGTGGAGGGATGACCCTCTCTACGGATGGTTGAATAAAAATGTGAAGCCGGATGGTACTAAATACAATCTGGATAAAGAGGGGCTAAAAATCTACACCACAATTAATTCCAAAATGCAACTCTATGCAGAGCAGGCTGTTGCCGAGCATCTGGGAAAGGAGCTTCAAAGGGTCTTCTTTAGCGATTTAAGATGGAAACGAAACCGTCCGTTTTCGGATGATGTTCCAAAGGATATAACCGATAATATAATGCGGCAGGCTCGCAGATGGAGTGACCGTTACAGGATGATGAGTGCCGGCGGTGCAACCGATAAGGAGATTGAGGAGAGTTTCAAAAAGCCGGTCCCTATGACTGTTTTCGGATGGAATGAAAGGGGTCGTATAGATACTATAATGTCGCCGAATGACTCCATAAAATACTATAAATCTTTCCTGAGAGCTTCGCTTATGGCAATGGAGCCTCAGACCGGCTTTGTGAAAGCTTATGTTGGAGGGCCGGATTACAGATTTTTTAAATATGACAATGCCCGTCAGGCAAAACGGCAGGTGGGTTCGACTATCAAGCCGTTCCTCTACACACTTGCTATGCAGGAGGGGTTCACCCCTTGCGATAAGGTGGTGAATGTGCCTCAGACCTTTATGGTGGGAGATAGCACCTGGACTCCCGAGAGTACAGACAAGCCGGAGTGGATAGGTAAGAAGGTAACCCTTAAGTGGGGGCTAACCAAGAGTAGCAACAACATATCTGCATACCTGATGAGACAGTTCGGGCCAAATGCTATGGTGGATATGTGCCGTCGTTTGGGAATCAAGAGCCACCTGGACCCTGTTGTTTCGTTGTGTTTAGGGCCTGCAGATATTACTCTTTATGAGATGGTTGCGGCGTATAACACCTATCCGAGTAGAGGGGTTCATATAGATCCGATATTTGTTTTGAGAATTGAAGATAAATCGGGGAATGTGCTGGGTAACTTCACTGCCCGTAAAAGGGAGGCGATAAGTGAACCGACTGCCTACCTGATGGTAAATCTTATGGAGGGTGTGGTAGACCAGGGTACTGCAGCAAGGCTTAGAAGATATATTCCTCAGGGCCCGATAGCCGGAAAAACAGGTACCACCAATGACCAGAGTGACGGTTGGTTTATCGGCTTTACTCCCCGCCTTACAGCCGGTGTTTGGGTTGGAGCAGAGGACAGGCAGGTTCACTTTGAGAGTCTGGCGCTGGGTGGCGGTTCAAATATGGCGCTACCAATCTGGGCCCTATTTATGCAGAGGGTAATGAAAGATCCCACTTTGGGAATATCTGCCTTCGATGCCTTTACCTCGCCTCCTGGCTTCTATGTAGACCTAAACTGCAAAGGCACAGACGAAGATCTCGAGGAGGGACAAACCAAAAAAGATCTGTTTTTTAACTAATAATCTGCTCATAGATTTTAACGAATAACCTGCACAAGAGTTTTTTGATGAAGAGAATTGCACTTATATATGGTGGTGACTCGTCGGAGTACGAGGTCTCTGTTAAGAGCGGCAAACATATGGCCTCTCATATAGACAGAAAAAAGTACGAGGTTTACGAAGTTTTGATTAAGGGGGCCGACTGGAGAGTAATTACAGACGGGGAGGACAACTCCTGTTTTATTGACAAGGCAGATTTCTCTGTAGTAATTCCCTCAAACGGGTGGATGGCAGAGAGCCGTCACCATTTTGACCTGGCACTGATAATGATACACGGCTCTCCGGGAGAGAATGGGCTACTTCAGGCCTATTTTGAGATGATAGGAATGCCGTTCACAACTTGTCCTGCCACCGTGGCCGCCATAACCTTCAATAAATATGCGTGTAAATGCTTCTTGAGAGATACCGGGGTAAAGCTTGCCGCAGAGAGGTTCATAAGACGGGGCGACGGTTACAACCCGTATGACATCTCAATAGCTTTGGGCCTTCCGCTCTTTGTTAAGCCAAACAATGGCGGAAGCAGCTTTGGGGTAACCAAGGTAAAGAAGCTGGAGGAGCTTAACGACGCAATTGAGTGCGCCTTTAAGGAGGATGCCGCTATTTTGGTTGAAGAGTTTATTGATGGCCGGGAGATGACCAACGGAGTGTACGAGCACAACGGCGAGCTGGTTCGTCTGCCTGTAACAGAAATCATATCCAATAACGAATTCTTTGACTACGAGGCCAAATATCTGGGAGCCTCTCAGGAGATCTGCCCTGCAAACATCCCTGTAGAACTCAGCGATAGAATCATAGATCTCTCCCACAAAATATACCGCTACCTGGGTTGCCGCGGGGTGGTAAGAATTGACTACATTGTCCGTGGCGAAGAGATCTTCTTCCTCGAAATCAACACCGTCCCCGGAATGACCGAAATGAGCCTCGTTCCCCAACAAATTCGAGCCGCCGGAATGACCGTCAAAGAGTTCCTCACCCAGCTGTTGGGGGAGTAACCTTGCCACGCGGGTAACCTTGCCAAGCATCGTGGGAAGTGTCTGATAATCAGCGATAGGAATAAAAACCGCGCAGCGGAAAACACTCCCGCAAAGCGGACCACTCTACCGCGCAGCGGAAAACACACCTGCGCAGCAGACCGCACACCCGCAAAGCGGACCACTCTGCCAGTGTTTGATGAAACGCTTTGTTATTCAGGCGATTACAAAATGCAGTTTTCCAAATCTGGAAAATAGGGATTTGTAACTAATTGTTAGACATTGAATTACATCAAACACTGGCAAAGTTCACTTCAGGGTTAGTGTGTCAATTGGCTGGGTAAGTTAATCGCTTGACTGGATAAGGGAATCGGCCGGTTGGGTAAGTGAATCGCTTGGCTGGATAAGTGAGTCGGCCGGCTGAGTTAGTGTATCTTTTAGCTTGAGGTATTTACGGACGTTGTGGATTCGGTTGTAATCTGCCTTCAAGGCCGCATCAAAGTTTGGGTCTCCCTCTTTTGGCAAAATGGTGTCGGGGGAGATGTTGAGTTTTTGTTCAAGCATCTGCAACTCTTGGCGTTGGGATTTTTCGCCGATTGTTTTTGCGGATATTCCGGGTATAAATGTGAAGATGGAGAGAGAGATTATGGCAATGTAGCAGAGGTAGAGGTAGAGGCTGCTTTTTTTGAACATCTGCATTAAAGTTGCAACGGAGAGGATGGCGCCGCTGACGAAAAGATATACCCTGGCCTCGGTGAATCCGTACTCATACACCCGCTGGATGGCGCCGACCCAAAAGAGAATCAGTGGAATGATGAAGAGGGGGTAGAGGTATTTGTAGAATTTGACAAATATTTGTTTTTCGGTGATTCCGGTGAGGGCTTTGACAAGGATGCCGGAGATTACAAATGCGTTTACGATTATTGCCAGTTTCCCGTTGGGCAGGGTGAATGTTACGACGATTTTTGCAATGTAGAGGTAGATGATTGCGGCAAATATTACAAGGGCCGGGGTTAGGATGTAATTAACAGCCGGTGTGCAGATTATATTTCGAATTTTTGTTATTTGTGCAGATAGGGGGCTCTCTTCGGTTTCGTCAGATGCGTAGAGAAAGAGTAGTGGGGTAGAGAGGATTAGGATTATGTTCATTACCCAGAAAGCGCTGTCGTTTATTAATTTATCCGGGAATTCAAAGAGCTCTGAGGTCGAAAAGAGTATGGCCATTGCAATGAGAAAGGTGGGTAGAGTTATTGCAAAGGAGGCGGCAACCCTGGATGCAAAATTTATGAATGTTTCGGTTATGGTTCTGTTGTCGCGCTCCCTGCTAAATGATGCAATAACCAGCAGTGTGATAACGATGGTTGCCGCATAGGCCGGCGAATAGAGCCATTCACTAAAGTCAATCAGGAAAATCGGAATGAGGGTTAATGCAGATAGGTAGTAGATTGCCCTTTTGATGTTGTTCCCGGGAAAAAGCCGGTTGAGGATGTATGGAATTGCAAATAGAACAGGTGCCGACAAAAAATTCTCTCCCAGAAGTTCGGGCAGCAGTACCTTGTGGTAAGTTAGCACAGAGAGCAGAAAATAGGCAATTGCGACAATTACCTCAACAGGATTTAGAACCACAATGGTTACTAATGCTTTAAGGAGCTTAGAGTTACCGGGTGTTTTCATAATATGAGAGGTTTAAGTTTGGAGGACAAGTTTTATAAAGTTCTCTTTGTAGTTGCTACCAACAGGGATTGTCTTATCGTTTATCTTAATTGTGCTGCGCTCAATTTTGTCAATTTTGTCTATGGCAACTATGAATGATTTGTGAACCCGAACAAAGTTTTCGGGGGGAAGCAGCAACTCCATTCCGGCAAACGACTGCAAAACCATCAGCTTAGAACTTTTAGTCACTATCTGCAGATACTCCTGCATCCCCTCAATATAGAGAATTGAGTCAAAATCTACCCGCTCCATACTGTATCCGCTTTTAACGAAGATGTAAGATCTTTTTACAGAAGAGATTGTGTTGAACTGGTTGAAGATCTTCTCTGTAGCGGTTACAAACCTTTCAAAACCGAAGGGTTTAAGCAGATAGTCACACACCTCAAATTCGTAGCCGGCTATTGCATACTCTTTGTAGGCAGATGTGATTATGACCTTTGGTTTTATTTTGAGTGAGCGCAAAAAATCAATTCCGTTAAACTCATCCATCTGAATATCAAGAAATATCAGGTCGGTTTCGTTCTCCTTAAGAAAAATAAGGGCATCAATGGCGTTGTTGAAGGTTCTCTGTAACTTAAGCCACGAGATCTTTGAGATAAAAGAGCTCAGTTTCTCAATGGAAAGTGGTTCATCATCAATAACTATACACCTTATCTCCATTTTGGTTTGCAAATTATATCTTTCCAAATTTACTCTCTTTTTCTGATTTTATTCACTTTTTACGATTCTAGTTTTTGATACTTATTAGGAGCTTGCATTTGTGTCTATAGTGAGTTCGGCTTTGAAGAGTTCGGAGTCGTGGGAGATATTGAGTTTGTGTTTGCCGGGATAGAGTATCTCCATTCGTTTAGAAACGTTGCTTATGCCGATCCCTTTTGAGCTATCTTTGGATATCATCTTCTCGGGATCGTGCAGATTGCTCACCTTGAAGTTGATAATGCCGGATTTTTCGTTCAGGGTAATTGTGATTCCCTGCTTTTTATCTTTATCGGTGGTGTGTTTGAATGCATTTTCGACAAATGGGATAAGTAGCATAGGGGCAATTTTTGTGTTTGGGTTCTCAATGGAGATGTTGAACTCTACAAGCTCGCTATTTGAGGTTCTGAGATTTTGCAGATTCAGATATTTTTTCAAATACTCTACCTCTTTGTCCAGTTCTATCTCTTCACAATCTGCCTCATTAAAAGAGTAGCGGAGCATATCGGAGAGTTGAAGCAGTGAGTATGAGGCCTTTTGGGGGTCTTTTGCGATAAGGGTATCTATGTTGTGAAGTGAGTTGAAAAGGAAGTGGGGGTTGATTTGATTGCGCAAAAGTGCAAGTTCGCTTTTGAGATTCTGTTTTGATTGCTGCAGTTGCATCCGGTCTTTGTTAGCCCAGTCGATAAAGAAGCGAAATAGTGCTCCGTAGATTGTCCAGGTAACCAGCAAAATATAGAAACGGAAGAAGTACATCGAGATATCTATCTTTATAACAATCACCGAAGCGATCATAACCAGAACTACTCCGAGAGCTGTCAATATCATCTTCTTATTTTTAATGAATTTGAAAACATTGACATAGGAGATATAAAAGAAGATGGGTATTAGTGATGCCATTACAACATTATAGTAGGCAAATGCCTTCTGGTCCGTTATTGTGGGTGCCAATAACGAATTAATCAGGTGGTTGAAGAAGTAAATGCCCCAATATGCGAGGTGAACCTTAATGATTGTAGATTTTTTCATAATAGTTTGTATTAGTTTCACCGCAAATTTGTGGCTACCGGGATTCTAATACAAAAATAATCAATGAAACTGGTAATTTGGTAAATGAACTCACAGCAGGAAGGGAACCTTACCAAGGGTCGTGGGGCTTTGTTGATTATCAGTTCAATTACTGCACCGCCTTTATCATAGCCACCATTTCATCCACTAAATGGCTATAAATACCACTGCCAACGGCTTTATAGCGCATAATGCCATTTTTGTCTATTACAAATTTGGCAGGAATGCTCTTTACTTTATATTTTGCAGCTACTTCATCACCTGCATCAAATAGTACATTGAAGGAGAAATTTTTCTCTTCCAGAACTTTTTTAGCTCCCGGCCTCATTTTGTCGACTGTGGTTCCACCTGTGTTCCCTTCAAATGTATCAATGAAAAGAAAAACTATGTCGGGATTGGGTTTGTAATAATCTACTAATTGCTGCATCGCGGGAAAGCTTGCACGGCAAGGTCCGCACCAAGTTGCCCAAAAATCAAGAATCACGGTTTTTCCTTTTAAATCTGAAAGTTTTACGGTCTTTCCATCTATATTCACTAACGAAAAGTCCGGGGCTGCTTCATTGGTTTTCATCTCCTCAAGCTTTTTGGCAATTTCAAGGTTATCACTACTTTTCAACGCGGTGATAAATGCACTAAATCCATCATCGCTTCCGTTTTTCTTCACATACAACTCTTTTAAGATTTCGATTATATTCTCACCATACAGCCCGGAACTAATAATTTTCCCCATTGTTTTAATCGCCTCCTCTAAAGGCAAACATTTTGGAACGACTTCTGCAATGGTGGACATTAGTTCAAGCTCCATTGTTTTTTCTGTAAATCCCATCTCCTGTGCTTCGGAAAATGTAGCATAATTGCGACATTCATTTATTTTTGCAAGAGCATTTTCACACTCTCCGTTTTGCGAATATATTACAGCTTGTGTTTTAGCTAGTTGAATTATCTGCCTCAACAGGTTGAGCTTCATCTCCCGTTTAGTAAAATAGGCTTCACTTTTATCGTTTTGTTTGAAGCCGGCAGGGTTGTTTTTAAGTGTATTATATTTCTTCCAACAAATTGAATATAGGGTGTTGCAGTAGTTAATCGCAGCACTATAATTTTTGACTTCGGTCTCTGCGTTAGCTAATTCCATATATGGGAAGAAATTTTCAAAACCACAATTTATCTCATTTTGAATATAATTAAGGGCTATATCAAATGTCTTTTTATCACCGGTCTTATAGGCTGTTGCCAGGTAATTATCTATCAATGCAGATAAGAATCCGCCAGCCATAGCTGCATTGTACCTCATATAAAAATCCATATTTTTAAAGCTGACAATTGATGAATCCAGCAGGGTCTTCTTCTTAATTAAATCTGTTTCGGAAATTGTCTTCTCATATAAATTCGATGTCCTGAAATATCCCTCAATATTGTTTTGTGTAGCATATTCCGTGAAATAGGATGCTGTTCTCTTTAACCCCATCGCATAAAAAAAGGTATTGCAAGCAAGATAATCGGCATCGGTGACAGGCTTATCTTTGAATATTCTATCTAATTGCATTACAGCTAATTTTCTACAATCAACCGAATCAGTTTTCGGATTGTAGGTCCGATAAATATCAACGGCAATAGCTGAACTTTTTTCAGGATAGTGCTCCATCTCCTTTAAATAGTACTCCCTTGCTAAAGCTGGGTTTTTGGATTGCCATTTACTGAAAAACGAATCGGATAAATGCTTTCCCATTCTGGAATATGCAGTGGGGCTAGGTTTGTTTTCCGATGTGTAAAAGGGGACGAAATAACCGTTATTGTTATTGTTTTCTAGCCTCCCGGATATACAAACGCCACTTCGGTCAATTTTATAGTCTCCCCAGGTAAATCGAAAAACAAGCCCACAAACTGTCTCTTCAGTTGTCAGTTCCCCGACATATTCATTGCCGCTTTTTTCAACCTCCATCTCAACAGGTTTTCCCAAGGGATCCAACACCCCGTAGAAGTCGTCATAGTTTCCCATTTTATATACTGTACATTGCAAGGGACCCTTTTCATCTGCAAATTCTGTTGGAGGAGTATAAGAAAATTTTACCTTATCACCGGGGTGTGGCTTCTCAGGTGTTAATTTCAAATTATTTTGTGCAAATAATCCAGTTGTGATTGCAATTGCAAGTATTGTTAGATATATTTTTTTCATAAGGAGGATTTAAATTGGAATATATTCTCTCTTCCTCCCGGGAGGAAGAGAGAATACATATGATAAAAAGAATTAATGATGGTTTAGTACCCCGGGTTTTGTACTAATTTATTGTTGACAATAAGCTCTTTAGCAGGAATAGGTAATAAAGATTTATGTGATTCCCAGCCGGTTTTGTTGCTCTCTTTGCTTAATACGGCATCTGCCCTTCCTGTACGCACTAAATCGTACCAGCGATGAGACTCACACATAAATTCCACCCTGTTTTCGTGTTCAAGCGCTAAAAGAAGCGCAGCCTGAGTAGTCGCAGTTGTGTTGCCTAATTTACCGTGGGTGTTTCTTATCAGATTAAGGTCGGCAGCTGCACCTGTAAGATCCGGAGAGGATTTACGGACTTTTGCTTCTGCCCTTATCAAATACATCTCTGCAAGTCTTAATACACAAAAATCCTGAGGATCGGCATCGGCCGCCTCCTGATCTAACATACCATGAGGATATTTCAGAGTAAATACATTCTCTTCGGCTGAATAAGTAAACAGTGTAGAGAACCTTTGATCACCGGACTCAAATTCATTTATTGCACTCTGTGTCAAGCATCCCCAGCCTGAATACTCCCACGCATATGGCTCCGGGAAAAAAGAATACATCATAGGCATTCCCTGCATTGCATAATACCAGCAACTATTAGGTACATCTGCCATAGTTCCATCCATTGAGAAAATGATCTCTTTGCTTCTTCTCATTAACACCTTAGTCAGATCGGCTTCTAACATATACTTACCACTGCTAATAACCTCAGTTGCAGACGCTTCTGCATTGGCCCAATCGCCCATATGTAGATAGACTCTTGCCAGCAATGCTTTAGCCACATTTTTGTTGGCACAACGTCTGGCATCCATACCGCTAATATTGGTTTCCGGTAATTTATTAAGGGCATCTTTCAGGTCTGTTATGATAGAGGCATACACTTCGGCTTTAGGTGTACGAGCTAACAATTTTGACTCTGCCGGGTCAGATTTTAAAACCAAAGGCACATCTCCAAATAACCTGAGCAGTTCAAAGTGCATTAATGCCCTTAGGAATAGATTCTGAGCTAAGTATTGATCAAGAATTTGAGTGGATAGTTTCGTTGTAGATACGGGTAAATTTTCCAACATTACATTAGCCTCGTAAATTACCGAATAAGGTCTACTCCATAAAGAGCTGAATGATTCTGAAGTGTTGAGATCGTATTCGGAATTTGACATAATATCCATAGCCAATGGGGGATTTCTACTTAAATTGTCAGCTAAAGATTCTGTATTATAAACAATTCCCCCTGCTCCATAAAAATTTGAAGCTTTGGAATATATACCGAGCATTGCCATTTCAATAGTACTTGCAGAGCCAAACACTTTATCGGTGGTTATTTTATCCGGTGGAAGAGGTGCTACCAAAAAGTCTTCACAAGAAGTTGTAAATAATGATAGTACAGATACTATTGCAAAAAGCGATATGTTTTTATATATATGTTTCATAATTTTCAATTTTTAGATAGTTAAAAGGAGAGTTGAACACCAAACACCCAACTTTTTATAGGAGTTCCATTTGAGGCACTTTGTGCCTGCGGATCTTTTCCTAAATCTATTGGGGAATAGAACATAAGGTTTTGTCCGCGTGCATATACAGACGCTCTGCTTAAACCGGCTTTTTCAACCCAGTTTGAAGGTAAAGTATATGTAACGGACACATTGTTCAACCTGAACCACAGGATATCATTATATGCGAGATTTGAAATATTCGCATAGGTCAGTTGCATAATGTTGGTATTGGAAACCAGACCAGATGTTGCCCTTGGATATGTTGCCTGATCGCCCGGTTTCTGCCAGTAGTTCCCCAACACCTGGACAGGAAGATTTCTTGCCCTACCGGGAAGAGATGAGCCCATAAACCAGTTAGAGACCATTTGATTGGCGCAGGTTACAGAAAAACTAAATTCAAAACCTTTGTAGTTGAAGATATTTTCCATTCCCCCGTAATTTTTTGGTGAAGGAGACCCTAGTGTTACCAAATCACCTGGAGAGGTAAGCGAGCCATCTTTATTTACATCTCTGAATTTGGCATAACCGGTTGTTGTAGAAATTGAGTCAACATAAAACCGCCTTATAATATCAAGTGGTTTTCCTATCTCATATATATCGGCATAGGCAGATCCTGCTAAATCGTCATATTTGTAAAGTGAATTTTTAGCAATGGTAAAATTGACATTGGTTCTCCATTGAAAGTGTTTGGTTAGTACATTACTGGTTCTCAATTCAAATTCCCATCCGGTATTTTGTACAGTACCATCAAAATTGTTAACGAATGAACTAAAGCCTGTTTGTGAAGTAATAGGTTCAGATACCAGAAAATCGGTAGTCCTGTTTCTATACCAGGAAACTGAACCGGAAATACGGCTTTTAAACAACCCAAATTCCAGAGCCGCCTCCAGCTTTTTTGTTTGTTCCCAATGGATGTCCTCATTATATAAATATTGGGTATTAAGACCAATTGCAGTTCCGTAATTAACATTATCGGCTGAATATAGGTTTAAATACTGATAGTCTGCAATCTGGTCGTTTCCTGTTACTCCCCAGCTAGCCCTTAGTTTTCCGAAACTTATAAATGGTAAAGCCTCTTTTACAAAAGATTCATCTGAAAATATCCAGGATGCACCTACGGCACCAAAGTCACCCCACTTGTAATTATCTCCAAATTTTGAAGAGCCATCCCTTCTGTATGATAGATTCAAGTAATATTTTTGACCCCAGTTATAGTTTACCCTTCCAAAGTATGAGCGAAACCGTTCATCTGCCCTTGAACTGGATTTTAATTGTACTGTGTTTGCAAAACCCCACGAGCCCATAAAGTCATCTCCGGGGAATCCTGTCAAATCTAGTGATCTGTTGGAACTGGAACCTTTAAACCAGGTTGATCCCACCAAAACGGATATGTTTCCATCTGATATTTTACCATTATAGGTAAGTTGCGGCTCAAAATTAAGTGAGCTATAATTTCCAAAATATGAGGAGCTGGACGGAGTTGATACGAATGAAGATTTTGGATTTATGGCAGTAGAAGGTACAATTTTCTCAGATTCGTTGCCCTGATTGCCATAAGAGAACGATGCCTTTGCTTTAAGCCCCTTAAAGATTAAATAACTAAAATCTGCACTCATCAATAAATTCGAACTTAAATAACTCACCTTTTGAGTCATACTCGCTTCGGGATTTGCAAAATTGAAAGATGTGGATGATCCCCAGTAAAAATCGCCCTGATCTGTATACAATGGGTAATTTGGAGGAAGAAAGCGAACGCCACCTACAATATTTGTCGCAACCTGAGTGGGTTTTAATTTATCTGCAGAATATTGAACTGACAAAGTTGACTCAAGCCTATCGTTCATACTAATACTACTTAGATTTAAACGACTAGAGATTCTCTCCTGATATGGATTCCCGGGTTGTATGTCATACTGCTTCAGATAGCCGGTGCTGAAATAATAACTTAACCCCTTTGTGCCTCCCGACATATCTATGTTTGCATTCATAATAGGAGCGTTATTCCCAAATTCATACTTTGTCCAGTCTGTATAGGCATTCTCTTTCCAAGGTGAAAGATTTGTAAGATCGGCCGCCCTGCTCTCAGTTGGGACCCTATTATCCAGTGTAAATCCCTCCTTACGCATTGCAACGTATTGTTCTGTATTTAATAATTTTGGCATATATGTAGCTTTGTTAAAGCCTGTATACATATCCAGATTCACCCTGGTCTTGCCTAATTCTGCCTTTTTGGTAGTGATGAGAACGACACCATTCGTTGCCCTAGAACCATAGATTGCAGTCGCATCGGCATCTTTCAGAATGTCAATGCTTGCAATATCATTTGGATTTAAGGCGCCTAATGGAGAAGTGCCGTGAACATAACTTGAGTAAACGGCGTTTGTATTTGCCGCGTTAATAATTACACCATCAACTATGAATAGGGGCCTGGTACCGGAACCAAATGAATTCAATCCTCTGATAACGATGTCTACACTGCTTCCTACCCCTTCACTGTTATTAACCACTATTCCTGTCATTTTACCTTGTAAAGCCAAAGCAAAATTTGACACGGGTTGTTTACTCAAATCTTTGGCTTTAACGGAGCTGATAGCCCCTGTATTTTCTCGTTTTGTAGTTGTTCCGTATCCGATTATCTGAACCTCGTCAAGGACGTTAATTCCACCTTTAAGAACCACATTAATAGGACCATCTCCTACAGTTACCTCAAGGGTTTGGTAACCTACAAATGAAAATACGAGAATACTCCCTTTTGCGGCATTAATTGTAAAATTCCCCTTTTCATCGGTAAAAGTACCCGTTGTGGTCCCTTTTACCATTACATTTACGAATGCAAACAGGTTCCCTTGTTCATCCATAACCACCCCTTTTACCGGAGGTGGTGGAAGCTCCTTCATCTTCACAATCACAGTATTGTCTTCATCAATGATATAAGTGAGTGGCTGCCCTTCGAAACAAAGTTCTAAAGCCTCATCAAGAGTTACATTTGTAAGATTGATATTAACAGGATTTGCCACCTTAAGCATAGTAGAAGAGTAGACAAACTTACTGTTTGTCTGTTTCATAATCTCGACAAAAACATCCTCAAGCTGAGCGTTTTGCTGATTAAGGGTAATCATCTGCGAATAGCCTTTAGCCTGAACCTGCAGGAAGGCTACTACTAGAAGAATCATTGTAAGTTTCATTTTTAGTAGGAATGTGGAATTTTTCATACATTTGTGTGTTTGGTTAGTGATTTTGATTATCTATCGTCGATTTTTAAATTGCACTTCCGAACTCGGGGCGGGGTCCTGCCCAACGGGACTTCGCCTTTTTTTCGGTTGCCGTGTTTATTGCAAAACAGTAACTATTTTTCCATCAATTTTAAAATGTATTGTCTCAGTCATCTCAAGCTTACGCAGTACTTCTGAGATATTTTTAGTCCGAGAAATTTTAGCGGTATAGAGCATTGATTCATTTGTAGTTTCATAAACCACATTAACATCGTACCAGCGAGCCAGTTTCTGCATCACACTCTCAATTGGCTCATCTTCGAATATGAAGAATCCGTTTTTCCAGGCGATTGCCTCTTCGGTATTGGCCTCAACTACAGTCATCTCATTGTTATCAAAAACTTGTGCCTGTTGTCCGGGCTCAAGTCTTATAACGGCCTCTTCATTAGTAGTGTTAGCGGCGCCGGAAATGAGGGACACCTCAACACTTCCTTCCAGCAGTGTGGTTTTGAGCACCTTTTCATCTGCATAAGCCATAACATTAAAGTGGGTTCCCAATACCTTTATCTCGGAATTTCCGGCCTTAACTATGAATGGCATTGCTTCATTTTTAGCAACCTCAAAATAGGCCTCCCCTTTTACCTCAACCTTACGGGTTTTACCGGCAAACGCGACAGGGAAGCGAAGGGTTGTAGATGCATTCAGCCAGACAATGGTACCATCCGGAAGAGTGACGCAATATTTTCCTCCGCGTGGAGTAGTGAGAGTATTGTATTGAACAATCTTTTCAAGTGTTGGGGATTCCGAACTTGTGTCGTAAGCCAGAGAGCCGCTGTCTAGTTTTATAATTGTAGTGTTTCCCTGTTTGTGAAGTTTCCCCTCTTTGACATCGTCCAGCACCACTTTGGTTCCATCTGCCAGTGTAAGTATGGCTTTGTTTCCACCCGGTTTTATATCGTTTTTATAGAGGGGTTTCTCTAAAGGCTTGGCAATCTCTATAATCTTGTTTATCTCCTTGGCCGGATTCTCGGGTTCGTTATTAAAAATGTAGAGAGTGGCGGTTAATAAGATAATTGCAACAGCAGCGGCAGCGGCAAATCTGGTGAAAAATCCTCCTTTTGCGAAGGATGGCAGATATGTATTTGCAGAAGGTTTGAGGTCTCTGAAATTGCTTTTTTCTGAGATTACCTTGAAAATTCTAGCTTTATCTGCTTTGTCCAGTTTATGATTTATTGGAAGATTATCATAACACTCTTTTACAATAGCTTTAATATCATCATCAGATGATTTGTCAATCAAATGTAAAAGTTCCGATTCCTCTTCCCAGGTTATTTTTTGTTCAACATATCGTTGAAGAAGGAAATTGATTCTTTCTATACTCATATAATACTTTATTGTCCCTTTGTTACATTAGACAAATGAGTAGAAAAAAAGAGGGGATTAGAATTTTTGAATAAACCAGCTAAAGCGATAAACAGCTGTTTTACAGAGAAATAAAATTATATGATTTTTAATCATTTATAAAAAATTGTGCCGCAATAATAATCGAAAGCTCAATCTTGTTATTTACAAATTTTCTTATTGAGATTACGGCATATTTCATATACTCCTTTACGGTATATAAAGAAATTTTCATCTTTTTTGCAATCTCCTCCTGTTTAAGACCTTCGTAACGGCTTAGGATATAAACTTTTCTCTGCTGAGGGGGTAGGTTCTGTATGGCTTTCTCCATAATTTCATAAATCTCTTTATTTATAACAATATTCTCAACAGAATCAGTGGTCTGCGTTGATTCGTTATAAATTGACCTGAGGATTAATTTTTCGGTTGTTAACCGTTTCATATAGTTACAGGCTACATTTGATGCAATTGTCCTCATATATGAGTTAATGTAACAAACCCCCTCCAATTCTCTTCTGTTTTGCCATAATTTACAGAAGACATCCTGTGTGATCTCTTCTGAAATATACTCAGAGTGAGTGATATTCATTGACATTGAAAAGATTTTATCACTGTATTTTTCGAAAAGATATTTGAAAGAAGCTTCATCACCCCCGGCTATTTTGCGCAGTAGTTCGTTCTCACTCAGTATGGACTTATCGGAATGCATTCTCAAAAGTAATCATTCGTTTAAATCTCACAAATACTAATAATGGATATTTGATAATTATCAAGATGAAAAATTATCTCAGGTGCTTTGCAGAGTGATAATTACTAACCTAACTATAACCACTAAACAAACGTGCTCTATAAAGCACCTGAGATAATTAATTCTAAATCGCCTTGAACTTGCAGGTATCGCTGCAGAGGTTACACTGGACGCAGTTGTAGTTTGAGAGCTTTGTAACCTTGTTTTTACGGTCAATTACAATTGATTGGGTAGGGCAAATCTTTTGACAGGCGGTACATAGTGTACACTTCTCTGCATCAATCCGCCTTGGTTTGAACGAAAATATTGAGACAAAACCCACGAGCACTCCGTAAGGACAGAGCAGACGGCAGAATGGTCTCGGAATCCAGTATCCGATTACCAGAATGACTGCCAGATAGCTCCACGAAAATATTCCGAATGCCGAAAGGAATTTAGGCTCCATAGGGTTTCCGGAGATAAGCCCCACTATTTGCTCAAACCACACTTTACCCGTGAAGAAGAGCGCTTTGTACGGCTCTAGCTGACAAGCGAGGAAGTATGTGGATTTTATTGCAAAATAGACGGTTGCTATCAGGATAAGTACCGGCACCACTCTTACGATGTTGTTCACCAACGGGGGCAGTTGTATATGCTTCTTCTTTTTGTAAAATATGTGCTGAACTGCACCCAGAGGGCACCCTGAACTGCAGAAGACCCTTCCTGCGAAGAGTGCTATGATAAGCGGTGCGATGAATATAATAAGAGTGACCAGCCCTACAAGCTTGGGAGTGATCATTCCTATTGTCACGTTTGTAATTACCCCAACCGGGCAGATACATCCGCCTCTGATAAGCCCCAGATAGACAAGAGTGAATATTGCAAGTAAATTTATGTATCGCGAAGGTTTTCTTTTAATTACAAGGAAGAGACCGGTCAATAAAATGAGAATCAAAACCCCCATATCGACAAAGACCATATACTCCGGAGTGGGAAAGTATTTTTTAGGAACATAACTCTCCCGGAACTGCCAGATATCGCTGTTTTCGTTAACCTCTCTTATGCAGTTCGGGTCATTCTGCTCCTGAGCAAGGACCGGGTTAAGAGATGGAGCGGCAAAAGGAACAATGACCGAGAGGAGAAAAACCAGGATAAAGGATCTGAATATATTTTTCATAGCATTTCTCTTAGTTTTGTCCGTACTCCAGTTCATACTCCCCTTTGAAATCATCTTCAGGTCCAAACCACACTCTGTCAATAGCCTTCTCGGGGCATTTAGCCGCTATGTTGCAGCTGTTGCAAGCGATGCATAGGTCAGGGCGGATAATCAGAAACATAGATTGAGTCCCCTTTTCGGTACAGTTTTTAACGCACTTTCCGCATCCTGTGCACTTTTTATCGTCAATTATGTAGGTAAATGTTCCGTCAACAGTGCCTGAGTAGCTCTCTCTCACAACTGCATCATAAGGACAAACCCTTTTACCCTCTGACATTATTTTGTCGGAAGCAATCTGTTTGTCAGATATGTGTCCGTAACAGACCACACAGTAACTGCACTTTTTCTGATCATTTACCGCTTTTACCGCGCTCGGTGTTCTTACACAGGCAGTTTCGCAAATCCCGCACCCTGTACATTTGTGGGGGTCAATTGCCCACACAAACCTTGTTTTGGGGCCGGCCTCAGCAAGATTAAGCTGGTTCTTAATAACTCTGTATGTCACCCCGCCAATGGCAAGTGCACACGCTCCCCTCCCCAAATTGACCAAAAACTTTCTTCGATCCATCTTAAAAATTATTCTATTTTACAGGAACACATTTTATGACGCCTCCTGTCATAGAGGCTAGGTATACATTATCCTTTGTGTCAACAGTCATAGGGATATATCTGCAACCTTTAACCAGCTCGTCAATTCCCGAGATAGCCTTGGCACCAGCTTTTGTGTATGTTTTGATGCGTGTAGGGTCCTTCTCAACAGTAACGATGCCACCGTTTGAAAGGAAGGCCACACTTACAGGGTTACAACACCCGTGAAAATCATTGATCCCACTACCACGTTGTCCGAATGACAGTGTAGCTTTTCCGGAATAATCAAATCCGTTTACCCTGAAAGCACCCAGGTTTGCCACCAGAATCTCATTGTTGCGTATACTGAAGTCCAGAATACCGCAACAAGTGCGCAGTTTCTCAATAGCAGAAATCTTTTCTCCCGTTTCGGCATTGTAAATAGCAACCATTCTACCTCTTGTGTCAGCAACCATTATTTTTCCGTCAGCAACCCTGGCTCCGGTTGCTGTTACTATATCTGTCAGTTCAATGGCTCTTATCTTACCGCCTTTTGAGGTAAAAACCAAGCACTCTACCTTGACAGGAGTTTCAACCTGAGTGGTTTTTCCTCTTGACTGTACACTTTTATTCTCAGATATAGAGCCAAATACATAAATGTTCTCTGATTCATCAACAGCTATTGCACTTGGGTTACCATTAACATCAGTTTTGAATTCACCAATCTTACCACCTTGAGAGTTGATAATCGTTACAACACCATCCTTTCTTAGTGCACAAATGTTGTCATTTGGCAAAGTCGCCAGATAGGTCATATCCTTATAACCGGAACCATTGAAAGTTTTGTCAACGGCATAGCTCATCTCGGGAGCATTGTTGGTAAACCCCCCAATATCCACACTTGTTGTCTTGAGAATCTCAATTAGGTCACGTATGCTTTTTACAACCTTTGAATCGTTGAGCTTTGGATCAAGCATTGCAAGCTCCTTTTCAAGCTCTGTTGCACTTTTACCTCTTACAGATTGTTTAATAAGGAATGCAGAGACATAGGAGGCAGGGTTCTGCCTGATATAATCCTCCTGATATTTTTCAGTAGCAGCACCTAAAGCCTTAGAACAGGTATCCATCTGTTTTTTTATCACTGCTTTCTCTTTTTCATCCGTGGTGGCCCGGTACAACTTCAAAAGAGAATCCATCTTGAACATTTTGTATACTGTTGCGGATATATCGTTGAGACCTGTACGGTATTTATTTAGTCCATCATTAACACTACTACCGGATATGTCAATTTTTAAAGAATCTGCATCGACGGTAACGGTAATTTTAGCGTTTTCGGCATAGATTCTTAACGGATATCTAAATCCCTCAATTGTTAATGAGTACGGAGCAGGCTCAGGAATATCACCTGTAAATATGAATCCGCTATTTTTGACATACGTTGTGTCAGAAATAGGCTCTTCCCCTTCGGTGTCAGGTGTCAGTATTACTTTACTGCCATCCTTAATACCTTTTAATATACCAGTAAGTTCGAATTTGCCAGTGTTTTGCTGGCAGGCGACAACAGAGACCATAATTGCTGCCGGCAGGAGTAGTTTTACTAAATGTCTTAAACTCATTTTATAAATGTATTAATATAGATTATTTTACAGGAGAACATTTTATAACCCCACCTGTCATGGATGCCAGGTACACATTATCCTTTGTGTCAACAGTCATAGGAATATATCTGCAACCTTTAACCAGCTCGTCAATTCCCGAGATAACGGTGGCACCCACTTTGCTAAATGTTTTTATACGAGTAGGGTCCTTCTCAACAGTTACAATACCACCATTCGAAAGGAAGGCCACGCTTACAGGGTTGCAGCAACCGTGGAAATCGTTAATATCTCTCCCTCGCTTTCCAAAAGAGAGTGTGGGTTTACCGGAATAATCAAAACCATTAACCTTGAAAGCTCCCAGGTTTGCCACAAGAATCTCATTGTTTCGGATGCTGAAGTCCAGAATACCGCAGCAAGTGCGTAGTTTTTCGATTGAAGATATTTTTTCTCCTGTTTTGGCATTGTAAATAACAATTATTGAGCCTTTTGTATCGGCAACCATTATTCTGTCGTCTGCAACTCTGGCTCCGGTTGCAGTTACTATACCTGCCAGTTCAACGGCTCTAACCTTAGTTCCTTTAGCATCGAAAACCAGACACTCTACCTTTACAGGAGAATCTACCTGATATGTCTTGCCTCTTGCTTCTACACTTTTTTTCTCAGTTATTGAACCAAATACATAAATGTTCTCTGATTCATCAATAGCTATTGCACTTGGGTTTCCCTTAACCTCAGTCTTGAATTCACTTACCTTTGCACCTTTAGGGCTGATAATGCATACAACACCATCTTTCCTGAGCGCACATACATTGTCATTTGGTAATGTTGCCAGATAGACCATATCCTTATGGAGGTCACCTGTAAAGGTTTTATCAACGGAATAACTCATCTCGGGAGCATTGTTTGTAAAAGATCCAATATCAACAGATGTTGTCTTTAGATTTTCAATTATGTCGCGTATGCTTTTTACAATCTTTGAATCATTAAGCTTAGGATCAAGCAAAGCAAGCTCCTTTTCAAGCTCTGCTGCACTCTTACCTTCCGATGATTCTTTAATGAGAAAAGCGGAGCAATATGAAGAGGGATTCTGACTGATATAATCCTCATGATATCTATCATATTCATTCTCAATTTCAAGCGAATAGGCATCCATCTGTTTTTTGGCGTTTTCATCCTTGACAGCCAGTCTCATAAGAGAATCTATTTTGAGCTTTTCACGGATTGATTTAAATAGATCGGCTACTCCTCTATGGAAACTTAAATTTTCTTCATTGACTTTACCACCGGATATGCGTTTAGATAAGGAATCAGCATTAACGGTTACAGTTATTTTCGCATTCTCGGCGTAGAACATTATAGGAAAACGATAGTTCTCAATTGTTAATTGGTAGGGAGCAGGTTCCGGAACATCTCGTGTGATTGTGAATCCGCCATTTTTGACATACGTTGTGTCAGAAATAGGCTCTTCCCCTTCGGTGTCAGGTGTCAGTATTACTTTACTGCCATCCTTAACTCCTTTTAATATGCCTGTGAGTTCGAATTTCTCGCTGCTTTGCTGGCATCCGGCAACAGAGACCAGAATTGCTGCCGGAAGGAATAGATTTACTAAATATTTTAAATTCATATTGTTATGTAGATTTTTAATGTTTAAAAGAGACCCCGCAACTTATGCAGGGTCTCTGGAAATATCCCGGATTTGATTAATTATATCCCGGGTTTTGTGTAAGCTCAGGGTTCTTTTGTATTTCAGCGATAGGAATTGGGAAAAGCTTCATATGTGACTTCCAGTTGGAAGCCTTATAAGAGATGGCGCCTAGAATCGCATCAGCCTTGTTGGTCCTTACCAAATCACACCAACGTGAGAAGCCCTCATAAAACAACTCAACTCGTCTCTCTTTAATTATAGCATCGACAAGAGCAGATTGTGTTGCAGCAGTTGTGTTAACAAGCCCTGCACGGTTGCGGATAAGGTTAAGGTCTGCAGCTGCACCTGTAAGGTCAGGAGATGTTTTAGATGCCCTGGCCTCTGCTCTTACGAGGTACATCTCTGCGAGCCTCATAAACTTCTGATCCTCCTCTCTGCCAACAGGGATCACTACAGTTGCATCCATACCAGTATTATATTTATACTTATAGCTAAATACCCTGTTTAAAGGATTGGAATAGCCATTGGTATTACTTACAATGGTCCAGTTTGTCCGTCTTAAGTCACCTGTCTCAAAGCTGGTTACCAGACTCTCCGATAAAGATGGAAAACTGGTTTCTAATGCTTTTTTATTAGAACCGGCAGGCAGACAACCATAAGCACCCGGAACTGCGGCTTGTAATGCTTTATCATTTGCATACTGTGTATAACCGGTTGCCATTATTGTCTCTGCACTTTTCTGTAAGAACACGTCTGCAATATTTACAAGCTGGAACTTACCGCTGCCGATAATATCTGTTGCTGCAGCTTCTGCATCCGTCCATTTGCCTTGAGTAAGGTATACATTGGCAAGAATTGCCTCAGGGATATATTTGTTGGTAATATAATATTTGGCACCAAGGGTTGCAGGTAGAAGTGTGATTGCCTGTTTAAGGTCTGTCTCTATCTTAGTATAGATCTCTGCCTTTGGTGTACGGGCTACAAATTTGTTCGCCTCTACATCACTTGTCAGAAGAAGCGGAACATCACCATAGAACCTGACCAATTGGAAATAGGCCATGGACCTTACAGTAAGAGCAGCAGCTATGTATTGGTCCCTTATTATTTGAGTGAGACCGACTGCATTGGCATCGGGAAGTCCCTCCAGCATTGTATTTGCCAGATATATGGCCCTGTATAAATTATTCCAGCTCGCAGATGGAACTGGCATTTGATCGCCGTTAGTTTGGGGCGTAGAGCTGGATGTAGGATTATATGTATTGTCGGCATAGGCCTCCATGTTAAAGCTAGTGGTTATGGCCACATTGTTTACAAATGTGATATACATCTGGTTCATCATCCCGTCAATAGTTGTTTTACTCGAAAATGCAGTTTTGGTGGCAAGCGAGTTTGTTGGCATAGGTGTCTCCAGAAACTTTGCACAAGAGGAGACAGTAATTAGGGCAAATAGTATTGCCAATGTCTTGAATGGATTAATATATATATTTTTCATAATCTGTTATATTATATGTATTAAAATGATGTCTTTATACCAACTGTAAATACCCTCAACAATCCGGAGCTCCTTATCGAGCTGATTTCAGGGTCTTTAAATAACTTCACAGGAGTATAGACTGCAAGGTTTTCTCCGTTGATGTATATCATCACCTGATCCATTTTTAGTTTGGACATCAAGCTTGCTGGCAGTGTGTACGCTAGCTGTACATTCTTAAGGCGGATATAGTAGCTTCTGGCTACAGAGGCAGTACTCATAGTATAGTACATTGAAAGGGGCGCTGTATATGTTGAACTTCCAGGGATATTCGTATATGGTCTTGGATATTTCTTTACATCACCCGGTTTCATCCAGTAGTTGTCGATGACGTCTCTTGAAGGATTATACATACTACCTGGCGCATAGCTATCAACATTGTTCCATTTTGTAAAGGTTCCATTGGAGAACTGGAGGAACACATCCAGGCTGAATCCTTTATATCCAAAGCTGTTGCTCATACCTCCCCAGATCGTTGGACGTGAAGTGCCAATCCATGCACCGTTAACACCATAGTCACTGGTACTGAAGACTCCGTCGCCATTCATATCCTTGAAAACAGGCATTCCTGTAGCTGGGTCTACACCGTCAAAATGGAATGGCATCTCAAGACCTGAGCTACTCGGGAGAGCCCTCCCAATTTGCATGGTATTTTTATACGAAGAGGTTTCAAGACCAGGGAACTCTTTAAGGATGTTCTCGTTGTGTGTGATGTTGAACCTTGTTGTCCATCTTACCGGAGAGCCTGGGCCAAAGTTTTGGGTGTTCAACTCAATTTCCAGACCAGTATTTTGTATAACACCGGGGAAGTTGCCTGTATAGCTGCTATAACCTACCTGCGCAGGTAATGTCAATGTAGTAAGCAGATTGTCTGAGAGTGATCTGTACCATGTGGTGTTCAGCATTATCCTGCTGTTGAAGAATCCAAGTTCAAGCCCAATGTCAAGTTTTGTTGTTCTCTCCCACTTAACATGTTCGTTGGCATAGGTTGCAGGGTTCAAACCGATTGCCCCCTGGTACATTCCGGTATATGTGCTGGTTGGTACATTAAGAAGACTCAGGTATAAATTTTCTGATATATTGTCATTCCCGGTTGTTCCATAGCTCCCCCGTAACTTTCCGTAATTAAGAACAGACTTAATTGATTTAAGGAGAGGTTCGTCGCTAAATATCCATGCGGCCCCTGCAGAGGTAAAGTCGGCAAACCTGTTGGCAGGGCCAAACTTTGATGAACCGTCACGACGGTAGGTGAAATTTGCAATGTATCTTTTGTCCCAGTCGAAATTCAACCTTCCAAAAACAGAAGAGAACCTGGTGTAGTATGTGTTAGAGGCAGCAGTGGTTGGTTTACCGCTGCTCCAGCTATATAGCAGATCGTCACTGCCGGGGTCCTTTATAGTAACTCCTGTTCTATCCTGTACCTTATCAAGGAAAGTGGCACCTGCAAGTGCAGAAATTGTCCCTTTATTTATCTGTCTGGTATAGGTAAGCATGGGTTCGATGTTAAGGGAGCTATAAGTATTGGTGGTATGTTCGGCAGAAATTGTAGGGTAGCTGGAGGTTGTCTGAACACTCAATGCAGCTGTAGGAAAAAGAAAATGGTATTTATTTGATTGTATACCATAGTTTACCTGTACTTTGGCTACCAGACCCTTAATGAATTCATATGAGATATCTCCGTTAAGCATCAGGTTCCCGGTTTTGGAACTGCATTCCATATACTTGTTAGGCATAGGATTGTAATAAGCTCCTGCAGTATATCCTTTTCCTGCTCCAAAGTTAAGGGTTCCGTCTGTGTTGTACAGTTCAAAGTTGGGAACATTTATCATTGTGGCAGCCGATGTGTTACCCATGTTTAGCTGAGTGAATTTCTGATTCTCTATACCAAAAACTGTACTTATCATTAATTTAAACCTGTCGTCAGCCGATGTGTGATTAATTTGCATACGACCAGTGGCCCTCTCCTGATAAGGATCGAACATCTGTGTGTCATATACCTTATTGTAACTGCCCGATACCAGGAAGTTTATCGCTTTTGTACCTCCGCTGATCGTAACATCGGCATTATAGGCTGGGGCAGGGTTGCCGACTTCCATCTTTGTGTAGTCTGTATAGGCTGTCTGGCTCCACAACATAAGGTCTGGTGCATTCTGTGTAGTTGGGGTAATTGGGTTGATAACAGAGGTTGCACTCATTGTTCCTATTGCAAAGGCATCCTTACGAAGCTTGAGATACTCTTCTGTATTTAATCTCTCTGTGAGACCAACCGATGATTGTACACCAGATGCAAAGGTTACCGCAACCTTGGTCTTGCCTAGGGTCGCCTTTTTTGTAGTGATAAGGATAACTCCGTTTGTACCACGTGAGCCATATATTGCTGTAGCATCGGCATCCTTAAGGATATCTATGCTTGCTATGTCATTCGGATTTATGCTGTTGAGTACATTATTACCACCTGTGTAGGTAAGTGAACCTCCTTTTGTACCAGAAGCAGAGGCAGAAGAGATAAGGTCCCCAGGATTTGAGTTGATAATAACACCATCAACAATTATGAGAGGGTTTGTTCCTGATGAGATTGAGGTTACGCCTCGTACAAGAATACTTAGCGGAGCTCCGATACCCGGATTGTTGTTAGTTATGGAGACTCCTGTAACCTGTCCCTGTAGTGCCTGCATAATGTTTGTCACGGCCCGGGTTTCAATTTGCTTGCCCTTTATGGTAGCTATAGTTCCTGTACTTTGTCTTTTAGTTGTTGTCCCGTATCCAATGATCTGAACCTCGTCAATCAGGTTAATTCCACCTTTAAGAACCACATTAATAGGACCATCTCCGACAGTTACCTCAAGGGTTTGGTAACCTACAAATGAAAATACGAGAATACTCCCTTTTGCGGCGTTGATTGTAAAATTTCCCTTTTCATCGGTAAAAGTACCCGTTGTGGTCCCTTTTACCATTATATTAACGAATGCAAATGGGATACCCTGCTCATCCACAACCACCCCTTTTACAGGAGGCGGTGGAAGTTCCTTCATTTTAACTATAACTGTATTGTTTTCAATTATATAAGTAAGAGGCTGATCCAGAAAACATTGCTCTAAAGCCTCTTCCAGAGTGGCGTTAGAAAGATCTACGGTAACAGGTTTTGCAGCCATCAGCATCTCGGCAGAGTATACAAAATGGCTGTTGGTCTGTTTCATAATCTCTACGAATATATCCTCTAAATTAGCGTTTTGCCCACTTAGAGTTATCTGTTGGGAATAGCTTTTTGCCTGTACCTGCAGGAAAGCTAATGTCATAAAAAGAAAGGTTAGTTTCATCTTTAGCAGAAATGTAGATTTTTTCATACTTTTGTGTGTTTGGTTAGTGTTTTTACATTGTTGATTAATCCCGATTTTTAAATGCACTGCCGGATATCAGGCGGGATCCCGCCCCACGGGATTCTGCCTTTTTTATATTCGGATGCCTTTGTTATTAAAGTGCTATTCCATACTTTTTTATTTTTAGTTGTATATTTTAGGTTTTTTCAATTGATTCTTCCTTAATTGAATGGGAGAACAGTTATGTTTTTACCTTCAATCATAAAAGTTACAGTTTCTGTGAGTTCCAGCATTCTGAGAACTGCAGAGAGCTTCTCAGATCTTGAGATATTCCCGGTTAGGCGTATTGATTTATATGAAGGGTCATAGATAATATTAACTCCGTACCATCGTGAAAGTTTTAGCATTATACTCTCAATCTCTTCATTCTTAAAGATAAAGAGACCATTTTTCCAGGCGATTGCCTCTTCGGTATTGGCTTCTCTAACCTCTATCTCGCTTATATTATTCATTGATGCCTGCTGGCCGGGTGTAAGTGTTACAACACTATTTTCAAATCTGTTCTTACTAATCTTTACAGGAGAGACCTCTACGCAACCCTCTAAAAGTGTTGTTTTTGACTCATTATCCTCTGGATATGCCATTACATTAAAGTGTGTACCACAAACTTTTATCCTTGAATTGGCTGCAAAAACGATAAATGGTTTTTCAATATTTTGGGCAACCTCAAAATAGGCCTCGCCGCTAAGATCTACTCTTCGTTCTTTTCCTGTAAAGCTGGTAGGGAATTTTATTGTAGTAGACGCATTTAACCAAACGGTTGTTCCATCGGGGAGGGTAACGCAATATTTTCCTCCGCGTGGAGTAGTGAGAGTATTGTATTGAACAATCTTTTCAAGTGTTGGAGATTCAGACCTTGTATTGTATGCCAACTTTCCGCTGTCTAGCTTTATAATGGTAGTGTTTCCCTGCTCCCGGAGTTTCCCCTCTTTGACATCGTCCAGCACCACTTTGGTTCCATCTGCCAGTGTAAGTATGGCTTTGTTTCCACCCGGTTTTATATCGTTTTTATAGAGTGGTTTCTCTAAAGGCTTGGCAATCTCTACGATCTTGTTTATCTCCTTAGCCGGGTTCTCGGGTTCGGTATTAAAAATATAGAGAGTGGCGGTCAAGAAGATAATTGCAACAGCAGCGGCAGCGGCAAATCTGGTAAAAAATACTCCTCTTGCGAAGGATGGCAGATATGTTTTTGTGGATGTTCTTTTAACAAGAAGCTTGTATACTCTGTCGGAAGCTGCTTCGTCCAATTTGTAAGTTTCGGGCAAGGTGTCATAACACTCTTCAACTAACCTCTTAAGCTCATCATCTTTCAATCCGGCAAGTATCCGCATTAACTCTGTCTCTTCGCTCTCACAAAGAGTTTGTTCGAGATAGCTTCTAAAAAGCAGATGTAATCTATCTTTTTTCATAATTACGGGTGATTCTTTGGCACTAAAGACAATTGGCAGAAAAAAAAGTGGGGGTAGGGGAAATAAAATATTTACAAGAAAAGCATCAACTCCTTGCAAATTAGAAAAATAATTTTCTAGAAACAGTTATAATCAGTTGTTGAAAAAGATTTGTGCCGCAGCAATAATTGAATACTGAATCTTGTTATCTACAAATTTCCTTACAGATGTAATGGCACTTTTCATATGCTCTTTAACAGTATGGATGGAGATATTCATCTTTTTTGCTATCTCCTCCTGTTTAAGACCTTCCTGACGGCTAAGTATGTAGACTCTTTTTTGCTGAGGGGGGAGCTTCTGAATTGCTTGTTCCAGAATAGCCTGATAATCATTGAACAATACCGTATGTTCTGTTGAGTTGCTGCTCTCGGCGGACTCCCTGGATAAAGATTTAAGGATAAACTTTTCGTTTGCCAATCGCTTAAGATAGTTGTAGGCAACATTTGTGACAATTGTTCTCAGATATGAATTGAAGAACTCAATTTTACCAAGTTCTGCTTTGTGTTGCCAGACTTTGTAGAACACCTCTTGCGTTATCTCTTCTGAAACATATTCAGAGTGAGTGATGTACATAGACATCGAGTATATTTTGTTCTTGTATTTGTCAAACAGATACTTAAATGATTCTGCATCTCCACCGGCTACTTCTTGAAGCAGCTCTTTCTCGGTCAGTTTTGATTTATCTGTATGCATAAAGCAAAAGTAGCTATTCATTCCCGTTTCGCCAAATAGGCACGAGGGTACACATTCAGGGGATATTTGTCTCTAAGATTGTATCTTTAAACTGATGTGAGGCTCATTTGAGAATTTTTACCCGTAAAAACTCGCCCGGTTTGTTGTGTTAGTGTATCGTGTGGAGATAAAAATTATAAAATGTCCAGTTATTTTGTTAATATACTGGACAAAATTACTATCTTTGCATTAGGTTTAGCACAATGAAAACATCTCAATACATATTATTTACAATTAATAAATTTCCGAAAGGATTTGTTTTCACCTACTTAGATTTTACGACTGAGGTGAATCAAAAGGAAGCGGTAATAAAAGCATTGAACCGTTTGGTGTCTTCGGGTAAAATAGCCAAACTATCCAAAGGTAAATATTACAAGCCTGAGAATTCAGTATTTGGCAAACTTCAACCCATTCAATATCAAGTAGTAAAAGACCTGCTGGAAGATAACGGAAAGAATACAGGCTATCTAACAGGTTACAGTATCTACAACAAATTAGCATTAACCACTCAAGTAAGTAATACAATACAAATCGGCAAAAATCAAGTTCGCCCCAGTTTTAGAAGAGAACGCTATAAAATTGCTTTTGTAAAGCAAAAAAACACCATAACTAAAGAGAATATTCCATTGCTGCAATTGCTGGATGCCATACGTTATATAAAAAAAATTCCAGATGCAAGTATAAGCGATTCCTGTAGACGTTTTTTAGCTATCATAAAAGTCTTTTCTGATAAAGATGTCAACACCTTGATTCGTTTGGCTTTAAAATACCCTCCTTCTACAAGGGCTTTGTTAGGTGCTATTTTAGAGCAATTACAACGAACCCACGCCACAGATTCACTTTTAAAATCATTGAATCCAATTTCAAAGTATAAACTCTCTGGTGCATCAAAGGTACTATCCACCACCGAAAAATGGAATATTGTATGACGTTACATAATGATTTAAAACTATATTCTGATACCTTGAGAGCAGCATCGCAACATCTTGATATTAAATTGGATTTTATTGAGAAGGATTACTGGATAACTTTGGTATTAAGCCGATTGGCAAAAAGTAAGTATTTTGATGAATCAGTTTTTAAAGGAGGGACTTCGCTTACAAAAGGTTACGATTTGATTGAGCGATTTTCAGAAGATGTGGACATTGCCATCATAAGCGACATAGGGAGAACTGGAAATGAAATTAAAACCATCATACGAACAATTGAAAAGGAGATTACACCGGATTTATCAGAGTTAAAAATAGATGGTGTTACCAGTAAAGGTTCTAGGTTCAGAAAGTCAGTTTTTGAATATGTGAGTATAGAAAAAAACAATGAAAACAATAAATTGATTGTCGAGATTAATTCGTTTGCTAATCCCTACCCCTTTCAGAGGCTCAGTATAAAAAGCTTTATATTTGAATTCTTTATACAAACTGGGAATGAAAAGTACATAGAACATTATGACCTTCAATCTTTTGAATTAAATGTGTTAAGCAAAGAGCAAACTTTATTGGAAAAGATGGTTTCACTAATTCGGGTTTCATTCGAGGAAAATACAGTTGATAGTATCTCTAAGAAGATTCGCCATTTTTACGATTTATACTTTTTAATGAAAGATCCTGAATGTGAAAAATTTGTAGCATCAGATTCGTTTAAGACGCAGTTTGATACTATTTTGCAACACGATAAGAAAATGTTTGAAGAGCCCACTGGCTGGCAAACGAAACAGATTATAGAATCTCCCTTAATCATTGACTTTATGACTATTTGGGACCAAATAAAGGAAAAATATCAAACTGAACTATCCGCTTTAGCCTACAGAACAATTCCTGATGAAGAGAGCGTTGCAAAGAGTTTTATCCAACTAAAAAACAGGATTAAATGAAATTCACCGAAAAAAGCTGGAAGTTAGTTAGTTTACCAAGTGGGCTAAAGTGAACGTTAGTGGCGTTAAATTATGATTAATCGTTACAAAAAATAGAAGAAGATGACAAAAATTCCACAAAGAATATTTCTAATAGGTGTTTTACTATTCTGCACTATTTCAACTATTAAGGCAAGTAGTGTTTCCGGCAAACTTGGTAAGGATGAGCAATCTGAGGTTTTAAATATAGAGGTTGTTCGGGGCGTTGTGCTGGACGAGAGGGGCAGGGGTGTTACGGGGGTTGTGGTGTCGGATGGGTTTGGTGTGTACAGGTGTGGTGCAGATGGGCGTTTCTCGTTTGTGCCGGTGGAGCGGGCGAGGTTTGTGTTTATGAGTACGCCGGACGGTTATGAGCAGGTTGGGAGTTTCTTTTACAGGGTTGATGGCAAGGGGGGTATTGGTAGTGTGGATGGTGCAGATGAGTTAGTGTTTAGGGTGGTTAAGAGTGTGGCGGCACGTTCTGAGAGTGTGGGAGATTCTAAAAGGATGTCGGGAGGGTCTGAGAGTCCGGCGGCACGTTCGGAGTTTTTGCATTTGGGTGATACTGAGGCGAGAATCCATAAGGATTGGGTGGATGTGCTTAAGGAGTATGTTGTCTATAACAGGCCTGCGTTTGTGCTTTTCAATGGGGATATCTGCTATGAGAATGGGTTGAGGTTTCACGCCCGGGAGCTCACTTCGGGAAATCTGGGGGTGAGGGCTGTTTACACATTGGGAAATCACGATTTGGTAGATGGTTCCTACGGCGAGGAGTTGTATGAAGAGTTGTTCGGGCCGGTGTGGTACTCATTTAACAGCGGTGGGGTTCACTTCGTTAACATCCCTGTACTGCAGGGAGATAGAAAGCCCTCCTATAGCGCAGATGATGTATACGCCTGGCTAAAAAAAGATCTGGATGCAATACCTGTGGGTATGCCGGTTATTTTGATGGATCACCATTTTGTAGGTTATGGAGATGATTTCCATTTAAAAGGGGAGAAGGTATCTGTAAATCTTCTGGATTATAATCTCAAGGCCTATCTGTATGCCCATTATCATATAAATCTATTGGAGAGATCTCCGAGGAAGGGTGTAACGACCATTGCAACTATGTCTCCCAATAAGGGTGGGATAGATCACACCCCATCCTCCTTTAGGTTGATAAAATTTGACCGCAACGGGAATCTCGACTCGCAAATCCGTTACGCATCGCTGAAAGGGCATCTTGCAGCTACAATCTACCCGGCAAATATTTTGGGAAAGCGAGCATCTGCAAAAGACAAATTACCTGCAAATAAGAAATTATCTGCAAACGAGAAAGAATCTGCAAATAAGAAATTATCTGCAAACGAGAAAGTATCTGCAGATAGTAGTTATGAGCTGATAGCCAATGTCTATGACACACGAACGGATGTGGCGGAGGTGACGGCCAGGTTTAACGGGGCAGATTATCATCTGCAGAAAGTGAGTGAATGGACTTGGCGGGCAACGCTTCCGGGTGTGGGGATGGCTGGCGGGAAAGGTGCTTCGGGGATGGCTGGCGGGGCTGTTGTGACGGCGAAATTTGGCAACGGGATGGTTGTGAAGGGGGTGGCGAGGGTGCCTGCAGATATTGGGGCGTTCACTCCGCGCAAGGAGGATGCCTTTAGACCGACAATCAAGTGGGTGACATCTTTGGGGAGCCATACATTTATGACATCGCCTTTGGTTGTGGGAGATTTGGTGGTATCTGCAACTTTTGACGATAATGGGAAGGGTGGGAGTGCGATTCACGCGATGCGTAAAAGTGACGGGTCGGTTGTTTGGAGGGTGCCTCTGCTCAACTCTGTCAAGAACAATATGGCGCTTTGGGAGGGGACTCTGCTTGCGTGTGATGTGGTTGGAAATTTGTATGCGATTGAGGCATTATCGGGGAAGGTTTTGTGGAGCAAGTCTTTGCGGGAGAAGGAGTTGCATCCTGTTTATACTCAGGGGGTGACAGTTCATAATGGGATTGTTTATGCGGGTCACGGCCATTATCTTACGGCGCTTAAGGTCTCAAACGGAGAGGTTTTGTGGAAGAATACGGCTTGGCGGGGTGGTGTGTGTACCGTGGCCTCCCCTATGGTGGAGCCGGAGTCCGACGTTCTGCTCACAGCGGCATACTGGACCGGGAGGTTTGCACACAATGCCGTTACCGGTGAGCTTTTGTGGGAGAAAAGGGACGATGATACCAGGATTGCAGATAACTCGCCTGTTTTCTTTAAGGGGAGGTTCTTTTACGCTTCGCCGGGTCATATAATGGAGGTAGATCCTCTGAGCGGTAAAGAGTTGGTCAAGCACGCGATCAATTATACCATTAACAACAACTCCCGCCCTGTGGTGACCGATAAATTATTTATTGTAGGGACTACAGATAAGGGGGTTGCAGCATTTGACCGGGAGAACGGGTACAAAGAGCTCTGGAATTTCAAGACCAACCCGGCTCTAATTTACACTGCGCCATATACCAAA
>Ga0209319_1000333_pt1 | contig 66262 bp, 57 predicted proteins | sample RifGroE2_FD_184000 | JGI IMG/M metagenome (GOLD analysis project Ga0209319, IMG submission 184000) | Groundwater microbial communities from Rifle, Colorado - Groundwater E2 (SPAdes) (version 2) | ecosystem: Environmental > Aquatic > Deep subsurface > Groundwater | place: Rifle, Colorado, United...
CATCTGGCGCAAAAACACCATTCCGCCCCATGGCGTAATCTCTTGATTGGTATAGCTTATATCGAATTCCATACTTCAAATATACCTAATGCTACGCATTAGAAATTCCTATCGCGTAATTTGGGTTAATTATCCCTATTGGGAAGTTTTCTCATAACAATAAATATCCGTAGTCTTTTTTCTATAATACCCAATAAGAAAAATAATTGACAAAACACTTAAAAGAGAACAAATAACGGAACCTTCGAATCCAAAGTTTCCGCCATTCATTATATTCTTTTGTTCCATACCAAGTTCAATAAAAGAACCTAACCGATGCCCACTTACATTATATCCCAAAACAGGTCCTTGTATAAAATTCCAAAACAGGTGTAAACTGATGGGAAACCAAAGATTTTTTATAAAAATATAGCTTGAGCCAAGCATTATTCCTGCCAGAAATAAGTTCAGTATTCCAAAAAAAGAAAGGTTTGAATTCAGAAAATGCATGGAACAAAATATCAGAGAACTAATTATGAGCGCCCAATACTTATTTATGGATGACATCAGATTATTTAAGATATAACCGCGTATGAGCAGCTCCTCCGTCAAAGAAACAATAAGATAAAGAAAAAAACTTTTTAGGATGAATCGGAAATCAAATTGTATTCCGGATATATGAACATTGCCGGTTCCGATCAGAATTAAAGTGCCAGTTCCCAAAACTGACAATGCAATAATAAACCCGATTAGCAAGTCTTTGTAATATCCTTGCAATGCAAAACCTAAAGAAAAAAGAGATTGACAATCAATATATTTTCTGTAAAGATAAGTAATGATTAGACAGGCAAATAGACCTGATACCTGAAGAACAATTAACTGGTCAAGTGTCAACAAATTTATAAATTGCAAATTCATAAGGTCTATTCCTGCGATTAACGCCCCAAAAACATGAAAAATCCCAGCCAACATTGTAAAAGCAATAATAATTGTTGCTATTCTTGCCCATACAGGCATTTCTGAAGAAAGATTATTTTTTGTTGACATGGTGATGAGATAGAGATTTATTCTTGTATGTAAAACCAACTTATATCTAAGTTTACAATAGCCCAGCCTCAAAATTTGAGACGGAGAAAGATTTTTCTAAAAATTTATACGACGGGCAAGACTATCAAAACCTCCATTAATTTGTTTGGCTTCGCTGTGACTTAATTCTCTAAAGTAAAAGCCACATAAGAAGTCAACCTGGTCGGCATAAACAAACTCTGCTTCACAATACCATATTCGATGGGAACACCAAGCTCCTTCATGGCATCCAGAAGCCGATATAATGAAGCTTTCGAAATATTCATGTTCCGGGCAAAGTCATTTACCCCTTTGATGATAAAAAATAAAAAAAAATGCAAAAAGAATAAGATATATCCAAATAGAAATACTTATATAATCATTTGTTTTTATTCTAAAAAAAATAAGCGATTTGTTAACCACAAATAGCATCACAAATAGGAAGAAAATAGCTCTTAAAGCTTTTAAAATAATTATTACCATTTGATTGATATTAATAACGCCAATAGATTATTTATTGCGTGTATTATATATACAAGAATTACTCCGCTTGCCCCTCGCAATTTAGAGACATAGAAATAAAAAGATAAAACAACCCCAACTGAGGTTCCGACTAAAAAATAATAAAGATTATAAAAATGCATTACACCAAAAAACAAAGATGCAGAAACAATATAAAAATAGAACTTTATTTTACGTTTTAAAAATGCATTTGCAAACACATAGGGTAAAAATTGAAAGATTAATGTCTCAAAAAATGGAGCAAGAACCACTCCAAATAAAAAAAGTATTGATAATCCATCTTCCTTCATCGATTCAATGACTGGATTCATATATGAATCTTCAGGTATAATGAAAGAGAAGATCATTGGAATTATAATCATAAAAAAAAGACCACTAAATATAAATGAGATAACATTTGCTTTTTTAAGTATCTTAATTATTTTAATCACTATATTCATTTTTAAGATTGACTCCCGTTGTGCTGCAATACGATCACAAAAAAAATCAGTATTAAACTCACAATATTTTTTATTGCTTTTCTCTCTGTTATTCTAAAAAACCATCCTTAAGATATCTATTACCAAGAATAATCTTTGACAAATTAAAGAGGTTGTCTTACAAAATAGAAGACAGCCTCTTTAATCATCGCCTAATGTCCCCGGATCTGCGATCCTGGTGGTAATTCAGCACAAGTGCTAATAAAACCATCAACACCTTCGCATACTTCACGGAAAACCCAACTGATTCCCCAAAAAAGATCATATGCTAATGATGTATCTTTTGAAGGTGCTCCTCCATTAATGAGACGCAATTCATCCTTCGATAATAATTTAACTTTCATTCTTTCTTAATTTTAATGATTTTCATTCCAACCATCAATGGCTCCCGCTTTAATATCAGCCCAATTCTCCATTACCCATACAGCAATGCCTGCAATTCCAAACTTTTTTAAAGTTGATGATGCCAGAATTAATCCACCATCAACTTCCATCAATTCATTTTTATTCAATTCGTTCATGATAATAATGTATTAGTTTATTTTTCCTACTCTGTTTTCACAGGCTTTTCGGTAACCGCCTAAGTTTTTGTGCACGAAACTCATGAGCTAAATTAACTTGCCTCACTCTCAAATTTTGAGAGTGGGAAAAAATAAACCTAAAAATTTACCAAGTACGCTAAATTTTGAAATCCGCCGTTTACTTTTTGTGCTTCTCGATATGATAATTCTTTCAGGAAAAAACCACACATAAAATTCACATCGTTGGAATAAACATAGCTTTGATGACGAATGCAAAATTCAACCGGAGCCCCCATTTCTTTCATGGTATCAATCAATCGATAAAGGGATGCTTCGGACACACTCAATCGTTGAGCCAGAGCTTTTGGCGTTCCCGTTGCCCTGAGTCGAATTAATTGGTCAATCCGTTCAATCAACTCAATTTGCTGTAATAATTTGTTCATAGTGTTTTTGTTTTTCTCATTACTCAGATCTCACTACTAACTGCTTGCATAGGCATTTGCCGTTTCCACATCCGGTAATAGTAGCCGTTGGCCTCAAATAGTTCGGTGTGGCTACCTTGTTCCATTACTTTCCCGTCTTTCAGCACCACAATTTTATGGGCATCAAGCACGGTGCTCAGGCGGTGGGCAATGAGGATTACGGTTTTGCCTTCTGCAATAAGCTGCCTGATGGTTTGTTGTACAAAGTACTCAGACTCGGAATCGAGGTTTGAAGTGGCTTCGTCCAGTATCAGGATTTCGGGCTGGCGATAAAGGGCACGGGCAATCGCCAGGCGTTGCTTTTGTCCGCCAGAGAGGGTTGCCCCGTGTTCACCTACATAGGTATTAAATCCGCCGGGCAATTTTTCAATAAAATTAGTAATACCCAGTTGTTTGCATATTCGCAGAAGTAGTTCCATATCAGGAGCAAATTCGCCAATCGCAATGTTTTCGATCACGCTGCCTGCAAACAGGTCGAGGTTTTGTGGTACAATGCCTACTGTTTTACGGAGGCTTTCAGCCGAAGCGTATTTAATATTTACATCTCCAATATAAATGTGTCCTTCGTTCAAGGGATAAAGCGCCTGCAGCAGAGCGGCAATAGTGCTTTTTCCCGAACCACTCTCGCCAATAATTGCGGTTAGTTTTCCTCTTTCAATCTGCAAATTGAAATTCTCAAAAACATCGACCCGGGTTCCGTAACTGAACGAGACATCTTTGAATACAATATTACCCAGCATGTTTGGGGCAATCTCAATCGTGTTTTCTTCCTCGTCACGTTCCAAATCCATAATCTCAAATAAGCGGTCGGCAGCAATTCCTGCATTTTGCAAAGTTTTGTTCATGCCAACAAGCGAACTTACCGGCCCCGTTAGATACCCCACTAATGCATAAAATGACATCAGTTCACCCGGGGTGATTGCCCTGTCGATGACAAAATATCCACCGGCCCACAACAGGATAATAGTAAACATGCGACTGAGAAACTGCGACGAATAGGACGAAAAAATTCCATTCAAGCCCGATTTATACGTGCTTTCCAACAAACGGATAAAACGCAGTTCTGTTTTCAAATTGTTAAACTCCTCAAGATTTAACTGTTTAATTGTTTTAGCGGCATTGAGCGATTCAACCAGTTGTGTTTCCAATTCGGCGGCATTTTCCATGATTTTGCGCTCCCTTTTTCGGTTCAGTATATTAGTTACCCAATAAATCAACGCATACAAGGGAATGATGATACCCATTATCAAAGCCAGTTTTGCACTGTACAAAAACATCAGGCAGAACGAAAAAATCACAATAAACACATTCACAATCAGGCTGATCATGGTATCATTAATAAATGCCCTGATTTTCACGGCATCGTTTATTCGCGAAATGATCTCGCCGGTACGCATTGTATCGAAAAAGTGCTGGGGCAATTTTAACAGATGCTTATAATAACCCAGTATCAAACGGACATCAATGAGTTGGCCGGTTCTCAGCACAAATATGGTTTGCATTACTCCGATAAAAATCTGCACCAGTAAAATAACAATCATCCCGACACTTAGCAGGTTAAGCAGGTTCTGGTTACCGTCAACCAATACAAAATCAGTAATTTTTTGTATATACACTGAAGTAGAAAGCCCCAGTATAGTATAAACAATGGCGCCAGCCAAAGCCTGCATCAAAATTGCTTTGTGAGGTTTGAGAAGAAACGAGAAACGGGTAAGATTGGAAACTTTCTCATTGCGTGAAATAAAATCGTTGTTAGGAGAAAGAAGAATAAGTACCCCGCTCCATTCTTTGGAAAAATCCGCTATTGCTTTCTTATGTATTTCTCCGTCGCCCGGATCCATCAGCTCAACAAAATCTTTCCTGATTTTATAAACAACCACATAATGCTGCAAGCGCTGTTTAACCACCAGATGAGCAATGCAGGGGACAGGGACTTCCGGCAGGGCAGAGACATCGCCCCTAACCCCTTTTGCCGAAAATCCCATTTTTTCTGCAGCTTTAACTAATCCCCATGCATTAGTGCCTTTTTTATCAGTACCTGCCCATTGCCTGATTTTAGAAATGGGCAATTTCAGTTTATAATGTGCAGCGACAGAAACCAGACATGCCGCGCCGCAATCAGTAATATCGTGTTGTTTTATTTTTATGCTCATTGCCCATCCGTTTTATTTGCCAACATTTTGGGGTTCATCCAGTTATCGGCTTTGTCGTATACTAATTGAAACAAACTGCGTCTGGTAACTGTAAATCGTGATGTTAAGGTCAGCCCGTTTTTTAATTGGCCCCGGTAACCCGATTTAAGCATGAGAAAATTTTGGTTGAGGCAACATTTTACTTTAAAGACATAAGAACCATCTGTCTGGATAGGTTGGTTCGAAATATCAATTACTTCCCCGGTTGCCAACCCCCACTCGTTATAATTGTAAGCATCAACCTGAAAGCGGGCTTTCGTTCCTGAGTGCAAATAACCAATATCTCCCGTCGGGACATAACTTTCCACAATTAGGTTTTCAGTTGGTGCGATGTTGGCAATTTGCTGGTTGGCAAGAACAAAATCACCGGCAGTAATTCCTGAAAAACCACTGATATAGCCATCAATCCCGGCAACAATAGAATAAAATTCTTCTTCCATCTGGCGTTGTTTCTTTTCTGCGTCCAGCGATACCTTTTCTGTCCTGAATTGAGATAAGGCAGTATTCCATTCACTACGGTTTTGTGCCACAAAAAGGCCTTTCTCTTCCTTTTTCTGCTGAAAGTCGAATTCTTTCTGTTCATATTCTGCTCTTGGGATCACCGCTTTCTCATACAAGCTTTTCGTCCGCTCAAACTCTCGTCGAAGTTGATCGATTTGCAAATCAAATTCCCTTAATTTTTGCCTGTACCGGGCATGTTCGCTGATATATCTTGGAGAAGTCAATTTTTGATAGTTGTAATCCAGGATGTTTCCTATATCAACAATAAAGGTTTGCAGTTCATTCGTCTTTCTTTCCAAAAGTGAAATAGTTTCAGTCAATTTATTCTTTCTGAACCAAATTAGTGTATCTCCTTTTCTCACCTGTTGATTTTCAGAAATTGCAATTCGCTCAATTTGTCCGGTTATCGGTGAAAATAATTTATTGGCCTCATCTTTCGACCGAATAATCCCACGACTTTGTACGGAGATATCAATTTCAACCAATGGAAGAGTGGCAAATACGAGAATAAGAAGGACAATAAATGTGAGGTAAATAATCCCCGACTGTCGTGAAAAATGAGAATGATGCTTTTCACTTGTTCCGTTTATAATCTCCTTCGGAAATATCTTCATAGCATACCTTTGTTAAAATTCAACAAACAAGTAGTTGCAATACAATTTTTTTAACCTTCCTTGAAGATCAAGCCAATCACCACCATTCTTTTTCTATCCCGTTATAATTTTATCAAAGACAGGGCTAAAACATAAAACACAAACAATATATGTCAATATTATGAAAAAGTCAAGTAATTTTATTTTATGATTTTAACCTTATTGCTAAGCATCCTGTGTTTTTAGGTTTATTATCCCATACATTTCAGTGTATGTCATTAAACATATCCATATATGGGTTACCTGATTGAACTAATGCAATTTCAAATTTGCTTCAATAATCACCAATTCATGAATCTCAGGCAAACAGGACTGACCGACAAGAATATGAACCGGAAAGAAGTTTTAATGTTGAGTAAAACGACAAATATAGTAACACAGCATCAGCAATAAAATTTAGGGTAAAAAGCCGTTATGATTGGAGTTCGACACCGACAAAAAAGACCAAATTCGGTGATTATTTTTACTGATCTCTGCCAATCAGCGCCAGTTCTTTTTTGTATTCGAGAGGTGTTTTATTCACGGTCTTTTTAAATTGCCGGTTGAAGTTCGACAAATTCTGAAATCCGCTCATGTAGCATATTTCGGAAATATTATACTGATCGCCCGACAACAGTTTGCAGGCATACCCTATCCGCACTTCATTCAGAAAGTTGACAAAGGTTTTTCGGGTGCGGTGTTTAAAAAAGTGGCAAAACGCATTGGGCGACATATTGGCAATTTCCGCAACGTCATTGAGGCTCAAATTCATCGTAAAATTCTTCATAATATAATCACACACCTGTGTTATCTTTTCGGACCCTGACGTTTTGAAATTTTCAATAAATCCCGGGCTTGCCAGCTTTTCTTTTTCCTTTGTTTCTGCAAGGATATTGAGAATAGTCAGTAACTCAATGACTCTCGAAGGACCTTCCATTTGAAACATACTGTTCATTTTCTTCGAGACCAGTTTTCTCGTTTGTCCCTTAATTGCAAACCCCATAACCGAATTTTCCAACAGTTTTTGTATTGATTCCATCTCCGGCATCTGAAAAAAATTCTTTCCCAGAAAATCTTCTGTGAAATGAATAACTATGGCTTCGGCCGTCAGTTTTGAATTTCCTTCGTAATAAACCCGGTCATTCTGATATGCGTGAGGAAGGTACGGCCCCATGAATGTGAGGTCACCATCGAAAAAATTGCTCATGTGGTCGCCAATGATCTTTTTACCCGTACTTTTCAGCACCAGTACAAGCTCGTATTCAGGATGATAGTGCCAGGGAGTAGGATAATACGGATAAATATCCTTCTGAAGTACAAACGATACTTCAGCTTCTTTTTTCAAGCGTTCAATTATGGGCTTCATGATAATACTTTCTTGCTGCTAATTTGAATAAAAAAATGAAAAAATAAAGTAATATAGTATCATAAATAATGAAAAAATCCTCTTTTTTTTGTTTAGCCTGAAGCTGTGATTTTTTAATTATCAATTATTTACTTGATAGCAGAGATTTATAGCTTCATAAACAAACCAATAAAAAACCAATGACCTCAAAAGAAAGAGTAATAAAATCGCTCAATCATGAAACCCCCGACAGAATTCCGGTTGATTTCGGCTCTACCTCGGTAACCGGTGTCCATGCCCTTGCGGTGGAGAATCTTCGCGCATGCTACGGGTTGGAGAAAAAACCGGTTCGTGTCACCGACCCTTACCAGATGCTGGGCGAAATAGATGAAGAACTGGCTGACATTATGGGGGTTGACGTGACAGGGGCAAAAGGACGAAAAAATTCGTTTGGTTTTTACAATCACGAACCGTTTATGGAATATGAAACTCCCTGGGGACAAATAGTACTGGTTCCGGAAGGATTTCGGACAACCACCGATAAAAACGGCGATATACTGATGTATCCCGAAGGCGATATTTCTGCTCAACCATCGGGCCGGATGCCCCGGACGGGCTATTTTTTTGATGCCATCATCCGCCAGCAGCCCATTGATGAGGAGAAACTGGACTACCGCGATAATCTCGAAGAATATGGGCTGATTTCGGACAGCGATCTGGAATACTGGAAAGTAACCACACAAAAAGCACGCGCCACAGGCAAAGCCGTAATTGCCGGTTTTGGAGGAACAGCTTTGGGCGACATTGCCCATATTCCGGGAATAAAACTAAAAAATCCGAAAGGCATCCGCGACATTACCGAATGGTACATGAGCATCCTCATGCGCCCCGATTACATCCGGGCAATTTTTGAACGCCAGTCGGAAATAGCGTTGGAAAACTTTAGCCGTATACACAAAGTGGTCGGCGATAATGTAGATGCCGTTTATATCTGCGGAACCGATTTCGGGACGCAGGACTCGACTTTCTGTTCCCCCGAACAGTTCGACGATTTGTGGTTGCCATATTATCGAAGAATCAATGATTGGGTACATTCCAATACCAACTGGAAAACCTTTAAACACTCATGCGGTGCAGTTGAACCATTTCTGTCACGTTTCATCGCCGCTGGCTTCGATATCATCAACCCGGTACAGGTGAATGCCAAAGGAATGGACCCGGCACATCTGAAAAAAACCTACGGAAAGGATTTGGTTTTCTGGGGCGGCGGCATTGATACACAAAAAACATTGCCTTATTCAACTCCCGAAAAAGTACGTGAAGAAGTACTGCGCTTGTGCAAAATTTTTGCCAAAGATGGCGGGTTCGTATTCAATACGGTTCACAACATTCAGGCCAATGTGCCGGTTAAAAATATTGTGGCAATGGTCAATGCAATCAAGGAATTCAATGGAGTGCGTTAACCGTAACCTTGTAATTAATAGTTAAAAAATAATCAAACTGAGATGTCAGATATTACAATAGGAGTCGACCTGGGAGGTACACGAATAAAAGCTGTGGCTATAAACGAATGCGGCAACATCTTGTACCAAAAATTTCTGGATACGAATGACGGGGACGATATGATTTGGAAGCAAGCCGTTTCTTCTGTTGTTCTGGAAATAAAAGATAAAATAGAAAATGCGGGTTCTGTAATTGGCATTTCAGCACCGGGATTACCCAACGACAGCAATTCGGCAATCGCTTATATGCCTGGTCGGATGAAAGGTTTAGAGAATTTTATATGGACTGATTTTCTGGAGGCAAAAACCTTTGTTTTAAACGATGCCATAGCAGCTATGATGGGCGAAGCAAGAGCCGGAGCCGCCAAAAATAAAAAAAACGTGGTCATGCTTACCCTGGGAACCGGCGTTGGCGGCGCCATACTGATTGACGGCAAACCTTATCAGGGGGCATTCAATAAAGCCGGACATATCGGGCACATGGTCGTTGACAGCGATGGGGACATTGATATAACCGGAATGCCCGGTAGTTTGGAAGATGCCATCGGAAATTGCAGCATTGCAAAAAGAACTTCCGGAAAATTCAGTTCAACGCACCAACTGCTGGAAGCCTTCAGGAATGGGGACAGTTTTGCTGCTGAAGTATGGTTTACATCAGTAAAAAAACTGGCTATTAGCCTGGCCTCTTTAACCAATATCCTTTCTCCTGAAATGATCATTCTGGGCGGGGGCATTACAGAAGCCGGAAACGATTTATTTGACCCCCTCGAAAAATACATAGCTGATTACGAGTGGAGAACAGGAGGGAACCGGGTAGAAATTGTAAAGGCCCGGTACGGAGAACTGTCGGGGGCAGTGGGAGTAGCATGTTATGCAAAAGAAGCTGGTAACAGATCGTTTTAACCATACTTTAAATCAAACCAAATGGAAGAAAAAAACAATCAAAATTCAATCTCGCGCCGAAAATTTTTCGGTTTAACTACCGCAGGAATGGCATTAACAATTGTACCAGGCTATGCGGTTAGCGGTCTTGGCCACGTTGCTCCCAGCGATAAACTAAACGTTGCAGGGGTTGGCGTTGGCGGCATCGGACGTCGCGATCTCAGCAAAATTACCGGGCAGAATATTGTTGCCCTTTGCGATGTCGACTGGGATTATGCGGCGAAAACGTTTAAAGATTATCCGAATGCCAGACAGTACAAGGATTATCGCAAAATGTTGGAACAAAAAGATATTGATGCCGTTTTGATAGCAACACCCGACCACACCCACGCAGTTATCGGAACAGCATCAATGCGTGCAGGCAAGCATGTTTTAATTCAGAAACCATTGGCACATTCGGTTTATGAAACGCGTATATTAACCGAAACTGCCCGAAAATATGGCGTCGTTTCGCAAATGGGAAATCAAGGGAATTCAGGGAATTCCGTCCGTGAGATTTGCGAGATGATCTGGGATGGTGCAATTGGCGAAATTAAAGAAGTTCATGCCTGGACCAACCGCCCGATCTGGCCACAGGGACTTGAGCGTCCGGCGGAAACAATGAAGATACCCAAAACATTGGACTGGAACCTTTGGATAGGACCGGCGGCAATGAGACCTTACCATTCGGCTTATACACCCTGGAACTGGCGTGCATGGTGGGATTTCGGAACAGGCGCATTAGGCGACATGGGGTGCCACATCCTCGACCCGGTTTTTCAGACATTAAAACTGAAATATCCAATAAGTGTACAGGGAAGTTCTTCGCAGGTAAATACCGAGAGTGCCCCGGTTGCATCGCGCATTAAATACGAATTTCCGGCACGCGAAAATATGCCAAAACTGGCCATGCCCCCGCTCGATCTTTACTGGTACGACGGAGGTCTGAAACCGGACCGTCCGGATGATCTGGATGAAGGAGTTCCTTTCGGCGATCAAAATGGCGGAGTTTTATTTGTCGGGGCGAAGGGAAAACTTTCGTGTGGCTTGTTTGGCGATAACTATGTGCTGTTTCCGAAACAACTCAGGGAAAGTTACACCGCACCGAAAAAAACACTCCGGCGGGTTGAAGGCGGGACAATGGGCCATTGGAACGACTGGATTCGCGCTTGTAAAGAAAGTCCGGAAAGCAGGGTGAATCCAAGTTCAAATTTCGATTATTCGGGCCCGTTGACCGAAAGCGTTGTGATGGGCAACCTTGCAATCCGGTTACAGGAACTCGACAAAAAGCTTCTCTGGGATGGTGAAAACATGCGCATCACCAATATTTCAGACTCAGAAAAAATAAGTGTAGTGACTTCTGATAAGTTCACGGTAATAAACGGCGATCCTAAATTCGATACAAAAAAAATCGAAATTCAGGCTAAAGCATCTTCCGAAGAATGGATTAAACATACCTACCGCGAAGGTTGGGTTTTATAAACGAATAAACTAATTTACAATGAAACAGAATTATTCCATAGTATTTTTATTGGCCATTACATTTGGCCTGTTTGCCTGTACCGAAAAAGAAACCCCTGTAAACACGCTTTCAAAAAAAGAAATTAAAGAAGGCTGGCAACTTCTTTTTGACGGAAAATCGACCGAACATTGGAAAGGCTATAACCAGCCCGGTTTTCCCAATTCCGGGTGGGGTATCGAAGGCGATGCACTGGCCTGTCAGGAATCAGACAGAGGCGAAGCGGGATCGGGAGGCGATCTCATTACCCGTAAAAAGTATTCCAATTTTGAGCTGTCCCTTGAATGGAAAATTGACAAAGCGGCCAACAGTGGAATTCTCTACCTTGTAACCGAAATTCCTGACGAACCGGCATGGCACGGCGCTCCCGAAATGCAAATTTTGGATGATGAGAATTTCCCGATGGAACTAAAACCGGCACAACTGGCAGGGTCTGCTTATGACCTGGTTGCCGCCAATCCGAAAACAGTGAAACCATTCGGTGAGTGGAATCAGATTCGCATTATTGTCAATAAGGGGCATGTTGAGCATTGGCAAAACGGTAAAAAAGTTGCCGAATATAATTTATGGACGCCTGAATGGGAAAAGATGGTCATGAACAGCAAGTTCAAAGATTATCCTGAATTTCTGAACATGGCAAAAGAAGGATATATCGGGCTTCAGGATCATGGCGGCGGCGTGTGGTTCCGTAATATAAAAATCAAGGAATTATAATCTTCTTTACAGATACAGGATGCAACGAAACGAATTTCTAAAAACACTATTGGGAGTCGCAGGGGTTACCGCCTTTGGACTCCCTTCAATAGCCTCATCTTCTTCTGGGAAGAAAAAACTTCCGGTGGGGGCGCATGTGTGGGTGTATGCAAAGCATCAGCCGGGCTTCGATGTGTCGCCCATCCTTCCGCAGATTTTTTCAGACATGAAATATGCGGGGCTCGATAGCGTCGAAACAATGGAACATCCGCTGCGAAAAAATGAAACCACAAAAATAATTGCCGAACTGATCGAACAGCACCAGTTGCCATTGATTGGCACCTCGTATGGCGCCGATATATGGAACCGCGCAAAACACAGCGAGATACTCGAAGATGTGGAGAATATCATGGAAAACATGAAAAAACTGAACGCCCGCACATTCGGAACATCTGTCGGACGGCCTTCGGGAAGGATGAAAACAGAAGATGAACTGGATGCACAGGCCGAACTCCTCACAAAAATGATCGCTATCGGGAAAAAGAACGGGATTGTTCTGAACCTCCACAACCACACCTACGAAGTTGAAAATAACCTGTTTGATTTAAGCGGAACACTGAAACGGATTCCGGATGTAAAACTTGGCCCCGACCTGAACTGGTTGCTCCGGGCCAATGTTGACCCGGTTGAGTTTCTGAAAAAATACAGCGACAACATTGTTTTCATGCACCTGCGCGACCAGTTGAGCAATGGGAAATGGCCCGAATCGCTGGGCGAAGGCAACACTGACTTTGAAAAGATCGGGGATACACTGGATGAGATAAAATTCCATGGCGACCTGATTATTGAACTGGCTCATGAGAACGGCTTCCAGCCGACACGCCCGATCAGGGAAAGCCTGAAAATGAGCCGGGAACATATACGGAAAACAATGGGATACTGATTTTTGTATTTTCTTTGTGATTCTTTGAGAATTGGTGTCTTTGTGGCAGGGAAATCATGCTGCAAATATACCAATGATTCAAAAATTTCACCGTCCAGTTGCTTCAAATAGCCGACTATTGATTGTTTTCACATCCAACACACGATAGAATAATAAAATTTCTTTTTACATAAGTTCCACGAATGATTCTATGCTATATAGAATCCATATAAGATACTGTTGCTCAACGCAAAACACAATAATCAATAATCAGTTATAAATCATCAATTACATACCTGCTGTTTAGCGGATGTTTTAGTCTTAAATCCAATATGCGTATTGTTATTAAAATTAATACTATAATTTTACAAGCAGATAAATCAATTGCACATTGCCTTGACCAAGACAATACATACTGATTTCAACCTCGGAGACAATCTTCTTCTTGAAAGACTGAAAGCCGACGACCGAAAAGTATTCACCATGCTTTTTGAATACTATTATACAGGGCTCGTCATTTTCGCCGACCGGTATATGCACGACACGGAACTGGCCGAAGATATTGTACAGTCGGTATTCGTACGGTTGTGGGAAAACAGGCACGCAATAAAATCTTCATCTATCAGATACTACCTGGCAAATTCTGTAAAAAATAATTGTATTGATGTAGTCCGGAAAAAAGAAACCCAGGGAAAATATGTTCAGCGCCAGATGAACCAGACAACCGATCACGGAGAAGACTTTTGGGCCGAGAGCGAACTAAAACACATGATAGAAACCGCAATCAGTGATTTACCGCCACGCTGCCGCGAAATATTTATCCTAAGCCGGTACGAAGGTTTAAAATCACATGAAATTGCCGAAAAACTTCAACTATCGCAACGAACCGTTGAAAACCAGATTACAAAAGCTTTAAAAATCCTTCGTAAAGAATTGAAAGATTACCTTTTCAATTTTTTTCTTACTTTTTAATTTCTGTAATGTGTGTAAAATAAAGTCTCCCCGTCTTATCCATAAAAACAGGAAAAGATGGGAGAGAATATTTCAAATTACGAACTACTTTTTGTAAAAGAAATTGAGGGGAATTTATCCGTTTCTGAAAAGGCAGAATTAGAGGAATGGCTCCGGGAACCTCAGAACCGGATCGTTTATGAAGAACAAAAAAAATTGTGGACATCGGTCGATGATCTGCGGAAAATGAAAACAATTGACAAAAAAAAGGCTTTGAAAAAAGTTGAAGCCCGGCTTTTTGGCAGATTCTCAATTCATCCTATTAAAAGAATGGAACGAGCTGCTGCCATTCTTTTCATTCCTCTGTTATTGTCTACCCTCTGGATGTTTTATAATTCATATCCATCCGGAACGATCAAAAACGAAACGGTATACAATACAATTGAAATTCCTTCGGGAACAAGGTCTTCGTTCACCCTGCCCGATGGTACTTTCGTTTATTTAAATGCGGGCAGCACCCTGAAATATCCGGTTGTTTTTGGTGAGGACGACCGGCACGTTGAACTAAACGGGGAAGCTTGGTTTGAAGTTAAAAAGGACAACCTCCATCCTTTTATTGTTTCTACTTCAGATATCAATATCAAAGTATTAGGCACATCGTTTAATTGCAGCGCCTATGCCTATGATACAAAAATTGAAACTGCATTGGTAGAGGGAAAAGTGGAAATCTCGGGAAAAAACGGGAAAAACAGTTTTCTGATGGAACCCGGCGAACTGGCTGTTTTCTCAAAGCAGGTAAAAACCATAGAAAAAACACGAACTAATCTCGATAAATATATTGCTTGGAAATCAGGAAAATTAATGTTCCGCGACGATCCAATGGACAAGGTAATTGAGAAGCTGGACCGGTGGTATAATGTGGAATTTCAGGTAGATGATCCGGAAATATTAAATTATACTTATTCGGCAACTTTTTCAGGCGAAAGCCTCGATCAGGTACTCAAGATGTTATCCCTCTCCGCTCCTATCAGTTTTCAGTTTTTACCAAGGGAACGCCTGGATGACAAAGAATATGGAGTTCAGATTATAAAACTTACTAAAAAATAGAGGAAAGGAGAATCTCTATAAAAAGGAAAAAGGAATGTTTGCGCCATCCCTTTTTCTGAACTGAAAATAAATAACCAGTATTTATTAACACTAATTGAATCAAAAGTATGAAAAAAAAATTGTTGTTGAAACCAGTACAAGTGTATTTGCCCTTGTACATTAAAATTTTAAGGGTTATGCGACTTACACTATTTTTATTTTTTATCTCTTTTATTCAGGTTTTTGCGGGAAGCGCTTATTCGCAGGCTACGCGCATCAGTTTAAACCTGAAGAACTCAACGATTAAAGACGTACTGTACGACATTGAATCGAAAAGTGAATATTATTTTCTGTTTAACAGCCAATTGGTGAATGTTGACAGAAGAGTTGATATTGAGGCATCGAATGAAAAGATCGAACAGGTTTTGGACCGGTTATTCGAGGGACAAGACGTTGGGTACACCATCATGGACCGGCAAATCATCATTCAACCATCTTCAATGGTTCCCGGGAAGAGTGTACAGCAGAACAAGACGATATCCGGAAAAGTCACAGACTCGTCAGAATCTCCGATCCCCGGCGTTTCAGTAGTGGTAAAAAACACGACGATTGGCACCATTACAGACAACAATGGGAAATATACACTTCCAAATATTCCGGACAATGTGATCCTTCAATTTTCGTTCGTGGGAATGAGAACCCAGGAAATAAAAGTTGAAGGAAAATTTGTGATCGATGTAAAAATGCAGGAAGAATCCATTGGTATTGAGGAAGTGGTTGCTGTTGGATATGGAACCATTAAAAAGGTAAACCTTACCGGCGCTGTTTCTGCCATTAAAATTGACGACAAAATTACAAGCCGGTCCCTGCCCAATGTTTCGTCCGGTTTGTCGGGTCTTATTCCCGGCCTTACCGTGAGCCAGAACTCAGGGATGGCAGGAAAAAATGATGTGTCCTTATTGATCAGGGGTCTTGGTACTGTTAATAATGCAAATCCGCTTATCGTAGTGGACGGTATGCCTGATGTGGATATTAACAGAATCAATATGAATGATGTGGAAAGCGTCTCTGTCCTAAAAGATGCTGCGTCTTCAGCAATCTATGGATCACGCGCTGCCAACGGGGTAATCCTGATCACCACCAAAACCGGGAAAGGCATGAAAAAAACGACCGTCACCTTTTCAAGCTCTTTTACAACCGGGGTTCCAACAAGTACCTTAAGTTTTATGACTGATTATCCGCGTGCCCTCACACTTGAACAGCGTGCCGCTGCCGTAGGTACTTTAAGGTCAAACTGGGTGTATAAAGATGGAACCATTGACCAGTGGATGGCATTGGGAATGATCGATCCATTACGTTATCCGAATACCGACTGGTGGGACATCACAATGAGGAATAGTAATGTTCAGAACAATAACTTATCGCTAACAGGCGGCACTGAAAGATCCAATTTTTTCATTTCTATCGGTTCGATGGATGAAAAAGGACTTCAGATAGACAACGACTATTCACGGTACAATGCACGTTTCAATTACGATTACAAGATTCGTGACAATATGAATGTAGGAGTCCGGTTTAGCGGTAACTGGTCGAAATTTATCTGGGGAATGGAAGACGGTTTTACTGATGATACCGAAAATACGGGAGGCTTCGACATATATACTGCCGTCGCGGGGATAACTCCATACGATCCGGTTACGGGTTATTACGGAGGGATAATGGCGTATAATGAAAATCCCCAGCTTTTTAACCCTTTGGTGTATTTTCACCAAAACCTGACTCACGAAAGTCGGCAAGAGGTTAATCCGAGCTTTTACCTGGACTGGTCGCCAATTAAAGGACTGACTGCCCGGATTGACTACACGCTCAATTATTACAATGAGTTCTCGTATAATGCCCCAACACCAACCCGAGCCTATAACTTTCAGACCAATTCGTACGGGTCAAGAGTCTATTTTGGCGATAATGCAGGCATTAGTAATTACACATACACAGGTTACAAGACCATGTTAGGAGGGCAGCTTAATTATGAGAAAGTAATTGCCCGCAACCACGAGTTAAAGGCGCTGTTTGTTTACAATGAAGAATACTGGTATAACAGATCACAATCAGCTTCACGAAACGACCGCCTTCATCCGTCGCTTCATGAAATTAATGCGGCTCTGACCGATGTTATTTCAAATGGCGGTTCGTCAAACACAGAGGGGCTTCGTTCCTACATTAGCCGTATTAATTATACCGCCTATGATAAGTATTTGTTTGAAGCCAGTTTCCGTTATGACGGCTCTTCCAAATTCCTTCCCGGCAGCCAGTTTGGGTTTTTCCCATCGGCATCCCTGGGGTGGAAATTCACTGAAGAGAACTTTATCAAACCGTTGACACAAGGCTGGCTTAACAGCGGGAAACTGCGTATTTCTTATGGAGGCTTAGGAAACAATAGCGGGGTAGGCCGTTACGAGCAGCAGGAGACCCTTGGAACAAGTAATTACATGATAGGTGGGGGCATTACAAAAGGATTTGTGAACAAAAAAATGGTAAACAAGGACCTTTCATGGGAAACAACCAATGTGATGAATATTGGGTTGGACCTGGCCTTTTTGGAATCACGACTTACGGCAGAAGTTGACTACTACGACCGCTTAACCACCGGGATGAATCGTCCTTCTGATTTGTCTATGCTCCTTTCCGGGGGTTATGATGCGCCCCGCAGGAATATCGGCGATCTTCGTAACCGCGGTATTGAAGGCAACTTTACATGGAGGAACAAGGTAGGCAGTTTTAATTACTCGGTTAACCTTAATGTTTCTTATAACCGGACTGTTCTTGAAAAATGGAATGAATATTTAGGCAGGGGAGCTACATCAAGTAGTAACTATGTATTTATTGATATGCCATACAATTATGTCTATACTTATGTAGATAAGGGCATTGCACAGACATGGCAGGATGTTTACGATGCGACACCTCAGAATGCACAGCCCGGTGATATCATCCGTTTAGACCTCAACGGCGATGGCCGGATTAGTGATGAAGACAGGAAAGCCGATCCGAATCATCAACGAAAATTACCTACAACCAACTATGGATTGAATGTCAATATGTCCTGGAAGGGACTTGATCTGGCTGTCCTTTTTCAGGGTGCAGCAGGCCGTAAAGAGTTCTGGTTAACTGGTTTTAACAACGTTGATTTCGGATTAAATGGATTTGCTCCTGATTGGGCACATTGGGATAATCCCTGGTCGGTTGAAAACCGGGATGGCATCTGGCCACGTCTGAGGGGTAACAACAACCGCACAGAGACAACTTTCTGGCTTGATGACCTTAGCTATCTCCGCCTGAAGAATGTTCAGTTAGGCTATACAGTGCCGAAAAGCCTGATGAAACTGGGACTGAATAATGTCCGGATATACGGGTCTGCTGAAAACCTTGTAACGTTTACCAAATTTCGCGGGCTTGATCCTGAAAAGGTTGCACACGTGAGCGATGCTTATCCATTGGTTAAATCGTTCACATTTGGAATTATCGTTGGTTTTTAAATAAAATATTGATATGAAAAAGATTAATATTAAGTTGTCAATAATCTCTGTTGTAACAGGAATTATTTTTTTCGTTGGATCGTGTACCGAGGATCTGCTTGACCGGCCGCCAACAACCGAGGTGTTTGCAGATGCATTCTGGAAAACCGAAGCTGATGCAACTACTGCTCTTCTTGGGGCATATTCTTCCGTACGTCCACTCTTTGACCGTGATTATTATTTCGATGGTCAGGGCGAATATGTCAGGTGTTCCGGAGCAACCGGGGCAGTCGTTCACAATACAAGTAGCTATGTCCCGGTTAATTATGGCAATACTGCTGATAAAATGTTCACCCAGCTATACGGAGGCGTCCACCGGACCAACTATGTGATTGAAAACGTAAGAAAGATGTTACCGGATGCAAGCGCCTCATCGAAACCCGCCCTTGAAGCAGTGATTGGTGAAGCTTGTTTACTTCGCGGTATGATCTACTTCCGCCTGATTTCCATGTGGGGAGATGTACCGTACATCAGTAAAATAATTTATGCTAATTCAGAGGTAGCGTCACTTGCCAGGATGCCTATCGGACAGGTAAAAGATTCCATTATGGCCGACTTTACCTATGCCTTCGAGAAGCTTCCGGTAAAAGGGTCAGCCATTGGCCGTGCAGGAAAACCGGCTGCTTTGGCTTTCAGGGGAAAATTGCAGCTCTTCTGGGCCTGCTGGAATAAATTTGGATGGCCCGAACTGGATGGCTTTGTCCCGGATCAGGCAGCAGCAACGGCTGCATACACTGCCGCTGCAGCCGACTTTAAAGCCGTTATTGAAAATTACGGCCTCAACCTGTTCCGGAGCGGAGAACCCGGAGATTGGGGAACCATGGGAAATGCAGAGATACTTCCGAATTATTTTTACATGTTTATACCATCTACCGGAAATCCAAATGCTGACGGTGAAATGATCATGGTATTTACCCATGGAGGTACCGGTACCGGCCAGAGTGAAGAGTTAGTGCGCGATTTTGGAGGACGTTCGGTCGAAAATTCACAATGTTTTATGAATCCCCGTTATGAAATAGCCGACAGGTACCAGTTGACCACCACCGGTGACTTTGCCCCAAAGCTGATCCCTACAAACCCTTCAACTGCAGGAGCGCGCACAAAACTCAATTCGGCTGTTAACCCGGCCAGTTATGCCAATCGCGACTACCGGATGAAGTCATCCATTTTGTGGGACTACGAGATGATACAGGGAATATTAAACCTGCAAAAAACAGATTGGGTGCCGTTTATTTACAAAACATGGGGTGTTTCTGTTACCATCAATGGGGTGAAATATATTTCTTATAATACTGACCGTGCTACACATGGTTATACATTCCGCAAGTTTCTGCGCAATTATGAGGGACAGGACAGAAGCAGTGGAGATTATAATTTCCCGGTGATGCGTTTGGCCGATGTATTCCTGATGTATGCCGAAGCCACCAATGAAGTGAATGGCCCACAGGCCGATGCAATAGCGCTGGTCAACAGGGTCAGGCACCGGGGAAACCTTCCTCCGCTGTTACCGCACATGACTGCCAGTAAAGAGGCATTCTTTGCAGCTATTGAGCAGGAACGGATCGTTGAACTTTTAGGTGAAGGCCAGCGTGCATTCGACCTTCGCCGCTGGAGGGCTATCGAAAGAGTATGGTGTCCTCCCTATGGGGAAGGTGTGTGGAGAATAGATACCCATGGGGCAAATGTGACCCGGTACTTCCAGAATTTATCGGAATTATCATACCAAAGGTGTTATATTTTCGCAATACCATCGGGAGAACGCGACCGCAATCCGAACCTGACCCAGAATACACCATGGTTATAATGAACCGGAAACGAATTATAAAACGTAAATTCAATAAACACATGAAAAAATATATTATATCAATATTTGCGCTTATCATAGCTGCTTTTGCATGGGTCAGGTGTACCGACTATCCAATTGACGAAGACGGCTTGCTGATCACCACAAGGGCGCAATGCTATGTAAGTAACTTTGAATTGTTGGGTACAGATTACCAAACGGTACGAACGAAAGCTGCCGTGATCGATACCACTGCCCAGACAATTGACGTGGAGGTGTTTTACGGAACTGACCTCAAGAACCTGTGGCCTCAATTTACCCTGGTAACCGATGCCAAATTAGATCCTAAGATTACCGGGTTTGTCGATTTTTCAAATTTGACAACTCCAAAACAATGGACTGTTGTTGCAGGTAACCGGAAAATAAAAAAAACCTACACAGTGAATGTTACAGTTCAGGCTAAACCTTAAAATTGATGAATTATGAAACGGATATATTTTATTTTTACGCTTCCCCTGCTGTTTGCAATTGTCTTTAGCGCCTGTACAGAGGAAGAATATACTGTACCTGAAGCCAAAACGGAGTTTCAGAATGACTGCATCAAACGTTCACTGGGCCCCAACATTGTAGGGTTGAATATTGAATTTGTGTATGCCATGGCTCTTGGTGAACAAGCCGGGAAAATCACTTCTGCCCAGGTTGAAGCGTCTATTGCGGGAGCAACTGGGACCTATCTGGAAAATAATTCCTATTACACCAATAATAGCGGGGTGGATATTCCGGTACTTATCGGGAACCCGTCAGCAACAACCGGTACAAAAACAGAGGTCGTTTTTACCAAAGACACCTGTGCCGCTGCTCTGCGTTATTACTATATGATTCCGGAAGAAGCACGTGGAAAAACCGTATCGTTCAAATTCTCAGCCAAGGCGAGTACCGGGGAATCCGTATCGTATGAAATGGGGCCGTACACCATTGCAAAAATGGACATGAAACTCGATCTGGTACTGAGCGATAACAACAAATTGTATTTGTCGGTTGCAGATATGGCCGTTTACAATGCTGCCGAAGCAGCTTCCAATGCCGCAAAGATCGATTTGGTTTATCTTTACCGGGCCATCACTGGAATTACTTTCGCCCATGCTCTGGCATCTCCTGCCACTGATCCGGAATACCTTCCCGGGGTTACTCTTCCTTCAGGCGTAACAAATAATACCAGATTTGTAAAGGTATATGGATTACGCGACCAGCAACTGGCGCGTCTGCAATATGGAATATTTATTGATGATGTTGATTTTGAAAAGATTGATTTTACAAATGTTCCAAATTACGGCATCAATATGAAACTTGATTCGGGGGCATGGATTGAAACTGCCGATGGCAAATACCGTGCGTATATTTTTGTCAACAAGGTGGACAATACAAAAAAAGAAATGACCATCAGTATCAAACGCTACACTATGAAGTAATCTCCAGAGATAAAAAAACCCATTGTGCCGGCCTGTTGTCGGTGCGATGGGTCCCATTCTTACTTCTTAGATAACAGAGGGCTATACTATATGACTACAAAAAGGAACTAATAAAGTTCCCTGATACGATAAGCTACACAAAAAGGGATGTGGATGGAGATTATTTACCCCGTCAAATGGGTCACGACCCGCAAAGGAAGGTAAATAAATCCGTGCACAGGTTGAATTAAGGAAGAATACTGCGATTCGGAATTCTCTGGCATTTCTGTATAAAGCAGGATGCGGAAATGTCATGACCGGGATAAAGAAGCATTGAATTTTTTTTAAGCGTCCCTATTTCCGGAATATGAAAGGTTTCTTATAACTCGCTGTACCGCCAATGATTAATTCATCTTGCGGTAATTCTCATTAATTTAAATTAAATGACTTATGAAAAAATTGCTATTTGTTGTTTTTGTACTGATTCAGTTGATATCTCATGCTGAATACGACAGTACTTACGTACTTTCAGTCACTCAAAAGTATGCCATTCCCGAAAATGTCTATCAAAACGATTACGTGGGAATATGGCAGAAGAACCTGACCTGGAAATCTGTTGGAACGATCAGTTACGCTATCCAGCAGAACTACAACGACGCTTTTGCCATTAATTCTTCGACAGGACTGATTACCATTGCAGATTCAACCCAAATAAACGGGCAGGTCAGTCAGCAGGACATGGGGATCAACCTGATCATCCGTACTACCGATTCGGGCTTGCCGAATGAATATGAAGACGATACGGCCCAGGTTTGGATCAAGGAGAATGCGTACTGCCGCTTCTTTGACTTCGGAGGTGCAGGAGATTCAACGCGCGCGAATCCAGCTAATTTTATGCCAACCGGGGCGAAAAGATTAGGCTATGGATATTTCATGAAACGCGGAGTTACATTTCTTAACGGTGGTACGGTTACTTTCAGCTCTCATATCGCCAGTGAAGCGCACCCAACTATTGTCGCGGCTTATGGCACAGGGACAAAGCCCCGGTTCAGATCAACAGATGCCAGTTCAACATCAATTGGGTTCACTCTAGGTACTTATATAACATTCCCGTATGATACGGATTCCAGCCTCAGGGCTGAAAATATCAGATTTTATGACATACACATGCAAAACTATTATGCAAGTGCTTTTAGAGGCAATATGCCAAGCAGTCATTTTGGTTTTTACAATCTGGACATTATGAATTGTAACAGAGGTGGTAATTCTGACGCTTTTAAATTCTATGACAGGGCGTATGATGATAGCACGTGGTACATGCCCAGCGAAATGATTTCTTTGCGATTTGATACCACAAATATATCACACTCCAATGTGGACGCAAACAAAGCATACATTAAATGGGGAGCAGGGCCTTTGTCCGTAACAAATTGCTGGTTTGGCCCTTGTGTTGATCAGGTTGTGCCTTATTGGGCTTTACGGCTCACAAACGGAATAATAGGAAGCACTGTTAAACATTGCCATTTTAAACCGGAATCGCCATCCGATAACAGCGATGCCGGGTGTATTCAGATACGACAGAAAAACGTCTATTTACTCGACAACATTATGGAAGGGAGTTCAAATGGCATTTATGCCGTTGTGCAGACCGGGATGCCGGATTATGCGACGCCACATCGACTACATGCGGAGAACAACTGGTTTAAAAATAACACGTACAGGGGTATGATGTTTCATCAGGCAGCAGTTTCTTTTAATCCATTTCTTGACATTTTAATAGAAGACAATTTATACACGCCAACATCTTCTGCAATAGCAAATATAATGATAAGAGATTTTGACGATGGTATCATCCGGAGAAATAAGTTTATCGGTGGTATAGACGGGATTTTAAGTTCAACGTCGGAAGCAAGCAATGATGTATCCATGTATTATAATGTTTTTCACGGACAGTCAAGTAATGCCATTGAGTTTACAAGCGGAACCAATATAACGGTTTATAATAATACAGTTGACGGAAGTATCTACTTAACCGGGGCAACATCTCCTTTAGTCCGCAACAATTTCTATAAATCATCGACAACCAATACAAGCAATAATCTGGATATTGACGCGATCGTTACCGGAGATTACTTTACCGATTATGCCGGGCACAATTACAGTTTAAAAAGTACAGCTACTTCAGCTATTGATGATGGGCTTGATTTAAACTTAACACCGGATATACAGGGAACAGCGGTAGGTGATTCCCCTGATATTGGCGCTTATGAATATGTTTCCGGAGGTGGTAACCCTACTGTTACCATATCGGCCACCGATGCCAGTGCTACGGAGCAAGGGGAGACAACGGGGACATTTACAGTAAGCCGAACAGGGGCAACTACAGCCGCCCTAACTATCAACTTTTCGACACCAACCGGGACGGCAACCCTGAACACCGATTATACTTTATCTCCATCGGGTAGTGTGACCATTCCCATTGGGAGCTTAACGGCAACGGTCACCGTTACTCCTGATGACGACGCTGCGGCAGAAGGCAATGAAACAGTTATACTGACACTGGCCACAGGCGCTGGTTATACTGTTGGGAGCCCTTCTGCAGCTACCGTTACAATTGCTGATAACGATGAACAGGGGCCTTACGGGGGCACTGCCAGAAGTATCCCGGGAACCATTCAGATTGAAGATTACGATACCGGGGGAGAAGGAATTGCCTACCATGACAATGAAGCTGCCAACAACGGTGGCGGGTACCGGACATCAGAGGGAGTGGATATCGCTTCTGCCGTCGAAGATGGAAGTTATATCATCGGTTGGTTTAAAAATGCCGAATGGATGGAATACACGGTAAATGTTGATGCAGGCACATATAATATCAGTATCAGGGTGGCTAATCCCAACGACAGCAGGCAACTGAAGGTTTACATGGACGGTTCGTTGCTCACTACGATCAATGTCCCTAATACAGGAAGCTACAACACCTGGCAAACGGCTACAATAAATAATATAGAAATAAGCGGAGGAAACGGTAAAGTTTTAAAACTGGAAAATGTAAATAATGATTTTGATTTTAACTGGATACAATTTACCAAAGTAACCCCAACGGTATCTATTTCGGCAACCGATGCCAGCGCAGCAGAACAAAATCAGGATACGGGAACCTTTACGGTAAGCCGTACCGGGTCAACTTCAGGTAACCTTACCGTGAATTATACGAAAACCGGAACAACTTCCTCCGGAGACTACACGCAAACGCTAACGGGCAGCGTGACCATCTCCGATGGAAACTCAACGGCAACAGTCACCATCACCCCGGTTGACGATGCTACGGATGAAGGCGATGAAACGGTGGCATTGACCCTGACATCAGGTACCGGTTATACAGTGGGTTCACCTTCTGCCGCAACGATAACTATTGCCGATAATGATAGCTATCAAAATCCTATTGCACATTGGATGTTCGAACAGAACGGGAACGATGCGTCAGGGAACGGTCACACGTTGACCCTGTATGGCAGCCCGGTTTATGCAACCGGCGCCGATGGGTACGGGATCAACCTGAACACAACGGACCGTTATGCCAATGCCGGCACCATCAATTTGGGCAGTGAATTCACCATTACCGGCTGGTACAAATGTTCGGGCACATCCAGTAAACGGACTTTGGTTGCCAATAGCACGGATTCACCCAATGGCTTTTGTTTTTACATTGACGCGCCAACAGGACAGTTTACCTTACAGACAGGGAACGGCAGTTCCTATTTGACCGCCAGTTCAACTACCGGCCATCATGTTCCATCAACATGGATACATTATGCAGTGGTGGTTAACAAAACTGCCGGTACCTGTACCTTCTATGTTAATGGCACGGAGGTAACCAACAGTAGTTCCATCCGTACCGATTTTGCGACAAATTCCACCATATTACTGGGAAAGACGACCAATACGGCATATAAAATATGGGGCTACCTGGATGATGTCAGGCTTTATGATTACCAGTTGACCGAATCGGATATTTCGGATATCTACAATCTATTGAAAAGTGCAAAAGTTACGACGGGTGCGTTTGATCAGATTGATTTGGACATAACGGTATTCCCGGTTCCCTGCACCGATTTTCTTACAATAAACGGAAGTAAGGGAATCCGGCAAATCGTTTTGGTCAACCTGCTTGGTCAACCTGTTTTGGAACAGAACAATACAGCAGGCACTTCCAATATAAAGGTAAATACCAGCACATTGAAGAGTGGTTACTATGTTTTAAAACTCATTGACCATTCCGGCAAAATTACTTCCAAAAGTATCGTTAAGAAATAACAATGGAAGGTTAATATCAACAAGTAATGAGGCTGTCCAAAAAGTCCTAAATCCGCAACTCGCGTCACCCTGAATTTATTTCAGGGTCTGATGATCAGAACGATGAGATCCCGATCCCGAGCACTCGGGACGGGATGACTCAATCCCAGAGTTTTTGGACAGCCTCATTTCATATTAAATTATTTAGTACCTGAAAATGAATTCATAACCGATATGAAAAAACTCATCTTAATATTATTCATATTCATCCATTTTATATGCCATGCTGAATACGACAGCACGTACGTACTGTCTGTTACTCAGAAGTATGCTATTCCGGAGAATGTTTCCAATGGCGATTATGCAGGAACGTGGATGAAAACCCTGACCTGGAAATCTGTTGGAACGATCAGTTTTGAGATCGAGCAGAACTACAACGGCGCTTTTTCTGTTAATTCTTCCTCAGGATTAATAACTATCTCGGATGCCACGAAAATCAACGGCAAAGTAGTTCAGCAGGACACCCTGATCAATCTGGTCATCCGGACAACAGATTCGGGTGAAGGATATGAGTTGGATACGGCCAAAATATGGGTCAAAGAAAATGCGTATTGTCATTTTTATGACTTTGCTGGATCAGGGGCTGGAACAAGGGCTGACCCCGACAATTATTTGCCTACCGGAGCAAAACAACTCGGTCATGGCTATTTCATGAAACGCGGCGTTACTTTTCTTAACGGTGGTACGGTTACCTTTAGTTCACATATTGCCAGTGAAACACACCCAACTATTGTCGCAGCTTACGGTGCCGGAACCAAGCCAATGATGAGGTCAACAGATGATAGTGAATCATCAATTGGTTTTACTTTAGGCACTTATATAACATTTCCGTACGATACCGATTCCAGCCTTAGAGCCGAAAATATCAGATTTTATGACCTGCACATGCAGTATTATTATGCAAGTACCATCAGGGGCAATATGCCGAGCAGTCATTTTGGCTTTTACAACATGGACATTACGAATTGCAACAGGAGGGGTACCGATGATGCTTTTAAATTTTATGACAGGGCATATGATGATAGCACGTGGTACATGCCCAGCGAAATGATCTCTATGCGATTTGATACTACAAATAGTACAGGTCTCGGTACGGGTGCAAACAAAGCATACATTAAATGGGGCGCAGGACCACTAAATATGACAAATTGTTGGTTTGGCCCCTGCATTGACCAGAACGCCCCTTGTTGGGCTTTGCGGCTCACGAACGGGACAGGGCCAACAGTAAGCACAATTAAACATTGTTATTTTAAACCGGAATCACCAGATCATGGCAGCGAGGCAGGGAGCATTCAGGTACGACAGAAAAACGTTTATTTACTCGACAATGTCATGGAAGGGAGCTCAAATGGTGTATATACCGTTGTGCAGAGCACAATGCCGGGTCTCGACTCAACGCCGCATCGGTTACATGCTCAGAATAACTGGTTTAAAAACAATACTTACAGGGGTATGATCTTTCATCAGGGAGCAGCTTCTTTTAATCCATATCTTGGCGTTGTAATAGAAGATAATTTATTCACGCCAACATCTACGGCAATAGTGAGTATCACGATAAGAGATTTCAACGGCGGTATTATCCGGAGAAATAAGTTTGTTGGCGGTATTGATGGATTGTATAGTTCAACAAGTGAAGCGTCAAAAAACGTTTCTGTTTATTATAACGTGTTCTATGGGCAGTCAAGTAATGCCATTGAATATACAACAGGATCAGGCCACACATTCTATAACAACACAGTTGACGGGGAAATATCCCTTACGGGCGTAACGTCGCCGGTTGTCAGTAACAATTTCTACAAATTATCTACGGCCAATACAAGCAAAAATATTGACATCGATGACATCGTTACCGGGAATTACTTTACCGATTATGCCGGGCATGACTACAGCTTAAGAAGTACAGCTACTTCAGCTATTGATGGGGGGATTGATTTAAACTTAACACCGGATATACAGGGAACAGCGGTGGGGGATTCCCCTGATATTGGCGCGTATGAATATGTTCCCGGAGGTGGTACCCCTACAGTGAACATTTCAGCTACGGATGCCAATGCAGCAGAGCAAAACCAGAACCCGGGTACTTTTACCATTACCCGCAACAACACATCAGGGGACATTACGGTGTATTATACCATTAGCGGAACAGCTTCGGCAAACGATTACACACCTGCGTTAAGTGGTAGTTTTGTCATCCCCGGCGGCAGTTCGACAGCCACTATAACCATTGTCCCTGTTGGTGATGCCAACCCGGAAAGTAGTGAGGCGCTGATTCTGACAATCAGCAATAATGCGGCATATACCGTTGGTTTACTGTCAAATGCAACAGTTACAATTACAGATATTGAAATTCCTTCTGTATCTGTTTCATCCACGGATGCCAGCGCCTCAGAGCAGGGGACAGATCAGGGTATTTTCACGGTTACCCGTAGCAACACTTCCGCAGACCTGACTGTAAACTATACTGTTAGCGGGAGCGCTTCGCCAAATGATTACACCCCTGCGCTGAGTGGCAGTGTTGTTATCCCCAGCGGCAGTTCGACAGCCACGATAACCATTACCCCTGTTGATGATGCCAACCCGGAAAATAGTGAAACACTGATTCTGACAATCAGTGATAATGCAGCATATACCATAGGTTCGCCCTCTTTTTCTACGGTCACGATAGCTGATAATGAGCCAGGCCAACTTCCTTATGGGGGCACGGCCAAGAGTATCCCGGGGACCATCCAGATTGAAGATTTTGATACAGGAGGAGAAGGGGTTGCTTACCATGACATTGATGCTGCCAACAACGGTGGGGGGTACCGCACAACAGAGGGAGTCGATATCCATTTGGCCCTGGCTGAGGAAAGCTATAAGATAGGCTGGTTTAAAAACGGGGAATGGATGGAATATACGGTAAACGTTGAAGCAGGGACTTATGATATCAGCATCAGGGTAGGTAACCCCAACAACAACAGGCAACTAAAAGTGTATCTGGACAATTCGCTGCTTACCACGATCAATGTACCCAATACGGGAGGTTCCAGTATCTATCAAACGGCTACGGTAAATAACATCGAAATAAGCGGAGGGAATGGGAAAATATTAAAACTGGAAAATGTAAACAACGATTTTGATTTTAACTGGATACAATTTATCAAAACAAGTCCTACTGCAATTACATCTTTGGGAAAATCGGGTACAATCCCGGTTGTTTATCCAAACCCTTTCAATGATATTCTCCGGGCGAGAAATACGGAAAATGTAACCCGTGCCGAACTGTCCAATATATGTGGGAAAACACTATTGGTGAAGCAAAACAAGAAAGCCGTTGAAATGAAGATTGATACAAAAAACCTGAAAAATGGGGTATATATTTTAAGGTTTTTTGACGATACCGAGGCGGTTTCGGTACATAAAGTAGTGAAGTAGTCCTGTTTGAGGGTGTGTTACACCTTTGGATAGCCTCGGATAAAGAATTTCTAAATTTTTCACATAGTTGTTTCATTTAATTTTTTTTCATTATGGCAATATTTTATAACAAAGTGGAACGAGGCAACCCGGCCAACCCGGAAGCCCCGAAAAAATGGTACCCGGTTTTGAAAAGTCTGGGTATGGTACCGGAAAAAGAAGTGGCTAAGCAGATTTCAGATGAAACTACGCTCAACCCGAAAGAAGCAGAAATTGCCCTGGCGCAATTTCAAAAAGTAATGATCCGCAACCTGCTCGAAGGCCGTACGGTCCAACTGGGGGATTGGGGTTCATTTCATCTGACCCTGAGCGGCACAGGCTCCGATACAAAGGAAGAGGTGGCAAGCGCCAACGTGACGAAGATCAACATCCGGTTCAATCCGGGCAGGGAACTTACGGAAGCGATCAGTAAGGCGCAGTTGAAGCCGGTTGAAAGCCTGACACAACCGCCTGTCCGGTGACTCTTTTTTGGCTCCGGGAGTGTTTTTGTTGCACTTCACCGTGTTGTTGTGGTGGCTCCGCCGTGTTGTCGCCACAACATCACCGAGTTGTTCTGACAACATCACCGAGTCGTGGAAACAACATCACCGTCTCGCGGGAACAACATCACCGTTTTGAGGAAAACTTGGCGAAAAAGATTTTAACGACAACTCCAATGAAAGATTTGAATAAAATACCATCACTATTTGGGAAAGACAGATTATTATCACTTGATGCCCTTCGGGGTTTCGATATGCTCTGGATCATAGGTGGAGGTTCACTGCTTTCTGTACTTGCAGAATTGACCGGTGCCGACTGGTTAGCGGCATTGGCAGGGCAAATGGAACATGTTGATTGGCAGGGGTTTCGTTCTTTTGATCTGATATTCCCTTTGTTCATGTTCATTGCCGGAATTGCGATCCCCTTATCTGTAAAGTCAAAGTTAATCGGTAATACATCAAAGAATGACTTGATTATGAAGGCATTTAAACGGATGATAATTTTGATTCTGTTAGGGTTTTTATACAATGATTTATTCCGGGATGGTTTTGAAAATGCGCGGTATGCCAGTGTACTGGGGCAGATCGGAATTGCTTATTTCTTTGCTTTATTAATAGTAATATTTTCGAAATCGTTTAAAACAATCTTGTTCTGGTTAGTTGGTATCCTTGGCGGCGTTGCATTTTTGCAGCTTTTTGTTCCGGTCCCTGGAATTGGGGCTGGTATACTGACACCTCATGGTTGTATTAATGGGTATATTGACGGGCTTTTATTGCCTGGAAGGCTTGCGAATAATGCTGGAGGGGGAAACGGGATCTTTGCCCCGTTGGCATTATTGTGTATAGTTTCAGCGACAGGCATTACCCTGATGGGAACTATTGCAGGAAATATCATTCAACGGGGTTCGTATACGGAGTATCGTAAAGTTGGGATACTTGCTGTTACCGGAGTATCGTTAATTTTAGTTGCTCTTATTCTCTCCCCATTTTACCCAATCATAAAAAAATGCTGGACAACCACTTATAATTTGCTTGCCGGAGGAATTAGTTTTTTATTGATTGCCCTGTTCTATTTAGTGATAGATGTATGGCGTTTCCAGAGATGGTCCTTTTTTTTCAGGGTGATCGGGGTTAACTCAATTTTCATATATCTATTTAAAGAGATTGTATCTATAAAACATATTGTTATATCTTTTATTGGTTGGATAGCAATCCCGATGGGAGAATGGGGAAGCCTGATTCTGGCTCTTGGTTATCTTGCCGCAGTCTGGTTGTTACTATATTTCATGTATAAGAAGGATATTTTTATTAAAGTTTAAACGATAATTCATATAAAGTAAAGATGAAAACAAGGACAAAATGGCACACAGAAACGGAGTGTGCAAAAAATCTTCAAGCAAGGCTTAAGATATCCCTGATATTAATTTTGGTGGGTACCACCATGGGGTATGCTTATGCCCAAAAAGACAGAAAACCGAAATGGACTCACTTTTACATAGCTGAAGTATTGCCCGGCTCTGAATGGGGAACAGGCGGGCCTGCATTGGGTGACTTTGATCACGATGGCGACTTGGACGCAGCGGTTTCAAGGCGCAATACACAGCAAGCGTATTGGTACGAGAGGATCAATGATTCGATCTGGATTCCTCATGTTATGGATCGATCTGAAAATCTTGCAAAAACACTGGGAAATGTGTCCATCGATATGGACAGGGACGGATGGATGGACGTGGTTTTTGAAGGTGTTTGGTTCCGTAATCCCGGAACCCTGGAAAAACAGCCGGACACCCCCTGGAAGGGCAACGATTACAAGGGCGGAGGACACGATATTACTATAGCCGACATGGACGGGAACAAGATAAAAGACCTGGTGGTTTACGACGGTAATAAACTTGCCTGGTACGATGCCGTTTCGTTAGATTTGAAATATAGAAATTTGAATGAAAACATTATTGGTTACGGTTACCACGACCATGGCGGTATAGCGCCCGGAGGAATTGGCGATCTGGATGGAGATGGTGATCCGGATGCAGTTATTCCCGGTTACTGGTTTGCAAATCCGGGAAGCGGTGTTGGCGACTGGGACCGCCACGAATGGCCTTATCAGGAAGTACTGAACGCATCCTATCCGAGAGGAATGAAGTCGTGGGTTGCCGATATCAATCAGGACGGGCAAAACGATATTGTTTACAGTGACTGTGATACGGGAGGTTCCCATGTTTATTGGGTAGAGAATAAAGGTCGCGGGTCAAACTGGGAATCGCACAGGCTTGCTGATCCGCCGACTAAAGCTGGAGATGTTCCGGGCACGGGATCGTTCCATTCATTGGGTGTAGCCGATTTTGATCAGGACGGAAACCTTGACATTTTCGCCGGTGAACAGGAAGACCCGGCAACCTGGATGGAAAAGAGCGGTAAAGTGGCAATGAAACCACGGGGACTGAAAGAACGCGGGGTGATTTGGTACAGCAGAGGAGGCAAAGAACCTGAATTTGAAATAGATGTGATCCATGTTGACAATCCCGGCTGGCATGATGCCCAGTTGGGCGATGTGGACGGCGACGGCGATCTCGATATCGTTTCGAAGGTATGGAGCGCTGACGGAGTAGCTCACCATGCTGATTACTGGAGAAACGAGCTTAAAAAATAACATACTATTTATGAAACACATTCCAAATTTTCATCAGCCAGCTTTACTTATCCTGTTCATCTTTCTGATATTTAATCAAGGAACAAAAGCCCAGGAAAAAATTGTTTTTGATAAGACAATTGATTGGGCCTGGAACTTTCCTTTATGGTACGGTGGCAATAGTTTTTACTGGTGGCACAACCCTTCAGTATCAGTTATAGATTATGGTAATATGTCTTCTGATGACTGGAAGTCCCCCTATGATTACGAAAATGGAACATATTATTTACGCTTCGAAGTATTGGAACAACCCACAAGTTCCGCATTTACAGTCCAATTCGGAATATGGCAGGACGAACATAAAGCAGGGGGATGGTCTGAATGTATTTCTAAAGCGGCAAGCCTTTCGGGGGGTGCAGGTTCTTTTTGTGAAGTAAATATTGGGTCTCCAGCTACATGGTGGCAAAAAAGACAAAATGTTAGGGTTGATTTTACCCGGCCAGAAGATTTTTATCGGATAGGAATGGTACTTTGGAACAATGGAACCTGCATTCCTATGGCCCAAGGTTGGAAAAACAAAAATGCATGTGCCGGTGCAGAAGCTGAAGCGACCAAATTCTTTCCGATGCGTGCCAAGGTAACCCTTATTGCGGTTGCTTCGGGTCAGACATTCTCTGGTTGGGAGAATTATCTGAATGTAGGTGAAGTTCATGATTAGTAAAACAATAATACAAATGCCAAAAAAAATCATAGCGATTATCTTCTGTTGCCTTTTTGCCTGCACAATTTCAAGTGCTCAAAAGTTGCAGTTGGACTCCATCGATTCGTTTATTCAAAAATTCAGGATTGATTTTGAGGTTCCGGGACTTGCAATCGGGATAGTTCGCAATGATTCTATTCTCTTTGTAAAAGGTTATGGAACAAGAGAAATTCATAAAGATTTGCCGGTGAATGAGAATACAATATTTGGAATTGGCTCCATCTCTAAATCGTTTACAGCTCTGACATTAGGGATATTGGTCAGCGAAGGGAAAATCCACTGGGATGACCGGGTCAAAGATTATTTGCCGTATTTCGAACTGTATAATCCATACGTCACAGAAACATTTACAATCAGGGACTTGCTCACACATAGAAGTGGTCTTAAAAAAGTGAGCGGGGGAACACTCTGGTATCATTCTGATCTAACACGAACAGAGATCATCAAACGGCTTAAGTATTTAAAACCAGTTTCTGAATTCAGGGATAGAGCGGCCTATCAAAACGTTATGTATTTAGTTGCCGGAGAAATTGTAAAGGAAGTTAGCGGCATGAGTTGGGACGAGTTCCTTCAGGCAAAAGTTCTGGACAAACTGAATATGAAAAACAGCACTTCAGTTTGTAAAATCAGGGAAGCAAATAAAAATTTGGCGCAACCCCACATTATGAATGAGAGCTTTCAAAAGATAGCTGTAATTCAGGAGAATGGCGACAATTTGGCTGCCGGAGGATTTATTTACTCTTCAGTACAGGATATGTCAAATTATATAAGATTGTTATTAAACAATGGAATATTCAATGGTGATACGATAATTGATAAGCATGAGTTGGAGGAAATCCTTAAACCTCAAATTCATTTCCCAATGAGGCATGGTTATAATGAATTTACATCCTATGGATTAGGTTGGTGGCTTACGCCAAAAAACGGGCATAAAATAATTGAACATAGTGGAGGAATTGATGGTATGACTGCCCATTTGATAATGGTTAAAGATCTGAACATTGGAGTTGTTGCATTAGTAAATACGTATGAATCGCCAACCGTAATTACAAATGGAATAATTGCACAGATATTGAATGACAAATCGTATGATATATACAAAAAAATAAAAAGCGAAAGGGATAATAAAATTGTTCAGAAACAAAATAATAGTATAAACCTTGAAACCCTGAGAATAAAGAATACCCAGCCTTCACTTAAAATGGAGGGCTATGCAGGAAACTATACCGATGATATGTATGGCGGGATAGTAATAAAAGAACTACCTGACAACCAGTTGGAAATTTCTTTCTCCCATACACCCTTATTCAGCGGAAAACTCAAACATTGGCATTATGATACTTTTCTTATCGATTGGTATGATGCAAGAGTTCCCAACGGCTTTCTGACATTTAATTTTGATGCCAAACAGGATATTACCGGGTTTAGCCTTAAACAGGAAGATTTGCTTGACGTTGATTTTAGTGAATTGACAATAAAGAGGAATCGTTATTAATTAAAAGGATATATTCAAGTGAAAAAAAATGAAAATCGCAGAGAATTTCTGCAGAAACTTGGCGTAATTTCTTTAGCTACAAGTACGGCATCTCTGATTCCCATGAATTCCCCGGGTCATTCAGACGCAATGAGTACCTTATCCGACATGCCCGAATTGAAGTCTTTGTCTCCGTCTGCTTTATTTTCGGTACTGGATTTGAGTAAACCGGAATTGGCCGATGTCCGGAAGGCGCTTGAACGAAAAGGGCATGACACCGCGCTCAACGCATTATTGAGCTATTACCGAACCCGTTATCCAAAAACAACCGGATTATTGACTCATTTAGGTACTGATGGTGAGACTAAAGTTATCCAAAAAGCCGATAATCTGGAAAAACATATATTTCAATGGGGGCCCTATCCTGCTGCTGCCTATGGAGCAGACATGAACTGGTTTGCCGACCCTGCCGGAGATGTCGAATGGGTGGCAAACGTTTACCGGTTTTACTGGGTATCCGATCTGGCTAACGCATACCAGGCAACAGGAGACGAGCGCTATGTGCGGACTTTTATAGAATTAACCAGTGACTGGATTAAAAAGCATCCCCTGGAAACAACCTTAACTGTTGTTCATCCTGTTTATGAATGGTGGAAAGGATATCCATGGCTCAGCATACAAACGGGAATACGTGCAACAAATCTTTGTAATAGTTTTCGCGTGTTGGTTCATGCAGAATCATTTACTCCCCGGTTTTTAGGTCTTTTATTAACCAGCATCTACGACCATCAGGCAAAAACAGAAAAAATGCCCATGGGAAAAATCCACAACATGGCGATCTTCGAACAACGGGGATTTTTCAATGTGCTACATACTTTTCCTGAATTCAGGGACACACAAAGGTGGCTTGATATTGGTATGGAAATCACCTGTAAAAATCTTCTTGCCCAAACTACTACCGACGGTGTACAGCGCGAATGGTGCGGAGGATATCATTCGTCAGTGTACAATGACGCACTTGAAATCGACAGCCGCGTGCGTGACCTTGGCCGTGAAATGCCGGACTATTATGTCAGTCGAGTCAAGGCTATGGCGGACTATATTTTTGGAATATCCACTCCCGATCTGGGCTTTCCAATGTTTGGTGATACAGCCCGCAAAAAAAATCTGTCGAAAGATCGAAAAAAATGGCAGTTATATGGAATACTGAAGGAAGCAGGCCGGAGGTTTGACGATTCGAAGTTTCATGCTCTGGCCGATCTCGACCTTCCAAACTTGCCAAAAAACGGCAGTATTGCCTTCCCCGGAGCAGGTTTCTATGCCATGCGTAACGGATGGACTCCTGACCATGTTTATATGGCCCTTCATTGTTCACCGCCCTCCATTAATCCGTGGCACGATCAGCCCGATAACGGCACTTTTGAACTATACGCTTATGGGCGCTGGCTTATGCCGGACTCCGGGTTCTATACGTATGGTCACGATCAGAAAGCAAGAGACTGGCACAGGCAGACCAGGGTACATTCCACGCTTACATTAAATGGCAAAGATACAGACACTATTGGCCGACAATTGCTCTGGCAATCCGATGAGAACGCGGATATTGTTTGTGTCGAAAACCAATCCTATAAATCATTACAGCACCGACGGACTATCTGGTTTTCAGGAAAAAACAGCGAAATGCCCTTTTTTGTTATTCTTGACGAGGCAATCACGGATGCCAAAGGGAACCTGGAACTTCATTTTCCTTTAGCGCCGGGACCTATAACGATTAACCACGAAGCCCAGTATATCACCACCGGTTTTGAAGATGCAAACCTGCTGATCCAAATCAAAGGGAAACATCCTTTCAGTTTAAATGAGGAAGAAGGATGGACCGCGAGCGAATATGGCAAACGCGAACAACGGACCTCCGTTACGGCAGTATATGAAGGCGCTGCTCCCACCACATTTATATCAGTCCTGGTTCCATACCGGGGCAAAATAGCGCCAGAATGCCGCCTGCTGACTGATCCGTCTGCTTTTATCGCCGGAAAAGACCCGGTAGAAATTCAAGTCGAAGTATCCGGGAAAAAATATATTCTTCATCGAAAAATACAGTATTGAATGATTTTAAAATAAATCATCATTTGGTAAGAATTTCATTGAAAAGGCTAAAAAATACAAAGTAAATAACAATTAAAGGCTCGAATTTATGGAGTACCTAAAAAAAGCGTCGTCAACTTCCGAAAAAAACAGATTGTTATCACTGGATGCCCTTCGGGGCTTCGATATGCTCTGGATCACAGGCGGAGGCTCTCTGATTGCTGTTCTTGCCGAATGGTCGGGCACCGGCTGGCTCGAAACACTGGCAAATCAAATGGAACACGCAACATGGGAAGGTTTTCGTTTTTATGACCTGATATTTCCCCTGTTCATGTTCATTGCCGGGATAGCAATTCCTCTGTCGGTGAAATCGAAATTAATCCTGAATGTATCAAAAAAAGATTTGATCCTGAAGGCTTTTAAACGGATGATGATTTTGATTATACTGGGATTTTTATTCAATGGCATATTTCGGAAAGGTTTTGCTGATGCCCGGTATGCCAGTGTCCTGGCACAGATTGGGATTGCTTATTTTTTTGCTTTTGTAATCGTAGTCTTTTCCAAATCGTTTAAAACATCGCTGTTTTGGCTGATTGGCATTCTTGCAGGTATCGCATGTGTACAGCTTTTTATTCCGGTTCCGGGAATAGGGGCCGGTATACTGACCCCCGAAGGCTGCATCAACGGGTATATCGACCGTTTGTTTTTGCCGGGCCGGTTGGCTTATGGTCCCGATGCGAATATGGTTGCAACCGGTGGAGTATTTGACGCACTGGGATTATTATGCATTGTTTCGGCCATAGGCATTACCCTGATGGGGACCATAGCAGGAAATATCCTTCAACGGGAATCACTCACCGAATATCGGAAAACCGGAATACTTACTGTTATTGGCATCGCCCTGATTATTGTTGCCTTATTATTTTCACCTTTTTACCCGATCATCAAGAAATGCTGGACATCAACTTATAATCTGCTGGCCGGAGGAATCAGCTTTTTGCTGATCGCTCTTTTTTATCTGATAATAGATATCTGGCATATTCAAAAGTGGTCATTCTATTTCAGGGTGATCGGTATGAATGCCATTTTTATTTATCTGCTTAATGCAATTGTTCCCGTCGATAATGTCACCGATGCTTTTGTTGGCTGGATAATTAACCCATTGGGAGATGCAGGGAAACTGGTTCATGTTGCAGGTTATCTGGCAGGTGAGTGGTTGTTGCTGTACTACATGTATAAAAAGAAGATTTTTATTAAAGTTTAATATGAATTATCATGCAAAATGCTTTGCATCAAATAAAAGATTCAAATTTATATGAAGTCAACAAATTTATCACGCCGCCATTTTTTGCAAAGTTCTGCAGCAACAGCAGGAATGGCCACACTGGGTACACTTGGAGTGTCTGCTTCAGTAATGTCCAATAAAGATGAAACCGGACAAAGGTTGCCCCGCGAAGTGTGGGTTGCCAGCTTTTCCCAGGAAGGAATTTATGCCGAGACACCAGAGTTGATGGCTGCAAAAGTATTGGAAGAGCTCAAACGTTTGGAACCTTATCAACCCGAAATTGTATGCCTGCCTGAAGTTTTCGCTTTTACCAATGTCAAGAAAAACTATACTAAAGCAGAGAGGCCGCTTATTTCCGAAGGGATTGCAGAACAATTTTCCGACTATTCGAAAAAAAACCATTGTTATACGGTTTGTCCTGTATATACAACTGACGATCAAAAGAGGGTTTACAATTCAGCAATTGTTATCAACAGGCAAGGCACACGAATCGGTACCTATCAGAAAATCCATCCGACTAAAGATGAAATACTTGGAGGAACCACTCCCGGCTCTTTATTCCAGCCAGTTATCCAGACTGATTTCGGGAAAATAGGCATTCAAATTTGTTTCGATATGTTATGGAACGACGGTTGGGATATGTACCGCAAGCAGGGTGCAGAGATCATTTTCTTTTCGTCAGCTTTTCCTGCGGGACAAATGATTAATGCACAAGCCTGGAGAAATAAATGTGTGGTTGTATCCAGCACGAATAAGAATACTTCGAAAATATGTGACATTACTGGGGAAGTAGTCAGCCAAACCGGTATTTGGAATTCAAATCTGATTTGTGCTCCGGTTAATCTGGAAAAAGCATTTCTGCATCTTTGGCCCTACAACAAACGGTTCAATGAAATTCAGCAAAAATATGGAAGAAAAGTCCGTATCTCACTATTCCATGAAGAGGAATGGGCCATTATTGAAAGTCTTTCTCCTGATGTCAAGGTAAGAGAAATCTTGGATGAATACGAATTAAAAACGCACGAAGAACATACAAGGAGCGCTACCATTGCACAGGAAAAGGCACGTGAATAGAGTGATTTAGAAACAGTCGGGGCATAATCCCGTAAACTATTACCGAAATGACAAACATCAGCACACGGTTCCTCAGTATCTTTATTTTGTTTTCTTGTGTCTTTTTAACAGGCACAGGCGGGCATGTCAGTTGTAAAGAGGCTCAAAAAAATCAGTTCACTCACGCAACAAAAAACCATACATTAAGTCCGTACACCGGGTATACCCGTGAACACTGGCTTGAAATAACGGAACAGATTATTGCCGGGGTACTGCCTTATTTCGACCGGGAAACCGGGATGCCTCATTTGAACAAGAACAGTTACGACTACTGCAATTTAAAATTCAAAGACTCCCGCGAAGAAAACAAGAGGGCACTGGAACGGAGCATGATGGCTGTTATCATTTATACAACGGCTACCGGGAAAGACGAGGTTCCTGGATACAATGGATCTATTTCTGCACCGTATATCAAGGCTATTACCAAAGGGACAGACCCCGGCAGCCCTGTATTCTGGGGAAACCCGGAACCATTTGACCAAGTAGGGTCGGTATTTGCCTTGGGGGCTTACCTGAACCCGGTTCTTTTCTGGGACCCTTTAAGCGAGGCACAAAAACGCAATATTTTAAATTACCTGCAGAAGCAGGCTTTTAACAAAACCTACGACAACAACCATCATTTTTTTCACATGGTTGCCGCACCCCTTTTGGAAAAGTACGGATACGATGCCAACCGGGAACATCTGGCACAGATGTTTGAACGCCTGCTGGGGTGGTACCGGGGAGATGGTTGGTTCATCGACGGCAGCAACCGGGGATTTGATCATTACAATTTGTGGGGTTTTCAACTCTATCTCCACGTTTTAGACAAGTTCGACAAAAAATGGCACGACCAGTTTGGCGCCAGGATCAAACAGGTTTCTGCCCATTTTTTTGAAACATTGCCTTTTTTATTTGGGCGGGACGGCGGGCCTATCCCGTGGGGGCGTTCATTAAGTTACCGTTTTGCCGATAATGCAGCCATCGCCTGGGCATCGCTTAGCGGGAATTGCACCTTGCCTCCGGGACAGGCCCGAAGAATTGCTTCCGGCGAATTAAAATATTTTTGGAAACATGGTTGCCTCGATGACAATAAGTTGTTGACCATCGGCTACTGGGCAGCCAATGCCAGTGTTGCTGAAGGTTATATTTCCCCCGGCGACCCCTATTGGGCAACACATGGCTTGGCATGTTTACTGATACCTGAAGACGATCCGTTCTGGACAGCGGTTGAAGAACCCATGCCCGCCGACGGTGCCGGGGGGAAACTGGCTGTCCCCGGGGCACAGTTCACGGTAAGGGTCAGCCCCATAGATGGCGAAGCCCGTTTATATCCCGCCGGGCAACCCTTCAAACATGACCGGAAATCCTGGCAAATCGGTACAAAATACGACCAATATGCTTATTCAAGTTACCTGGGGTTTTGCACTGTTGGCGAAGGCGGCCCTGCCATTGGAGCAGGGCGTACAGGGTTCTCGGTAAACGGCATCGACTGGGTTTACAACGAACGTGCAATGCCCGTAAAAGTGGAGGCAGACCATGTTGAATCCAAATATCTGCTTGAACCAAACGGGTACGATGAAATAATTAAACATAACCTGATCGGTAATGACGGGGAGATTCATGTATTCTGGCACAATAAACCCGAACCCATTTATCTGTTCCTTGGTGGATATGGTATCCGTGTGTCACACGGTGAAATACCGGATGAGGAGAAGAAACCAGATGGGATCACCTTAAAATTCAAAGAATATTATTCTATAATACGACTTGTTAATTGCCTTGAAGGGGTATTGGATACGGAGTTGCTTGATCCTTCGAACGGATGGGCACATACGCATCTCTTCGGGGGAAAAAGTGCATTCCCCTCCTGGAAAAGTAAAAACCCGGTACCGCCACTTACTCCTTTAATTATCTATACAAACGGGACGCGAGGGAGGTACCCGCTTCCTACAAAAATTAAACTCTTGGAAAGTCCGGGCTTGTTGAGGATACAGTTTGAAGGCAAATGGTTTGAAATCAACATACCTTATTGAATAGGGTGCTTAATGAATTTAATAATAGCAATATGAGAAAGTTTCTAATTGTTTTATTTATCGTTTACTTCTTTTCTTTGGGATGCTTTGCTCAGGTAATTTTTCGCCCTCCGATCTGGGGTATCGCCAAAATGACTTTTTTGGTGAGCGATTTTCAGCTTGCCAGGGATTTTTACGGTGATTTTCTCGGGTTTGATGAGGCATTTTCATACCAATCCGAATTAGGGAAAGTAATCTCGTTCAAAGTAAACGACCGCCAGTTCCTTGAATTTATCGAAGATAAAGAGGCAAAAAGCAAAACACGATTGGTATCGGTTTCATTTGAAACAGACCATCTGGAACAAATGCGGAAGTTCCTTCAGCAAAGAGGAGTGGAAGTACCGGAGAAAGTTACCCTTGACGGGGCAGGGAACGAAGTTATTCTTGTATACGACCGGGCGGGCGTCCCGGTTGAGTTTATCGACCTGAAACCCTCTTCGTTGCATCGGCTTTCAAAGGGGAAGTTTTTGTCAGAAAACCGGATTTCCAAACGGCTCCACCACGTCGGGCTGTATTGTAACGGAGTGATTGACAACGACCCATTTTATGTGGGCATCCTTGGGTTTAAAGAGATGTGGCGCTACCCTGAAAACCATGCCGAAATCGTACAGATGAACTACCTTCAGATACCCGATTGTGCCGAGATGGTTGAGCATTACCCGTCAGACGATGTAAACTTCAGCCATCCCTGTTTTTTGGTAGATGATATGCAGGAAACCATATACACCCTGAAAGAACGCCGGGGAAAAACCCAACTTGCCAAACCGATGGTGGGAAAAGGTAACCGCTGGCTCCTGAATATGAAAAATGATGACGGGACCAAGGTTGAATTTACAGAAGCGCATTGTGTACGCTGATAAAAAAACAATTAAATTGAATGATAAAAACTGTAAAAATGGACAATAATAATTCATCCCGCCGGAAATTTATAAAAAGCGCTGTTGGCGCCGGTTTGTTGATGGCCGGGTCAGACTTTTTGCCTTCCTGCTCTGTTTTCAGGATGGCAGGTTCTTCGCAGGAATACGATGCAAAAGGTCTGCCTACCACAATCTTGGGAAAAACGGGGGTGCGTGTACCGCGCATTGTTTGCGGCCTGGGCTCACGTTTCTGTCATGTCGACAGCGACGACGAGGCACGGGAACTGCTCCACTTCACGCTGGACAACGGGCTTTACTACTGGGATACGGCATTTGCCTATGACAATACAATTGGAACACCTCCCGGCAAGAAAAAGAGTCCCCGGATAATCGTTAGCGAAGAACGTCTGGGGCCGGTAGTTGCCACACGCCGTAAAGAGATTTTTCTTTCGACCAAAGTCACCAGTCGGGACCCCAACGAAGCGATGCGCCAGATAGAAACCAGCCTGAAACGCCTGCAAACAGATCATCTCGACCAACTGATGATCCACGATGTGCGATCGATGGAGGACGTGGAAAAACTCAGTGAAAAGGGGAACCTGATCGATATCCTCCACAAAATGAAAGACCAGAAAGTTACCCGGTTCATCGGTTTTTCGGGACATTCCGATGCGGCAGCGATGAAGGAATTGGCCGGACGCGGGGATTTCGACACCATGCTTATTGCCATGAACCACTGGGGGCAGGCCAGCAACCCGCAACACAGGCAGGAGTTGGTTATCCCGGCAGCAAAGGAAAAAGGAATGGGGGTGATCCTGATGAAGGTTGTCCGTCCCCGGGAAACAGTCAAAGGGCTCAACCCGGAAGATTTGGTCAGGTACGCCTTGTCGCTGAAAGGCCCTGATGTAATAGTGCTTGGACTTGACAGTATAGAAGTTGTAAAATCAAACCTCGAAATCCTGCGGAATTTTCAACCGATGGATGAAGCGAAAATGAAAGAAATGGCCATGCAACTGGCCCCATTCTACAACCATGAAAACCTGCCCTGGATGAAACCTGGCTATTGCGACGGTAACTGGGCATAAATTTTCCAACTGCCAGTTTGAGCATAGCGGGAACAAGGGGCTAAACTCTCTCAGGTTTGTAACCTGATGTCCGTTGAATAGCATTTTGACAAATCGTACTCGTAACATTAAACTTTTTATTTATGATACCAGACAATTGAACCAATATTTTGAAGTTGAAAAAAGGGATAACTAAACAGGAGAGGAGCTCTGTAAATTATAACAGCAATGTTTTTGGGCAGGGAAGTATCCGGTTGGGAAGAAGTGTTTGAACAACGAGTTGATGTTGTAATAGTATTTTATAAATCCTCCTAATTCGTACTTTCTCTATGCGTTACAACTTTACTATTTAATTCCCCTGTTTTCTCCGCGAGGTTCCCTGACGGGCCAGAATCGTTTCCAGTTCCTGCCGGATTGCATTTAATTCATTTTTCGTAAGGGCAGTAAGGCTGACCGTCGGATAATCGGCAACGCCCCGCTGGGTCTTTACGGTCAGTGTTAAATCGCGGAACGGGAATGTGGTTTTTAAATCATATTTATACAGCAACTCATGCTGGAAGTCAATTGAGCTGTATTCCCTGCCAAATAAAGTAATTACCGGATAGTACCGGACCGAAATTTTACCATTTGCAGAACTGAATGACACATAATTGAAATTAATCACCAAAACAAGGACAACAAAAACAACCAGTCCGATGCCGATATAAATTGTAATCATATCCTCTTTTTTCCACAGAAAATAAAGGGCTGCAAGAATGAACAAAAGAACTACAAGATTGAAGTTCCGTTTAATTTTTTTGGTGCGTATCTGATTTGAAAATTCCATAACACGTTTAACGAATCGTAAAAAAGCAAACCTGTAAATCCGGGATAGCCAGCCACTGGCAAAATTATTTTAACTTTGACCATCCATAAAAACAGACCAATGGTTGAATCAAAAATACATTCAAATATTGTTTTTTCACAGGATATAGTAAAAGAACTTCTGTCAGTGGTTGAAAAGTACCCGAAAGAAAAAGTTTTTTTACTGACCGAAGAGAATGCCGAACAGAAGTGTCTTCCTCTTGTTCAGCCGGTTATCGACCAGCTTCAGATCAAATGGCTGGAAATTGAAGCAGGTGAGGAAAATAAAAAAATTGGTTCAGTTGAAAAAGTATGGCAATTCCTGTCGGAGAATGGCGCCGACCGCAAATCGCTGCTGATCAATTTGGGCGGAGGCATGCTCACCGATCTGGGCGGCTTTGCTGCTTCGACCTTTAAACGGGGGCTCGATTTTGTAAACATCCCCACCACCTTGCTGGCACAGGTTGATGCTTCTTTGGGCGGGAAAACCGGCTTCAATTTCAATGGACTAAAAAATGAGATCGGCGTATTTCAGGAGCCGGTAACGGTTATCATCAATACCAATTTCCTGAAAACCATCGATCATGCAAATTTCCTTTCGGGCTATGCTGAAATGATCAAACACGGGTTCATCAAAAGCCCGGAACACTGGGACGAATTACAGAAATTCGACCTGAAAAATATCAACTACGAAGCGCTTCAGGAAATAATTGCCCACTCGGTTGCTGTGAAAAAATGGTTCGTAATGAACGACCCCACCGAAAAAAACATCCGCAAGGCGCTGAACCTGGGACATACCGTTGGCCATGCTTTCGAAAGCTATGCCATGAAAACTGGAAAACCCATCCTACATGGCTATGCAGTGGTTTACGGGATGATTGTCGAACTTTTCCTTTCAGCAAAAAAATGCGGTTTCGAGGCAGTGCTGTTGCAGCAAATCAGCCAATGGCTGTTGGAACGGTACGGCAAATTCGAAATTACCGAAAACGACTTTGATGCTTTATTCGAACTAATGACGCACGACAAAAAAAATGAAGCCGGGCGCATCAATTTTACGCTGATTCCCGAAATCGGGAAAGTAGAAATCAACCAGAACTGCACAAAAGCAGAAGTTTTTGAAGCGCTGGAATACTATTTGATGATGGAAAAGCCTCATCCTAAATCCTTCTCCAAAGGAGAAGGACTTTTGGACAGTAACAAATCAGAAAGCATATAACATTGAACTATCGCAACCGTATCTTTCCCCCTTTGGGGGAATAAGAAGGGGGCTTTTTGTAACTCGTAATTTGAACATGAAATATTCTGTATCGAAACCCGATAAAACCCTGAAAGGAAGCATTCAACTTCCGGCATCGAAAAGCATTGCCAACCGTGCGCTGATCATCAACGCGCTTAGTTACAGCCCCTACCCGATTAAAAATCTGTCGGACAGCGACGATACCCGGGTAATGGAGCAGGCTTTCACATCGAACACCAATCATTTCGATATTGGTCACGCCGGAACAGCGATGCGTTTTCTTACGGCTTTCCTTTCCATGATCGTAGGTGAATGGACCCTCACCGGCTCGGAACGCATGAAACAACGTCCCATTGGCATTCTGGTTGATGCGTTGAACTCGCTCGGCGCACGCATTGAATACCTCGAAAACGAGGGTTTCCCGCCACTAAAAATCTACGGATCACATCTGAAAGGCGACATCATCGAACTTGATGGCAGCGTTTCCAGCCAGTATATTTCGGCCCTGCTGATGATCGCCCCGTCGATTGATGGCGGTTTGACGCTGAGGTTGAAAAATAAAATTATATCGCGCTCGTACATTGAACTCACCCTGAAACTGATGGAACAATTCGGGGTGAAGCACGCGTGGAAAGGGAACGAAATCCGAATTGCGGAACAGACGTATCGTCCCGTTCAGTATATCGTTGAAGCCGACTGGTCGAGTGCTTCGTACTGGTACCAGATGACCGCACTGGCCGAAGAAGTTGACCTGGAACTGGAAGATCTGAAACTGGACAGTCTTCAGGGCGACTGTGTTATTGCTAAATGGTTTGAACCGTTCGGGGTAGTTTCAGAAGAAACCGAAAAAGGTGTCCGTCTGAGCAAGACAGAAAAACCACTTCCGAAAAACCTTCAGCTTAATTTTATTGAAAACCCGGATGTGGCGCAAACTTTCGCCGTTTTGTGCGTGATGAAAAATGTGCCGTTTCATTTCACCGGTCTGGAAACCCTGAAAATAAAAGAAACCAACCGCATTGAAGCCCTGCAAAACGAACTGGCCAAATTTGGGGCTGAAATTACAGAGCCGGCACACGGTGAACTGCAATGGGACGGAACTTTTCCCTTGGAAAAAGTGGACAATCCATCTATTTCAACCTACAAAGACCACCGCATGGCAATGGCTTTTGCTCCTGCATGTCAAACATACGGCCCGGTAACCGTTGAAGAGCCAATGGTGGTAACCAAATCGTACCCTGCATTTTGGAATGATTTGAAAAAGGTAGGATTTATAGTGAACGAATAAATATTTTCTTCTGTTACCGTTTTTTCCTGAAGAACTCTGTCATCAAATCGGCGCAGTCATTGGCCATAATGCCCGAAACGACTTCAGTTTTTGGATGCAAAGCGGCAGGGGCGAATTTGGTAAACCCTCGTTTATCATCACTTGCTCCATATACCAGTTTCCCAACCTGCGACCAGCCCAAAGCCCCGGCACACATCACACAAGGTTCGAGCGTCACGTACAAGGTGCATTCGTTCAGGTATTTTGCTCCCAGCAGATTGGCTGCGGCAGTAATTGCCTGCATCTCGGCATGAGCCGTCACATCGGTTAGTGTTTCAGTTAAATTATGGGCCCGCGCAATGATGCGATTGTTGGCAACTACCACTGCCCCAACCGGGATTTCATCCTTTTCAAAAGCCGTCACTGCTTCCTGAATCGCCCGTTTCATGAAATATTCATCCGTAAATGGCTCCATGGAAATTCACTTTTTAAATACAAACATAAAGCAAATATGCTGTTTTTAATTCTGATAATCTGTGTATTTTTGCAAGCAAAATTAAAATTGAGCATCAATGTACAGAACACATACATGTGGCGAATTGCGCCTCGAACATCAGGGCGCCGAAGTTACCCTGGCCGGGTGGGTCCAACGCAAACGCGAATTCGGAGGGATGACATTTATCGACCTGCGCGACCGTTACGGGCTTACGCAGTTGGTTTTCGATGAAAAAACCAATCCTGAAGTCACCGAAAAGATGAAAAAGCTGGGGCGCGAATTTGTAATCCAATCGAAAGGGATTGTCCTCGAACGAAGCAATAAAAACAAAAATATTCCGACCGGAGATATTGAAATTGAAGTTTTGGGCCTACAAATTTTGAATGCTTCGGAGGTGCCGCCTTTCACAATTGAAGATGAAAGCGACGGCGGCGACGATATCCGCATGAAATACCGCTACCTCGATTTGCGCCGTGCGCCTGTTCGCGACACACTGGTCCTTCGCGCAAAAATGGCTCACGCCGTACGCAGCTATCTGAACGGGCTCAATTTTATTGAAACAGAAACGCCGGTTCTGATCAAATCGACGCCGGAAGGAGCCCGCGACTTCGTGGTTCCTTCACGCATGAACCCGGGCGAATTTTACGCGCTTCCGCAATCGCCGCAACAGTTGAAACAGTTGTTGATGGTAGCCGGGTTCGACCGCTACTACCAAATTGTGAAATGTTTCCGCGACGAGGATTTGCGTGCCGACCGTCAGCCTGAGTTTACCCAAATAGACTGTGAAATGTCGTTTGTCGAGCAGGAAGACATTCTGAATACATTCGAAGGATTGACCCGTTATATGTTCAAAGAAATCAAAGGAATTGAAATTAGCGAATTTCCCCGGATGCCCTATTCCGAAGCAATGGAAAATTATGGTTCCGACAAACCGGACATCCGTTTCGAAATGAAAATTAAGGAATTGACCAGGCTGGCAAAAGGCAAAGGCTTCCCGGTTTTCGACGATGCTGAATTTGTCGGTGGGATTTGTGCCGAAGGCTGTTCGGAATACACCCGCAAACAACTCGATGCACTTACCGAATGGGTAAAACGTCCGCAAATTGGAGCCAAAGGAATGGTTTACCTGAAATATAATACTGATGGCAGTTTGAAATCATCAGTCGATAAATTTTATTCTCCGGAAGAACTGAAAAAATGGGCCGACCTGTTCGGCGCGAAACCGGGCGACTTAATTCTGGTACTGTCCGGCGCCAAAGAACAAACACAAAAAGCACTTGGCGAACTACGCCTCGAAATGGCCAACCAACTTGGACTGCGCGAAAAATCGGTGTTTCAACCATTGTGGGTAGTCGACTTTCCGCTGCTGGAGTGGGACGAAGAAACGAAACGTTACTATGCAATGCACCATCCGTTTACCGCTCCGAAACCGGAAGACATCTCAATGCTCGAAACCAACCCCGGAGCCGTTCGTGCCAATGCGTACGATTTGGTTATCAACGGAGTGGAAATCGGCGGAGGTTCAGTCCGTATTTTCGACAAAGGATTGCAGGCAAAGATGTTCAACATGCTCGGATTTACCCCGGAACAAGCCGAATATCAGTTTGGCTTCCTGATGAATGCTTTCAAATTTGGCGCTCCACCGCATGCCGGTATCGCCTTTGGATTCGACCGCCTGACTTCAATGTTTGCCGGGCTGGACAGTATCCGCGACACCATTGCATTCCCGAAAAACAATTCAGGCCGCGATGTAATGATGGATTCACCGTCGTCAATTGCCGACGCACAATTGAATGAATTAAACATTAAACTGGATTTGAAACAATAGTCCGAATAAAATATCAGCAAAAGAAAAAGCCTGTAAATCGATTGATTTACAGGCTTTTTCTTTTACATGTTGTCCTGCCAAGGCTCGAACTTGGACTCTTCTGATCCAGAGTCAGACGTGTTGCCAATTACACCACAGGACAATTTTAAGATGTTGACCTACCAAGGCTCGAACTTGGACTCTTCTGAACCAAAATCAGACGTGTTGCCAATTACACCATAGGTCAATCATTAGATGCCCTTTTTCTAAGGACGGTGCAAAATTATATTTTTTTTCTTACCACCGAAAAATTTATCTAAAAAAAATAGGCTTTCTATCCGGCTACACCCGATTGTTAACGGATTTATAATCTGTACCCTGTTGCCGGTATAACTTTCGCAACAACTTGCTCCCTCTCGATTTAATTCCCGCACTCGAATGATATTCTATTTCGTGCTCGATCAGTTGGATCAATTCGTGTTTGAGTTCCGGTTCGCGCTCCGAAATATTGAATAAAATCTGCATGGCATGAACCCTCACGGCAACAGGCTCGCTGGCCGAAGTAAAATGACGGATGCAGTAATCGAGCATCAGCGCCGTTTTTTCTTCCGGAACGGGATAATAGCTTATTAACTTCAGGAATTCCCGTTTCTTGCTGCTGTCGGTTGTCTTTTGTAAAAAATCGATAATCTGGTCCAGCCAGGGCTCAAGCTGGTCCGGGTACGTTTCATGAATTTTACTGATCAACCAACTGGCACGCCAACTGCCTTCCAGTTTATCATCCATTGAAATATTCATCAACGCACTGACATGCTCCGGATATTCCGAAATATGATTGATGACAAGCGCCAAGCTGTCCCACGAACCAATGATTTTCCGCAAGTCGTTTTCAGTCACGAAAAGTTTATTTTTATTCGTCATAAAGATAGATTTTTTATACCATTGCAGGATAAACTGCCAACGATGATCGATGTTAGCTGTGCCATAATCACGGAGAAAGGGAAAATACTCGCTGTTCAGCGCGGCCCCGGGACAGACCATCCGTTTCAATGGGAATTTCCGGGAGGAAAAATCCGGAAGGACGAAACTGCTGAAGAATCAATACTCCGGGAAATACAGGAAGAACTTTCGGTTGAGATTGAAATTACGGGGCAACTCGAACCGGTTGAGCACGATTACGGAATAAAACAAATCCGGCTGATCCCCTTTGTTTGCCAGATTAAAAACGGATCGTTGCAATTGACGGAACATATTGCTTCGCGTTGGATATTACCCAATCAAACCAAAATCCTTGAATGGTCGGAAGCCGACCGAAAACTGATTCAGAAAAACAGTAATTTTTTCAGTTGAAAGAAGGCAACCGGTTAAATTAGTCCGGGAAAGATGATGGTTACTACGGCAAAAAAGGCAGCCCATCCAACAATAGAAATCATCATGTACCCAAACACATTTTTCGTTCCGGAGTAGTATCTTTTTATTAAAAATGCCCCCACTGGAATGCTTAAAATAACCGGCGAACTAATAACAATACCCCAGAGTCCATATTTGGTTTTTACGTTTATGAGCCAACGGCTTTTCTTCGTAAAACGGACTTGTTCGTGCGATTTGCTGCGCATTTCGCAAAGTTTCTGATATTTCGTTTTGACAAATTCGGGGACAACTTTGCACAATACACATTTATATCGATGAAACCCTCGAATTAACAGCTCGCTCAGGTAATAAAAAAAGAAAAAACCGGCAATACCGCCAACCATTACCGAAACAATGGCCTGCTCGTAATTGAGTCCGATAACCAATGCATACGGAAAAGAAAAAAAATATTTCACTGTAGCCAGCAAAAAAACATTTAATAATTTCAGAATAACAACGACATTCATTTTTATCCGGGTTTGTCTTTTTAGAACGGCAAAGTTGCTGAATTTGTTTTATAAGTTATCAGCTATTAAGATGATTTTTAAAATATTAACAATTTTTATTTATTGTGGTCGTATGAATTTCTCCCAAAAGGCCACATTGAATGCAGTGCTCTCAAAATAATCCCGGTCTGAAATGACCAAAACGTTGCTGGTCTGAACATCGATAACGGTCAGGGTTTGGGCGATTGCCGACTTCTGATGGTCTGCATTTATAAATTGCTTTTTTGCATCAACGAATGCCAGTACATAGTTGCCGCCTGCTTTTTTATATCCAACAGTAATATTTTCGGTAACATCCGAAATACCGTTTGTTTTAACAGCAAGTGATCTGCCCTGCGGGTTTTGTCGGCCCGATTCTATTTCCAGTTCGTTCCGCACAATGCCGTAATCAGTTTTGCTGATATAGATTTTCCCGTTAAATTTCCGGCACCCGAAACTACCGGTGTGCGCCAGATCGGTTTTACTGGTTTTGTAATCGATCACCCACACCGAATCGCCATTAAATACGGTAGATTTCTCCAGTTGAAGATCGTAGTCATTGATCAGGTCAGCATTCAAAATTGTGTTGCCCACACGTGCCAGATCAGCTTGCAGCAGTTCATCGAACCCGGTTGTTCCCTGCGGAAACGAATACACATCGAAATCGCGTTTGGCTTCCGTAAACCTGTAATTTCTGCTTCTGAAAGCATCCAATGCGGAGGGAGACCGATACCCGTTCTGATCGCTCATCTGAACGACAGCTTCGCGCTTTTTCCCGTCCTTCATTTCCGAATAATAAATTTTTAACCCATACGGACCGGAAAGATAATTGTCTTTTATCCTTTCAGAAGCAGTGCGGATGATGCGGAAAAGAACTTTCGATTGGGCCGCCACATCAATGTTGCCAATGTCATAAGTCTGTTCTTCCAGTGCGATGGTCACAAATTCCTGACCGATTAATTCTCCGACCGGAATAACCCGGTTGGCATAACCAACTGCCGAAAAATAGATAGATCCCTGTTCGTGTTCTTCAGGAATCTTCAGTTCGAAAAAACCGTCAGTATTGCTGGCTGTGCCATACAATGTGCCTTCAATTCCGATATTGGTATAGGCAATTCCTTCGTCGCTTTCATTGTCGGTAATTTTGCCTTTTATAACTTTTACCTGTGCAATTGCAGCAACCGAAAAACCGATTAGTATGATAAAAAAAAGAAGTCGTTTCATGCTGAAAAGTTTTTATAAAAATACAGATTATATACCAGAACACGGGATTATAACGTTTAATCCCTGTAAATCATATTATCTTTGATAAAAATCTTTAAATAATGAAGCAGAAAATACTTTCCATTGCAACGCTTATCATCCTGATTGGCATTTCCTCGTGCGTTTCGAAGAAGAAATATCTGGAAATGGAATCGTTTAAACTGCGTGCCGAAAACCGGGTGAGGGAGCTGACCGGCGAGCACGAAACAAAAGACAAGCGCATTGAAACAATGATCGCTGATTTTGAAAAGATGAAAGGGCAACAGATGGAAAGCAATGCCGTGAAAAATCAGATGATCGATTCGCTGACCGGGAAAGTCAACGTATTGTCGTCGGATGTTTCAGCAAAAGATGCAAGCATCGAAGAAAAGATATATGCCTTTGAATACGAGAAACGGCGTTTGACTGAAGAGGCAGCCTCGGCCAAACAACAACTGCTACGGAAGGAAACCGAATTGGGAAGCCTGTCGGCGCAATTATCGGAAATGAAAAATGAAATTTCGCGGCTGAATTTCGATCTGGGACGTGGAACCGACGAATTGAAAACCATGCAGGGACAACTTCAGGCAAAAGAAGAAAAAATTGCCGGAAACCAGCAGGAAGTCGATAAGCTGAAAACAGAAATACAAAACCTGAAAAAGCAATTAACCGGGAAAGATCAGGCCATTGAAAAGCTCGAAAACAATGTAAAATTGCTGAAAAGCCAATTGAAATAAGCCTGACCGAATCAAAACCCCGGTCGTCGGGACAATGATAATAATTGCGAGATTTTAGTAAAACCTCGCAATTATTATCTACTTTTATCAAAAAAGAAATGTCATGATCGAAAAACCTCCCAAACAAAAACAAGATGATGGTACTTTTTCATTAATGGTAAAACTGCAATTTGAGGGTACCTTAAAGAATATTCAGGATGAATATTTATATTGGGATAAAATAAAATACAAGATTAAAGACAATAAACCGGAAGAATTTTGGAATGCGATAAAACTCTATCGCATGATCAAAAGCAATACGGTTACGTTTGGCAAATACAATTTCCGGTATATGATTACCGACTATATGCAGCGTGCTTTACACCAGTTCGACATGCATATAGGGGGTACTTTGGGCAGCAATACCGGAATAGCCGAAACAGACAAAACAAAATTCATTCTCAGCTCAATCACCGAAGAAGCTATTTCCAGCAGCCAGATGGAAGGAGCCAATACGACGCGAAAAAAAGCGAAAGAGATGATCCAGCAGGAACAAAAGCCTAAAAACAGATCGGAACAGATGATCATGAACAATTTCATAACTATGAAGCATATTGTTCAATATAAAAATGAAGAAATTACACCCGAAAAAATACTCTATATCCATCAGCTCATATCCAATAAAACGTTAGACAATTCTGAAGACGAAGGAAAATTCAGAGATAACGACGAGGTTTACGTTGTAAACCATGTCAACAGTGAAGTTGTCCATACTCCTCCACCCAGTAGTGAACTGGATGAATTGATTACCGATTTATGCAATTTCTTCAACCACGAATCTGAAAATTTTATTCATCCGATCATAAAAGGCTGCATCATCCATTTTATGACTGGCTGGATTCACCCATTTACCGACGGAAATGGAAGAACAGCAAGAGCCCTTTTTTATTGGTACATGCTAAAAAATGGATATTGGATGACTGAATACTTATCTATTTCAAGAATAATCAAAGACACAAAAAATCAATACGAAAAGGCATATTTATATACAGAGATAGACGACAATGATTTAAGCTACTTTTTAACATACCATATCCAGACAATGGAAAAAGCCTATGATGCATTAAAAGAATACATCAGCCGGAAACAAAAAGAAGTATTTCAGGCCGCCAGGTTTATGAAAATTCCCTTTGTAAATGAACGAATGGCCCAGGTTCTTAAGATAGTAAATGATGACCCGGAGAGGATATTACACATAAAAGAGATAGAGAAACGATTTCTCGTCTCAAATTTTACGGCAAGAACCGATTTGAAGATGCTTGTCGAACTGGGTTTTTTAGAAATCATACAGGTAAACAAAAAGAAACAGGCCTTTATTAAATCCGGAAAATTTGAGGAAATTTTAAAGCAGCAAAAACTTTAAATTACAAAAAAGCAATGCCCGGCAACGGCCATGGTAAAGTGGTTGTCGCTATTTTATTTTCGGACAGTCGTTATTTTATTTGTTTCTAAAGCATTCCCATGCTTATATTTGCACCATCAAAAAAACAATTAATAAATGAGTACACTTACAAAAACAACGCTTGCTTACAAAGTGGCCGATATTTCGTTGGCCGGTTTTGGAAGAAAAGAAATTGAAATTGCTGAGAAAGAGATGCCGGGGCTGATGGCCATCCGCGAAAAATATAAAAAAGAACAACCATTGGCGGGAGCCCGTATCATGGGTTCGCTGCACATGACCATCCAAACGGCTGTTCTGATCGAAACATTAAAAACACTGGGTGCCGAAGTGCGCTGGTGCAGTTGCAATATTTTCAGTACGCAGGATCACGCTGCCGCGGCCATTGCTGCTGCCGGGATTCCGGTTTTTGCATGGAAAGGCGAAACACTGGAAGAATACTGGTGGTGTACCGAAAAAGCGCTCGATTTTGGAAACGGTCTTGGCCCGACCCTGATTGTTGACGACGGCGGCGATGCAACTGTAATGGTCCATCTTGGTTTTAAAGCCGAAAAGAATCCATCTGTTCTGAATGTTGAATTGGAAGCTGAAGATGAACAGCAACTGTACAACGTGCTGAAGCGAATTCAGGCTGAAGACCCGCAACGCTGGTCGCGCACAGCCCCTGAGATTAAAGGAGTTTCGGAAGAAACAACAACCGGTGTTCACCGCCTGTACCAGATGATGGAAGAAGGTTCGCTGTTGTTCCCGGCGTTCAATGTAAACGATTCGGTTACCAAATCGAAATTCGACAACCTGTACGGATGCCGCGAATCGCTGGCCGACGGCATCAAACGCGCAACCGATGTGATGATCGCAGGTAAAGTGGTTGTAGTTGCCGGTTACGGCGATGTGGGTAAAGGCTGTTCCCACTCAATGAGAAGTTACGGCGCCCGTGTTATTATTACTGAAATTGACCCGATTTGCGCACTTCAGGCTGCAATGGAAGGCTTCGAGGTAAAAACAATGGACGATGCCATTCCGGAAGGAAATATTTTTGTAACTACCACCGGGAACAAGGACATTATTACTGCCCAGCAAATGGCCGCGATGAAAGATCAGGCAATTGTTTGCAATATTGGGCACTTCGACAACGAAATTCAGGTTTCGAAACTCGAAAAATGGCCGGGTATCAAAAAAGTGAACATCAAACCGCAGGTCGATAAATACGTGTACCCCGACGGACATGCCATTTTCCTTTTGGCTGAAGGCCGTTTGGTGAACCTCGGCTGTGCTACCGGTCATCCGTCGTTTGTAATGAGCAACTCGTTTACCAACCAAACGTTGGCACAAATCGAACTTTGGAACCACTACTATGCAATTGATGTATACCGATTACCGAAAAAACTCGATGAAGAAGTGGCCCGTCTGCACCTCGAACAACTGGGTGTTAAACTCACAAAACTTTCAAAAGAACAGGCTGATTACATCGGCGTGCCGGTTGAAGGACCATACAAACCCGAACATTACAGATACTAAAAATACAATCTTCAATAGTTAAAGGGCAGTCGTTTCGATTGCCCTTTTTTTGTGCGCTGATAAAAATTTTTATTTTCAATTTACTCAATTAAAAAGTAACTTTAAAGTCTTCTGATTCAGAATAAAAACAAAAGTCCGTGAGTTCGCAGTCGCTAAATCATTTCAACCAAAAGGAAGAAGAAAAGCTCATTCTGGAGCTTTTTCGGCAAGAGTACGACTTGTTTCCAAAAGGCAAAATCAGCAAAACGGAATCGCCCGATTTTATGCTGCGAAATGCTCAAAAAATAGCGACAGGTATCGAACTCACCAAATTACACGAACCCGGAATCAGCAAGCAAAACAGTCATTTTTCAAGAGGCGATTCAACCTATATTCCACCCGAACCGTCGTTCGAGAATATTGAATACACCATCCGGGCGAAAGAAGAAAAACTATATTTGTACCGGCGAAAAAAACCCAGCCAGATTTGGCTCATCATCACTACTGATCTCACCGATAGCCCGGTATCATACAATATTGCCAATAAACTGTCGAACTGGAAATTCCAATCCGAATTCAACAAGGTATTTTTATTTGAGTTAACGGGGCGAAAAGTATTTGAATTGATTTAACAGCAACCGTTTAAAGACGAAAATATACAGTTTCAGATTATAGTCGCAGTGTTCAGAAACAGCCCAACAATGACAGCAACGATAACCACCAAAACAACCACACAGGGATCATTCTAACAAGTAAACGATTCAGCAATTAAACACGCTGGAATCAAGCATCCAACGAGAATCAAATATCCGCCATGCGCCATTTCTCCGTTTGCTAATTGTAAATCCGAAGGCGGGCGCCATTATCCAGCACCTGAACACGGTATTGTTTCAGCGGTTCAATAGCAGGGCCATTAAAAACAGACCCACCGCTAAATAAAATGAACTTCGAGCCGCAACAGGGACAGGTTGCTACAACTCCTTCAATCGCTCCTTCTTCCAGCAAAGAACAATCACTCGATATATCATGAGTACAGGCTGCATCAAATGCGTAATAGGTCCGGTTAATATTATCGACACAAAACAGAATCACCCCGGCAAAACCGTAATTTGGAAAATAGATATAATTACCGGGAACATTCAGATCAATATAACTTGAAACCACAACATTAATATTGACAGGCACATAAGGAATCCGACCCTCATATTCCTTTTCACAAGATACCGGAAGCAAAAAGACGAAAGCCACCAAAACAATCAACCGAAAATAACTTTTGAATATGTCCGCCATTTTTTTATATCTTTAGTACTTTAAACCGGAGAATTACAAAATTATTTTATTCAGACGAAGAAATCATCCTTTATGGAAGAATATATTTTTATCATCCTTGCAATTATCCTTTCAATCGTGGGAGCGGTAAACAAGAATAAAAAGAAGACCGCTGGCACAACCGGTTCCGGAATTCCTTCATTTTTCGAAAAAATGATGGGCGAGTCGCTCTTTGACGAAGAGCCTGTTGTTAATTCTCCGAAACAGGAAACCGCACCTTCGTCGCATCCCTCCATGCCGAAACAGAAAAAGGAAACTTTGGTACGCCGCCAGCCATTTCTGAGCCACGAATTAGCGGAAAGAGGAATACCCAAAAGGGCGTCAGGACTTAAAAAGGTAGAAAATATCCAGAAAAAGGAACCGGTAAAGAAGAAGGAAAGAATACATGATTTAATGAAAGGCTTTTCAATGAAAAAAGCAATCATTTATTCAGAAATCATCCAAACAAAATACTAGAACAAATTTATTGACAGTGATTTAAAAGATTTTTTAAGGAGAACTGTTCGAATAACTCGAAAAATTTATATAATTTTGTTCGAAAGAGTTCCGCAAAGCCGGAATTCTTTTTGTTTTATATAGTTGAAAAAAAATACAATCATGGGAAAGGTTTCATACATTACGGAAGAAGGTCTGAAAAAAATGAAAGATGAACTGGAACATCTGATGACCGTTGAACGGCCTGCTATTTCGAAACAAATTGGAGAAGCCATCGAAAAAGGCGATATTTCTGAAAACGCAGAATATGATGCGGCCAAAGATGCGCAAGGCATGCTGGAGGCAAAAATTGCTATTTTGCGCGGGAAAATAGCCAGTGCCCGGATTATCGACGAATCGAAGATCGACACTTCCTGTGTTCAGATTCTGAACAAGGTCACCATTAAAAATATAAAGAACAATGCAACCATGCAGTACACCATCGTGTCGGAGCATGAAGCAGATTTAAAGGCCGGAAAGATTTCGATTGCCACACCCATTGCCAAAGGTTTAATGGGCAAAAAAGTTGGCGATGTGGTTGAAATAAAAGTACCATCGGGGACTATTCCTTTCGAGATTGTTGATATTTCACTATAAATTTTGAAGCCATGGCAAGCATCTTTACACGAATCGTAAATGGAGAAATTCCTTCGTACAAAGTGGCCGAAGATGAAAACTATTACGCATTTCTCGACATCATGCCAGTTGCCAAAGGACACACACTGGTAATCCCGAAAAAAGAAGTCGATTATCTTTTCGATCTGGATAATGAAACGTATGCCGGACTTCAGTTGTTTGCCAAAAAAGTTGCCGAAGGTCTGAAAAAAGCCATTCCCTGCGTTAAAGTGGGTGTTCTGGTACTTGGGTTGGAAGTTCCTCATGCGCATATTCATTTAATACCCATGCAAAACGAAGGCGATTTGCTGAATTTTACAAAGAAGTTGAAATTAAGCCCGGAAGAGTTTGTCGAGATCAGGAATAAAATTGCCGGACAAATTATTTAAACTGAATCCAAAAAATATAGCAGTCCCGTTTCTAAAAAAGAGAGACGGGATTTTTTATGTCATGCAGTGCGGTTTTATTTTATGCGGCCTGGATTTTTTTTTATAAAGTCTCCCCAGTTTTTATACCCGCCTTTGGTGACCGGATTTTTCTGCTGGAGATAATGGCAAATAGCTACAGCCACAGCATCGGTGGCATCCAACTCTTTGGGCCATTCATCAAGCGCCAACATGTTCTTCAGGAAATAAGCAACCTGTTCTTTGGCCGCGCGTCCCATGCCGGTGATCGACTGTTTCACTTTCAGCGGGGCATATTCAAAAACCGGAATATCGCGCTGCAAAGCAAGCCCCATCACAATACCCTGTGCCCGTCCCAATTTCAGCATGGCCTGAATATCTTTTCCATAGAAAGGAGATTCAATAGCCAGTTCATCGGGCAAAAATTCGTTAAACAAGTATTCGGACCGGTTAAAAATATGCTTCAGTTTTAAATAATGGTTGTCGTAGCCGGTAGTTTTCACAACCCCCACCTGAAGAATTTTGGGTTTGTTGTTTTCAATCTCAATCAATCCGTACCCCATTATATTGGTTCCCGGGTCGATTCCTAAAATACGTTTGGTTGTTTTTTCCATGAATACCATTAAACTAATCGTTCAAAGGTAGAATTTTTACCCTGAAGGAAATCGGAGAAGGAAAGAAAAAGAGCCTTCCACGGGAGTTGAACCCGCGACCTGCTCATTACGAGTGAGCTGCTCTACCACTGAGCTAAGAAGGCTTTTGATTAACAAGGAGGTAAGACCTGCCTCAGAAAATGCACCGCAAAAATACGATTTCCTGAAAGATAAGAGCAAGAAAAATCTACTTTTTAATCTTCAATTTTGGTTTTACCTGCTGAATGACTATTCCACCTACAATAAAAAACAGGCCTATGAAGGTTGTGTAATAAATAGTTTCGTGCAAAAACAGATGAATAAATATCAGCGAAACGAAAGGTGTAATAAAAACCAGGTTGCCGATCTGGGCATTATTTTCGCTCAACTGCATGGCCTGCATCCAGAAAATATAGGCAAAGCCAAGTTCGAAAAGGCCAATGTAAATACCGGTCAATACGCCCGTCCCCCAATGAAGGTCCGTGTCGGAAAACAAGGCCACTGCGATGAGCATGTACAATGAACCGAAAAAAAAGTTCCAGAATAATTTAATCAATTCGGGTCGTTTGTCGCGCACATTAAAGATCCAGTAAAGCGACCACAAAACACTGGCCGACAAAGCCAGAATGACTCCGGTCAGGCTGGTGTTGGCAAGTCCGTTAGAACCGCCCTGCGAGGAAATGAAAAAGACCCCGGCAAAACTGATAAAAATGGCAACAACATGCCTCCACCTGAGTTTTTGCTTCAGAAAAGGAACCGATAAAAGGGCGAGCATGATGGGCCAGACCATGTTCAGAGGTTGCGCCACCTGCGCAGGCAGCAGATTGTAGGCGGAGAACAAAACCATGTAATATACCGGCGGGTTCAAGGCCCCCAGCAATGCCGACCGCCAAATGCCAGTTGTGCCGCCAGTGAGAAGTTCGGCGCTGCGTTTCTGTAATAAAATGATCAGCAGAAAAACGAAAAATGAAGTGATTGACGCTACCAAAATCAGATGAAGAACCAACAAATGCTGAAGTCCGATTTTAAAGGCTGTAGCAACCGACGACCAGCAAAATACCGCAGCAAAAGCAAACAAATAGGCTTTTTTTTGTCGCTTCATTAATTCTTGTTTCCGTTAGAAGATTCTGATTCCTGATCCACCGTATCGCCACGCAGGTAACGGAAGCGGTTACGACTCTCGACCACATAAACGCTTCCCGGATAGCGAGACAGCATCTGCCTGTAAAGTTCCCGGGCTTCTTCTTTCCGGTTCAAATGAAGCTGATAGATTTCGGCCAGTGTAAAAAGCGCATCATCGGCCAGCAAATCGTAACTGCTTTTTTCAACAATGATTTTCAGGTTTTCAGCAGCCAATTCATAATTTCCATGTTTTCGAAATATCGTGGCTTTACGGAATAAAATCTCGTCGTGCAAACTGTGCATCGGGTATTCGGCATAGATGGAATCGAACACCTGCAATGCCAGCGAATCCTGGTTCCGGAAAAGGTACAAATCGGCCCGTGCAAACATCTGCATTGGCACATCCGTGGTGTCCAGATTCAGGTTACTTCCAATCATCATCGACAGTTCAAAGGCATCGTTCGACGTCATTTTCGAAGTGCTTGCTTTAATCACATCCAGTTGGGCCTGCGCCCATTTAAAATCGCCCAAATAATAGCTGAGCCGGGCTTTTTTCAGCTTGGCCTCATCGCCCAACGCATTGGTTTTATTGTATTCAATTACCTGCGAATATTCCAGCACTGCATCCCATTCATCGCCTTTATAAACCTGCATATCGGCAATTTCCATTTTTATTTCTGAATATTGAAGTGGATTCAGACCTTGCATTTTTAATCCATTATTTAATAATTCGAGGGCCTGTCCGGTACGGTTCAGGTAAAATGCGAGCAAGTGGGCATGGTCAATCAGTAATTTGTAACTCTCAACCGAATAACCCAGGATAGAAAAACATTCGTTGAAAAGCGTATTCATGTTTTCGGCTTCTGCCAGTGAGGGTTTTCCGAAATCGAGAAAACGGCGGTAATACAGCCCCATCCTTGCCTTGACCATCTTCGCATAAACAGGCGCCTGATTCCCTTTCGAAAGCAAGTAATCGTAGGCTTTCAGCGCTTCATCGTATTCCTTGTTACGACCAGCTATATCAGCCAGATTTAAAATGAACTCATCTTCTGTCCCAATGCGTTTGTCAAGGGCGATTTGCTGGCGCAACGCATTCGCAAACCGTTTTTCCTGAATGAAAAACCAGATCAGCAAACGGTTGTATACAATTTTATTGGGTTCGCCTTGTATCTGTTTCAGAAGTTTTGTCCGGAACAGGTCGTTTAGCGAACCATCCACGTCGAGAGAAAGAGCCGAAAGAATATTATTCTGAACATTGACCAGGTTGTTTTCGTCCATCCGCAACACTTCCAGATATTCGTCGAGCATGCGGTCGTAGTTTCGCTGATACATGTACGTGCGCGCCAGTTCGTAATGAAAATCTTCGTCCGGTAAGCTCTTCTGCCCTTGCGCATAAACTTTTTCAGCATATTCAAATTCGCCCCTGTTCAGAAATTCATTGGCCAGCAGATCGTATGCCGACTTATTTCGACCTACTTCTTCCAATGCCTTTTTAAAATTCTTGTCCGCTTCTTCATTACGGTTTTGTAATTTCAGAATATACCCGTACTGTATATACAATTCAGGGCGGCGTTGCGAACCTCGTAAGTTCTTTTTTATTTCCTTTTCTGCACGTTCAAAATCTTTCAGTTCAATCATGCAGTTCAGGAAAATAGTAAAATAAACCGGCTGCAGCGATGCATCGTAGATTCTCAGGTACAGGTCAGCCGCTTTTTCAAATTCACCGTCCTGAAAATATTTGCCCGCGAGAGTCAGGTCGTTAATGTCAATGTTTTGCGCAGAAACACTCTTTAGTAAAAAAAAGGAAAATACCCCCAGAAAAGCTATTAATCTACAATTAGATATTATATAATCAACTTTTTCAAAATAGGAAAGAAGCGAGGTTTTTACGCCTTTTTTGGTCATCACTATTTTTCGTTAAATAATCTATTGAGCCAGCAAATAAAACTAACACAAATTTGTTCGTCAATAGAAAGATATCTTTTTGTTATACCTTGTCCCATTGGTATCCCAGGATCTTCCTGTAACGAGAGCCAAGAGTGAATAATTGCTTTCGATCTATGCTGTGGAATATATTTATTTAATGCTTTTCTTTCTATATCTGAAACATGATCTTTTACAATTGGTAAAAGTCTGTCATCATTAGGGATAAGAAAAGAAATAAAGTCTTCTAGCATACCGTTTATGTCATTATTAGGCATAATCCATATTCCAATGGATATTTGATCTATTATCCTGACAACTAATCCATCGACAGGCAATTCTTCGGGTATGATATAGTTTAAAGTGTCAAATATACTTTTAAATTTATCCCACCTTGCTGAGATGTCTGAGTCTGCATCAACAATAATACCTATTGTTCGAATTCCTGATTGTTTTAATCTTACTGGTATTTCTTTAAGTAGTTCAGATATTCCTTCACAATCGATAACATCAAATGATTCATGTATTTTAAAACGATCACATAATGCCCAAATTACACGCTGATCATCATTCCCTTCAACTAAGAGTTTCTGATCAAATTTTTCCTCTATTCTCATGGTTAGCGGATTTCAATTCTTTTATTTGAAGCAATCTGAAGTTCATTCTTTGTGAATTCTACCTGCTTAATTTTTCCGTCAACATTATCAAGACGAATAAGTTTTCCTTCAATACTGTTAGATGGAGAATTCAATATATTTTGAAATCCGGAAATGCAATCTTCACTGTGGGTTGTTGCAAATACCTGAACATTTAGTTTGAAAGAAAGGTTGAATATAATTTCCCATAATTTTTCTTGTACGGAATGATGCAATCCGTTTTCAAATTCATCGATTAGCAATATCCCATTGTCAGAATTGACCAAAGCCAAAATAATTGTTAAGATTCTATTTATACCGTCTCCCATGCTTTGTAGAGGAAATACAGCATTGTTGTTTGACAGTTTTACAACTGCGGTTCTGTATCTTAATCCTTCTTCAATAAATGCAATTCGTTCAACTAAAGGTTCAATTATCTTAAGAGCTCCTATGACGAATTGTTCCTTTTCTGTTAGTGTAATATTATCCCATAGTTTTCCATTTATTTCCCTATCTATGTTTCTGGTTCGTATAAATTGAAACTTTTCCGTACTTAAAGACCCTCTGAATCCAATTCTGAAAAATCGTTCTTCTTCCAATGGAACAAGAAAAGAATTGGTTCCTACGCGCATTTCAAATCCTACTTTGAAATCAATTAGATTATTACGATCATCCTCAATTATTTTTCGTTGTCTCCTTATAATACTATCTGACTGATCAATAACCTCATCAATATATTTTACAAATCGTAATGAAACTAAATCTTCTGTTGAGTTTTGTTCTCCAAATAATGTATTTTCAATAGGGCCAATTGTTATGGAATCAGTATGATTAAAACTAACGACTCGATTGGTAAATAATGAAGAAAGGGTTTTCGTGTTGGATTCAGTAATGTTTTTATTTCCAGGTGTTTGTCGATAACTTTCTCCTCTTTCTTCAAGTATTTGAGAAATAATACCTAGATTGCTTTTGGCTGTATAAATGGCAATAGCTTCAAGCAATGTTGATTTTCCAGTATTATTTTTCCCGGTAATTAAATTAACCTGAACTAACGACCTAATCTTTAGTTCATCGAGATTCCTGTATTTTCGAACATTAATTGAATTAATCATTTTTATAATATTACATGTGGTTTCAAAGTTAATAATTTTCCTTTGAAGAACAGGCTCTAAAGTTTTTCTCTTTATTGAATTTCAGAGGCTCGTTTTAAATTAATTGCCCTATTTTTGCACAAATTTGTTCGCAATGACAAACGATTTGAAAGACCGCCAGCGACTGCCCCGCTGGATGAAAATGAAGATGCCCAAGGGGGAAAGCTACTCGAAAGTGAAAAACCTGGTTGCCCAACACGGACTGCACACGATTTGCACCAGCGGAAATTGCCCGAACATTGGCGAATGCTGGAACCGGGGCACTGCCACCCTGATGATCCTTGGCGATATTTGTACCCGCAACTGCAAATTCTGCGGTGTAAAAACAGGGAAACCGCTTCCCGTTGATACGGAAGAACCCCGGTGGGTTGCCCGCTCGGTACAAATAATGGGGTTGAAACATTGTGTGATCACCTCCGTCGACCGAGACGACCTGCCCGATCTGGGCGCATCGGTTTGGGCCGAGACTATTTCTGAAGTAAAAAAACTGAACCCGCAAACAAAATTGGAAGTACTGATCCCCGATTTTCAGGGTAAAAAAGAATTGATCCAACAGGTGATTGATGCACAGCCGGAAGTCATTTCGCACAATCTGGAAACCGTGGAGCGGCTAACCCCGCAAATCCGCAGCGCCGCCAAGTACCGGCGCAGTCTCGAAGTAATCAAAATCATTGCTGAATCAGGATGGATTGCCAAATCGGGAATTATGCTCGGGCTGGGCGAAACCGAAGCCGAAGTACTGCAAACCATGGACGAACTGCTGGCCTCCGGTTGCAAAGTGATGACTATCGGGCAATATCTGGCGCCAACGCTCCTGCATTTGCCCGTTTCGGAATACATTACACCCGAACAATTTGAAAAATACCGAACAATCGGGCTCGAAAAGGGTTTTTCTTTTGTTGAAAGCAGTCCGCTGGTACGTTCGTCGTACTGTGCGGAAAGACATGTGGAAGCATAAAATCAAAAAAAATCCAAATTCCAAATAAAAAATGACAAATTTTAATTACGAAGATGTCGGTTTAAAAGACTATAAAGAATGCTGGGATTACCAGGAAGAAATTCTTAATGAGATTGTTCAGCAAAAGAGATCGGGCAATTCCCCCACCGACAAAAACCGTTTTTTACTGGTCGAACACCCGCATGTGTACACACTGGGGAAAAGCGGAGATGAAAACAACCTGCTTATCCATGGCGATTTTCTGAAAAAAATTGATGCTGTTTTTTACAAGATCAACCGGGGCGGAGACATTACGTATCATGGTCCGGGGCAACTGGTTGGCTACCCGATCATCGACCTTGAACAATACAAAATAGGCGTTCGCGAGTATATTGAAAAAATGGAAGATGCCATTATTGCCACGATTGCTGAATACGGACTGACCGGCAGTCGAAAGGAAGGCGCTACCGGCGTCTGGCTCGATGCCGAAATACCTGCCAAAACCCGGAAAATTTGTGCCATCGGGGTGCGGGTGAGCCGTTACGTTACCATGCACGGATTTGCCCTGAATGTGAATACCGACATGCGCTATTTCAGTTATATCAACCCCTGTGGGTTTATCAGCTACGGGGTGACTTCACTGGAACGGGAATTGGGCCAAAAAGTCGGCATGCAGGAGATAAAGGAAGTGGTAAAAGCAAAGTTTAACGCGGCCTACTAATACCAAATAAATATATAATAAAGTCCAATTTGCATAATTGGATTTTATTTGTTATTATTGGACTATAATATAAATACACAGCTATGGCCCTCCCAAAAATCATTGTCATTAAAGAAACAGAAATCGAGATTAAGCA
>Ga0209319_1000334_pt1 | contig 66208 bp, 63 predicted proteins | sample RifGroE2_FD_184000 | JGI IMG/M metagenome (GOLD analysis project Ga0209319, IMG submission 184000) | Groundwater microbial communities from Rifle, Colorado - Groundwater E2 (SPAdes) (version 2) | ecosystem: Environmental > Aquatic > Deep subsurface > Groundwater | place: Rifle, Colorado, United...
TAAGGCTAGTAAATAAGGCTTGTTGTTCAGGATTTTCTTGCAAATTGGAGAAAAGGCGAATGAATGTAGCGGTATCGTTGACATAAAGCTGGGCAAAAGCTTCTTGCTTATCATTGTCAGTCAAAGTAAACAAGGTACAGAGGAACTTCTGCTCGTCTTCCGTTGGCGTTGGGTTAAAAAAATCGTCTAAGAATTGCATAGTCATAGTCATATCCGCTTTTTATTATTGATTAATTTGTTATTGACTGAACTCAAAACATCGCCGTTCCGTTCAATATAGAACAATTTTTCAAATCCGCTCAAAAAATATAGATTTTTTTTAAAAAAATCATACAAAATTGCCGATAAAACCAAAAATCATCTTTCACTTTTGATGCTCCGCATCCATAATTCGCGCGGGGAGAATTTGGGTATGGCGACAAAATTACGCGTTTTTCGTAACAATCAGTTTACTAATTGGCAATTCAATGTGTGGGATGTTATTGCGCTTTCGCTTATTTTTTCAGTTTTGATTATGCTTGCATGGACGGCGATGCAAATGTCGGCGCCCTATCATGTGGGCCAAGCGCTGCCGGTTTCTTTAAATCCAAGAGAATTGCCCTATTATGCATTGTGCACGGTGTCTCGTATGCTGATTGCATTGGGATTTTCGTTATTATTTACGTTTACCGTATCTACATTAGCCGCGCGCAACAAACATGCAGAACGGCTGATTATTCCTTGTATAGATATCTTACAGTCGATGCCGATCGTCACTTTTTTAGCAATTTCCGTTGTTCCCTTTATTCGACTGTTTCCGAATAGTTTGCTCGGGCCCGAATGCGCCTGTATTTTTGTCGCATTTACGTCGCAAGTGTGGAATATGGCGCTCGGATTTTATCAAAGTTTAAAAACGGTGCCGTATGATTTGCGAGAAGCGAGCGCGATGCTTCAATTATCTTCCTGGCAGCGTTTTTGGCGACTCGATGTGCCGTTTGCCATGCCAAGCCTCGTTTGGAATATTATGGTATCGATGTCAGCGACATGGTTTTTTATTGTCGCAACCGAAGCGATTGAGGTCAATAATCAAACAATTTTATTACCAGGAATAGGCTCTTATGTTTCCGTTGCGATCACCCAAAAGAATATAACGGCAATTGCTTATGCTATCTTAACAATGCTTATCGTCATCTTTCTTTATGATCAATTGCTATTTCGTCCGCTCGTTTTATGGAGTGAAAAGTTTAAATTGGATGGAAAAGAAGAAGGCGTTTATAAACCAAAGTCTTTTTTGAATTATCTTTTTCGCCAGACGCGATTTTTTCGGTGGGTCGGTGAAGGGATAGAGTCATTTGGTGACGTGATTATCAATCTACCTTTTCTTCGTACACCTTCGGCGCCTAAACAAACCTTTGCGGCACGTTCGCGATCGACCACCCTACTGATTTATGTCTGGTACATCTTACTTGCCACGGTAGGATTGGTATTGCTCTCCCTCTTGTTGCGATTCGTATTTAATACGCTGACGATAAAAGAAGCATTACATGTGGTTGTGCTAGGCTCTTATACCAGCTTGAAAATTGTAGTGATGATTATTTTATGCTCGTTTCTTTGGGTGCCTATTGGTGTTTGGATCGGATTGCGTCCGAAGGCCGCTTATATTGTTCAGCCCATTGCGCAATTTTTAGCGGCATTCCCTGCTAACTTGCTTTTTCCTGTAGCCGTTATTTTAATTGCGCATTATAGTTTAAACACACAAATTTGTTTAACACCGCTCATGGTGCTTGGCACGCAATGGTATATTTTATTTAACGTGATTGCGGGAACGACGGCAATTCCTAAAGATTTAATTCAGGTGACACAAAATTTAGGGGTTAAAAAACTACTGTGGTGGCGACGATTTATTTTCCCGAGCATTTTCCCTTATTTTATCACGGGGGCGATTACGGCGGCGGGGGGTGCTTGGAATGCGAGCATCATTGCGGAAGTAGTGGATTGGGGCAATATCACGCTCATAGCGCCGGGCATTGGTGCTTACCTTTCGCAGGCAACCAAAATCGGAGATTTCCCGCGCATTGCCTTGGGCATGGGCGTCATGTGTTTATACGTGTTGCTGTTTAACAGGCTCATTTGGCAGCCCTTATATAATTTAGCGGAAAAACGTTTTCAAATTGATTAAGAGGATCGCGCGATGCTGTCATTTAAGAAAAAATCGATTTTCGAACTCAAGCGAGTTCGAAAAGTCTTTAAAAAAGAAGATGAGCAAGAGCTATTGGTGCTCGATAATATCAATTTCCGTATTCATGAAGCGGAAATTGTGGCATTGCTGGGCCGATCGGGGTGCGGGAAATCGACTTTATTACGTATTATTGCGGGATTATTACCTTGTTCGAGCGGGCAAGTATTTTATCGAGGCAATTTAGTGCAAGGGCCCGCACAAGGTATTGCAATGGTGTTTCAACATTTTGCGTTAATGCCGTGGTTGACCGTTTTACAAAATGTGGAGCTCGGATTAGAAGCAAACGGTACGCCCAAACAAGAGCGCCGTCAACGCGCGTTAAAGGCAATCGACATGATCGGATTAGATGGGTTCGAATCCGCTTTTCCCAAAGAATTATCCGGCGGGATGCGTCAACGCGTCGGTATTGCCCGAGCGCTTGTCGTCAATCCGGATTTATTATTGATGGATGAACCGTTTTCGGCACTGGATGTGCTAACGGCGGATAACTTACGCAGCGACTTACTAGATCTTTGGCATGGAGATAGTGAAAAAAAGAACAGCATTTTGCTCGTCACGCATAACATCGAAGAAGCGATTGTTATGGCGGATCGAGTGATTATTTTGGATACGAACCCCGGCCATGTGATTGCCGAGCTTAAAGTGCCTTTAGCGCATCCACGCGATCATCAGTCGCCGGAATTTTTGAAACTGGTCGATCAAGTGTATACGTATATGACAAGCCCGAGTGCGCTGGCCTCTCAATTCGAAGCGCCAGAAACCATTGATCTGGGGTATCGCTTCCCTGATGCCAGTATTTCTGAATTATCGGGGTTGGTTGAAACATTAGCTGAATTGCAGAAAGATCAAGCGGTTGACTTGCCTTTACTGGCAAGTGAATTTAGTTTGGATATTGATGATTTATTGCCGCTCACGGAAGTATTGGATATTTTAGATCTTGCGACAGAAGCATCGGGGGATATTAAATTAACGGATGCCGGTAAAGCTTTCGCGGAGGCCGATATTCTAGATCGCAAGAAAATTTTCGCCGAGCACTTGTTGAAACACGTGCCGCTCATCAAATATATTTATGATGCGTTGCATGAAAAAGAAAATCATCGCGTGGCGAAAAAACATATTCTCGAACATTTAGAAGAATATTTGAGCGCTTCCGACGCAAGACGGGTGCTGAAAGTGATTATTGAATGGGGCCGCTATGCGGAATTGTTTGCCTATGATGACAAGAGCGGCGAATTGAATTTAGAAAACCCAGAATAAAAACTATAAAGGGCGCTCCTTGTGGGCGCCTGGTTTTTGAAAATAACAGAGGAGATCGTGATGTTTAAGCAATTACTTTATATGATCGGATTCACCTTATTAATCTTGGTGAGCATACCCGTTTGGCAATTCGGGCTAACCCAACTATTAGCGTTTCATAGTTATTTATTAACGCATATTGCTTCTATTTTTGCGCAAAGCAAAGAAACCGCACAATTTATCCAACGATTCGTCGCGATTATTGCTATTCCTATTTTAATTCCGGGTGTGATCAGCGGTATTTATTGGATATTTAAGCGAAGAGCAGTGCCTGGTATCGAGTTGCTTTCGTGGGCGATTTGGACGGTATTGATGACGGCATTGTTGCTTCGCTGAAGGCGAGGTATTGCAAACTGAATTTATAACCTACTTTCTTATCCCGAACTCAGGTTAAATTATTTCGCCTTGTATGTGATTTTTCATTTTCATTGCGCTAAAGGAAGTGATAACCGCCAAAATTGCAAACAGGAGGACTATCCAAAAAACCGCAAAGGAGCTTGTTTTGCTGCATAAATACCCAACCAGTAATGGAATTAGCGCCGCTAAAGCATAGGCAACATTATAACAAAATGCTACGCCAGTAAAACGAACTCTTGTGGGAAATCCTTCTGCTAGCATAACAAAATAACTCGCAGACATTGCAGCAATGATGAGTTGATATAGCAGTATGAAAATTAATAAGGCATAAAAATTTTTAAAGGCTAGTATTTTAAATAAAAAATAACCGAATAATACGATGGAGATTGCAGGGAAAAAGAGCAATTTTTTTCTGTCTACTTTATCGGAAAGCCATCCGAATAGAGGGATTAAAAGAGAAGACCACAGGTAACCAACCGTAATAACAAAATAGATGTCAGACATTGAATAATTAAAAATTTGATGCAGATATACGGGCATAGCCAAAACAAAAACAATAAAACAGGCGGGAAAAATGATAATACCTATCCCGTTCATCACTTGCCAAAAATTTTTTCTAAAGAGCTCTCTCAGGATAAAATCATTTTTTTTTTGGTTCTTGATGAAATAAGGCGTTTCTACCGCTTGTTTGCGAATAAAATAACCCGCTATAGCGAGAACGCCGCCAATCAAAAAGGGGATTCTCCATCCCCAATTAAACATTTGTTGAGTGGTGAGCGATTTTGATACGATATAAGTAATAAATGACCCCACTGTGACGCCCAGACCAACGCTGGCAATCATGAAGCTGCAATGTAGGCCTCTCTTTGCATTTCCTACATGCTCTGTCAGGAAAGTTAAAGACCCGGGTAATTCGGCGCCGAAAGAAATTCCCTGCAATACTCTAAAGAGCGCAAATATAATGGGGGCAGATAATCCTATGCTTTTGTAAGTGGGCAGCAAGCCCATAAAAGCGGTAGAAAATGCCATTAACAGCATCGAGGCTAAAAAAGTTTTTTTACGCCCAAAGCAATCCCCAAACAACCCAAATATAACGCCACCGATAGGCCGAATAAAATAACCAACGGCGAAAATACAGAATGTTCCCATGATGCCCGCATAATAATTTCCTTCGGGGAAAAATTGTTTTGCCATATAGCTCGCAAGCAGGGCATAGATTACAAAATCGTAATATTCCAATCCTGAACCAACGCTGGTTAATAAGGTTATTTTTTGTGGCTTCATAAAAAGTTGTCCCGCTCTTTATTAATAGGGGTAAACGCATTTAAATTTATTTAATAATCTTACGCAAATATTCTGGCTTAGAACAGGCTTTTTATTGTTAATGAGAGGGCCTGGATTTTTTGCTAAAGAAAGCTATTGAATCGCATTAAAAATCAAGTATGATAGCTTTTTCAATAATGACGATAATGATTCTGAATCTAAGCGGGGGGTTTCAATGTTCTCATCTGGGCTTTTGTTTTCACTTATTGCCTCAGTCATTGCTCTTTTGTACGGGCTCATTTCTGTCAGATGGATTTTAGTGCAACCTGCGGGGAATGCGCGCATGAAAGAAATCGCTTCAGCGATTCAACAAGGCGCATCGGCTTATCTTAATCGTCAATACATCACCATCAGTGTGGTGGGCATTGTTATTTTTTTCTTAATTGCTTTTGTTCCCGCTTTAGGATGGTATACCGCCATCGCTTTTGCCTTGGGTGCGATTTTATCGGGAATTGCCGGCTATATTGGCATGAATATTTCTGTTCGCGCTAATGTTAGAACTGCCGAAGCAGCACGAGAAAGCGAAGGCAAAGCGCTGCGACTTGCTTTTCGCGGTGGTGCAATTACCGGCATGCTGGTGGTTGGGTTAGGATTACTCGGCGTCGCGGGGTATTATAGTTTTCTACTGTTTACGAATCATGTGCAGGTTCTCAATGAAGAAACCATTAAACCGCTCATTGGATTAGCTTTTGGCGGATCGCTCATCTCTATTTTTGCACGGTTAGGCGGTGGTATTTTCACGAAAGGCGCTGATGTTGGCGCTGATTTGGTTGGGAAAATTGAAGCGGGTATTCCGGAGGATGATCCAAGAAACCCCGCCGTAATTGCCGATAACGTCGGAGATAACGTAGGTGATTGTGCGGGCATGGCTGCCGACCTATTCGAAACTTATGCTGTTACACTGGTTGCAACCATGTTGTTGGGTGCGCTTCGATTTGGCGACATGTCTACGGAGGCCATTACGTACCCGTTGGCATTGGGCGGCGCTGGGATTATTGCATCCATTATTGGCTGCATGTTTGTGCGCGTGAAGGTGCCGGGCAAAAAAATTATGCGGGCTATGTATCGAGGCCTTTTTGTGAGCGAATTATTGGCGATGATTTTATTTTATCCCATCACGGTTTGGCTCATGAGAAACGTATCATCTCCTTTTTATCCCAATTTAAGCACATTGCATTTGTATGGCGCTGCCTTGGTGGGTTTATTTTTAACGGCGTTGATGGTGTTTATTACAGAATACTATACGGCGACAGAATACGCACCGGTTCGACGCGTTGCGAAAGCTTCGATGACAGGGCATGCCACGAATATTATTGCTGGTATTGCCGTCTCGATGCGCGCTACCGCTTGGCCGGTATTGGCAATTTGCGCAAGTATTTTAATGGCTTATCATTTAGCGGGATTATACGGCATTGCGATCGCCGCAACGGCTATGTTATCCATGACGGGCATTATCGTTGCATTAGATGCCTACGGCCCTATTACAGACAATGCGGGTGGTATTGCGGCAATGGCTGATATGCCCGCGAGCGTTCGGCATATCACGGATCGGTTAGATGCGGTGGGGAACACCACAAAAGCGGTTACCAAAGGCTATGCCATTGCTTCGGCAGGACTCGCTGCTTTAGTTTTATTTTCCGATTATACGCACGCGTTATTAAATGTTCATCAAGCCGTTGCTTTTGACCTTTCGGATGAATTAGTCATTATTGGCTTATTTATTGGGGGGCTAATTCCCTATTTATTTAGCGCCATGGCAATGGATGCTGTGAGCCGCGCTGCGGGTTCTGTCGTGATCGAAGTGCGTCGCCAATTCAGAGATATTAAAGGCATTATGACCGGTGAGGCAAAGCCTGATTACTCTAAGGCCGTTGACTTTTTAACTAAAGCGGCGATCAAAGAAATGATCATCCCCTCTTTGCTGCCTGTAGTGATTCCTATCTTAGTGGGTGTTTTCCTAGGGCCGAAAGCGCTGGGCGGGTTATTAGTGGGAACAATTATTACCGGATTATTCGTGGCGATTTCGATGACGATTGGCGGCGGTGCTTGGGATAATGCGAAAAAGCATATTGAAGACGGGCATTACGGCGACAGAGGCAGTGAGGCTCATATGGCTGCTGTGACGGGCGATACCGTGGGCGATCCCTACAAAGATACCGCAGGTCCGGCAATCAACCCGCTCATCAAGATCGTCAATATTGTGGCGCTATTGATTGTAACGCTCATTTGATTATTGGAGGCGCCCTTAAAGCTTGAGTGTGTGAAGCAAGCGGTTAAAATGAGCATCAAGTGATTTATTACTTGATTCAATAAAAAGGGTTCGTTATCATACGCTCCATTTTTATTCGATACGATTTGTTTTATAAGAGGTTTTATAAACATGCAAACAGAAATACATCCCGCTTATGATAAAATTAAAGTGGTTTGCAGTTGCGGCAATAAATTCGAGACGCGATCGACATTAAGCAAGGAAAAAAATTCGCTGAATATTGAAGTCTGCGATAAATGTCATCCATTTTATTCAGGGCAACAAAAAATCATTGATACGGCTGGCCGTGTTGAGAAATTCAAGCAAAAATACAAAATGCCAGAAAGCAAAGCGAAAAAAGAAGAGGCGTCTAAAGACAAAGAATAATCGTCTGGCGTATCTTTTTGTTTTAAATCAGAAGCCGCAGTTTTTGCGGCTTTTTTATTTTTAGAGCGATTGATATACTGCATTGTGTTTTAAGAGATATTTGTTTTTATGAAAATTATCTTTGCAGGATCTCCTGATTTCGCCGCCAAACATTTATCGGCTTTGATTGAGGCGCAAGTAAAAATTGCCGCGGTATTAACACAGCCGGATAAACCGACAGGGCGCGGGAAAAAAATCACAGCAACGCCCGTGAAGGAAATAGCATTAAAACACGAACTTCCTTTCTATCAGCCAACGTCGTTAAAAACGGAAGAGGCTTTGATTTGGTTTAAACGTATGGCGCCCGATGTGGTTATCGATGTGGCTTATGGTCTGATCATTCCTTCGTCAATACTGGCGCTTCCCCTTTTTGGATTTTTAAATGTTCATCCATCATTATTGCCGAGATGGCGCGGCGCGGCGCCTATTCAACGGGCGATTTTAGCGGGCGACACAGAAACGGGCGTCTCGATCATGCGATTGGATGAAGGCATTGATACAGGCCCTATTTTCTTTCAGGCACATTGTCCGATTGAACAAAAAGACACGACAGCGTCGCTATCCGATCGATTAGCTAAATTAGGGTGCAAGGCTTTGCTGGAAGTGCTTTCGAATTTAGCGACATTAAATCCTGTTGCTCAAGCTGAAATCGGCGCTTGTTATGCGTCAAAAATTGATAAAACGATGGCGCGATTAAATTGGCAAGAATCTGCTGAGTTATTAGATCGAAAAATCAGGGCATTTAATCCCTGGCCAATTGCGCATAGTGTGCTGGGGGATGAGGTTGTTCGCATTTGGGAAGCCGAGCCACGAGAAGAGAAAACAACTGCTGTCGCAGGAACAATCCTGCGTTGTGATCAGAATGGAATTGATGTGGCTACAGGAAAAGGCATTCTTCGATTGTTAAAATTACAATTCGCTGGAGGAAAATTATTGCCAGTCTCCAATATCTTAAATGGCAAAAAAATGTTTTTTGCTGTGCACCCGCGTTTTGAATCATGAAGAAAAATTCTCGCGCGATTGCCGCTCGTATTTTAGGCGAGCTTTGGGCCAACCAATTTTCTTTTTCGAAAACTTTCCCTCTTTATTTGACACAAGCGTATTCACTTTCAGAAAAAGCGTTTATTAAAGAAATTTGTTATGGTGTTGCGCGTTTTTATGAAACGCTTGAAACTATTTCGGCCGCGCTTTTGAAAAAACCGCTTTCAGAAAAAGACCCCGATATTCATGCGCTGATTTTGGTTGGCTTATATCAATTGATTTATATGCGAACGCCCGATTATGCCGCGATTGGGGAAACCGTTGAATCCGCAAGGATATTAAGGAAAGAATGGGCTTGCAAATTAATTAATGCGGTCTTGCGTAATTTTATTCGGCAAAAAGAGGCTTTACTTGCGTTAGGGTTAAATCAAGATAATCATCCTGCCTGGTTTGTCGATAGATTAAAAAAAGCTTACCCAAACGATTGGAAAGTGATGTTAGAGGCTAATCAGCAACATCCGCCGATGAGTTTACGCGTCAATCAACGGAAAATCTCAAGAGAAAATTATCTTCAAAGATTACGGGGAATGGATCTTGGCGCCGAAATCTCTTCCGTGTCATCGGGGCTTGTTTTAAAAAATCCCGTTTCTGTAAGTGCATTGCCCGGCTTTTTGGAAGGCGAAGTGTCTGTGCAAGACATCAGCGCGCAATTAGCGGCTGAGTTGATGGAGTTAGAGGCCGGTCAAAGTGTATTAGATGCTTGTGCAGCGCCGGGTGGAAAGCTATGCCATTTATTGGAAAAAGAACCGCAATTAAAAAAAGTAGTGGCCATTGATCAAGAGTCTCATCGGATGCATTTGATTGAAGAAAATCTAACTCGATTAAATTTAAAAGCGCAAGTAATTTGTGCGGATGCCAGCAAGCCGGTGTTATGGTGGGATCGCACGCCATTTGATCGTATTTTATTAGATGCGCCTTGCTCGGCTACGGGCGTTATTCGCCGACATCCGGAAATTAAATTATTAAGACACGCGGGTGATATTGCTCAGAATGCTGTTCTTCAATTGGCATTACTGCAAGCATTATGGCCGTTATTAAAATCAAACGGAAAGTTATTGTATGTGACTTGCTCTATTCTGCCGCAGGAAAATGATGAGGTGATACAGGCCTTTTTAAAAGATAGAGCCGATGCAATAGTCGAGCCTTTTATTGCTTCGTGGGGAATTCAAACGTGCTTTGGTCGACAGGTTTTAACAGGGCAAAATAATAGCGATGGGTTTTATTACGCGCGAATAAAAAAGGCGTACTAGACTTACGTGAAAAGTGCGTCCGCAAGGTTAAATAAACTCCGGTTTCTTTTTCGTTTTAGCCTTTTCTCTTAGACATAAAAAAAGCGGATATTTCCATTAGAAAATATCCGCTTTGTGGATAATAAGTTAAATATTATCTACGGTCGTCGCGATCTCTGAAACCGCCACTACCACGACGCTCACCGCCACGGTCACTACCGCGATCAGCACCACGCCATCTGGAGCCGCCGCCAGCACCACCAGCGCCGCCGCCGGTTCTTTCTGTTTTCTCTTTGGCTAAGCTGACGTGTAATTTTCGTCCTTTGTATTCTTGACCATTGATTGCTAATGCGGCATCAGCTTGACTGGCGTCTTCGAATTCGACAAAGCCAAAACCTTTTGATCGGCCAGAATGACGGTCTTCGATAACTTCCGCGCTGACGATATGACCAAACTGAGCGAATAACGCTTGTAGGTCTTCAGATGTTACTGTGTAGGATAGATTTCCAACATAGAGTCTTTTCATGAGATTGATTCCTCGATTTATTTAAAATGCACTAGAAACTTTTTTGAAGAACCCATGTTGGGCTGGCAATCAAAAGATAGCGTTCAATGCTCTATAAGCATAGCACAAGATAAACGAATGACAACTCATTTTTGAGTTTGATCGTATTTTGTGTATACTACCTTATTCTTTCAATTCGATTCATCAATTGAGTATAGCTATGATGGCCAGGGTAAAATCAACTCAACAGATAGAATCTATCTTAGTTGCCGTTAAACAATGCTTACGATTAGCGATTCCCTTGATTTTGACGAATTTAGTTCAGTCGGCGAGCGGTTTTGTGGGGACTGTTATGGTGGCTCATTTAGGGGAAATCCCCTTAGCAGCCAATGCGATTGTTTCAAATATTTACCTGACAATCATTGTTTTTATGTACGGTTTGTTGGGTGCGGTGAGTGTTTTAGTGGCACAAGCGTACGGTGCAAAAAATCACCCAGGCATCAAGTTTGCTACAGGACAAGGCTTTTTTATCGCTATTATTTTTAGTCTATTCATGATGATTCTTTTGTGGCATATGGCGTTTCTTTTAAAAATAACAGGGCAAAATGCTGCCATTATTTTGATAGCTGTTCCCTATTTACACGCTTTAGTTCTAGGGTTTATTCCTTTGGGCCTTCTTGTGGTCATGGAAAATTATTTAATGGGAATTGCCAGGGCCCGCACGGTGCTTTTATTTAGTTTGCTCGAAGTGCCCTTGGAAATTCTCGCTTGTTATGCCCTTGTTTTTGGGAAATTTGGTTTTCCTGCGCTTGGATTGGTTGGCATTGGCTATGCTTTTGCGGCGATCTTTTTGTTCATGGATATTTTGCTGATTGCAGGCATTTGTTATTTTCCTTCTACGCGACGAGATAGTATTTTTTCCTATAGCTGGCGACTTCAGCCCTCTTATTTTTGCGAGATTATTCGTATCGGTGTGCCCATTGGTTTAATGTACACGGTTGAAATGATCATGTATTTTGGTATGGTTTTTATGATGGGAAAATTTGGGACCGATCAACTCGCCGCCCATCAAATCGCGATTCAGTATATCAACAATGTTGCTTTTATGATTATTTGGGGTTTTGCTCAAGCAACAACCATTCAAGTGGGATATGCCGTCGGAGAAAACAATCGTGCCGCCATCTTACGCGCAACGCAAATTAATTTAGGGCTAAGCTTGATCATCATGGTAGTATTGATTGGCTTTTTCTTTATTGGCTATCCCCGTTTATTGATCGGTTTTGATATCGATATTCGTCAACCTTATGCTGCCGCTATCGTGTCTCATGCTATCTTATTTCTAGCCATCGGCGGCCTTGCTCAATTAGCGGATACCGTCCGTTTCATTGCGTTGGGTGCTTTACGCGGCCTCAAAGATACACGAGTACCCATGTGGATTAGCGTGATTGTTTTTTGGGGCATCGCTTTGCCTTTAGGTTATTTATTTGGATTTGTTTTTCATGGCGAAGGCGCGGGTTTATGGTTAGGCGTATTAATTTCCCTGATCATTGGGGCTGGTGTCTTATGGTGGCGATATCATCGCTTAGCCCGCACGATTAATTTAACGGCTTTATTGCTTTCATGAAGCAATAAATAAATACAAATTGCATTAGGTCTTTAACCTTTTTCAAAAAGAGAACATTATGAATTCATCTTTGGCTCAAAAAACCTGGCTCGCATTAAATCGACTACAGGGATTATCTGCAAAAGATATTGCTCACTTGACGGCACGTTTTGATGATTTAGAGACTGTGTTTAAATCATCCGACCAGCGATTGCACGAGAGTGGATTCTCTGAATCTTTGATCCAGCAGGTTCATGCACTCGATTGGACAGCCGTTGAAACTGAATTAGCCTGGCTTGAGAAACCCGATCATCATTTATTGACCCTATCGGATGAAACTTATCCAGCGCTTTTGCGTGAAATTCCATCGCCACCCATCGTGTTATTTGTCGAAGGAGATGTTCGTTTGCTTCAACAGCCGCAACTGGCGATGGTCGGGAGTCGCAATCCGACACCAATAGGTATTGAAACAGCGGAATCATTTGCGTGCTATCTCGCGGAGAAAGGCTGGATTATCACGAGCGGGTTAGCGATGGGTATTGACGCAGCCAGTCATCGAGGCGCGCTGACGCAGGGGAAAACCATTGCTGTTCTTGGCTGCGGTATTGATCAACTGTATCCGCCCAAAAATAAACCACTCGCCGAGCGTATCGTAAAATCGGGTGCTATTGTTTCCGAATTTCCGCTGGGCACGCAGCCGACGCGAGTCAATTTTCCGAGGCGTAATCGGATTATTAGTGGCCTCTGTCTCGGCGTGCTAGTGGTTGAAGCGGCGATCAAAAGCGGATCACTGATTACCGCTAAATTTGCAGCCGATCAGGGGCGAGAAATTTTTGCGATCCCTGGGTCGATTCACAATCCTTTGTCGAAAGGGTGCCATTATCTTATTCGATACGGGGCGAAATTGGTTGAAACGGCTGAGGATATTGAAGAAGAGCTCGCGTCTTTTTTTTCGCAGAAAGAGCCCGCGAACCCAGAGGGCGGAAAGGAAAAAGAGCGATCTTCAGCTAAAAATCGATCAGTTTTCGTCCTAGACAAGGATTATCGAAAGCTGTTATCCTGCGTCGGCTTTGAACCAACCGCTATAGACACCTTGGTTATTCGAAGTGGATTTTCTGCGGAAAATGTTTCTTCGATGCTATTAATAATGGAATTAGAGTCTTATATTAAATCGGTTATAGGCGGGTATGTTCGGTTGAAATCATAGGAATGAGAAGAGAGTCATTATGAGTAAAAATGTTGTGGTTGTCGAATCTCCGGCAAAAGCAAAAACGATCGAAAAATATTTAGGCAAAGATTTTCAGGTGCTGGCTTCTTATGGCCATGTGCGTGATTTGTTACCCAAAAAAGGCTCTGTTGACCCAGAGAATGGTTTTGCCATGCGTTACGAGCCGATCGAAAAGAACGCTATTCGTGTCGACGCCATTAAAAAAGCACTCAAAAAAGCCGATACGCTTTACCTTGCGACAGATCCAGATCGCGAAGGAGAAGCCATTGCGTGGCATATTTATGAAATGCTCTCTGAAAAAGGGGCTTTAAAAAATAAAGCGATTGAACGCATCGTCTTCCATGAAATCACGAAATCAGCTGTTCAAGAAGCGCTTTCTCAAGCGCGAACGATTGATATGAATTTAGTGAACGCACAACAAGCTAGGCGCGCTTTAGATTATTTGGTCGGATTTAATTTGTCACCGCTGCTTTGGAAAAAAATTCGACGTGGATTATCCGCAGGGCGTGTACAAAGCCCTGCGTTGCGATTGATTGTCGAACGCGAAGCAGAAATTGATGCGTTTAAATCACAAGAATATTGGACAATTGAAGCCGCATGCGCTGCACGCAAGCAGCCTTTTCCCGCAAAATTGATCCAATATCAGCAACAAAAGCTAGAAACCTTTAGCATTCAGGATCAAGCGCAAGCCGATAGTATAAAAGCGGATTTATCAGCTAAAGCGCAAGGTAAATTAACCGTTGTTAACGTCGATAAAAAAACACGCAAGCGCAATGCGGCCCCGCCTTTTATGACCTCTACCTTACAACAAGAAGCGGCCCAAAAATTAGGATTTACGGCGCAACGGACGATGCGAACGGCGCAACAACTCTATGAGGGCATCGAGACGGACGATGGCCCGATGGGTTTAATTACTTATATGCGTACCGATTCCGCTAATTTAGCGAAGGAAGCAGTGCAAGAAATACGCGATTTTATTCAGCAACAATATGGCGATAAAAATTTACCCGATGCGCCAAACGTCTACAAGACAAAATCTAAAAATGCACAAGAAGCGCATGAGGCAATCCGACCTACATCAGCTTTTAGAACGCCGGCTTCTCTTAAAAATGCACTGACGCAAGATCAAGTGAAATTATACGATTTAATTTGGAAACGCACGATTGCCAGTCAAATGATTCCAGCAAAAATCAATACCGTTTCGGTTGATTTGTCTTGTGGCGATGCGAGCAATATTTTTCGTGCTACGGGTTCGACGATTATCGATCCTGGTTTTATGAGCGTGTACCAAGAAAGTTTAGGCGATGATGCCGCACCCGAAAAAGAAGAAAATTTATTGCCCGAATTAACAGTGAATGAAACGATTGATTTGCTCGATATCCTGGGGAATCAACATTTCACTGAGCCACCGCCACGTTATAGTGAGGCGACTTTAATTAAAGCGCTCGAGGAATATGGGATTGGCCGACCTTCTACGTATGCCGCGATTATTTCCACCTTACAACATCGCGAATATGTCATTTTGGAAAAGAAACGCTTTCACCCAACGGATACGGGTAAAGTGGTGAATAAATTTTTAACGAATTATTTTACCAAATATGTGGATTATACTTTCACAGCGGGATTAGAAGACGAACTTGATGCGGTTGCACGCGGAGAAATGGTGTGGGTTCCATTGCTCAAACAATTTTGGGAACCGTTTCATCAGCAAATCGCAACCATTGAAGAAACAGTTCAGCGCAAAGATGTGACGCAAGAATTGCTTGATGAGGCTTGTCCCAAGTGTGGGAAGCCCTTATCCATTCGACTCGGTCGCGCCAAACGATTTATTGGCTGTACCGGTTATCCCGATTGTGATTACACGCGTAATATGGATGGCGAAGAAGAAACAACGCCCGAGCCGATTGCCGATCGAGTGTGTCCGCAATGTGGCGGCGCGTTGATTTATCGACAAGGCCGATATGGAAAATTTATTGGGTGCAGTCAGTATCCGAAATGCAAATTTATCGAGTCGCTTGTAAAACCCGCAGACACAGAAATTCCTTGTCCAGAGTGTTTTAAAGGGACTTTGCTGAAACGCCGATCACGCCGAGGCACTTTTTTCTATTCATGCTCGCGCTATCCGGAATGCAAGTATGCGACTTGGAACGAACCGATTGCCGAACGATGTCCCGATTGCGGCTGGCCGATCTTGACGATCAAAACCACCAAGAAAAATGGGACGGAAAAAGTTTGTCCGCAAAAGAATTGTGGCTATCACGCGCCGGTGGAAACATAAATTAGAAAATGTAAAGGTAAAATAATGCATGCCAACAGATGTAGCAGATGTAAGAGAATTTATAGAAAATCGGATTAAGAAAGTCCCCGGAAACCCTTCTGCTACGCTTTTTAGTAGGCGAAAATATGAGCGGGAGGGCTATCCCGTTCGAGGGGACGTGATAGCTTTTAATTTAACCGATGCCCCTGTTATTTTAAAAGGGAGTAATGATGATCTTCGGGATATTATTAGGAGGGTGCAGAATTGCATAAAGGGCTGTATCGATGAAGAATTAATTTTGAAAAAAATTGTTAAGGTTGATTCTGATGGCCAATTGAAGTGGTCGGAGAAGAAAGAAGAGCGTCGGAAACAAAAGCCCTATAAGGATCAAAAAACATTTCATGTTTCGATTGCATCATCTCTTCCACCGTCTACGAAAGCAGATTCCTCGAAAGTTAAGGCTGCTCAAGAATCGATTTTGATCGATCCTTCTTATTTGCAAGAAGATTTAAACGCGCCATCTTGTTCGGCAGAACAAGTAAAATTTATAAAAAAAGACGATAAAAGCAGGGCCGTTGGGCAAGCTTTACAGCAATACATTGAGACAAAACCACAGGCTACTATCAGCGAATGTAAGTTAAATCCTGATGGCCATATCGTTATTCGCGTTAGAATTGAGCCCAAAGAAAAGCTGCTCGGCCTTAAAGCTGAACTAGGAACACTTCTTTCTGGAACATATAAAAGATACGATGACCCAGAAAAAGAAACAACTTTGGCAGCCGTGATTTTTGTTGTCAATTGCCAGGCACTTTCTGAAGGAACGGGGGCGAAAATTCGTACGGTGGTGAAAACATTGGACGAACAGTTAAGAGGAAGAACGTTTGATTTAGAGCATTTGTTTTGGGTAGATTATGCTTGTAGAACATTGTCTCCACACAGCATTAAATCTCGTAAAGATTTCCATTGTTCGTCAAAGCCTGTTAGTGCGGCAGAACCAACAATGGACGAACGAGCCGGAATATCGCATAAAATGCGTTAAAAATGAGTTCCAATCATGCGCGATTATCAATTGAAAAACGATGTAGAAATTCTGTCTCACGAAATCGCTTTCAAACGATTTTATCAGATGGAAATTTATCGGTTGCGTTATCGGTTATTTAATGGCGGTTGGAGCGAAACGGTCACGCGCGATATTGCCAATACAGGCCAAGTGTCGGCTGTTTTGCCGTATGATCCTTTGCGGAACAAAGTGGTATTGATTGAGCAATTTCGCGCGGGGACTTTGGCCGATAAAAAAAGCCCGTGGATGTTGGAAATCGTCGCCGGATTACAGGAAATCAATGAAGATAAAGCAGTGCTGGCTGGTCGGGAATTAAAAGAAGAAACGAATTTAGAGACAACCACTCTGATGCCGATTTGTCGCTATTGGGAAAGCCCCGGCGCGAGCAATAAACAAGTCGATTTATATTGCGGCCTGATTGATTCCAGTCACGCCGGAGGCATTCAAGGCGTTGCGCATGAGCATGAAGATATTCGTGTGCATGTGCTTGACGCAGAAGAATCTTTTCAGTTAGTCAGAGACGGTTTTATAAACAACAGCCTGTCGATCATTGCTTTGCAATGGTTGGAGTTGAATTTAGATCGCATGCGACGCTATACTCCCGCGCAATAACAATTAAGGAATTTATCATGGCCGTTTCAACAAAATATAACGCAGAAGATATTGAAGTTTTAAGCGGGCTGGATCCCGTCAAACGTCGGCCGGGCATGTACACGGATACGGCTCGACCGGATCATTTAGCCCAAGAAGTGATCGACAACAGTGTCGATGAGGCGATTATTGGGTACGCGAATCAAATTAAAGTTATTTTACATCAAGATGGTTCTTTATCGGTGGAAGACAATGGGCGAGGCATGCCCGTCGATCTTCATCCCGAGGAAAAAATAACGGGTGTTGAATTGATCATGACGCGACTTCATGCAGGCGGAAAATTTTCAAACAAAAGTTATCAATTTTCGGGTGGATTGCATGGCGTCGGCGTTTCGGTGGTTAATGCGTTATCGAGTCGACTTGAAGCGAAAATCAAACGCAACGGCAATGTGTATGCGATGGATTTTTTGCAAGGCGAAAAGGTGTCTGAGCTCGGTATTATTGGAACGGCTGCCAAGCGAGAGACAGGCACCATTATTCGATTTTGGCCGGATGCGAAATATTTTGATTCGGTCAAATTTTCCATTCCTCGACTCAAGCATTTAATGCGCGCAAAAGCAGTGTTATGTCCCGGATTGCGCATTATTTTTAACAATGAACAAACAAATGAATCAGACGAATGGTATTACGAAGATGGCCTCAAAGATTATTTAATGGATCAAGTCGGACAAGAACCCTGCATACCGGAAGAGCCGTTTTTAGGTAATTATACGTCGGAGGCTCAATCGATCAGCTGGGCGGTTTTGTGGACGCCGGAAAGTAGCGAAAATATTGGCGAGAGTTATGTAAATTTAGTGCCGACGATTCAAGGGGGATCGCATGTCACCGGTTTTCGTTCAGGGTTGTCTGATGCGATGCGGGAATTTTGTGAATTTCGAAATTTATTGCCGCGGGGCGTGAAATTAGCGCCCGAAGATGTATGGGAAAATTGTTGTTATATTTTATCGATCAAAATGCAAGACCCTCAATTTTCAGGTCAAACGAAAGAGCGATTAACATCTCGAGAGTGTGCGACTTTTGTGTCGGGGGTGGTTAAAGATTCATTTAGCTTATGGCTAAACCAGCATGTTCAGTATGGAGAAGCATTAGCAGAAATTGTCATCAACAATGCGAACCGAAGGCTAAGAGCGAGCAAAAATGTAGCGCGCAAAAAAATAACGTCAGGTCCAGCATTACCGGGGAAATTAGCCGATTGCTCAACGCAAGATTCAATGCAAAGTGAATTATTTTTAGTCGAAGGGGATTCGGCAGGCGGGTCAGCCAAACAAGCGCGTGATCGAGAATTTCAAGCGATTATGCCATTGCGAGGGAAAATCTTAAATACGTGGGAAGTGGATTCAAGTGAGGTGTTAGCATCGCAAGAAGTGCATGATATCGCGGTTGCCTTAGGGGTTGACCCTGGTTCCGACGATCTGTCGCAGTTACGATATGGGAAAATATGTATTCTGGCAGATGCCGATTCCGATGGCTTGCATATCGCGACTTTATTATGTGCGTTGTTTATTAAACATTTTCGCATTCTTGTCGAAGGGGGGCATATTTATGTGGCACAACCCCCTTTATATCGCATCGATATTGGTAAGGAAGTTTATTACGCGCTCGACGAAGCAGAAAAAGAAGTCACTTTAGCGCGTATTGAAGCGCAGCATAAGAAAGGCAAAGTGAATGTGCAGCGTTTTAAAGGATTGGGCGAAATGAATCCGCTTCAATTGCGAGAAACGACGATGCAACCAGATACGCGGCGCCTGATTCAGTTGACCGTTGATAATTCGATTAAAACCCTAGAAAAAATGGATATGTTATTGGCGAAAAAACGAGCGGGCGATCGAAAAACATGGTTGGAAGAAAAGGGCGATTTAGCTGAGGTGTCGTGAGAAAAAAACTGGGAGAGTGCGCATTGTTTGTCATTCTGGAAATTGTCATCCCGCGGGATGACGAGCGAGGACCCGGTAAAATTATCACTAATTGATTCAATATCAATTCGTAACATGGTTAATTATGGCCCACACATTTCATTATAGAATTCAAAAGGACAAAGCTTAAATTGACCATTCTAACTTTTTCATTGTCTCTTTTAGGTATCGGCTGTGCGGCTGGTTTTTTAGGTGCGCTTACGGGATTGGGCGGCGGAATTATTATCACGCCGATACTGGTTTTATTTTTTCATGTCGATTTGCATATAGCGATGGGCGCTTCGCTGATCGCTGTGCTGGCCACTTCTTCGGGGACAGCGGTTGCTTATCTGAAAGAAGGATACACCAATCTGCGAATAGGACTATTTTTAGAAGTTGCCGCTATTTTAGGTGTATTTTTAGGCGTTTATTTGACGGTTTTATTATCGCCCGCGTGGATTTCTTTAATCTTTGGTTTCGTCATGGTTTTTTCTGCTTATCGCACGCTACGTCGAAATGAGCTCATTGATTTTAATGAATCACCTAGTCGATTAGCCGTTTTATTGCAATTAAATGATCGCTATCCAACAAAACAGGGGTATCAAAGCTACACTGTTCAGAATATCCCCATCGCTTTTGGTTTGTTTGGTGTTGCCGGTATTTTATCGGGTCTTTTAGGCATCGGCTGCGGCGCAGTTAAGGTATTAGCGATGGATCAAGCGATGCGATTGCCTTATAAAGTGTCGACGACAACCAGTAATTTCATCATGGGGATTACGGCAGCGACCAGTGTCGGTATTTATTTTGCAAGAGGCTATATTAATCTTCATTTAGCGGGTCCCGTTATGTTGGGCGTTTTGTTGGGCGCACTTATCGGGACAAAAGTATTAGTAAAAGCGGAAACAAAAAAATTACGCCTTATTTTTAGCTTGCTGGCTTTTGTATTCGCCGCACAAATGATCGGAAGAGGGATAATGGGGTTATTTTGAAAATGTCGAGTTTTAAATGGGCGATGAGTCGTTGGTTGTTTTTTGGTTTATTAGCGGCTGCGCTATGCGTTTTAATCGGAGAGATTTTTTATTTAATGCAAGCGGGGGCTTTGCCTATGCCTGCATTATTTTCTTCTTCTGCTCACGTAGGCCGAACGGGTTTATGGATTCAAGCGGGCTTGTTTTTGCTCGTTCTTTTTCAGTTAATTCGTGTTCTTTTGGCCGGCTTCTTTTTCGTTCGGATAAAAGATAAGGTGTTTATGGTGATTAGCGCCTTTATCTTGCTTATGTTAATTTATAGCGTTTTTTTCGTAAAATAACCTGAGTTCGGGATAACGGAAGACAAACAAGAGATTGGTTGGCCTTAGTTTATTTTTGCTCATGAGTCGGGCTTTGTCATCTCGCGGCTTGACCGCGGGATCCAAAAAGCAGCCGAAAAAAACGGAACCCTGCGCACCTTGTTCGATAACGCGTCGCGCTTAATCGACATCCCTGTCTTTAGCGCGCTCAAATGAATTCCATTCATTTGCCGCTATCTCACTTCGGGGCTTGGGGCCCTCCTCAATTTTCGCGAAAACAAACTAAGGCCAACCCAATCGCAATCCAAATGACCTACTTTCTTATCCCGAACTCAGGTTAAAGTAAGCGGGCGGTTTGGTCGTGGAATGATAGCTTTATCCGCCTGGTTTTAACGTAGGTGGTGGCTTGGGCGTTTTCATGATTTTTACGTTCTCAGCATAAGACTCAATTTCTTCCGGCTGATGACTAAATTGATCGAGGTGTTGTGCATACTCTGAAACAATTTCTTTAAATTGATCCAATTTTTGCAGTAGGCCCGTCTCGAGCTGTTCGCGCTCAGTTATCGTCGATTGAATTTTTTCCTGCCAGCCGCTAAACGAACTATAAAAATCGACTAATTCTTTATGAAGCTGGGCTAAAAGTTCTTGTGTGTAAAACTTAATAAAATCAGCTTGATTAGGTCCTTCCTGGAGGTGCGAGGCAATATGCGAGAAGCCGAGGGTTAAAAATTGTTCCAGCGGCATGAATTGATTGCCAGTAGGGCCGCTTTTGATGCCTGCAAAAAACCACTCACTTAATTGAAAAATAACTTTTTCCGCAATAACATCATGCGTACTGTTTATATGCGCAGGGAGATAAGGAAATTTTTTAGTTAATTCGGATAAAGCTTTCGACAGACGTCGATTGGAATGCCAAGAATTTTTGATATGTTTTTTATCAAAACCAATTTGCTGTTGATGGAGCGCCTCAATTTTTTCATCCAGTGTCTTTTCAGTTTGAATTAAAAGGTCAAGACCCTGTTGCCCTAAAAATTGATTGGTGGTATCTAACGCAATGAGCTTGGAAAACAAGTGGTTAATTTTCGGGTCAGACCGAATGAGGGTTTCAAGGTCTTTTGCTTTTCGTTGCGTTTTTTCCCAATGATCATAATTATGTTCGGCCTCTTGTCGGCGATGCGCCATTTGTTGGTACGTTTGCTCAAGCGCGAGATGCTGTTTATAGAAGCGTTCGACTTTTAAGGCCACGCTAATCAGTCGGTCAATACATCGTGATTTGAATTCAGGACTGGCGTGAGAATAATGCTCATAAAAGCGTTCAAGCGCCGCATCGTCAAACGATAAAATCATCCTGCTCAACGCCGTAATGGTTGTCGTCGGCATCAGTCCGCCCTGTAATTATTACGTAGAAAGTTTTTTATCTTCTAATAGTAGGTCAAAGTTTACCAAGATGCCAAAAAAATAAGCGAAAAAACGGAAAAAAACAGGATTTTTGTTCCCTTCTCGTTGGCGTTCCGATGATGCTTGTTGTTATTTTTGATCTGTTGGATAGCTGTAAATCAACCGCTCAATTTTAGCGAGGCGAGCATTGGCCTTGTCGAACCATTATGGCTCGCGCAAAGGAATAAACTGCGGGCGAGATTATAGCGCTGCTGCTGAAAAAGGATTTCGGCCAAGTCAAAGGTTGCGTTGATATCGCCGATTGAAACTTTATCTAAAAGAGTTTTTGGGATGGCTACTCGACTTGTGGGAGCCTATTTCTTTTTGATCAAAAAATCTACAACCCCGCTTAAGATAGTTTAATGAGACATCATATCCCAGCAAGATTTTTTGTTTTTTTATAAGCGTCAAATTTCGATAAAAATAAAATAGATAAAAAACACAGCGAGGCTATGGCATAATCCGCCCAATTTATCATCATTTTTGGCAAAAGAGGACGTTATGGGATTTAAATGTGGCATTGTGGGATTACCGAACGTGGGTAAATCGACGTTATTTAATGCGTTAACAAAAGCGGCGATTGCCGCTGAAAATTATCCGTTTTGTACGATTGAGCCGAACGTAGGGATTGTGCCTGTTCCCGATCCTCGATTGACTCAATTGGCGGCGATTGTGCGCCCTCAAAAAATTCTGCCAACGACAATTCAATTTGTCGATATTGCAGGTCTTGTGAAAGGCGCGTCAGAAGGTGCGGGACTCGGCAATCAATTTTTGGCGCATATTCGCGAGACGGACGCGATTGCCCATGTCGTTCGGTGTTTTGAAAATGATGATATTATTCATGTGGCTGGCAAAATCGATCCACTCGATGATATCAATATTATTAACACGGAATTGGTGTTGGCGGATTTACAGACCGTCGAAAAATCGCTGTTGAAGATTGGCAAAAATGCGAAAAGCGGCAATAAAGAAGCGATTGCTGAAAAAGCTTGTTTGGAGGCATTACTTGCACATTTAAGTGAAGGAAACGTTATTCGTACGTTATCACTGGAAGGAGAAACGGCGAAATCATTGCTCAAGCAGTTACAACTGCTGACTGCCAAGCCAGTCTTGTATATTGCGAATGTGGATGAGAACGGTTTTACGAATAACCCCTATTTGGATCGCGTTCAACAGTTAGCCGTAAAAGAAAATGCGCGCGTTATTCCCGTGTGTGCCAAAATCGAAATGGAGTTATCCGTGCTGTCCGATGATGAAAAAATTGAATTCCTGAGCTCTCTTGGGTTAGAAGAGCCAGGACTTAACCGACTCATTCGATCGGGGTATGACTTACTAAGTTTGGAAACTTTTTTTACTGCGGGAGTTCAAGAAGTTCGTGCCTGGACAATTGAAAAAGGTTTATTGGCGCCGCAAGCGGCGGGATGTATTCATACGGATTTTGAAAAAGGGTTTATTCGCGCCGAAGTGATTGCTTTTAAAGATTTCATTCAATATCGAGGCGAGCAAGGCGCCAAAGAAGCTGGAAAATGGCGGCTTGAAGGAAAAGATTACGTGGTTCAAGATGGCGACGTGATGCATTTTCGGTTTAATGTGTAAACCAATTGAATCAACGGTTCAGATCTCATAGAATACGAGTTCATTTTTATGAGAGTAATCAATGCTTACGATGAAAGTATTTTTAAAAGAGTTAGTTGATCAGTCATTAGCAACGTTACAACACCACCATGCTTGGCCGTCCTTGGAGTATGCCGTTCAAATTGAACGGACGCGTGATGAAAAGCATGGAGATTACGCCACGAATATCGCGCTGATCTTAGCGAAGCAAGTTCAACTAAAGCCACAAGCCTTGGCTCAATTACTCATCGATAGCTTCCCTGTTTCGTCAAAAATTCAAAAAATCGAAATAGCTGGTCCGGGGTTTATTAATTTTTATGTTGTCCCGGAAAATGATGTCGCTTTGTTGGAACAAATTCTTGTTCAGAAAGAAAATTTTGGCCGCACTGATTTTGGGAAAAACAAACGGGTCCATATTGAATATGTTTCAGCGAATCCTACAGGACCTTTGCATGTAGGACATGGTCGTGGCGCGGCCTATGGCGCAACCTGTGCGGATTTGTTGCAAGCCATCGGCTATCAAGTGCATCGAGAATACTACGTTAATGATGCCGGGCGACAGATGGACATTCTCGCGGTGAGTGTGTGGCTAAGGTATCTTGAACTATTAGGCGAATCCATTGTTTTCCCGAGCAATGCTTATCGAGGAGATTATATTCGCGAGATTGCGCAAACATTATATGCCAAAGAAAAAGATCGCTATCGTCAAAACGCCATCTCTGTTTTTGTCGATTTACCTGAAGATGAAAAACTGGATGGCACAGGCGGGGACAAAGAAGTCTATATTGATGCCATGATCGCTCGAGCGAAATCTTTATTAAACGATGATTACGAAGTGATTCATCAATACAGCGCTGACCAAATTTTAGCAGATATTGAAGAGGATCTCGCGGAGTTTGGCGTGACCTATCAAGCTTGGTTTTCAGAAAAATCACTCATGAAAAATGGCGCTGTTCAAGCGGGTATTGAAGCGTTGGAAAAAGGTGGGTATCTGTATCGAAAAGATGGTGCTTTATGGTTCCGATCGACTGATTTTGGTGATGAAAAAGATCGTGTATTGGTTCGGGAAAATGGCGTAACGACGTATTTTGCATCGGATGTCGCGTATCACTGGAATAAATTAAACCGTGGTTTTGATATTATCATCGATGTATTAGGTGCCGATCATCATGGCTATATCCCTCGCGTAAAAGCCGCGATGCAAGCGCTCGGATTAAAGCCGGAAGCCATGCATGTCCCGCTGGTTCAATTTGCGACACTCTATCGCAATGGAGAGAAAGCGCAAATGTCGACGCGTAGCGGGCAATTCGTGACGTTGCGTGAATTGCGCGACGAAGTGGGCAATGATGCCGCGCGGTTTTTTTATATCATGCGTAAATCAGAACAGCATATGGATTTTGATTTGGATCTCGCAAAATCGCAGTCCAACGATAATCCCGTTTATTATCTTCAATATGCGCATGCGCGAATTTGCAGTGTGTTTCGACAATTGCGCGAAAAACAGTTAACGATGGATCAATCATTAGGTTTGCAATCAATGGATCGGTTAAGCACCAGTTATGAAAAGGCGCTGATCAAGCAATTGGCGATTTATTCGGAGATGTTATCTATCGCGGCCAAAAAATTAGAGCCGCATAGCTTGGCGAACTATTTGCGAGAGCTCGCGAACTTATTTCACAGCTATTACAATGCGGAAACTTTTATTGTTGATGACATTGCGTTGCGCAATGCTAGACTATGCTTGATCGAAGCCGTGCGGCAAGTCATGGCGAATGGATTAAAATTATTAGGCGTTTCATCGCCGGAAAAAATGTAGTATGCCTATCGATTATGCGCGACGTAGTGAAAAATACGTGACAAAGCAGCCGTTGAAAAACACTCGACGTAATCATGAGCCTTCTGATTTTCCTTTTTTGAAAGTGATGGGATTGGTTGTTTTAATCAGTTTGTTCATTTATGGGTTGTTTTACATTTCGCACCATAAGCCGACTTTATTCGCAAAAGCGACATTGACCTCCCCTATCGTTAAAGTAAAACTTCCTCTTGCGATGAAGCATGTTGTGACGAATGAATCCTCGCAAGAAGATCAACCACCACCGGTACAGTTCGACTTTTATCAAATGTTGCCGAATATGCAGCTCAATGTTGATGCGCAGGATCAAGCAAATAAAGCTTCTTCGCCATCGTCTGCCGTAGTTTTAAATGCTTTACCAGATTCCTCAAAGAAAAACAGATCAATTTATTATTTGCAATTAACTTCTTTGACCGATGAAAATGAGGCTGAACAATTTCAGTCTGACTTAAATCAGCAAAGCTTTCAGACGGTCATTCGATCGATTGACCGAGATGGCACAGTTTTTTATCGTGTACAAATGGGGCCTTATAAAGATCGTAATGAGGCAACCTCCATGCAAGCGACATTAGAGAAACAAAATATCAGCAGTGTGATTATCGGAAATAACGGTTAAACGCGAGTCCGGGATAAGCTTTGGGCTGCATTTCTTCCAAAATTCGGCACGTTTTCGCTACAACGATTTTGTAATTTTCCCGCAAAATTTATTCCGAATGCACGTTTAAAAAAATGTCGCGAAGTGACTCATCTGCTCAATCCTTGTGTTAACATAGTACGTCGATTTAATTTTGAATAACGAGATTCACAGCATGTTTGGTTATACAGAACAACGTCTGTCTACGCGATGGACCTTGATATTATTGAGCATACTTACCTTGAGTAGTTTTGTGGCCAGTTTGCTGTTTGGCAGCGTTCATTTACCGGTACTCGGTGTATTGAAAACGGCTATGTTTCATCCCGATGCGATGACAAAACAAATCTTAATTCACTTTCGATTACCGAGAACTTTATGCGCTTTTATTGTTGGTGGATTGTTGGCGTTATCCGGCGCGCTCATGCAAATTTTACTGCGCAATCCTTTAGCTGATCCTTATGTGTTAGGAATTTCAGGGGGATCCGCCTTCGCGGCGTTATTTGCTATGTTACTGGGCGCCACAGCGTTTTTAAATCTTTCTGCTTTTTTAGGTGGGTTAGTTTCTGTTTTTTTAGTGTTCGGATTGGCGCAAATGAAAGAGGGATTTTCGCCACTTAAATTATTATTGACGGGGATTGTGATTGCCGCAGGATGGTCGGCTTTGATCACGCTCATTTTAACGATTGCGCCCAATCAAAATTTACGTGGCATGTTATTTTGGTTGATGGGTGATTTAGCCTATGCGGAGCTTTCTATTTGGCAGCCCATCGTCTTGATCGGTGGATTGTTGGTGAGTTTATTTATGGCGAAATCGTTGAATGTCTTAGCGCAAGGCGAATTAACCGCGCAAAGCTTAGGGGTGCATCCCAAACGCCTTTATGTGTTGCTTTATTTGCTAAGTGCCCTTTTAACAGCGAGCGCAGTGAGTCTTGCCGGATGTATTGGTTTTATTGGGTTGATTGTGCCGCACATGTTGCGTTGTATTAGCTCGTCAGATCATCGATTTATTTTACCGGCTTCTGTTTTGTTGGGCGGGAGTTTTCTCATGTTAGCGGATATGTTGGCGCGCACCCTGTTTGCGCCAGCACAGTTGCCTGTTGGTGTGATTACCGCACTGATGGGGGTTCCTGTGTTTTTGTTTTTATTACGCAAAGGTTATGTTTCATGAAGCTGCAAGCTGAAGCCCTCACGCTAGTTAATGGGAATCGAATTTTATTGAGCGATTTCTCGGCCACCTTTCAAGCGGGAAAAGTTTACGGCATATTGGGGCCTAATGGCTGTGGGAAAACCACTTTATTGCATACGCTCGCAGGATTGCGAAAACCAAAACAAGGCAATGTGCTGATAGAAAAACAATCGATCCATTTTTTGAAGCCTAAAGATCGCGCAAAAAAAATTGGATTGCTGCCGCAAGATACGGTGTTTAGTTTTCCGGGGACTGTGCTGGAAACGGTATTGTTGGGTCGACATCCGCATCAAGAACATTGGTTTTATGATGGTGCAACCGATATTGAGCGAGCAACACAGGCCTTGTCTCAAGTTAACTTGGACGCGATAGCTCATCGTTCTATTCATCAATTATCCGGCGGAGAAAAAAGGCGCGTCGCTATCGCGGCAATTCTTGCCCAAGATCCGGCCGTGTACTTGCTTGATGAGCCGTCGAGCCATTTAGACATTATTCAACAATTTGAAGCGCTGTCGTTATTGGTTAATCAAGTTAAGCAACGGCAAAAGATCTTAGTCATGGCGTTGCATGATTTAACTTTGTTGCAGCATTTTTGTGATGAAATTTTAGTGATGGGCTTTTTTGATCAGCCGTTGATGGGGGCTTATAGCGAAATTTATAAGGCGCTAAAAACGATGCCATTTTTTGCGCAAATGGGTTGATTTGGATCAACCCGCCTCGCCCCCTGATTTCTTTAGTTATAAGAAAGTTATTTGAGTTTATACGAGTTATCTCATAAAACGCATACATCGATAAACTAAGATAATATTGTTATAAATGAACAGATTATCACTCAACCGCTTCGATTAATGCGGGGTCTAAGCTGACGCTCAATTTTTCAATTAAGGTTTGCACATTAAAATCGTTTTGCACAGATTGAACAGCGGCTTCATGTTGCTCTTTCGAGGTTTTTTTTGCTTTTTCTGCGGGTGTTTCTTGAGCCGTTGAGCCAATATGAATCGTTAATTTGATAGGTTGCGATAGATTTTTTGCTAACGCTTCAGCAATTCGCAGTTGCATTTTTTCATTAAATAACGCCGCATGGTTGGCCGATAAAATGAGCTCGAACCGGTTTCCCTGGAAACCTTTAAAAGCACAATTGCTAGCCAATTCATAGGTTAAACCCGTTAATTTGAGCTGCGGCAATAACTCGTCCCACTGTACTGTTTTTATTTCTTCTGGCTCAACAGAGACAAGCGGTTCTTTTAACGTTGTTTTTTCCAGGGGCTTGTCGACCCGTTTTTCTGAATGGGTTGGTGCTGGCGGCGATTTTTCTTTTTCAGACATTATTTTTTTTGGCTCCACCCTCATTTTAGGAGGCGAAATCGGCGGTTCATTTTTTTTAGGGTCAGGATTTTTTGCAGCAGCAGGTTTAAAGGCTAACAGACGTAATAAAGTCATTTCAAAGCCTGTTTTTGCATCAGGCGCTAAAGGCAAATCTCGACGACCGATCAAACTGATTTGATAATAGAGCTGAATTTCTTCTTTCGTAAAATTTGTCGCGAGTGACTTGATATGTGCATCTGTCACTGCCTCTGGCACAACCTGAGTCATCGCAATTTGATGAAAAGCAGAAATGAGTTCTTCAAGCGCTTGTTTGAAATCCATGCCTTGCTCGGATAACTGACGACTTAACTGTAATAACTGTTGTCCGTTAGCATCGGCTAATGCTTGTAATATCGACTCAATATGATTTTTTTCGATGGTACCTAACAGAGCGTGAATATCGTGTGCATTGATGTTGCTTTGCGTAAAGGCAATGGCTTGATCAAGCAAGCTAAGCGCATCACGAACACTGCCGTGTGCCGCCGCGGCAATGCGTAACAACGCTTCTTCGTCAAAAGGGATTTGCTCATCGATGAGGATGGTTTTTAAATAAGCGCTGATCGCATCCGTTGAAAGCGGCTTCAGATTAAATTGTAGGCATCGAGATAAAATGGTGACGGGCAATTTTTGAGGGTCGGTAGTCGCCAATAAAAATTTCACGTGTTTGGGGGGCTCTTCTAGCGTTTTTAGTAGCGCGTTAAAACTATGCCCCGAAAGCATGTGAACTTCGTCGATCAGGTAAATTTTATAACGGCCCCGGGTCGGCGCGTAGGGAACGTTATCGAGCAAGTCTCGGGTATCTTCTACTTTCGTTCGAGAAGCGGCATCGACTTCGATTAAGTCAACAAATCGACCGTCATCAATTTCAAGGCAGGCGCTGCATTTGCCACAAGGGGTTGCGCTGATGCCTTGTTCGCAGTTCAAACTTTTAGCAAAAATACGAGCGACGGTTGTTTTTCCTACGCCACGTGTGCCAGTAAATAAATAAGCATGATGCAATCGGTTTTTGTCGAGTGCATTCATGAGCGCGCGTAAGACATGCTCTTGTCCGATCATCGTCTGAAATGTGTGCGGTCGCCATTTTCTTGCGAGGACTTGATAACTCATTCTAAACTCCTTTCCTATCGATTCGCGCATTCTACCTGTGACGAAAACAAAAATACTAGCATCTTCTGATTAAAAACCTAAAAGCTGAAGGCGCTTTGTACTATAATCGCCTCAATTGAATTAACTTGAGTAATCAACAAACCATGAAAAACGATAGCGGAAAATTAAAAAAGCTTATTATTAAAATTCTCGACGATTTAAAAATTGAAGAGATTGTGGCGCTGGATGTTAAGCGACTAACCAGCATTACCGATTTTATGATTATCGGGACAGGTCGGTCGTCTCGCCATATTCAATCAGCGGCAGAAAAGTTGATCGATGAGGCGCGTAAACAAGGGTATCGCCATTTAACGCTCGAAAGTGAGAATGGACTTGGCTGGGCGTTGGTGGATTTTAATGATGTTATTGTTCATTTGATGTTACCGGAAGCGCGGCGATTTTATGCATTAGAAAAGCTTTGGGGTACAGAGAAAAAGTAATCTCATGGATATTCAGATCATCTCCATCAGTAATAAAGTGCCCGGCTGGGTCGAACAGGGTTTTTTGGAATACGCCAAGCGTTTCCCTAAAGAATTAAAGTTAAAGCTGATTGAAATTCCGCCTATTCGCCGTACAAAAAATGCTGATATTTTACGGATGAAAAAGCTCGAAGGGGAAATGCTGTTGTCACATTGCGCTCCTGATGCGCTAACAATTTCTTTAGACGTCACCGGTAAAACCTGGCGTACGGAGGAATGGGCCAGCCAATTACAAAAATGGATGGATGAGGCGGTTTCGCTGAATTTATTGATTGGCGGCGCAGATGGCCTTTCTGCTGAATGTCTGCGTAAGTCTCAATTGATTTGGTCGCTTTCTCCATTGACGTTTCCGCATCCGCTCGTACGGATTTTAGTTGCCGAACAGTTTTATCGTGCATGGACGATCTTAACGCATCATCCTTATCATCGAGGATAATTCATTTTCATGTCTCCTCGTTTGACCATTAAAAATAGTTCGCAAGAAGCGGGATTGTTTGTCCGGCGGGTCATGGCCATGGCCCTTTTTATTCTGATTTTATCGTTGCTGTTATTAGGGCGATTGGTTGTTTTGCAATTTTTTCAGCATAATTATTACACGACGCTATCGGATCAAAATGAAATCGACTTGGTTCCCTTGGCGCCGAATAGAGGATTGATTTTCGATCGGCAAGGCGTTTTGCTCTCGAGCAATATGCCGGTGTATAGTTTGATTGTGACCCCTAGTCGAACAGACAATCTAGATGCGTCGATCCAAAAAATCGCCCAACGAATTTCGCTGTCTCAAACCGACCTAGATCAATTTTATCAGCAATTAAAAGCGCATCGTCGCTTCGAGCAAATTCCTTTGAAAATGAAATTATCCGAAGAAGAAATGGCTCGGTTTATGGTTGATCAATACCAATATCCTGGCTTTTCGATTAACACGGATTTGATGCGGCAATATCCTTTTGGCAGTACTTTTTCTCATGTATTGGGTTATGTCGGACGCATCAATCAAGATGAACTTGTTCGTGTCAATCCAGCGAATTATGCCGGGACCAATTTTATCGGGAAATTAGGCGCAGAAAAATTTTATGAAACTCGGCTGCATGGGCAGGTGGGTTATCAGCGAGCTGAAATTGATGCCAGCGGCCGCATCGTTCGAGATTTAAGCACGATCAAACCAGTGAGAGGCGCTGATTTATATTTGACGATTGACGCTGGATTGCAAGCGGCGGCGGAAAAAGCTTTAGAAGGAAATCGTGGGGCGATCGTTGCGATCAATCCCAAGAATGGCGAAGTATTAGCGCTCGTCAGCGAGCCAGGATATGATCCTAATCTATTTGTAAAGGGGATTACTCAAAAAGATTTTGACGTGCTCATCAGCGATAAATCTCATCCGCTTTATAATCGAGCAATCCATGGCTTATATGCGCCGGGATCCATTATTAAACCTTTCATGGCCCTTGCTGGATTGGATTCTGGAACCACCACGCCGACGGCTCAGATTAACGATCCAGGGTGGTATCAAATACCAGGAACAACGCATATTTTTCATGACTGGAAATGGTGGACGAACAAAGGGGGGCATGGTTTAACCAATGTCACTAAAGCAATTATTGAATCAGTTGATACTTACTTCTACGATTTAGCGCATAGAATGGGCATTGATCTTATTGATCGCTATTTAACTGCATTTGGATTTGGTCAGAAAACAGGGATCGATTTAGATGAAGAACTGGCGGGCAATATTCCTTCGCCTGCGTCGAAATTGCGTTATCAAAAAACGCCTTGGTATGCGGGCGATACAGTTCAAACCGGCATTGGGCAAAGTTTCTTTCAAGTCACGCCATTGCAGTTAGCCGCAGCAACCACTATTTTAGCCAACAAAGGACTTCATTACTGGCCTCACTTGATTTATGCCGAACGATTGCCGGATGGACATTTTGTTTATGAGTTACCCCGACAATTGCCGCCCGTGGTTTTGAAAAATGCAGCCGATTGGGATGTCGTGATTCGTGCGATGGCGCAAGTGGTGAGCAAAGGAACGGGGACGCCATTTGGCCAAACGCCTTATTCAGTCGCCGCAAAAACAGGGACGGTTCAATTGATTGGCAAAGGAGCGAATGGGGTGGATCGCGCCACCTCGGCTGATTTAAGAAATAATTCTACTTTCATTGCCTTTGCGCCGGTTGACAATCCACAAATTGCGTTGGCCATCGTTGTTGAAAATAAATCGCCGAATGCAGCTGTTGTCGCGCGCAAAGTGCTCGATTATTATTTGCTCGATGAGCATCACCTGCCATTCGTTACGGAGACTCCTCATGCCCACTGAATTTTTTAAGCGAAAATTACAGCGTAAAGAAAGCGGTACACAATACCGTACAATTTTTCAAGTATTACATTTGGATCTTTACTTGTTGCTCGGTATTTTGATGCTCGTCGTTTTTGGTTTTTTTATTTTATATAGTGCAAGTAATCAAAATTTATCTATGGTGATTCAAGCCATTTTACATATTGGTCTTGCGGCCCTGATCATGTTTGTTTTTGCACAAATCCCGCCTTATTTTTATGAACGCTGGTCGACATGGGTTTTTGGGTTAGGTTCTTTTTTGTTGTTGATTGTTTTGGCGATCGGAAAAATCAAAAAAGGCGCGCAAAGATGGTTGAATTTAGGCGGTATTCATTTGCAACCGTCGGAAGTGATGAAGATTGCTATTCCCATGATGCTGGCAGGCTATTTAGCGCATAAGGATCTCCCGCCTCGCCTGAAAGATATGTTGATGTGCGCGTTGATCATCTTAGTGCCTGCGCTTTTAACGATGAAACAGCCCGATTTAGGCACGGGTATCCTTTTAGTGTTAACGGGATTTAGCGTATTGTTTTTAGCCGGGATGCGATGGCGTTATCTCTTAGGAATTCTATTGGGGGTTGGCGCTTTAATGCCTATTCTAGGCCATGTTTTACATGGATATCAAAAGCAGCGAATTTTAACTTTCTTAAATCCAGAGCGAGATCCTTTAGGCGCAGGGTATCACATTATTCAATCTAAAATCGCCATCGGCTCGGGCGGATTTTTAGGAAAAGGATGGCTGCATGGTACGCAATCTCATTTATCATTCTTACCGGAGCATGCAACTGATTTTATTTTTGCCGTATGTGGAGAAGAATTTGGATTTATCGGCGGATTATTTTTGTTGCTGATTTATCTTTATATCACGGCTTGTTGTTTTCGCATCGCCTATCAAGCGCAAGATACGTACACCCGACTATTGGCTGGAGGCTTAAGTTTTATGTTTTTTATGTCCGTTTTTGTCAATATGGGAATGGTTGTTGGTATTTTACCCGTAGTTGGAGTTCCCCTGCCGCTCATTAGCTATGGCGGCTCATCGATGATCACTTTGATGGCGACCTTTGGGATACTCATGTCGATTCAATGTCATCGCAAATTGATTGGGAATTAAGATGAAAAAACAATTCAAAAAACACCGCTATGCCTTCTTGTTATTGATGGCCGTTTTGATCGTGCCTATTTTTGCAATGGCCGAAACACCACTGTATCAAGAAGATGCGGTGCAGGCATTTATCACTGATCGAGTAGAACAAGATCATTTTAATCGCGATTATTTAACGAATCTTTTTTCGCAAGTTCAAATTAACCAGGCTGTTTTGGATCGCATCTCTCATCCACAAGAAGCAAAGCCCTGGTTCTTATACCGCCAGTTTTTTATTACGCCAAAACGCATTCAGGGTGGCGTTGATTTTTGGCGACAAAATAGCGCTTTATTAGCGCGTGCTCAAAAACGCTATGGCGTGCCAGCCAGTATTATCGTGACCATCATCGGCATTGAAACCAATTATGGGCAATATACGGGGCAATTCCGAGTGATAGATTCTTTATCTACGCTGGCTTTTCGATATCCGAAACGATCGGTTTATTTTTCTAATGAACTGCGGATGCTGCTCTTGTTTTGTCGCGCGAAACACATTAGTCCCTTCTCGCTTTACGGTTCATATGCTGGTGCTATGGGATGGGAACAATTCATGCCGAGTAGTTTATTAAAATATGGCGTAGGGATTCATAGCGCACAGGATTTGACAAGTCCCAAAAGCGCGATCAACAGTGTCGCCAATTATTTAAGCGGATATGGTTGGAATTTTAAAAAGAAAAAAATGCAAGTGGATGCGATTGTCGATAATCCGGATAAAATGAAAGAACTTTCTGCTGAGCCGGAGCGAAAATTTTCGGTTCTTGAGTTGGCTGATTACGATATTCGTCCAAAAACAGCGCTTTCGTCGCATGAACAAGTGGGCATTATTGCGCTGCAATCAGGTACGGATTCATTCGATTATCGGCTGGGACTGCATAATATTTACGTCGTTATGCGATATAATACGAGCGCTTTATATGCGATGGTGACAAGCGAGCTGAGCCAGGAAATTGAAAAAGCGTACAAGGCGCAAAAGGTGATTAAAGTGGCGTCGCAATCTTCTAAAAAGAATTGAAAAGACCAATCCGCTGTTATACTTGTATGCAATAAAGATTACATGTCATACGTTTGTATGAGAGGTGTTTAAATGCTATCCATTAGATTGCCTGAAAATATTCAAAAACGTTTAGATTTGTTAGCGCAAAAGACGGGGCGTACTAAAACGTACTATGCCAAAGAAGCGATTATTGCCCATCTTGAAGAACTCGAAGATATTTATATTGCACTCGATCGGTTGGAAAAACCCACTAAGCGATGGTCGTTAACTGAATTAGAGCGAGAAGACGATGTGGTCGGTTGAGTGGGATGATCATGCTCGTAAAGAATTGCGCAAACTTGATAAACAATTACAAAAAGATATCTATGAAAACCATCACTAACCTGCTTCTTGCCGCCGAGCTAAACCGCGTCAGTTGCAAAATAACGCTCAAACAGGCATGATAGCGCGCATGTTATCTTTATTTTATTCAACTATTCGATATTGTCGAGTTGTTCTTCTTGTCGGTGCTTTATTATATTTAGCGGGATGCGCCACAGTATCCACGAGAGACGGCGCGCCTAACTATGATGTCGATGTGTCAAAAATCCCCAATGCCGTACCGCGAGTTGAGCCGAGAAGCAAATATGGCAATATCCCTTGTTACGAAGTCAGAAGTACGACCTATCATGTGATGAAAAGCAGTGTAGGCTATCAAGCCACGGGTATTGCATCTTGGTATGGCACAAAATTTCATGGCGTCAAAACGTCAAGCGGTGAGCCCTATGATATGTTAGCGATGACGGCAGCTCATCGTACATTACCGTTACCGACTTATTTGCAAGTGACCAATCTTGAAAATGGTCGACAAGTGGTTGTGCGAGTGAATGATCGAGGTCCTTTTGAAAAAAATCGATTGATTGATTTATCGTATGTCGCCGCAAAAAAATTAGGTATTACGGGTAAAGGGACGGGGCTTGTCAAAGTCGTCGCGATTGATCCGAGACGTTATCAACCCGTTGCACCGGTTGATCAGCAGGTGGTCATTCATGCGGGTGCAAGACTTATTTATCTCCAATTGGGTGCTTTCAGCTCTCTGCAAAATGCACAGCGATTGCAACAAAAAATACAAACACATGCCAGCTTAAACGGCGCTGTATGCCGTATTGAGCAAGCGCTCTCACAAGGGCATACCGTGTATCGTGTGAAGATGGGCCCATTCAAAACCGTCGATGCTTCCGACGCGATGAGCGCAAAAATTATTGCTGCGGGTTTTGCGGAACCGGAAGCGGTTGTGGTATAGCAACCGCTAAGTAATTCAAGCTTGATCTGAGAGTACCCGATTTTTAAGAAGTGACTGTCAGGCTAAGGCTAGCCTATAAAATTAGCCGGCATCTTTTAGCCATTCATCCAAATCAGCGGGCGTATTGATACTTAAAAAAGCGCGCTCACTTTTAAAAAGAAGTTTGCGCCCGTTCAGTGTGCGCCAAACGGTACTGGCTTTTCGTTCCCCTTTTTCGATGAAGGCGGACACTTTGGGTAGAAGGTTATTGGGTATAATTGCGAACAGAGGATGCTGTTGTTCTTCGACTTGCGCATAAACAAGAGAAGCAGGGTCTTCCAAAAAAGACTGTTTGAGATGAACCATGTCTTCTGTTGAGAGGTTCGGCATATCATAAGGTAAAATCAAAGTGGCCTCTGTTTTTTGTTGAAAATGTGACAGCGCTGTTTCAATGCTGCCTAAAGGCCCTGCTTGTTTGCGTTGATCGGCAACGACTTCGATGTGATATTTGCGATAAATTTCCTCAAAATCGCTAATCACAATGATGTCATGAATATCGGCTTGGCGAATAGCGTGGATCAATTTTCGAATGACGGGTTCCCCATTCGGTAATTTTAATTCTCCTTTATGGATCCCATGTATTCGCTGTGTTTTTCCGCCGGCCAAAATCGCCGCCGAAATTTTTATTTCCATAAACTGAACGTCCTGTTAATTTTCGTTCAGTCTACCATAGCTTAGAGTGAAAAATCGAGAGCAAGAAAAAGTTATCATGCGCCCTATTTTGTCAAAAACTCGGCTATGATGAATAATTCAAAAAGTTTGTTTGTTATTGTGTGCCCTGAATCGATGGCAATGCGAGGGCGTCGTGGTTATTTGAGAGGCTTGTTTCTCACCTTGAATTTGTTTTTGAACAGGGTTTTTGGAATGTTGAGCGGTGCTCAGTTTTCATTGTTCTTGTGCAAGCATTCGTTGATGCTGTAAGGCTAAGTTTGCAGGGGGGTTGCATGTGGTTTGATTTTCTGCTGAAGAGACTCTGTCTGATGATTGAGAATAACTTTCCTATAGTGTTGTAATTTTATTTATTCACCCTCAGTATAAATATAAAATTTTAACGAAGGCTTATGAAATTCTTTTTTCTTGCGTTTTTTCGAAAAAATCAAACGATACGGCGAAAATACGCTATAATTCAATCGTTCTTCTTTGGGGGCGACCGGCTTCGACGTGGGTTGCAAAACTTGAGGAGCATGCCGAGGATGTAGCTTCCCTCGTAAATCACGCTGCAAAACAATAGTCGCAAACGACGAAATCTACGCTGGTGACTTAGCGAAGGCTGCCTAATCGGTAGTTGAGCTTAGTTGCGCGCCGTCCTAAGAAAACGGCACAGTCCATGCTTCGAGCGTGCTTATGCGTTTGAATGCCATGGTTATATACCATAAGCTTCCGATGAAAGATGGTTGGGCTTTCATTGCAGACTTAACTAACCTAACTCACTTGTAACGCCTGTCGGTCGGCGGCAAGTGAGCGAAATTAATGACACGACTACGCATGTAGAACCAAGAGCGGAGAGCTTGCGGACGCGGGTTCAATTCCCGCCGCCTCCACCAAAATTAGTTTTTACGGCATCCCACAAGATGCCATAAATATCAAAAAATCAACGAATTGAGCCAAAAACAACGCTAAAGTCATCCTATCGCTTCCTATAAAATCTTATTGTTTTGGCAGTACCGATGGTAGTACCATAGCGATAACGAAAAAGTGGTACTACCAAAATGGCAAAAACAACTAGACCTCTAACGAATACAGAAGTGAAACAAGCGAAACCAAAAGGGGTTGTTTACGCGTTATCCGACGGCTATGGCCTGCAATTGCGAATTAAGCCGAACGGTTCAAAGCTATGGCTCTTTAATTACAAAAGACCCTATACAAAAACAAGAACCTGTCTGAGCTTCGGCGCTTATTCCACGGTATCTCTTGCCGAGGCAAGGCACAAGTGCGAAGAGGCAAGGAGATTGCTTGCCAAAAATATCGATCCTCAAGAGCACCGCGATGAGTATATGCGATCGAGCGAGGCTGCGCTTAACAATACGCTTAAGCACATTGCAGCCCAATGGCTAGAAACCAAAAAAAGCAATGTCTCACTGGATCACGCCAATGACTCGTGGCGATCGCTTGAATTACATATCTTTCCAAAGCTGGGCAGCTTGCCGATTCATAAAGTAACGGCCGTTAAAGCGATCGATGCGATTCGGCCCATTGCAGCAAAAGGCAGCTTGGAAACGGTCAAACGAGTTTGTCAGCGCTTAAATGAAATCATGATCTATGCGGTCAATGCGGGCGTTATTCCGATAAATCCAATCGCAGGAATCAGCAAAGCCTTTCAAAATCCGAAAAAGCAACACTTGCCTACGTTAACGCCTGAACAATTACCAGAATTGATGCAAGCGCTATCTCGAGCCAGCATTAAATTGATTACGCGCTGTTTAATCGAATGGCAATTGCGGACTATGGTAAGACCGAGCGAAGCCGCTGGCGCACGTTGGGATGAGGTCGACATTAAAAACAAGCTTTGGAAGATTCCAGCCGAACGCATGAAAGGCAGAAAAACACATACGGCGCCATTATCTCCTCAATGCTTAGCGCTGCTTGAAATCATGAAGCCAATTAGTGGCGGGGGCGATTATATTTTCCCATCAGATAAAAACCCGAAACAACATGCGCATCCTCAAACCGCAAACACCGCGTTAAAGCGCATGGGGTTTGGCGCACAATTGGTTGCTCATGGGTTAAGATCATTGGCGAGCACGACGTTGAACGAACAAGGTTTTGATCCCGATATCATCGAGGCAGCGCTCGCGCACTCGGGAAAAAATGAAGTGCGAAATGCATATAACCGCGCGGATTATCTCGAACGCCGAAAGCCAATGATGAATTGGTGGAGTGATCACATTGACGAAGCTGCGACGGGGAATGTGAGTTTGTCGGGTTGCAAGGTCTTGCGACTAGTCGGTACCGCTAGCTAATGGTTTTCTGAAGCTTTTTAACAATAGCTTCGGCGATTGCATCAACGTCATTATTAGCTATTGGGGCAGAATTTGGCTTGTTATTCAATTCTTGGAATATTTCTCTCTGTCGCTCAGGGCGAACATTCCCATAGCTACAGAACGTCGTCATCACTGATTCGTGCCCTAAGCTTTGGCTCCATGCTTTAAATTCTTCCGGCGTTCTGCAAATTTTTTCGCCGAGGTTAGTCAGTGTTTTACGAAAGCTGTGTGGATTATAGTAAGGCAATCCAGCCGCTTTGAATGCTTTTTTAAAAATAGTTCTGATTGGCGTGGCGTTTTTCCAATGTTCTTTTTTAAACCCACATGCCTCAAATTTTTTAGATACTCCATTTATTACTTTTGTCTTTGGAAACAAAGGATCATCATTTCCAAAAAGCAGCTCTGTTTTAAGATGGTTCACCCAATCCTCGACAATTTGTCGAATTTCATCGCTAACAGGAAAAAATGTCGTGTCAAAAGTTTTGCTGAATTTCGTCCTAACCTCTCGCGCATCCTGGTGAACGCAGCCAGCGGATAAATCAACATGTTTCAGTTTCATTGAGGCAACAGCGCTATCTCTTGCCCCCGTTGAAAGAATAAAGGCGATTAACGCACGATCTCTGCGCTCTATATCTGTTTGAGCCGGCATCGTTTTAATGACAAGCTCGATTTGCTCTAATGTTGGCACAGGCGTTTCACGTTTAGCTGTCGCAATGCTCACCTCTTTTTCGGACAAGTTAAAATATTCTGTATCGGTATAGCTGATGCGAGATTTGTACCCTGATTGCATAGCGAGCCATTGAAAAAAGCTTTTTAAGTGCGTTAAGGCGGAATGTAGCGTTGCCTTGCTTAATGGCTTATCTGTTTTTTGATTATGTTGCTGCGTTAGATGTTTTTTAAATCCGACCGCTTGTTGGAAATGAAACGATTTAAAATCACGATATTTGGTATAGCATTCAAATCGACTGATTGCTTTGGCGACGCCATCAATCGATGACTCGTGTTGACGTTTCGCTTCTTTAAGAAAAATAAAATATTTTCGCTTAATACGTTCGTTATCTGAGTGGTGTTTGCTCATGTTTTTCCTCGCTAATTAAAGTCACTATTTATGAAGAGATGCCCGCTATCCCTTATGTGTTGCAATGCTATCGGTAATTGTGATCTCAAATTGATCCTGAATTTTCGATAAGGTGGCCGCGTTAATATATTTATTGATGATATTGCCGCATGTTGGACAGATAGCCTTTAACCAACCCCTGCATTCATTGATTGCCTCATAATCAACCATATTCAAGGCGGGTTTTTTTGGCAGTTTGCAGCGCACGCAGTAAATCTCATCGAGCTGACACGATCGTCTGTTCTTCATGCGTTTGATTTTCAAAAAGTCGCGCAACTCGCTCCCGAGGATTAAAATGGGCTTTCTCTGATCACAAACAGGCAATCCATTTTTAATCCACTGTCGCACGGTATTTTTATGAACCCCAAAAAGATCGGCCGCTTCTTCAATCGTATAATTGCGGTGAATCTTGATGCGGTTTGGATTTGGTCGCTTACCCATGATCGTGCGCTCGGCTAAATTGGATTTTTTCCTCGAGCCATCGAACGATATCTTCTTCCAGCCATCCGACCGCTCGGCTACCCAAAGAGATGGGTTTAGGGAATTCGCCTTTTGAAATTCGCAGGTAAATGCTGCTGCGCGATAAGCCAATGAGCTTTTTAACTTCGGGAAGCCGTAGTATTTTGTATGTCATTTTTGCACCTCTTAAATGTTTAATAAATGAAGCAGGTGCGAGCTTGCTTGGGCAAGTTTTTGGAAACAAAGGGGGGTTAGGAAAGCACGGGGAAAGTAAAAACAACGAGTTGCGAGCCATAGCGGTAAATATTGCAAAACTAAAACAATGCTGGAGGACAAGCGGGACGAGACTTGTAATTGGGCGAAAAAATTCCGCTCAACTTTTTTATTATTTTATGATTCTTCGAATGGTTTCGAAGTCTCTTCCTTGAGCAATAGCTTTTTTTGCGATTTCTTTTGCATAATAAGTTTTTGTTCGATTCGGCTTTTCTGCTCTAAGAACCAAATAGGCATCTTGCCAATCTTGATGTCTGACTACGGTTTCCATTTTTTGTTCTTCGCGTTTATCTGTTGAAGGCGTATACGTTTTACCTAGTCTTCGAGAGGCATTATTTGCTAACTCATCAATGCTCAATTTATCGAGCGTTAATCGACCCTCTTCAAAAAATAAAACATCTTCGACGGGAACAAAGCAATTATTTATTTCTAATGATAAGGGTTTGGCGACTAAGGAAATCCATCGACGTCCATGTTTTCCTCGAGACATTCCTAAAAGAAAATTATTTTCGTGAGTTTCTTGAATACCATTCTTATCGAAAGCCAACAAACCAGCAATGACGCGGGCGAATTGTTTCATGCTTGCTTTCCATTGCTTTAATCTTTCGCCGGGAATAATGATGCGCCCCATTGTATTTTGCATTGCTGGTTCTTCACATACGATAAACGCATGTGCATTTTTGGAAACGATCACATCAGAAAAACAACGGCGCTCACATCCTTGGCATTCTAACGATTTTGCATCCGCGGCTAACTCTAAGAGGCCAACTTTTAATAAAGAATCCATCACCTCTGTTGGCCATGTTTGCACAATATCCCAGCCTTGAAAAAACGAAGCTTGTTCAGTGATGTTTAATTCTGCGATCAGCGATAACAAGATAGCATTATAAGTTTCCGTCATGTTTGATTTTTTCATGGCGCTTTAGGCTCTAGGCCGGATTTAATTAACATCTCTCGAATGGATTCATCGACTCCATCATGATTAAGGCCGCAGGAGTTTGGGTGTGTGATACTAAAAGTTCGGGTTTTTGCACGCTTTCCGGCAGGGGCATCAAAAGTAACTTTTATTTTTACCTGGGTAATGCGATAAGGTGGCAGATTTAATGCTTTGAGCAAATCATAAATCGCTTTTGGGTTTTTCTTGGTGTCAGCCTCTAAAACAATGCGCTGCTTCGCATTATGTTTCAGCGTTAATCTGAGTTGCGTAATAACTGCATCGTCAATACTAGAATTGCGCGCAATTTTAAATTCAAACGTGGGATCAGATAAAAGACTTAAATCATAAACACGCTGATCAATAGGCGCGTCTTGTAGCGTGTCTATTTTCAAAATAGTTTCGGCAAATATTTTTTGAAGTGCTGGAATGGCTTTTGTATTTTTGGGGGCATAAATATCTAACGAGCCTTCATCTTTGCAATGAACGAAAATAATTTCAAACGCTGGATGTCGCGCTTGCGGTACCAAGCTGCTTTTTATCCATTCTACGACTGATTGGCCGAAATCCTCAGGGTAAGCAAAGAAGTAATGTTTATTGTTTCGACGATAAAGCTCGACTTTGCAATTTCTCCCGCGCCCTTCCTTTGAACGAAAAAAAGCGCTGATCGCATTAGCCAGCGAGTTAATTGCTGAAGTGCTCGTGTCTGCAATAGCATGAGGCAAATCGTTGCGCTTTTTCCACGATAAAACGCTAACATTGTCCGCATGCAGAAACATCGAAGCGCCGTTCCAATATTCAGGTTTTTCAAGGCGAGCCCACATAGCTTTCCCATGAAAGCCATCGATGGCAGCAATAGATTCTGCGAAGCTCTCATCTCCATGAAAAGCAGCCTCGTCAATCAATGCGATAGCGCCCCCTTCACACGCCATGGCATTGATATCTTTAAATTCAGCCTCTATCTTGGCTTGCTGTTCCTCAGGCAATTTTAAAAAAGCTTCAAGAATAGCCTGCTCTTTTTTGGTTTTTAGCTTTTTAAAATCAATGCCCAGATCGATATCGTTTTCAGCGAAATAACGCGATAAAAAATCAGTCGGCATACGCCTAAAAAATTGCAGATGAGAATATTGGCCGGACATATCAATTCGCCTGTAATTCGTTATTGCTAAACGGGATTTTACCGGATTTTACGGGACTTTATAGCATTATTTGTTGTATTATAGGCGTCTAAAATTAACGTCTTTGCTGGCAAGAATGGAGTTTTATGCAAAATTTATTAGATGAATTTAAAATCTTATTAGAAAAAGATAGCCGGCTAATTGATGCCGATGGTGTGTTGCTAAAAAACAAAATTATTGAGCTTGCTCTTTCTCTTGACCCGGAGTTGCTTCGATTGCTTCTCTCTCATAAAAGTCTACGGCATCATTTTTTTGTGAATGTGGATGGCGTTTGGGTCTTTGATAAAATTAAATTTCAACAATTTGTTAGCAATAAACAATTTCTGCCAGATAGTTATACCGCTTATAAGAACAAAATAGGCTTAACGGCGAATAACCAATATCTCACGGATAGCAAGGAAGTCGTTCTTGCTTGGCCATATAAAGACTGTCTTTTGGAGGGCGGTCAAACGAAAGAAGATGCTAAGCGCGAGGAAGTTTTTTGGAACGAAACCCTCGCCCCCGATCAAATTGATCGTTTACTTTCGCCAAAGGTTCTGACAAGTTTCAAAAAATTCGATAAAGACGGCGAACACAAAGTCACTAATATTAATCGTGATGATAATCTAATTATTAAAGGCAATAATTTGCTGGCATTACATACTTTGAAGCAGCAATACAGTGGATCAATTGACCTAATTTATATTGATCCGCCTTATAATCCCGACAGTAAATCCAATACTTTTTGTTATAATAATAAATTCAATCGTTCGACATGGCTTACTTTTATCAAGAACAGGCTTGAGGTGGCCAAATTTCTTTTAAAAAAAGAAGGTGTTTTGATTGTTGCGATTGATGAAAATGAGCAGGCGCATCTAGGCGTGCTTTTGAAGGAAATGTTTTTCGAACATGAAATTCATTGCATTACGATAGTGCATAATCCGCGGGGTATTCAGGGGGCAAACTTTTCATACACACATGAATATGCTTTTTTTGTTATTCCGGCAGGTAGAAAAATTATTGGGAATAAAAAAATCGAAGAGAAAGATGTTGATTGGGCGCCCCTTAGGAATTGGGGTAGTGAGTCAGAGCGAGGGGATGCAAAAAATTGTTTTTATCCGATTATTGTTAATAAAAAGGAACAAATTGTTAGCTTTGGGGATGTTCTTAATAATTCCGAGCATCCCGAGCAAACGGAAGAAATAGATGGTTTTTTCTATGTTTATCCAATTGACAAAGGGGGTATGGAACGGAAATGGCGCTATGCAAGACAAAGTATAGAAGCAGCAAAGCATTTGCTTAGGGCTAAAAAAACAAAATTTGGCTATGACATTGAAATCGGAAAAGATTTTGGAATCTATAAAACGGTGTGGCAAGAACCAAAATATGATGCCAACGAGTATGGTACAAAAATTGTTAAGGCTCTGGTTCCAGGCTGTAAGTTTGATTTTCCAAAGTCATTATACAATGTTTATGACTGCCTTTATGCCGCTGTTGGAAATAACAAAAAAGCCATTATTTTAGATTTTTTCGGCGGTAGTGGTACAACCGCACATGCTGTCCTTGAGCTAAACAAGAATGATGATGGAAATAGGCGGTTTATTTTATGTGAGCAGATGCACTACGTTGAATCCGTAACCGTGCCACGCGTGCATAAAGTCATCCAAAATAATAAGCATGATTCTTTTGTCTACTGTGAGCTAGCGCAGAAGAACCAATTTTTTGTTGATAAAATACAAGGCGCATCAACAACCAAAGACCTGCAAAAATTTTGGATTGAAATGCAAGCAAGAGCATTTTTGAGTTATCGAATTAATCCAAAAACAATAAGCTTAAACAGTGTTGATTTCAATGCTTTAAGTTTTGATGACCAAAAACGCTTTTTAATTGAAGTGCTAGATAAAAACATGCTTTATGTGCCTTTAAGCGAAATGGACGATGAAACTTATGGCATCAGCGAAGAAGATAAAAAACTAAATCGAAAATTTAATGAAAGCGTAAAGCAGGGGCGATAAAGTATGTCAGATGTCAAAACCCTCCAGCAATTACTGAAGGAGGAAATAGGAAAGCAGAATATTGAAAAAACGGAGATTCCGCCGGTTGTCACCGAGAATTTAAACTTAGCGTTTCCAATCCGACCTTATCAAAAGCAAGCTTTTCAATTTTATCTAAATTACTGGCAAAAATTGTTTGAAGGTAAGCCTCGGCAAAACCATCAGCTACTATTTCATATGGCAACGGGTAGTGGCAAAACCTTAATGATGGCGGGTCTCATGCTGCATCTATACTCGCAGGGATACCGAAATTTTCTGTTTTTCGTAAACAGTACGAACATCATAGATAAAACGCGGAATAATTTTTTAAACCCGCTATCTAGTAAATATCTGTTCGCCTCGCAACTAAGTATGGATGATCGTCAATTTTTTATTCGCGAAGTAAAAAATTTTCAGTCCGCCAACTCGGATGATATCAGCATCGTTTTTCAAACTATACAAGGCCTTCATGGGGCGCTAAATGCGCCAAGCGAAAATGCTTTGACCTATGATGACTTTGAGAATCAGAAAATTGTTTTAATTTCAGATGAGGCGCATCATATTAACGCGGATACCAAAAAAGGGGAAGCAACGCAGCAAGAACTGTTTGAAACGATTAGCTGGGAAGGGACGGTTCAACGCATTTTTGAGGCCAACCCCGCGAATGCGCTACTCGAATTTACCGCTACAGTAGACTTTTCCGATCCTTATCTTGCTGCCAAGTATGAGCCACGTTTAATTTTTGACTACAATTTAAAAGAGTTTCGTAAGGATGGATATTCCAAAGAAGTGAAAGTTTTGCAAGCAGACTTATCACCGCTTGAACGCGCATTACAAGCCGTTCTTTTATCACAATATCGGAGGAAAATTTTTGAAAAATATAAGCTTGCTATTAAGCCCGTGATTTTGTTTAAATCGAAAACAATCAAAGGGAGCAAGGACTTTTTTGAAGAATTTAAGGCGGCCATCTTGCTTCTAACTGATAATCAGATTGATAAGGTCTTAAACCGTGACGATCCTTATTTTCAAGCCTTATTAAAATATCTGGCGGCAAATAAAATCACTTTAAGCAACTTGGTAACGGAACTACAAAATGACTTTTCAGAAAATAAACTGATTGAGGTCAACAGCAAAGAAGAAAGTGATGCAAAACAAATAGCCGTCAATTCATTAGAGGACTTCGATAACGAATATCGTGCTATTTTTGCCGTAGACAAGCTCAACGAGGGCTGGGATGTTCTTAATCTTTTTGACATTGTCCGCCTGTACGATACACGAGATAGCAAAGCGGGGAAGGTTGGAAAAACCACAATGAGTGAAGCACAGCTGATTGGGCGTGGTGCGCGATATTGTCCTTTCAAATTAGCGCCTGATCAAGCAAGCGACCAACGTAAGTTTGATTCAAACTTAGAGCATGAAATGCGAATTTGCGAGGAGCTTATATATCATAGCGCCTATAATCCAAAATATATCCAGGAATTAAACTCCGCTCTTCGTGAAATTGGAATAATCTCAAAAGAAACAAAACAACGAGCCATTAAGCTGAAAAATTCATTTAAAACCACCTCGTTTTACAAGACTGGAATGCTGTTTTTGAATGAACAACAAAGATATGATCGTAGTAAAATTTTCGGACTAGATAGCAGTTTAATTCAGAAGCTATATAAAATTCAAATTTATACGGGACAAAGTCAATCCTTGGCGATTTTTGAAGATAAAGCTAATTATAATGGAACCTTCGTGCGTGCGCAGAAAGATTATCTGTTGTCTGACCTTGGTATTTGTGTGCTGCGAAAAGCGATTCAACGCCTTAAGTTTTTCGAATTTGAAACCCTTAAAAAAAATCTGCCCAATCTGAAATCAATCCAGGAGTTTATAACATCCCCCAGCTATATTGGTGGCATCCGAGTTGAGGTTTCGGGCGCAGCTGAACCAATTCAAAATCTTTCTGCGGATAATAAACTTTATGTGGCAACTAAGGTTCTGGAAGAGATTTCCGCTGAAATTGCATCAGATAAAATTGAATATAAAGGCTCAAAAGAATTTAAGCCTTATCTTTTGAAGGACAAAATCACTGACAAAGTACTTAATTTCGCAATGGACGAGGGCGACGACAAGGAATTTGGGCGGTCGATGAATAATCCGGTCGAAACAAGTATTCATCTTGACCTGAGTAGCCGTGATTGGTTTGTTTTCGATGATTGTTATGGTACATCAGAAGAAAAGTTATTAATAAAATACGTTGATAAACAATATTCCGAATTAAAAAAACGTTATTCAGACGTGTATCTAATTCGTAACGAGCGACATTTCAAGATTTACGCTTTTGACGACGGCAGGGCATTAGAGCCAGATTTTATTTTATACCTCATTGGCCATGAGAAAACCGATACCTTGTATTATCAGGTTTTTATTGAACCAAAAGGGGGGCATCTCCTCAAGCAAGATGAGTGGAAAGAGAAATTCTTAATGCGGTTAAAAGCCGAATCAATGATTGAACAGCTTTGGAAAGACAAAAAATACATCATTTGGGGCATGCCGTTCTTCAATTCAAATCAAGAGTATGAATTTGATAATGAATTCGTGTGCGATTTTATAAGCAAAGAAAGAGAGGGTTGATGGAATTCAAAAGGGTATGAAAAAAAGAATTAAGTGGCATATGGCAATAATTTTTAGCGGTACCAATCGCAGTACCGCTTGAAAACACAAATGAAAATCTCCAATTAAATCAATAAATTATAAGCCCTGTTCAATTCCCGCCGCCTCATAACATCCAAAATCGCCGATAAAAAAGGCGTTTTTGTTATTGTTTTCATCCAAAAAAGATCAATAAAGTTTATTGACATCCTAAATTTATGAGGGCGTAAACTAAAGAATATCGTCGACAAGAAGGCTGATGTTAGCAAGGCTAACATTCGAAAATTTGAGCAGGTGTTTGGAAGTTATTTTTACACTATGCAAGCTCGCGGAAAAAATTGCCTGATAGACTGTTGTAAACGAAATGATCTCGATTATTTTAAAACAAATAATCCTGATGCGATTTTTTACGCTAAGCGACATGCAAGCTAAGTCAATTTTGTCGCATCAATTTTTTAAGCAATTTGTTTTTAATGGTAGAGCTGAGCATGTGGACTTTGCTCATTTCTGTTCCAAGCTCCATTTTTAACGTATTTGATTTGCTGATCGATAAAATCTGAGAGGGATATACGCTACGATGTCCAGTCATCAAAAAACTAATGATACAAGAGACAGCTGCGTAAGGCGCAATGGCCGGCCCAAATAATTCAATCGCCATCACGCTCGCTGCAATGGGTGTATTGGCGGTACCTGCTAATACACTGACCAACCCAATCGCTGAAAATACAGCGATATTTAAATGAAAGAGATGTGCGAATGCAGCGCCCGCCGTTGCTCCAATGAAAAATATCGGTGTTACTACGCCGCCACTACCGCCACATCCTAAAGTAATTGAGGTGATCACCGTTTTTAAAATAAATGCATACCAATGTACAGCATGCCCGGTTAAACAATCTTCAATGGTATTAAGCCCTAACCCTAGATATTGTTTAGAAAAAATAAAAACGAATAAAATAATCATGAGGCCCCCGAATAAACCCTTTAAAGAAATGGGGAGATTAAGACGTTTAAAGCCATGATGTCCCAACTTTAAAACCTCAATAAAGAGAAGAGAACATAATCCGAAAAAGACACCTGCTCCCATGACTTCAAGTAAGTACATTTCATTAATCGTCGAAAACAAATGAATAGGATGACGAAAATAAGTAATTCCTAACAGAGAAGAAACTTGGTAAGAAATAATACCCGCAATAAAAGAAGGCAATAAAATATCGTATAAAAGAGCGCCTACAAAAAGCACTTCGACCCCAAATAGCGCACCAGCAATGGGCGTACCAAAGACCGCGGCAAATCCAGCACTAACGCCACAAATGACTAATTTTTTCTTATCCTGATCATTAAAATGGAAAAGGCGAGCGAAAGCGGAAGCAAGTCCAGCACCGATTTGAGCGCATGGGCCTTCTTTGCCGGCTGACCCACCACAGGCAATTGTTATGATGGTCGTCACTAATTTAATAGGCACTACCAATAAAGGAATATTGCCAGCACGTTGGTGAATGGCTTCGATGACTTTTTCTGTGCCATGTCCTTCGGCTTCTGGCGCCAGGTGTTGAATAAGAAAAGCGCTTAAAAATAAGGCTACCGGCAAAATTAAAAAGTAATAGCGATAATGTTCGCTGAGATTAATCGTATATTTTAAAAGCAGCAGAAATCCTGCTGTCGATAATCCGACTATCAAACCAATCATCGTTGCTAAAATAACCCATTTTGCAATGCTAACAAATAAAATAGCTTCTTCCGTGATTTTCTTTTTCATATTGATTATCTCCTACTTTGTTGGGCCGCTTGGTAACAAGGGTTCAGCAAGAGGGTTTCGATGGCAAAAACGATCTCTCATGTTTTGAAACAAAAAAGTGCTTTTTGTAAAAATTGCAGATGTGCAATTTGCAAATCCTTTTCCTGTTTTCCAACAATCAGAGACGATTTCTTCCATTGTTGAATCTTTACGATGCTTTGTATCTACTGCGAACCAATGATTCCACATATTCCCCAGGCGCGTACCTAATGTTCTACCCATTTCTGAAGCTAAAATTGTTTCAACCGCTAATGCCTCCCCATCTGATTTAAATGCATCATTTGAGAAAAATTGCTGACAATAGAGTGTGGCAACCAATGTAGCAATTGCTGCAAGCGGCTCCATAACAGTAATGGCGGTTATTTTATCGCGATGACAAAATAATGTGTGTATATCGCTCAGTAATCTCCCGCTGGTATAAAAACCTGATTGAACAGTATAGGTTGAAACGAGCATTTGCATAATAAATTGCTTTAACGTCCATGTAGGCATTAAGGTGGTTGGATCAATTTCACCATTACGCACTTGTTCAATTAAGGGCCGAAGAAAAGGATACATGGCACCTAATGTCATACCAAGATGGGTAGTTATTCCTGTTGGTGTAATGCTGATTAGCCGAGCTATCAAGTGAGAGCTCAGTTCAGGACATTTTACGTTGGGGACCATAAAAATTTCTTTATCAAATATGGGATGATGCGGTTATTGGGCGCATAAAATGCTCTTTAAAAATGCTATCTACGCGGGAGGGAGCTAAAGGCTCCTGTTTTTCCGGGTTTAATAGGGGGCGATCTGAAAAATGTAAGGCATCTAAGGATGCTATTAAAAACACATTCTCCTATCGCGTCAACTGTCCTACAGCATGTTTGCTGGTCTTTTACCACCTCATCGAAGTTGAAAAGACGGTTTTTGTTTCCACTTATCATAATAATCACCTTTTATTTTTATTATTAATCAGTCTAAAAACTCATTGAAAATATCGTACATAAGTTATTTGCCATTGTTTTTGATGTTTTATCACCTTACAATAGAAACAAACATGCAAACATCATGAATGATTTTTATATGATTTATTGTTGAATCATTTTAGATTCATTTTTTGAGTTTGTCAACTTTTCATGAATCAATCAGGTGGGAAAATGAGGGAAAAAGAAGCGAAAGTGAGCAAGCTAGACAAAGTTATCAACGGTTTAATAGAAGGTGGCGTTTCAAAAAAATTTTTTTCGAAGCCCATTTCTGTTAGATTGCCACTCCTGGCTATTGCTCAAATCGATGTCTTGGCCGCTATGAAAGACGTGAGTCGAAATGTTTTAGTCAATGAAATTGTAGAGGCCGCACTGGAGCAATTATTAGACAGAATGAGAGAAACGAATCCCAAAATGGCTCACTCATTAGAAGAAAAAGCGGCCAAAATTGCTAAGGAGATGTCGGAAGATTAGGAATAGCCCGCTTACTCAATAGAATAAATGAACTTATTCGCCGTTGATGGTCTGAAATGGCGTTGTAATTTAACCTCATTATATCTGCGCATTGTTGTTAGCACCCTGGCCGCAGGATATTGCTTTTTGGCAATACCCATAGCCGTACCGCCATCCCTAACAAATTAAAAATTAGCCATTAATCGATAACTTAATGCAGCGGCCCAATTCCCGCCGCTCTTTTAGGCAATCGATGCAGAATATAGGCTATAAAAATCGATAAAATTGCTGCAAAAAAACACCATACAGACACGCGTCGACCCAGATAGAAATAATTAGATATGATGGACGAGGCCAGAAGCAAGATGGCAAATATTCTTATTTTAATGTTTGGAATAATTAAAAAAGGCGCGATTGTAATAAACAAATACATCAGACGATAAATATCTTTAATGAGCTGTGGGATCACCCAATCATAATGGATAGATCCACAAGTGGTTTTTGTACTGAAAGGATTGATCCCCATAATAATTGGTAGATACATTGCAGCACCGATAACCACACCAAAACCCAATAAGGCTAATAATAGCTTTCTCCTGGTTGATTCTTCTTTTTCTGCAATAAAATACATTGAAAGTGGAGAAAAAACTGGCCAAAAAAATAAAGCAAAAAAAAGAAACCCCAACGAGGTTAATTTTAAAAAAAACAGATGATTCCCTCGTAGGCTCACCCATACTAAACCTTCAATAATTTGTTGAATTCCAAAAAACAGAGGCATAGAAGCGAATAGTAGATATTTTTTATTTTTCGTTATTGAATTATGTATCGTATAGAAACTTATAGAGAGCAATACCGCCCCTGTAGAAAAGCTAATGGGCGCTGAAAAACACATCGACAACTCTCCTTGTACGTGGACGCATTATGTGTAACCCACGCTTAGATAAACAAAGTTTTAGATGCGTTTTCTGACGCTTGATGTGGCGCTCTAAAATAAAATATAAAAACAAAAAAATTATGAGGATTTTTTTCTTTCCGACTCCAGGAATTGCCCTATTTGAGTCTGACCATTTTCACAACTTGTCCATTCAGCATAACCTTTTTCTTCAAGTTTTTTCAGAAGAGTAAGCCATTCCTCATGATCCCATTGTTTTCTATTTTTTAACCATGCCTTTAGTTCTTTTTCAGGAAAAGGACATCCCTGAGTTTTTGTTTCTTTTGAAGTTGCTTTTTGACATCCACATTTTTCCCCTATCATTTAACACCTCCATAACTAATGATTGCAGTATTCAGAATAAAATATTACACAGACGATAGCAAAGAAATTTTTGTTTTTATTTGTCTGCCACCCTTGTCGAAATCTGAGTTCGCGATATCGATGGTTTTTTGAATATCAATCGGTGGAATTTAAGCCATTACAAATCAAGAGATACGTGAGCGTCACTGTCCGCGAGTATTAGGAATTGATGAGCACTCATTTAGTCGTAAGCGATGTAAAAATGGCTTTGCGACGACATTCTGTGATTTGCGTAAGCACCGTGTGTTCGATGTTGTGCAAGGTCGTTCTGCTTCAGACCTCGATAGTTACATGCGTTCGCTCAAAGGCAAAGAAGCGGTACAAGTTGTTTGTATTGACTTAAGCAGCAGTTATAAGTCCATCGTCAAACAGCACTTTCCAAAAGCGATGATCGTCGCGGACCGTTTCCATGTGATTCGACAACTCAATCATCAATGCTTGCAAGCCTATCAGCAGATTGCCCCTGGATTAAAATATCAGCGAGGCTTGCTTTTGGCGTTAAGGATGAATCCGGAAAAGCTAACAGCCAAACGCTTGAAGCAACGTAATGACTATTTTACGGAGCAGCCTGCCATTGAAGCGATCTACCGTTTTAAGCAGCGATTACATCAGTTGCTGATGTATAAACACTGTACGGCTAAAAAGTGTCGTCGTTTGATTCCGATCTTCCTACGGCGTATTGCAGAACTCAAGGCGTCGCCGTTTCAGTCGCTCAAAACGCTAGGTAATACTTTATATCAATGGAGAGAGGAGATCGCTAGAATGTGGCGGTTTACTAAAAGCAATGGTATCACTGAGGGCTTTCATCGAAAGATGAAGCTTATTCAAAGACGCGCTTATGGATTTAAAAATTTTGACAATTATCGATTACGAGTTAGAGTGTTATGTGGTTAAGGATAGTGCCCCCTCATTTGGGAAAGAGCCATAATCCCTCGTTCTACCATACCAAATCTCCATCGATTTATTTTGAAGATTCAAAAAATTTGGCGGAGAGAGAGGGGTTCGAACCCTCGATGCGTCGATTAAACGCATACACGATTTCCAGTCGTGCTCCTTCAACCGCTCGGACATCTCTCCAGTTGAAAAGTCTCGCAAGGGTAAATGAAAAGCTCCGTCAGATCAACAAAAATGCATTAACACACAGAAGTGCGGATATTTTTTATAAGACATTACCCAATTTTTTAACGCGAATTCGGAACAAAAATTCCTTCCCGAGAAATCATCTTCTATCGTGCGCAAAAAATATCCGAGAAAAAATATTTTCTTAATATTGCGTTAATTCTGATTGCCTATATTCTTGACGATCACGGATTTACCACTCTACGAGAGAAAAAACGAAAACAGCACAGGAGAACTTAATATGTTCAAAGTAATAAATAAAATTACCCAAGCATACCTCCGGGAGGTAGCAATTCCGAACTTTGAACGACTGATCAGCACGAAAACGGGGACACCTGTAATAACAAACGAAAACACGCGAGCCGCCATCCAGATACTCTGGTACTCCAATCCGCCAACTCAAAAAGATCCCCACGTAGCCATGATGGTGTTTTTGGTTTCCCTTGGGCTACTAACGTCAAATAAAGATTTTCTATCTAAGGAACTTTTTGATCTACTTCATGATGAACATCAGCAGGAAATTTCTCTCGAACAAAATCACTCAACAGCGTTTTTAGCGGCCTTGACTAAATTATCCGACGATACAAAGACGGCGTCTCGTAAATTCAAGTATTGCCTTTCTACTCCCGTCCCGTGTGAATTGTATGAAAAAATCAAACAATCCATTGACCTGATTAGGGTGGTTGTTGATATGCCTAGCTTGCAGCAAAACAACCCCTTTGATGACACCACCTTCTCTTCGAAGCTGATACAAACAAAAAGATATGTATAAAATACAATGAGGTGCCGCGCCATTTTTTTGAATCCTGCGGTTCACCACACAGCGACTTGATCTCAGGGTGCAAGCAAACCCCGATGAGATGTTGGTCGTAAAGCGTAGACACCTCTTGTGGATATTCGATAGAAAAAGTTACCGCGTTTTCATCATCCGCTCTTTTTCTCGATCCCAATCTCGATCTTTGAGCGTTTCTCGTTTATCGTATTCTTTTTTGCCTTTCACCAAAGCAATCTCGCATTTGGCACGCCCTTTTTTCCAATATAATTTCAGCGGCACTAAGGTAAATCCTTTTCGCTCAACGCCCCCGTATAATTTATCCAGCTCTGATTGATTCAATAACAATTTCCTCGTCCGTATAGGGTCTGGATGAATATGCGTTGAAGCGGTCAACAAAGGCGAAATATGACAACCAATCAGCCAGGCCTCACCACCCTTTAAAATTACATAACTATCTCGCAACTGGACTTTTCCGGCACGCAGACTTTTAACTTCCCAGCCTTCCAAAACCAATCCTGCTTCAAAACGTTCTTCGATAAAATAATCATGCTGCGCTTTTTTATTAAGCGCGATATTCGAATCGTTGGATGACATCTGTTTGGCATTCATAATTTATTTCTTCGCCTGATCATGTAATTTGCGCGCTATTTTTAACTGTGCAATCGCTCGAGTTAGCTCGATCAATGCGGCGGCGTATTCTTTATCTTTCTTGCTTTTTTCAGATAATACTTTTTCAGCATGCGATTTAGCCTCTAATGCGCGTTCTTCATCAATATCCGTACCCCGAATGACAGTGTCCGCTAAAATACTGGCTAAGTACGGCTGCACTTCTAAAAAACCGCCGGAAACATAATACATTTCTTCGCCACCTTCAGCTTTAACCACACGTACTTCTCCAGGTTTAATTCGTGTAAGCAACTGGGAATGACCCGGCAAAATACCGAGTTCACCTTCCTCGCCTGCAACAACAACCATCTTTGCTATCCCTGAAAAAATGGACCGCTCTGCGCTAACAATATCAACACGCAGCTGTTTTTCAAAAGCGGCGGCAGTTTGATGGTTTTCCATACATTACTCTTTATAAAGTTTTAGCTTTTTCGATCGCATCCTCAATGGTACCAACCATATAAAATGCCTGCTCCGGCAAATCGTCGTGCTTGCCTTCTAAAATTTCCTTAAAACTCCGAATGGTTTCTTTTAAAGGCACATAAACCCCTTTCATCCCCGTAAATTGTTCAGCGACAAAGAAAGGCTGTGACATAAATTTTTGAATTTTTCGTGCGCGACTCACGACCAATTTATCTTCCTCAGATAAATCATCCATCCCCATAATCGCGATCACATCGCGCAATTCTTTATAGCGCTGCAATGTGCTTTGCACCTTTCGAGCCACATTATAATGCTCATCGCCCACCATCAATGGATCTAACTGGCGACTCGATGAATCAAGCGGATCAATAGCCGGATAAATCCCTAATTCGACAATTTGTCGCGACAATACAACCGTTGCATCCAAATGGGCAAAGGTCGTCGCCGGAGACGGATCGGTTAAATCATCTGCGGGCACATACACGGCTTGAATCGACGTGATCGACCCTGTTTTTGTCGACGTAATACGTTCCTGTAACGTACCCATTTCTTCGGCCAATGTCGGCTGATAGCCCACCGCCGACGGCATACGCCCTAACAAGGCCGACACTTCCGTCCCTGCCAGCGTATAGCGATAAATATTATCGATAAATAACAGCACGTTTTTATCTTCATCACGAAATTCTTCGGCAAGCGTCAATCCTGTTAACGCCACACGAAAGCGATTACCCGGCGATTCATTCATTTGTCCATATACGAGTGATACTTTATCGAGTACGCCGGAATCTTTCATTTCATAGTAAAAATCGTTGCCTTCTCGCGTACGTTCGCCGACACCCGCAAAAACAGAATGACCTTTATGTTCATGCGCAATATTACGAATAAGCTCCATCATGTTAACTGTTTTTCCGACGCCAGCACCGCCAAATAATCCAATCTTTCCACCGCGGGCAAAAGGAATAATTAAATCGATGACTTTAATGCCTGTTTCCAGCAATTCTGCAACTGCGGCCTGCTCTGAAAAAGTCGGCGCTGCACGATGAATGGGCGCATGTTTGTCAGATTGAATTGGCCCCATTTCGTCAACCGGCTCACCGAGCACATTCATAATACGTCCTAATGTAGGCCGTCCAACAGGCACCGTAATGGGCGCGCGTGTATTGATGACAGCCATGCCTCGTTTAAAACCATCGGTCGTGCTCATGGCAATCGTTTTGACAATGCCATCGCCGAGCTGTTGTTCGACTTCCAGTACAGCCCCTACGGCTTCAACCTTTAAGGCATCATAAATTTTAGGTACGTCTTCACGCGGAAATTCCACTTTGACCACGGCACCAATAATTTCAACAATTTTTCCGACCGCTTGTTTGTCTGTCATAAACACCCTCTTTATTATCATGCATCGGGCGCTCACGAAAGGCGCCCCCTACGGAAATCTATCTTCGATCTATGATCGTTTATAGCCGCCCAATCAAAAGCAATCCCGCAGCAAGGCTGCAACAATCGCACCCCTCAACTCTATATTCTATCTTTCTCAACACTCCATTCCGTCATCTCTGACGGTTTTGCCCATTGCTGCCTATTCGTCACAACAGACTTTTATTGATTTATCGCTTGTGCGCCACCCACAATTTCGGCGATTTCATTCGTAATCACCGCCTGTCTGGCTTTATTGTAAACCAGTCGCAAACCATCGATGACATGGCCCGCATTATCGGTCGCATTTCTCATCGATAACATTCTCGACGCTTGCTCGCACGCATAATTTTCAATCACAGCCGCGTACACTTGTGCTTCAAGGTAACGGGTCAATAATCCTTGCAAAAGATCTTTTGCGTTGGGCTCATAAATATAATCCCACACGCGTGTTTTAAACTCAGTGGCCGTCGACGCGATGGGCAATAACTGTTGAATGGTTGGCCGCTGCACCATGGTATTCACAAATGTGTTCGAAGCAATAAATAAAGCATCGATCTCCCGTTTGCGATAAGCGTCCGTCATCACCTTGACCGCACCGATTAAATCTTTAACGCCAACTGCGTCCCCGATATGCATCGCTTTAGCCATTACATTCAAGTGATAGCGTCGAAAAAACAAATCGGCTTTCGACCCTACCAAGCATAATCCTGTTTGAACTTTTTTTTGTTCCCAGTCTTTTAATTCTTTAACCACGTCGCGCATCACATTGACATTCAGCGCGCCACACAACCCTCGATCTGTGCTGATCACAATATAACCTGCTCGAGAGATATCTCTCACCTCCATAAAAGGATGTTGATATTCCGGATGCGCATTCGCCAAATGCGCAATCACATCTAAGATTTTTCGCGCATAAGGCCGCGCCGCATTCATCCGATCTTGAGCTTTGCGCATTTTACTGGCCGCCACCATTTGCATGGCACGCGTAATTTTCTGCGTACTTTTGATTGTACCAATTTTCTGACGAATTTCTCGTGAAGCGCCCATGATTAAATTACCACACAGCTGATGTTTTAAAAGATTTAATAATCGCTTCCATCTCGTTTGATAAGGCATCATCAAAAGAACCGGTCCGATTGATGTTCTGCAAAACATCGGCATGATGCGTCGACAGAAAACAAAGCAAGGCGTGTTCGAAAACTTGAATTTTATCTAGCGCAATATCATCTAAATAACCTCGATCTGCAGCCAACAAAGAAAACGCCATTTCAGCAACAGATAAAGGAGAATATTGTTTTTGTTTCATGAGCTCTGTCACACGTTGCCCACGCTCTAATTGCTTACGCGTCACGGCATCCAATTCCGAAGCAAATTGTGAAAAGGCTTCTAATTCGCGATATTGCGCCAACGACAAACGAATGCCGCCTGCGAGCTTTTTAATGATTTTCGTTTGCGCCGCACCGCCCACACGCGAAACTGAAATGCCCGCATTAATGGCTGGCCGAATGCCCGCATGAAATAAATCAGATTCTAAAAAGATTTGCCCATCCGTAATGGAGATCACATTAGTCGGAATAAACGCGGAAATATCGCCCGCCTGCGTTTCGACAATCGGCAAGGCCGTCAATGATCCGGATTTATTTTTGATCGCCCCTTTTGTTTCTTTTTCAACATAACCCTCATTCACACAGGCAGCGCGTTCTAATAAACGTGAATGCAAATAAAAAATATCACCTGGGTATGCTTCTCGTCCTGGTGGTCGACGGAGCAAAAGTGAAATTTGCCGATAAGCCCAAGCATGTTTCGTTAAATCATCGTAAATAATGAGCGCATCTTCGCCTCGATCGCGGAAATATTCGCCCATGGCGCATCCCGCATAAGGCGCAATGTATTGCATAGGCGCTGGCATCGCAGCAGACGCGTTAATAATGATCGTATGTTTCAACGCATCATGTTCTTCTAATTTTCGCACAAGGGCAGCAACGGTTGATACCTTCTGTCCAATCGCGACATAAATACATTTCACCCCCGTATCACGTTGGTTGATAATCGCATCAATGGCAATCGCCGTTTTACCGGTTTGTCGATCGCCGATGATCAATTCTCGCTGACCACGCCCAACAGGCACCATCGCATCGATCGCCTTTAATCCGGTTTGCAACGGAACACCGACTGACTTTCTAAAAATAACGCCCGGCGCGATTTTTTCTACTGGGGAAGTTTGATGCGATTGAACAGGACCTTTGCCATCAAGCGGATTGCCCAGGGAATCCATTACGCGTCCTAATAAAGCCTCGCCGACCGGCACTTCGAGAATTTTACCTGTGCAATGAACGGTCATCCCTTCTGCCAAGGAACCGCAATCGCCCAACACCACGGCGCCAACATTATCCTGCTCTAAATTTAATGCCATTCCATAAAGGTTATTCGGAAATGCAATCATTTCACCTTGCATCACGTCATCCAGTCCATGCACTCTAACAATACCGTCTTCAATACTAACGATTGTCCCTTCTGTTTGCCATTCGCTCTTCACCGAAAAACTTTCAATTTTTTTAGCGATCAGCTCGCTAATTTCCGCCGGGGTTAATTTCATCGCTACTTCCCTCTTAATTGTTGATGGAGTTCCACAAGTCGACGCTTTAAGGAACCGTCTAAGATACGATCGCCCACCGTCAAAATCACGCCGCCTAAAATAGAGGCATCGACACGCATGGATAACTCAATTTTTTTATCTAATTTTCGCTGCAATGCATGTTTTAATTGCGCTTGTTGTTCTTCACTTAAAGGATAAGCGGACACAACCTGCACAGCGGCAATATGTTTAGCTTCTCGATAATAAGCGTCAAAAATAAGCGCGATATCCGACAGCAAGAAAAGCCGTCTATAAAGCGCCAATAACATCAGAAAGTTTTTCTGTGCCTCGCTGATATCGCCCAATAATTCAATCAACAAATCGAGCTTCTGCGCCTTGGGAACCATGGGGTTTTTTATAGCCTCTCGTAGAGATCGCACCTGAACCAATTCCTGTCCCGCCCTTAAAAAATGAGCCCATTCATGCAATTGATTCGTCTTTTGCGCGATTGAAAAAGCCGCTTTGGCGTAAGGTCTGGCAGCGGTCGCATGGGCCATAAATTAAATCTCTGTCATCAGTTGATTAAATAGTCCTTCATGGATCGAGGCATCGACCTGCTTTTCTAAAATTTTCTCGACGCCTATCATGACTAAATCGGCCATTTCCAGTCGTAATGCCGTCTTTGTTTCTTGTAGCTGTTGAGCCATTTCCACTTGCGCTTGCGCCAGCATTTTTTTGCCCTCCAGCATACCGCGATCTTTCGCATCATCGATCAGTTTAGCGGATTGTCTCTGCGCTTGATCAACGATTTTCATTGCCTCTCCTTTGGCTTTTTGCATGATTTCGAGCGTTTGATGTTGCGCCATCTCTAACCGACGTTTGCCGCGCTCTCCAGCCTCAATCCCTTCGGCAATTTTTCGTTCGCGATCTTTGAGCGCTTTCATCATCGGCGGCCAAACATATTTCATCGTAAACCGTATGAAAAGTAGAAAGACAATAATTTCTACAATCAGTGTCGCGTTAATGTCCATAGGAAAAACCTTTGTCGATAATTAGAGGCCAGTCTTTTAGTGTGTCAACTTCGCGGCTGCGGAAACCACGGGGCCAAGAAACGGATTAGCAAATGTAAAATAAAGAGCCAATCCCACGCCAATCATCGATACGGCATCTAGCAATCCCGCCACAATAAACATCTTAATTTGCAGCATCGGCATAATCTCTGGCTGACGTGCGGAACTTTCCAAAAATTTTCCGCCCAAAAGACCAAATCCGATCGCGGTCCCTATGGCGCCCAATCCGATCAGAATAGCCACGGCAATGACAGTCAGCCCTTGCACCTGAGCGATCAATTGTACTATATCCATCACTTTCTCCTCTTCATTGTTAAACGAAATTGGTCACGACAATCTTCATGATACTCGAACATTCAAATTTTGGATGATTTTTCGCCAAAAATAGTCCCAAAAATATGAATGTTCCTCCTTCAAATCAAATAATTATCAGTGCGATTCACAAGCTAAGCTAATATATACAATCGTTAACATCATAAAAATGAACGCTTGCAATAAAACAATTAGCAAATGGAAAGTCGTCCAAATAAATCCTAAAACCAAATGTCCCAGCAGGACCCCAATTCCCAGCGGTATTCTCACCAAAAAAGGCAAGGTCTCTGTTTGCGACCACCAAGGAATTAATGCAATCAAAATAAAAATCAGTTCTCCTGCATAGAGGTTGCCAAATAATCGTAAAGACAAAGAAATGGGTCGCGCCAATTCTTCAACCAAACGTAACAAAAAATTAGCGGGAAAAAAATAAATACCAAACGGTTTGGTGAAAATCCCTTTTGTCCATCCGCCTAATCCACCGCATTGAATACCATAAAATAAAGTTAACAAGAAGACCGTGCCCGACAAAGCAAAGGTTAAATTTAAGTCCCCCGTCGCCACCAATCGCAGATGAGGCAATCCAATAAACGTGAATAGATAACCCACGTCAACAGGAACCAAATCCATAAAATTCATCAAAAAAACCCAAACAAAAATGGTTAATGCCAGCGGCGCTAGCAGTTGACTTTTACCCTGAAAAGAATCGCTGACTTGCTTATCAACAAAAGACAGCACCACTTCGATAAAGTTCTGCCAAGACTTCGGCTTGCCACTCGTTGCTTTTCTCGCAACATGAGAAAACACAATCAAAAATACCAAACCCAGAATAATAGAAATACCAATCGTATCAAGATTCAGCGTCCAAAATCCACCACTCTCGCCCATTTTTAAATTATGCAAATTTAACGTCAAATGCTGCAAATGATGCTGAATATATTCAGCAGAATCCATTTTTTGCCTTTCGATTGACATCTTTATTAATCCACTTTCAACAATAAGGGGACGAACCCTTGGAAAAATTGCATCGCCACAAACCCAACTAAAAACGGCATCGGCTCGATAAAGGATACCCATTTAATCACTACTACTAATAAAACGACGTTCATGACAATTTTTTTAACTTCGGCGCTATAAATGCTTCTCATCCAGGCTTTAGCCCGTCTTGCACCGGTGAAAACAAAAAATTTTCGCGCAAAATAAAAATTGGCTGGCAAGCCAATGAGCCCGCCTAAAAAAATCGCATCGGCCGCGTGAATATTGCCACAAAAAAAAACACTGGTCGCCATCGCAAAACTCAATGCAACTTGCCAAAATAACAACCGATTAGCAGCGCTTTTCCCCAATTCAATGGCTCGTATAAAACCCATACGTGCTTTCGCCAAAAATGATAAAAAGCGATTATAAAGACAATCCCCCAAAGCGGCAACGAGAAATTCTAACGCCGTTCAAACAGGTAACGATTAATCTTGCAACAAATTTAAAATGGGTTTCCGCATTTCAGGCCCATAAAAAACCCCGCCAACGGGTATTGTCGGACCTAGCGCTTCAGAAATTTTAGCCATCCAGATAGGCCCAAAACCACCGCATAATTCGATCATCTGCACCCCTTCCGCAACTAATTCTTTGGCAAGCACCAAAGATTGCTCCAAGTGATTAATATCAATGCCGACAGAAACAAGCGCAAACTGACCTGTACTTATTTCTGTTCGATGTATTTTGGGGTCAAGCCCAAACCCACAAAAAATGAACGCAACACGATTAAGTTTCATCTTGTCCACCCCTAGTTTAATACTCTTTTTTCATTTCAACACTTCAGCGCAACTATTTTACTCAAGAGGCACTCAAATCACTAGCCCATCGTGATATGGCTCGCTAAATATGAACTCTAACGCAACATTAGCCATTGATTGAAACAAAATTGCGGATAAAAATAATAACTTTCTTCACGCTCGTTTTCACCATCACAAAACTCATGTATGATTTCCATCAGCTTATTTACTCGTTTTCATCAGGAGTCATTAGTCATGGATCATCAAACAAAAACGAATCAATCCGCATCAGTTAAAGAGACCGCCATAAAGCCATCATGCCATCCCGCTTCTTGTGGCTTTAAATTATTTTTGTTCGTGCTGATGTTAATCTTGGTCGGCGCTTTGAGCTATGGCGCCTCTTGGGTTTTGCAAATGCAAAAACGCATGAATTCTCTTACCGGACAGCAATCTATTTTAACTGCGCGATTCTCGGACTTGAATGGATTATTTCAAGCCCAATCAGAAACCGCGCAAAATCAATTGAAAGCACTCGAGAATTATCAAAACACTCTCGATCAACTCAAACAAACTATCGGATCGAATCAAACATGGGTACTTGCTGAAATCGGCTATCTTTTACATACAGCGCAATTCGAGCTCACCCTGCAACGCCAAATTCCAGAAACTATTTTATTACTAAAGGCAGCCGATGATCAATTAAACACATTACACAACGCTCGAACACTTGCATTGCGTGATCAACTGGCAAAAGCAATTACCTCCTTATCCGCTATTCCTACAGTCGACAAAACGGGCATTTATCTCCAATTAAAAGCGCTCGATGACACGGTGGACCAATTACCTCTCATCCAAGATCATTTGCAATTTGCAACACCGCAAAATCACACAACACCTATGACTGCTCCAATCAAATCCAAATGGCTCGATGCCTTTAACACATTTAAAACAACCCTAAAAGAAATGCTTATTATTCGTCGCCATGAACAACCGATTGAACCGTTAATGACAGAGCAATATCGTGATTTTTTAAATATCCGTTTACACGTATTATTCGCGCAAGCCGAATGGGCTGTGCTCAATGAGCAAACAAGCGTCTATCAATCCACACTGAATCAGTTACAAACGATCTTTCAGCGCTATTTTATACAAACTGATGTCAAGCTATCAGCGATGCAGCAGGCACTTCACACATTACAACCTATAAACCTTTCCCCGACGCTTCCTGATCTGACCTCTGTTTTAGAGACCTTTCAAAAATTACAGCCAGGAAAATAGGAGCCCATCATCATGAAACGACTCATCATTTTTTTCCTCATTTTAGTCATTGCCGTATTGATCGGCATTGCTGTTAAAATTGATCCGGGCTATGTGCTTATCGCCTACCGACAATGGACTGCTGAAATGCCCCTTTGGTTCGCAATTGTTTCACTCTGTTTGCTCTTTGTCTTATTACACGCTCTCTTAATCGCTTGGCGGTCCATCAAAAATTTCTCGGCATTCTATCGTATTCGCCGTAAATTATTACGCACACATCGCCCATATATACTCACTCGACAAGGCTTATTCGCCTTTCTCCATCATGACTTTAAAAAAGCCGAAAAATTGCTCACGAAAGGATTACGGCATAATCGATTAGCGCCAATCAATAATCTAGTCTTAGCGGCCATTGCGCACGAAAAACATCAACCCAAAAAAGCAGAGCAAGCCATTTTGGCAGCCAGTCGATCCGCGTCGGAAGAACAAATGCTCATCAATGTCCTGCAAGCCCATTTGTTTATGAAAAATAACGAATGGCCATCAGCATTAACTTTATTACAAAATTTACAGGCGATGGAACCTGAAAACCCACTCATTTTAAACGCACTCAAAACTGTTTATATTCATCTACATCAATGGCGCGATTTAGCTAAAATATATCCCCTTCTGCAGGATTTAGGTGAAGCGGAAAAAGACAAAGACCTATTGTTGGCGTATTGCCGAGGACTAAATCAATCAGGACAGCCGGATGAAGCCTTAAAAATGATTACGCATTCACTGAATAAAAAATGGGAGGATACACTGTGTGAATTATACGGAACGATTCACGTATCTAACACCGCCAAACAACTTAAAGTAGCCGAAAAATGGCTGAAAAACGAACCGAGAAATTCTATGCTATATTTAACGTTAGGGCGATTAGCCAACCGATTAAACGAATGGCACGATGCTGAAAGTTATTTGATTTCGAGCGTGCAATTAAAAGAATCTCGAGAAGCTTACCTTGAGCTTGCGTATTTATATACGGCTAAAAACGAAAACGAAAAAGCGCTCGAGATGTTTCGAAAAGCAAATTTACTAACTGACTAAATGAGAGAGTAACACATGGCATTACGGAAAATTTTATATTACCCCGATCCAAAATTAAAAGCGATCGCACAGCCTATCATAGAAATCAATAACGATATCAAAAAGCTCATTGATGACATGTTCGACACAATGTACGAAGCGAAAGGTTGTGGATTAGCCGCAACCCAAATTGGCGTTCCACTTCAACTTGTTGTAATCGATTTTGGTGAAGAGAAAAAACAAAATCCGCTGGTGCTAATCAATCCTGTTATTACCGAACAATCCGGAGAGCAAACTTTTGAAGAAGGTTGTTTGTCTCTGCCGGGACTCTACGAAAAAGTCAAACGCGCGAGCAATATTAAATTAACAGCGCTCGATGAGAAAAATACGCCTTTCGAAATTTGCGCCAAAGAGGATTATTTTTGCCAATGCTTGCAGCATGAAATCGATCATTTACAGGGAAAATTATTTATCGATCACTTATCCCCTTTAAAACGATCCCGTGCGAAGAAAAAATTGGCTAAAGGACTAGAAGCCTAATTCAGGCAAAACTAGAGTGAGCCCCCGATGATCGTTGAGCCCGTTTTAGCTGGCGGATGATCAGGCAAATATAAGGGGCCGCTTTGCCCGCAACCCGACACCGCCCCAATCAAAAAGAATAAACCGACGACCAATATAAAACGTTTCATTTCCTCAATCCTATTCAGTCTTTCCTGAACCGTCATCCTGACGCATCCTCCCAGCTCGGCTTCCTGCCTCGCGTTCGCCAGGAAAATGCTATGCATTTTCTCGTCCCGGCTCACACTCAATCCTAGAATAATACCACGAAAATACCAGCGCTATGCAATTCTATTACAAACCCCACTCTCTCTATGCTACCATCGCGAAAAATTAAATAGGCTTGTTGAACATGAGAAATCACCCTTTGGATGCAATCGAAATCATCACGGCTGATAATCCTGTCGGCACGATCCTTTGGATGCATGGTTTAGGCGCTGATGGCCATGATTTTGCCGGCGTTATTCCCGATTTAAAATTACCCAAAACGCTTGCCTTGCGGTTTATCTTTCCTCATGCGCCAGTCCAACCTATCACGATCAATGGCGGATATCCGATGCGTGCGTGGTTTGACGTACACGGACTCGATCGACACGCCAAACAAGACGAAGCCGGCATTCAAAAATCACACGCCATCATCGAACAATTTATTCAACAGGAAATCGAGCGGGGCATTCCACCTGAAAAAATTATTTTAGCGGGTTTTTCACAAGGCGGCATGATGGCACTTTATACAGGCCTTCGTTATGCAAAATCGCTTGGCGGCCTTTTAGCTTTATCCTCTTTTTTACCGCTTGCCGAACAATTACCACAAGAAGCCGCTGTGGCCAACCAATCTATTCCTATCTTTATGGCGCATGGAACAGCCGATCCTATCCTTGATATTTCTTTAGCGGAAATGTCGCTCAATATCCTGCAACAAAATCATTATCAAATCGAATGGCATGCTTACCCGATGGCGCATCAAGTATGC
>Ga0209319_1000336_pt1 | contig 66115 bp, 68 predicted proteins | sample RifGroE2_FD_184000 | JGI IMG/M metagenome (GOLD analysis project Ga0209319, IMG submission 184000) | Groundwater microbial communities from Rifle, Colorado - Groundwater E2 (SPAdes) (version 2) | ecosystem: Environmental > Aquatic > Deep subsurface > Groundwater | place: Rifle, Colorado, United...
ATCATCGGACAAACCGCCATCGACAGTACGATCGTTTCCACGATCCCTGAAGGTAAGGGAGGAAGTGTTTCCGTCGTCGGCGGGGAAGACTTGGTTATGTTTAACAAGAGTGAAAACAAAGATGCTTCCTGGACGTTCATGCAGTTCATGATGAGTGATGAAGTCCAAAAAATCATGGCCAAAACCGGCATGATTCCTGTCACGCAGAGCGCTGCCGACTCGCTGACCGATGTACCGGCGTATGTCGCCACCTATATCGAACAGCTCAAGACGGCTCAACCGAGAACACCGAGCGCAAGTTGGGGTTCGATTGAACAAGTTCTATCATTGGCGATCGAAAGTGTATTCAGAGATGAAAAGACCGTCACTGAAGCCTTGAACGATGCCGCGACTGAAATCGACGCGTTATTGAAGTAAGTTGATCGTATCTTGAAAGACCCTCGTGGTCTTTTCTAAAAGCGGGAGGCAAAATGAAGAAATCTCTAAAATATAAATATCGTAATGAATTAGAGGTGTTACCCTTTTTGCTTCCCGGTTTCATTCTTCTCTTGATCTTTATTTTCTATCCGATCGCCAAGAATTTCTACATGAGCTTATCCGACTATAATATTTTCCTGGATAAAATGAATACGTTCACCGGAATCGACAATTATATCCGGGTTTTCAAAGACAAGATGTTCTGGGATGCTTTTATCAATACGGCCGCGTATGCGGTCGTAACGATACTGCCTCAAATGGCCATCGGATTGATCCTGGCCATCATCATCAATACGAAGATCAAAGGATCCTTCCTGTTCAGAATCCTTTTCTATATCCCCGTCATCACGAGCTGGCTTATCGTTTCACTGATCTTCAGATATCTCTTCGAGTCGGGGGATGCCGGTTTGATCAACTATCTATTACTAAAGGCGAATCTCATCGAAACCTCGATCTCCTGGTTCTCGAATCGTTGGACGGCTAACGCCGTCATATGGATTTTGGCGGTTTGGAAAGGCATCGGTTGGAACATGGTTGTGTTTCTGGCTGGACTCCAAGGCATCGATCGATCCTATTACGAGGCGGCGGACATTGATGGCGCCAACATCATACAGAAAGTCAGGTTCATAACAATTCCTCTGTTAAAGCCCGTTACTTTCTTCATCATGACGAATCTGTTGGTTGGCTCCTTCAATGTCTTCACGCAAGTCTATGTCATGACCAACGGAGCCCCTATGGGCAGGACGCAAGTCCTGCTGTCCTACATGTATAAAGTCGCCTTCACCGACTTCCAAATCGGATACTCCTCGGCACTTTCAGTCGTCGTCGGCGTCTTCATCTTCATCCTGGCCATGGGTCAACAGAAATTCCTGAACATGGGATATAAGGAGGGGCAACTATGATCCGCAAAATACTGATGTATCTTGTCCTAATCTTGTTTGCGATCTCGACGGCACTTCCGTTCATGTACATGATCGCCACGGCGATGACCCCCGATTCCTACATCATGCCCTATCCTCCGATTTTGATTCCCGCAACCCTTTATCTTGGTAATTTCATCGCCGCGCTGGCGTCGAACAACTTCCTGAAATACTTCATGAACTCGGTGTTCGTTTCGACGGTTTCGACCATCGCCGCCATGGTCGTATCTTCGATGTCGGCCTATGCGTTCGCCAGGTTCAACTTCCGGTTCAAGGAGCAACTGTTTCGACTCTATCTGTTCAGTCTGATGATACCCGGCTTGCTGAACATCGTTCCTCAGTTCTTGTTCATCAATTCGATCGGCTTGGTCGACAGTTACGCCGGATTGATCTTGCTTTACGTCGGGGCGGGGATTGCTTACAACACTTTCTTTCTTAGGGGATTCTTCCAATCCATCCCGCGTGAGATCGAGGACAGCGCCATCATCGATGGTGCCGGGCGATTCACGATTTTCACCCGGATCATCCTGCCGTTGTCGAAACCGGCGTTGGGAACATTCGCGATCTTTGCCTTTACCGGTTTCTGGGACGAATTCTCCAGCGCGTTGACCATCCTCAAGTCGGTCGATATGCGGACCCTCCCGATCGCCATCCAGCTGTTCAGACAACAACATGGAACCGATTGGGGCTTGATTTTCGCAGCGACGCTGATCGCCTTGGTTCCGATCATCATCTTCTTCGTCGTCTTCCAGAAACGCTTTATCAAAGGCGATTTCTTAAGCGGCTCAGTGAAAGGGTAAACTATGATCCAAAAGATAACGATGAATAAATGCGCCTATCGCCCGAGTGAGGACGTGGTCTTGAACGTAACGTCCACCCAGGTTGAAACCGCCACGATCGCGGTCCATCACTTGAACGAGTTGGTTCTACAGAAGAATGTGTCACTTGTCTTGGGGAAAAACGAAGTCTCGCTTGGCGCTTTTCCGCTTGGCGGCTATTTCGTGGAAGCGCATGGCTGTACGACGGCGTTCGACGTAGTCGCTAAACTGACGGATGTGCCAAGATACGGCTTCGTCAGTAATTTTACGACGGTCGATGTCGATCACGAGCTCATTTTCGAACAACTGAACGATTATCACCTGACGACGATCCAGTTCTATGATTGGATGTATCGACACGATGACTTAATCAACGATGAGATGGTCTACGCGGACTTTTTCGGTCGGAAAATCGACAACCGTATATTGAAAGATAAGATCGATCTGTGTCATCGTTACGGCATGTTCGCAGTGGCCTATGGCGCCATTTACGGCGCGGAGAACGATTATTTCGACCATCATAAGGATGAGTTGATGTATCGCACGGACGGTAAGTTCTTTGCTTTACTCGATCAAATCGGGATGATGGATATCTCGGTCGATCGCCCTTGGGCAACACACATCATCGAAGAATTCAAGAAAGCCATTCTCATCAAGGATTTCGACGGGATCCATTTGGACCAATACGGGTTCCCAAAATATGCCCTGAGAAGCGACGGAAGCTTACTTGATTTTGAGAATGAACTGCCGAAGTTCATCAATCGTGTCTTGGATGAACTCAAGGGATTGAAACCAGAGCTTTTCATCGACTTTAACTACGTCAACAACTGGCCGATCGAAACCATTGCCCAGTCGAAGCAGGATGTCGTGTATATCGAAGTGTGGAATCCAAACAACACGTATGAAGATCTTCGTCGGATCATCATTGAAAGTAAACTCAGGGCAGTGGGCAAACCGGTCGTATTGGCTGCGTATTTACCCCCGTTCAAGGATCAGACGGATCCCCAAGCAGCTGAGAACGGAGCACTCTTTCTGCATGCGATCTGCAGTTCACTTGGGGCGTACAATTTACTCTATGGGGAAGACAACGGGATCTTAAGCAATGCCTATTATGTTGATTATAAGCATTATCGTCCGGAGTTCGGAAAGGTCGTCAAACAGTATCTCGACTTCATCGTGAAGTATGGCGAATTACTTTACCAAGACAAAGTCGATCTGTCCTATACCTCCTTTGGAGGCTATGACGGAACCAACACGGACTTCTACATCAATCAACCGACATCCATCAAAGCGGAACCAGGTTATTTGTATGCGGTCTTAAGCAGGGCGAAAGAGTTTAGCTTAATCAATCTGATCAATTTGACCGATCAAACCGAGATGGTTTGGTATGATGAGAAAAAGACCCCGCGACCTGTCATCGACACGACGATCAGGATCTTGAATACAAGAAAGATCAAGGAAGTGTTCCTTGCCAGCCCGGACCATGATCGCGGAAGAATGATAAAACTCGATCACAGAATCGTCGCGCATGAACATGGTGAAGCCGTTGAATTCACCATAGAAAAGATCCATTACTGGACCATGGTGTACATGACCTATGAAAGATAACAGCAACATCAAGAATCGAACCGGAAACAAGGACCTCATAAAAGACATCAATATCTATCACTGCATCAATGCGATCCGTTCACATCAGCTCATCAGCCGGGCCGAGATCAGCAAAGAAATCAAACTGGCGCAGTCGACGGTCACGAAGATCATCAATCCTTTGGTTCAAAGCGGACTGATCCTCGAGGTCGGGGACGGGACGTCCACAGGTGGCAGAAAACCGATCAATCTACGATTCAACAATGACTACGGTTTCACCATCAGCGTCAAGATCGAAGCGTCAAGACTCATCGTCGCCCTCTGTAATCTCGCACCGGCCATCCTTTCGACGACCGTGATTGATTTTCCCTTGGGCATCCGTTATGAAGACTTCAAACCCTTGCTTCTCGACGCGATCCGGGAAATCGACAAAGAGCGTGTCTATGCCATCGGGATCACCATCAGCGGAATCGTCGATGACGACAGCGGAAGACTTGTTTCTTCAACCCTTTTGGGATGGAGCGACATCCACCTGCGGGATGATCTATTCGACGAGTTCGGCATCAACATCTACATCGAGAACGATGTGAATGCTTTTGCCATGTATCAGTTCAATTCGGAGTTCGGCCGCAACCACAACAGTTTCATCTGTATGACGGTCGGGGAGGGCGTCGGTTCCGGCATCGTCATCGACGGCAAGCTTTATCGAGGAGAGTTCGGAGGCGCCGGAGAAATCGGTCATCAGATCTTGTTCCCTGAAGGCAAACAATGCTACTGCGGTCAAAAAGGCTGTCTGGAAATGTATGTCAACGAAGATGAAGTCTTACACCGCATTCAACGGAAGATCGGTAAGTCGGTCACCTACAATCAGGTTTTCCGCGAGAACGAAGTCGATAAGTCGATCGTTGACGAAACGATGTTGGAGGTCTACAACTATGTGGGCATCGCCGTCATCAATTTGATCATGCAGATGAATCCGCAGCGGATCATCATCGGGGTCAAGAAAGAAGTCGACACCGAATTATTGGAATCCTATTTAAGAGATACCATTCATGAGAATTGGTTCTATAAGAAAGCGAAGATGGAAACGGAGATTTGTTTCACCGTATTGGTCAATGAGAAATTCGTCATCGGAATGGCCCAGATCGTCACAAACGAAATCGTCAACAACTCGATCCTGCTCGGTGAATTCAATTCGGTTTTCGGTGATTGAAATGGAAAAATGGTGGAAGAAATCCGTCGTATATCAAGTCTATCCCAAGTCTTTCATGGACTCGGACGGCGATGGTGTCGGTGACCTGCAAGGGATCATCGGTAAATTGGATTACCTTGAGGATCTCGGCATCGATGTGATTTGGCTGTCACCGGTCTTTGCGTCGCCGATGGATGATAACGGTTACGACATCAGTGACTACCGTTCGATCAATCCTCTCTTCGGATCGATCGACGACATGAAGGAATTGATCGACGAAGCCAGGAAGCATCATATCAAGATCGTGCTTGACCTGGTGTTAAACCATACGTCGGATGAACATCCCTGGTTTGTCGAGGGAAGAAAAAGCAGGGATAACGCAACCCATGATTATTATGTCTGGTCGAAAGAACCCAACCCATTGGTTAGTGTTTTTTCAGGCTCTGCTTGGGAGTTTAACGAATCGACCCAAGAGTATTATCTGCATCTCTTCAGTAAAAAAATGCCGGACTTGAACTGGAAAAGCGAAAGTCTTCGAAAAGAAATCTATCGGTTGATGAACGATTGGCTCGATCTCGGGATCGCCGGGTTTCGATTCGATGTCATCGAATACATCGGGAAAGAGCCGTTATCCATGGTGACGGCGAACGGACCGCTGCTTCATCCGTACATCCAAGAGATGAACAAGGCGACCTTCGGCTCACGAAACACACTGACGGTCGGTGAATGCTGGAACGTCGATACGACCACCGCAAAACAATATTCCGACCCCGACGGATCGGAATTCAGCATGATTTTCCAATTCGATCATATGAAAATCGATTGGGACGAACGGTTGGGGAAATGGAACCCCAAACCCCTTGATTTTGTTCAGCTTAAAAAAGGACTAAGCCATTGGCAAAACGAAATGATGGACTGCGGGTGGAATTCATTGTTCTGGAATAACCACGACATGCCGCGGATCATTTCCAGATGGGATGATGATTTGACTCACCCGGCGGAAGCCGCCAAAATGTTCGCGGTCATTTCATATTTCATGCAAGGGACCCCGTATATCTATCAAGGTGAAGAATTGGGCATGTCCAATGCCCGCTATCCATTATTGGAAACCTATACCGATGTCGAAACATTGAATGCCTATCAGGATTTGGTGATCGATCGCAAGGTATTGACGGACAAGGAATTCATGGCTGCGGCCATCCGTTTCGGTAGGGACAATGTCCGATCTCCGATGCAGTGGAACGACAGTAAAAACGCTGGTTTCACCACCGGGGAACCTTGGCTTCCGCTCTGTGGCAACTACACGACAATCAACGCTCAGCGGCAAGTCGATGATCCACAATCCGTTTTCTCGTTCTACAAGAAGCTGATTCAAATCAGAAAGAAGAGCCCGTATAGCGAGTTGATCGAAAAGGGTCGATACACACTTCTCGAGCCCGACCACGACCGTCTCTTCGTCTATGAAAGAAACGACGGACAACGTTGTCTATTGGTGGTCGCCAACTATAGCCGATCCGTTTTAACCTACACGATTGAAAAGAAGATCATCGGAACCGTCATCTCGACACAATCCCGTCCGATCACACAAACGATCCAACTGATGCCGTATGAAGCGTTCGTTGTTGAAGTCGAGCGATAACGATGGATTTCCCGAATCATCGCCTTCCAAAACGCCGGATGATCGTTATCATCCTCGTCGTTCTTCTATCTTTGACAGCATGCATCAATACGGACAATTCCGCCGAATCAAAAGGACGAATTATGGAACTCAATACTGACAAAGCACGATATGACGTGGGCGAAAGCGTAGCCGTTACCATCGATCTGGATGCACTTGCCATCGATCAACGAGTCGTATCCCTTAGGATCTTGATTAAACAGATCGATCGGGTGGTGGATGAGAGGAACTTCGACGTTGTCGATCCGTCGAAACCCATCGAGTTTAAGTGGACTCCGCCGATGGAAGACGAGAAGGGCTATCTCGTCGAAGTCTTTCTGATGGAGAAGAATCAAACCCTTGACCAAAAAAACATCGCGGTGGACGTTTCGTCCTCGTGGAAGACTTTCCCAAGATACGGGTACCTAACCGACTTCAGTCAAAAGGATCCTACTGTGATCACTCAGATCATCAAGAAACTCAATCGCCTGCATCTTAACGGGTTTTTATTCTATGATTGGCAGTTCAAACACCATCAACCCATACCGCCTCAACGAACTGAAGATGAATCCTGGCTAAACATCGCCAATGATCGCGTTTATGCTTCGACCGTGAGTGGATACATCGCCGAATTGCATTCAAGAAACATGGTCGCCACCAACTATAATCTGATTTATGGTGCGTATGAAGAGTTTGCGTTAGCCAATACGGAGATGGGACTATTTAAAGACGTGAATCAGAAGATGCAAGATAAACACGATCTTCCAAACACTTGGGCAAGCGATCTCTATCTCATCAATCCATCCGATCCAAAATGGCAATCCCATTACCTTCAGATGGAAAAGGATGTAAATTCTTGGCTCGATTTCGACGTAATGCATTTGGATACGTTAGGAAACCGGGGCGCGTTGTTTGATTCGAGCGGAAAGGTAGTCGATCTACCTTTGGCTTTCGCGGACTTTATCGAAAATTATCGCCGAAATTCGGATCAGGAAGTCCTGTTCAATTTCGTGAACGAGTATGCGAAAGACCAAGTCGCGAAAAGAGGCGATGTGTCGTTCGCTTATTCGGAGTTGTGGCCGGACCGCTACCCGAGTTATGTTAGTTTAGCCAATGTCGTTCAACGGGATCAGGAGTATGGTTTGGCGTCGGTTCTAGCGCTCTATATGAATTATCCCAAAAAAACCGGTCAATTCAACACACCGGGCGTGCTTCTGACCTCGGCGGTCGTGTTATCATCGGGGGGTTCGATCTTATCGATGGGCGACGAAGGGATGCTTTCCAGCGAATACTTTCCCAATGACAAATTATCGATGAGTCCTCAATTGGAGTCAAAGATGATTGACTATGCTGATTTCATGGTGGCTTACCAGAATGTTTTGAGAGGCGGGATGAATCCGGTACATGATGAGATAGAAATTGCAGGCGTGAATACAGAATCACAGATTTCTCCGTTATCCGTATGGGTGACGACGAAAGAAAACGCGCAATACAAGACAGTCCACTTAGTCAATCTTTTGAATCGATCCGATTTGCTATGGAGAGACGACTTAGCCAAGATCCCCGAACCCATCCTCCAAAAGAATCTGAAACTAACCATACCTTACTCCTCGACGATCGAAAGCATCTATGTCGCATCGCCCGACTTCAACGGGGGTTCACTTGAAAAACTTGAGTACAAATACAGTAAGGGAATGATAACGTTAAGGATTCCCGAACTTGATTATTGGTCCATGATCTTGATTGTGAAATAGTTCAATCGATCAAGCATCGGTGCGATCATCCTAGACGCGAATGACCAAGCGGGTGAGTCCGAGGTTTGGGTTCGATATCATCAAGAATGGATTCATTGAATCGTTTTCCTTCATCAGTAAAAAGTCTATCTAAAGGTCATATAAAGATGTGCGAACGCTTCATAATTCATCGAGCGAAACGCATTTTCTCCTATATGATCTTTTTCTATATGTTGGCCACCATGCTTTGTGTTACTATGGAAACATAAAGATGCTGGGAGTTGATTAAATCAACTTCCACGGAAATTGCGGGGGCAATATGGGTAGAAATCATCAATCATTCCTCAATGTCATGAAGATCCTTTTCGTTTTGTGTTTACTGACTTCGCTTTCATCATGTAGTCTCGTCATCGACACCAAGCTTGACAAACCGAATTTCACATCGTTCTATGTCGGCGAAGATGACTCGTTGCCATCCGACGAGATTTTACCGATTACACAGAAGAAAAGATCATCCATTCCTTCCTTACTACTCTTTTCCAGATGGGAAAAAACGAAACTGACGGATCCGGATTCATTCGAATTGAGATTCGCTCTCGTTGACGATAAGGGGTCGAGCTATCGCTTTGGAACGTATAACCAAATGACGATGATAAAAATCAACCGGAAGGATTCCAAGAGTACTTCGTATTACTCGGTTGCTCTTGATCTTGACTTCCTCCTTGAAAGAACATGGATGCCGATGCTTGAAGTCGAATCATCGAAAGCAGACTTGATTTCAAGTACGATCATTTCCGGCGATATTGTCCCGTTTGTGATCAACAGCGTCCTTTCGTTTGACATCAATGCCGAAGATAACCAAGAATTGAAAGATGTTATGAAGATTGAAGAATGGGAAAGCATCAATGTTCCCTTCGATCTTCGAGAAAATTATAAGGCGATGATCACGCTGTCAAACGGCAAAGTGGTATTTTTCGGCAATTACGAAAGTGGCGATATCGCACAAGTGCATTCATTGGATGAAGGAGACGATACCGTAGAATCTTATCGAATTTCGATCGAAGTCGCAAACTCGGTCCTCACTACACTTGGAGAAATCAGATCTTCTTTCTTCGACGGTCCTTCACAACGTGTTCTCAACGCTACTTTTTCCAGTGCGTATGTTTGGCTTCAGCCGAGTGACGGAATGTATCCACTTTGGAAGTTCCCCTTAAGTCAAACTCAAAACGATACGCTCAAACCTTTGATGAAAATCGGTCAATGGTGGAAGATTGACGGGGAAATTGAATCGAGTGAGCCTTGGTACTGTCTTTATAGCGAAAGTAGGGATTCTTACTGCTATATTTTGTCAGAACCACTCGGGTTCATCGAGGTAACATCACTTGATGATCCTACACTTAAGGAAACCTACTATGTTGGAAACGATATCGGGTACAATAGCGAATTTCTAACGACGCTATTCTCATTTTGGGAGAACCCTGTGATTCCTGCTGAAGTGAAGGCATTCAACTTCACAAAAACCAAGATTATTTATGAAGCGGGAGAAGAAGGGGTGATTTCAGCCGGTGAGTTTAGGGTGAATGCGAGTCAAATGCAAAAAATCAAATCACTTCTACGAGTCGATGAATGGTCATTGGATAAAGAGATATTTGCATACGGTCTCGGTTGGTCCCATACGTATGAGTTCAAGAATGTCGATGGCAGTGTGATTCGGGTTTACAATTTCAAAAACATCAGGACGGTTTTCAATGTTAAGTCAGTTATTCCTAACGTTGGAGAAAATGGGATATTTTTCTCTGGTCCGATGGAGATTTATACAAATCTTGAGAAGTATATGAACACGACATTTCCCAAGAAGTAAAGATTGATGAACAAGGATACGTTATAGTTAAATGGCTGGATATTTACTTAGAAGTCCATTTTTTACAAAGGTGAATTAAATGAAAAACACATATTTCGACGTGGAGTTCGAAGTTAATGTATGCCAAAAGATTTATGAGAAAGAGGAGTTTGGTGAGCAAACACTTAACAATTATTTTGGTGATTCGGTAAAACTTCAAGCATTTCTATTCTATCATTTTGGTGCCTACTATCTAATTATGAATAAGAATCGCAAAGAAAAGCTTTGGGGGTATTATGAAAGACGATTTGGATTGCCAGTAAAAAGTTGTTTTGAAGAATTCGTAGATCTTCGACGATATTGGATGTATTACGGTTTGGCTTCAATCAATACTGCGGATATTAGCAAGCATCTTGACACATTTAAATATTGTAATGGAGCATACATCATTGTGAATAATGGGAGATCGGTTGATATTGAAAACATATCCAAGAGTGTGTTCATACTTACTGATCGAGAAGAAGGAATTGATTTTAGGAAGTTAATCACTTCAATAATCGATGAAGATGGTATAGTTATATCTAAAATTGGAAGTTATGAATCGATCTTTGTGTTTAGTCCAAAATCTAGTGCTTAAGTACCAAAATAACTCTATATATTCGACTTCCATTATTTTGGAGTGCTGCGAGAATATCAGAGATCCTGAAGCAGTACATCATATGCATACACCAGGGTAAAGGGTTCATTTTGCCTCTTATCATCCAAACCAAATTATTCCTTAATGACTTTTACTGAAAATAGTGCCAATTAAATCTTTTCATCATATGATCACAATTGGTCAAAAAATGCAAAAACCCGCAATTAATGCGGGCTTTATTTACCTATGGCGGAGGACATGAGACGCGATTTAAATGTTCCCAACTCTTCCAAGTCCACTAAAATGCGCGTATTTCTCCCTATTCTTTCCCTATTCTTCCCGCCGCTTTCACTTTGTGTGGGCATTTGTATGGTCACGAATTCGAACAATATGTCCTCTGTCAGCGCAATATAATCAACAATTGTTTAGTTATAAATGCTATTTCATATCCCTTTTCTTCTCAAATAGAATAATATTGGAATAACCCTAGTGAATGTGATAACATGATATAAAGATACTCGGGGTGGGGGGGGTGATGAGATAAATCAATAAGGACTAAATATGGCTAGATTGATAGCTTTTTTGAATTAACAAGGAGGAACATATGAAATTCAAAAAGAAAGCAATTGTCATCGCAATCGCCATCTTAATCATTCCTATCACAAATGTATTTGCTAACACAATAACAATATCCCATACTGCTGGTACTGTTTATGGGTCTGTAAGTGGGAGTAGTCATGGAACAAAGTATAAAGAAACCAGAGTAAATTATTCAGGTTGTGCTAACTCAGCGGGTGAATATTCAGATTATGGTGATTCGCAATGTGCATATTTGACGACGTCGAATACGGTTTGGGTGCAACCAGAAAGTGGATATGGCCATTATCATTTATATGTAGCATTTGTTGGAGTTCCAGATGGAAAAACTGCTGGTTCAAGGTGGGCAGCAGGTTATCAATACGATATATCGCAGTTTCCTGTATATAACTAGTTGACTAATAATTAGTCTTAATTGGAGGAATTTGCTGTGAAGAAAAAATTGATACTGACAACTTTAGTACTTTGTTTTTCGCTCAGTTTTTATGCAATGGAAATGTTTAATTCTCGACTATGGAGTCGCATAAATTCCACCTTTGGTACAAATAAAATCGTTTTTATTATGAAAAATTCTAATGAATTTACCAGAAATGAGGTTGTCAAACTTCTAATTGAAGGAGTGAAAAAGTATCATGTCAATCTAAAAACAGCTTATTCCTCCAATGGAGTTCAAAATGCTTACCTATTATTAAGCGATCAAGAGAAAGTATTTAGTAGTATTTCTCTTATTGCAAAAAAGGCATATGATTTTTCAACTCCCGATCAGGATGTTTATTTTTCGACTGACCGATCGGATCCCGATAGCGCCGGGTATCTTTATACTGTATTTTCACAAGGAACATCTTTGGTTCAATATCATTCTTTTCATGATATTGTTGACGGGAATGCACAATTATACGGTTGGTATAATGTGATGTCTGAGGACTTGAACCAATCAAAAGCGTTTACTGAGTATCTTCGAGAAAATATGCCAAAAAATGTTCAGGTTTTGGGAATGTCTTATAATGAACCGAAAAACGAATCCTCTCGTAATGAGATTATCCTGATATCATTCGTTCTCTATCTTTTATTGATGTTTCTAGAGGTGTCAAAAAATATGAAAGAGATATCGTTAAGAAAATCATTAGGAGAGAGTTTTATTCATATTGTGTATGATTTGTTTAACCCATTTTTCATTACATCTTTCGTAGGTTCTTTTGCTTTTTTCATCCTCTCCTATCTTTTATTAATTCGCACGTTCAATTCATATACTTTAGAATACATTGGTCAACTTGGATCATATTTCTTGTTCGTTTCTTGTATGACAATATTTCTTCTTCTAATACTAGGGAGTGTGATTTATATGATTTCACCTGTCAATATTATCAAGAACAGAAACTTAAATCAGGCGATTTATAACTTTAACTATATTTTGAAGATTGTTTTCATTGTGTTCTTGTTCCCGCAAATTTTAGTTTATTCAATTAATGCAAGCAAAAACTCTTTAAACTTGGCAGACTATCTTTCCTTTCAAAATGTAATAAAATCAAATGTTGCTTTTGTAGGATTGAATCCGAATTCGAAATATACCAGTAATTCTGATGAACTAACGAAACAGTCGCGGCTTTATCTAGACTATGCAATTGAGAACAGTAATTATTATCTAAACTATCAAGAACAGGATCTTCCTGAAGAACTCTTGCCAGATTCAAGAAAGTATGAAAATTATCAATATATCGAAATTACTAAGAACTTTTTTGAGTATTATCCGATCGATGTTAAGGAAATCAACTTGAAATCGATTGAAGAGCCGATTATTTTAGTTAACAAGGACAAACGGAAGGAAATAGGATTTTACCTTAAATCCATTTGCCAAGAATGCAAAATTATAATCACTACCTCTTCATACAGCATTCCCGATTTTAAAGCAATATTTCATGCGAGTTATTCGAATCCCGTACTTCTCATCTATCCATCCATCAAGAATGTTGAATCCAAATCTGCACAAAGTTTCTATTATTATAGGGCAACTCCTTTAGATGCTATTCAAAAACGTAATGAATTAGTCAAACACTTTGACAACAATTGGGCGTTCACAAATAATGAAAATACAATAAAAAGATCGATTACAGATTCCCTAATTAAAACCTATTATGCGACCATTGTATTAATCCAGAGTTTAGCAACCCTACTATTGATAGTTCTTCATGGTATCACGGTCCTATATGAACTCAACAAGAAAGAAATTGCAATCCACTACTTTACAGGTTATTCTTTTCTTCAGCGAAGTTCCTTTATCGTATTTCAAGACGTATTGCTATTTGGACTATTATGGGTTTATCTAGTGATGAGAAATTTCACTGTGATTGAATCGTTATTCTATGCTTTATGTGTCATGTTACTCAATCTCTGTATTGCCTCGATTCACTTGTTTCTGAGTGAAAAGAAACAATCAATTGATGCTCTCAAAAATAATTAGGAGGAAATCATAATGAACATAATTATAGCAAATGCACTTACAAAGTCATTTGGTAAGCAAGAGGTACTTACTGGACTATCGTTTGATGTTGTCGAAAATGAAATGATTGCAATCATGGGAAAGTCCGGTAGTGGAAAGTCCACACTATTAAATATTCTTGGTTTGCTAGAAAAGCCAGATTATGGAGAATTAACGTTGTTTGGTTTTAAGAATGTTCGACCGTTTAGTTTGAAAGCTACAAAACTACTACGTTACAAAATTGGTTTCCTCTTTCAAAATTTTGCTCTTATAGATAATAAAACCGTTGAATACAATCTTAATCTTGCATTGAAACACCAAAAGAAAGTTGACAAAAAGCAAGAAATTACCAATGCTCTGAAAATAGTTGGACTGGAAGGAATTGAGAATAAATACATTTATCAATGTTCTGGTGGAGAACAGCAACGCATTGCTATAGCAAGATTGCTGCTTAAACCGTGCGATTTGGTTCTAGCTGATGAGCCTACCGGAAGTTTGGACATTCAGAATCGTGATGAAGTGATGCAACTATTACAGATAATGAAGAAAAAGGGAAAGACCATCTTAATCGTTACACATGATCCTGAGGTTGCATTTCAATGTGATCGTACAATCCAGTTAAACGTGGAATAGTTCGTTCCTTGTAGTGCCATGATTTATTTTTTTTGAATACAAAGTAAAACCATTCGAATTAGTGGATAGACTAAGTTCCCAAAATTATTCGAGAGTACAATGTATAACTTTGGAAATATTTCTTGTGTTTGGATCGACCCCTTTTAAGCAATAATAAATTTTTATGGTCATTGTTTGGTCACTATTGGCTAGAAGATTCAAAAACCCGCAGTTAATGCGGGCTTTATTTACCTATGGCGGAGGACATGAGACGCGATTTAAAAGGTTCCCATCTATTCCCAATCCACTTAAATGCGCGTATTTCGCCCCATTCCTTCCCGATTCTTCCCGTCGCTTTCACTTTGTATGGTCATTTGTATGGTCACGAATTCGAACAATTTGTCCTGCGTCACCGCAATATAATGAACTGATGTTAAAAGAAAGGGTAGGGGCGTTACCAGTATCTCTTTTCAAGGTATTGAGTTAGCGCGTGATACTGATTCGAAGAGATAGGCGAGAATAAATCTCGCGGTGATACAATGTGATACTTGCTTTGATCTTTCAAACAGGATCTCCAAGTTACTTCCATGTCATTGTTGCTACACGGATAAACTTTTTTAAGCAGCTCATTATTCTCGGAAGGTATAACGTGGATGTGAATGTAGTCATCAGCTTTCACTGTTTCGGTAGCCTTATTAGAGATCATTTGTTCAGCCCAAAGTGTCTGACGCATTAATTGATAAAAAGGTTCATAGTAATAGATATCGTGAGAAGTTGACTGAAGTTGTCTTGAATGATCGATTAGGTTTTCATATCTTGATTTTCTTGTTTTTCCGGGATCGCCGGCTGCTTTGTTTTCATTACCATACGCCTCGACGTACTTCCATTCAATTGGGAACAGGATCCTTCGGCCATCTTTGTGGACACCCAACATTAATGCGTCAACGGATGTACAGTTACTACCTCTTGTTGATGCTTTTTCATTCAAATGATCAATATCACTTACACTTTCAAATTGGATGTAAGCAGGGCTAAACCGATCAGAATCTATAATCAGAACATCAATGATGTCAGGGTCGATATTCGATAATATCGAGAGTGCAGCGGACTTGTCATTGCGGATTGGAAAAAGATGATTTAGGCAAGCGACTTGTGATGAAAGGGTGTGATTCGTAAGGTGACCATTCCACCATGCGATGGAGTTCTTACTAAAATACTCAAGGATAGCCGCTTCAAATGGAGCATACAGATTATTGAGGTTATTATTTAGTACAAACGGGTAAGGCTTCTTCTTGAATACTCCACTACCGGTATCATAGTTGAAAACATTGCTACTGATTATTAGGTTTTCGGATCGCAAATACTGGGACTGTTTGTAATTTACTGATTTCATTTCGGGCTCCTATCTCCGTTTGGGTAAATCAAAACTATTTATAAGTGCGGGGGAAATGCTTCTTTCCCACCTGCCACAAATATCTATCAATGTTCTTTATATTGAATTTTTCGATTTGGTAATATTTTTGAAACTGAAGAATAACATCTAAAAACTTCGGATAGTCTTTCAAGTCAGCATTATCAAACTTAGAAAATTCATCCACATATCTGAAATGCCGAAGAATATCATCAACATAGCTATCATATATGGGATAGATTTCTGGAAAGTGATGACTACAATACTTTGACGCAAAGGAATACATACTAATAGTTTTCCCGGGTTTTGTTTCAAGCAGTGCTATGTCATTGATGAGAGTTAAATCACCGGCTTGGAGTCGATCATCGATCTTGAGCTCTAGAATGTGTTTAGCCATTTTAAAAGGTGAGAAAATATTTGTACTATAAAAGTCATTAAGTGAGGCAACCTTAATGAGAATGTCTTCGATTTCGGTATTGGTTGGATACACTTCTAGAAAAAGTTTGTTGAGTGCATTCTCTTGTAATGTATAGTTCTCTAAGTTATCCCATAAATCTAAATAACTTTGAACTTCATTAATCGAAGGGGTTGGGACATTTACACTATTCTTATGCACTCTCGGTTTTTTTGGATATTCATTTTCCATGATTTACTTCCCCCGGTGTTTATTTCATTATAGCAGAAACACCACTCAAGAAAAAACTGATACTATTGATTACAGGTACCATGTCTTCAGTTTCCAAATCTACTTTATAGTTAAGTTTTCCTATGGTAATATAAGTTCACTGGTATCAATCAAATGGGGGTATAGTCAAATGGAGGATCAACAATTTCTAGTAATAAGAGATACGACTAGTCTAGATGTTCTTGATGAGAACTTATATAGTTATGAGAACGTTTTATATACGTTAATGCCTTCAATGCAAGATGCCGCATCCGAGCGTTTGTTTACTAAAGTTAAGCGATTTGTTGATTCTGTTCCAGCAATGAAACAAGCCCAAGAACTTGTACAAGACAAAATTGAGTATATTCCTAGACTTGACTTGATCCCAGATGAAATTAAGCAGGCTGTGAAGAGCGGCTTAGCCGAATTAATTCCAGTTAAAGACGTTAACAATGCATTCTTTCTTCAAATTAGGACCAAAGTAGGTGGACTAATAATAAATGGAAAAGAATATGGAAAGAATAGGAAAATTGGAGATATAGCTTTGGGCACTAAGAATATACCTGCTGATGTCGTTGGAGCAATGCAGTGTCTGTCCATGCAAAATCAGCTTAACCAAGTTACTAAAGGATTGAAGGAAATTTCTGAAGCCTGTGAGTTTAACTTCGGAAGACTAATTCAAGGACAGCGCGATGATCGGCTGGCAAAACTATTAAGTAGTAGGAGTTGTTTCATTCAGGCACTTACTTTGTCAGATGAAAGTTTACAGCGCCAGATGCTTATTCAAGCTGTTCATGATGCGAATTCTGCTCGTGCTGAACTCGCATTTCAAATCAGAAGCGACATTGCTTTACTTGGAGACGAGAAAAAACCCAATTCTAAAACAATGGGCAAGATAGTAAATGATATAAATAAGACAATAATCGCTATGGATAATGCCGTTCAACTCACTTTATATTCTTACCAGGCACTTGGTGAGCATAGTGCTCAACTCTCGGTAGTTAAAGAGCATGAAACGTTTATTAAACAAGTGTTGCTCAAGGAAATCGATTACCAAGATAGTAAGCAAATTGCATGGAGAGTAATTTGCTCTCACGGGAACTCTAGAACAACTCCTCAAGATTTCGAATCCCTTCCAAATAAATTACTTATTAGCTGCGACGCTTTTATTGGAAACAAGAACAAAGATTTAATTAAAATCACTGAGGGAGAAACAAATGACTAAAAACATAAATAAATTGTGTAAAAGTAAGAACTGTAATAACCTAGTACTTAACGGAAAATACTGTGAATATTGCAAACAAAAAAGAAAAGAGAAGAGAGATCAAATTCTGGGAATAATGGGAGGAACATTTATTGTCGGTATTTTTGCTGCTGCAAAGAAGGGTGTTCTGAAGCAAGCTCCCGCGATTGCTGCAAAAGTATTTGGTGCAATTTTTCATATATAAAAATAAATCCATCCGGAAAAACCTCTAATACAACTTATAGCAAAAAGTCTAAAACTACTGGTTGAGGATCTCCAGTAGTTTTTCTTCAGATTCTTTTAGCATATGTGTATAGACTTTAAGCGTCATGTTGACATCAGAATGTCCCAATCTTTTGGATACCGCCACAACATTGGCACCGTTGCCAATTAGGTAACTGGCATGCGAATGTCGGAGATCATGGATCGTTATTTTTTTTAGTCCGGAAGCATTCAACGCAGCTTTGAAGCTTCGTTGAAGAGTACTGAGGCTTACCGGTTCCATATCGCCAAAGAGATACATCGTGCTTCGCTCGAGAAGGGGATTAAGGACCTCAAGTGTCAGTTTATCCAACTGGATCGTTCGGCGACTAGAAGCCGTCTTTAGAGGTTTTACGCCATTGACATAATGCTTCATACTTTTGGATATTGTTGCGGATCCTTTTGAGATGTCTGAGACTAAGAGTGCCTTGGCTTCACCCAATCGTGCTCCAGTATGGTACAGGAAAGTGAAGAAAGCGCGACACACCATATTGTCAACATAACCAATGAAGAGATTGAATTCCTCTGGAGTCCAAATTGTATAGTCCTTGATGTCGTCGCTGTTGATCGGGATCATCATCAGTTGCTTTGCATTGTCCTTGAAGTCATAAAAGTTATAGCCAAATTTCGAAATAGATTTTAGTAACTTGATCGTCTTGTTTTTATAGGATTTTGAATAATCATGTTGCAGGATTTCGTTGCGAATATTCAGGAAATCTTTCGGTGTCAAACTTACAACCTTCTTGTTAGCCAACTTTCCGAAGAATTGCTTGTTCATACGCCGATATTCATTTTCCGTGATTTCAACAATAGATCCTTGCTTGTTTTTCATGTACTCTTCAAAAAGATCATGGAACTTTAATGAGGTATTGACTACCTCGACTTTTGAACGTCGAAACTCTTCTTCATAATCCAAGGCATCCCGCTTTTTTGCGAAACCCCGTTTAGTCTTGGAAATGATCTTTCCGTTCTCATCACGGAAATTCATCTTGCTCATCCAGGTGCCAGATTTTTCTTTATACGCTGCCATTTGTTTTCATTCCTCCATTTTTTTGTTACAATGAAGGTACAACAAAAGCCCATCCAAAGGTTTCGTTGTACCGCACACCAGTTACAGCTGGTGTGTTTTATTTTGAGTGTTCTTCTTTAAGCGAACTAATCTTTTTATTGTATGATTCGATTATTGGTATTCTGTGGGTTTGAAGAAACATATAGAAAGCGATGTCACATAATTCGATAGTTTCAGGATCTGACAAGATTATTTGTTTCTTGCTCCCTTTATCTGTGCCATGTCTTACTCTAAAATTATTGCAGATGTAGAAGAAGTTGTCATAAGGATCGATTTCTTTTGATGCATTGTTCAACTTGAGCCGACCATCTTGATATTTATTCCTAATAGTATTCTGCTCAAGATAGATATAAAGTCGAGAAATAATTGCCTTTTTCTCAATTAAATCATTCGAATTTCTTATATCTAGATATGCTAACAAGTCAGTTCTAACAGACTCATCGGTTACTTCAGAAATGACACTTTCAAGATCCGAATCTTTCTTTGATAATCTATATGTGCCATCACTATGTTTTATGAAAATATAGTCAAAGCTCTCGACTATCGAGCGAACAAGATCCTCAACAGGCTTAAATGATTTTACAGCTTCATAATATTCATTCTCTTCAAATATTTGGTTCGCAATACGTAAATCAAGTAAGTTTTTTATCCAAATTGAAATATTGAAAATAAACTCAAAATACATGAGACTTTGATCATCAGTCAGTTCACTATCGAAGTTAATCCCGCGTCTTGTGAAGTAATCGCTAATTGATATTGCGTTTCCCTTGAACTTCCAATATTTAAAAATATAACTCAGTACTTGATTTAAACTGTGATGATCATTCTCATACATAATCAATTCACTATCAAGAAAACTTCGGATGTTTCGGGCTTCATACTGAAGAGTTGCAGATCCTTTATTTGATTCGAAAATACTTGGCATTTCACCACCCCTGGGCTGCACAAGCCCACACCAATTTTCCAAGAACTTTTACTTCTGGTTCATTCTTGCCGATCATCAACGGTTTATGTTCCGCATTGTAGCTCAGCGGTTCCAAAACAATGTAGTCGGTGAGCTTGAAGAACTTCTTCAGTGTAGCATCATAGCCGTTGACCAGGATAGCCCCGATCTCACCATTTTCCAAGGTGTCCGTTTTTTGTAACACCGCGATATATCCATCCGGGACAACGCGACTCATACTGTCACCTGTAACAATCAATCCAAATAAGTTGTCCTTTTTAGCTAACCACCCCGGAACATCAATCTCACCTAAATCGTTCAAGATGGCATCGAAGGGAGTTCCAGCCGGGATCCGTCCGTAGAGCGGGATCTTCTTGGTGCGGACAATTCGACTGACCGGAGTAAACTCGGCCGTGTCAATGCGTCCCAGGATGAAGTTGAGATCCACATTGAAGTATTCCGCGATCTTCTCCAGGGTTTCGAAGTCCGGTTCGCGATATCCTTGCTCATACATACTGACGGTACTTTCACCCAATCCCAGATCTTCAGCCAATTCCCGCTGGGTCATTTTGGATTCCTTGCGGAGTCGTTTTAAGCGTTCGTTAAAAGTTGCCATAGTTTTTACCTCTCCCCACAAGCATAACACACGCTCCGTGGGAACGCAACGAGAAAACATCTAAATGCGTTGACAATCTATGTGAAGTCTTTTATCATAGCCTTACGAACCGAAATGACAAGGTTCCGTCCCTTACCTGGGACAGAAGGGAGAGACAATGGATCGTGAGAAGATTGGAAAGCGTTTGATTGAACTGAGAGGAGAGAAAACTCGAGAAGAAGTCGCATATTTCGCCAAAATCACGTGTAAATCGTTAGAATCTTATGAACGTGGGTACCGAATGCCGGTGGATTCCTCCAAGAAGAAGTTAGCTGATTATTACGGAGTCAGCGTCGATTCTATTTTTTACGAGGATTAACACCACGAAACGTGGTATCAGAACGTGGAAACGGGGTGAGAAGACAGATGAAGATCTTTTATAATCAGTATGCGACGAAGAGCGATATCCGAGAGTTGATGCAAAGTCGATGGGAGAAAGCAGTTCAGGTATTTAATGAATGCAAGAAACTAGAGATGGATCCGATGAATTTGCGACCGGACAAGGTTCCAAGTCAACTTGTCTTTGAGGTCTTGGGAATCAATTATAACTTTGCGTTTGCCCAGTATAAAGCCAAGCTTGAGAATCTCTCAGTATCCAATTCCAATGGAGTAGAAAGATGGACATTCAAACCCTCAATGAAAAGTTAAGACTTGAAATTCTAGTAAACACCGCAGACTATCCCCAAGAGCGTTTGGTCCGATCCGTCTTGAGTCAACTCCGGAAAGAAGGGGTGTTGTTCATTCCATCTGAGAAGGGTAAGGGTATCTACATCCGTATCGATCACGCCAACCGAAGTGAGATCGAGACCTATGCGAAAGCCCAAGCGCGCCATTTCAAGACCCAGTACTTCAATACTATGTTACCGATGAAACAGTATGTGGAGGACTTGAAGCTGCTGCGGATGCTGGGACGACTTGAAGGGATCCTGGATGAAGAAAAGTGAGTATCAAAATAGTTTACCCCTATTCGCCCGTGATTTACGTCTCGCTGAGAAGAGTCAGAGGACCATCGAGAAATATGTCTGTGATGTCCAAAAATTCGTCGACTTCATCCCGGAAAACGAAGAAATTACCAAAGAGCATGTCTTGGCCTACAAAGAGAAGATCTGCTCGGGCAAATACAAATCAAATAGCATTAACACGTATATCGTCATTCTCAATCGCTTCCATCGCTGGGCGAAGGTGCCCGATATGTCCGTCAAGGAAATCAAGACGCAGCAAAAGTCGAGTCTATCCGACGTCGTGACACGAGCGGATGCCAAACGATTACTTAGGACTGCGAAGAAGCGCAAGCGAGATGATATTTACTTGATTCTGAAGATCATTAGCACCACCGGGATACGGATCAGCGAGTTGGAATACTTCACCGTTGAGAATATCCAGAAACACCACTTCAAAGCGTTTAACAAAGGCAAAGAGCGCGAGATCCTTTTGACCCAGGAACTCGCCCGTGAATTACGAAAATACTGTAAAAATCATAAGATCCGCGAGGGCAAGATCTTTACCTTAAGCACCCCGACGATTTGGCGACAGATGAAGCAGACAGCCAGTGAAGCAAAGGTATCGCTCGAGAGAGTCCATGCCCATAGTTTCCGTCATCTGTTCGCCAAAGAGTTTATGGAGCAATACAATAACGTCCTGGACCTAGCCGACATCTTAGGTCATAGCTCGCTAGAAACGACCCGGATTTATACTCGATCCTCCTTGGACGAAAAGAGAAAAAAACTCGAAAATATGAACCCCCGCCGAAAGTAGCGGGAAGAGGGGACATCATCATGAAGGATATATTTTGGATTAAGCTTGACTCCGGTTTTTACCAAAATCGCAAAATTCGTAAAATTGTTCAATCAGAGAACGGATACGTCAAAGTAGCAGTTTGGATCAACTTGTTATGCATCGCAGGAAACACGAATGATAATGGACTTCTCTTCTTCTCCTCCAAAGAGCCCTACTCGGTTGAACTGCTTGCGGAAGAGATGCGCTTGTCAGAAGACTTCATCCGAGAATCGATCGCACTCTTTGAGAAACGGGAAATGATCGAGATTGAGAATAATGTCTGGGCAATCAAGAATTGGGAGAAGTATCAAAACATTGGGAAGATGGCAGCAGTTCGCGAGTACAACAAGATGAAGAAACGTGAAGAACGTGCTCGGCGGAAAGAAAGCTTAGCCCTTCGTAACCTGTCAAAGACAAGTCCAAAAAGTCAAGCTACAGAGTAGAGTAGCTTTAGAAGTAGAAAAAGAAAAGAAAAGAAGAAAGATAAACAAAGATAAAACAAAGATAAAACAAAGAAGTTTACTGTAAATTCGCGCGCGAGAATTGTCGAGGTGATACTCACGAAGCTATTGGCTGACACATTAGACACGAATTCAACTGATCTACCTCATTCATCCCTACTAATCAAAGTACAACGTTACAACGATGAAGTCGGAACCCTGCAAGGAATCGATTGTCCTGTCTGTAAAAACAAGGGTTACATCATGATCCTGGATGATGGATATACCGCTCTGAAGAAATGCGATTGTCTTGAGACTCGTAAAAGTAAGAAGCTCATTGAGAAGAGCGGACTCAAGAACCTCATCCAAGAATACACCTTTGAGAAGTTCATCGCCCAAGAAACATGGCAGCGAGTCATCAAGGAAAAAGCGTTAGCCTTTGTCCAAGACACCGATTCCCACTGGTTCTTCATAGGGGGTCAAGTCGGAGCGGGGAAAACCCATATCTGCACTGCGATCGTTAACGAGTTGATGAAGCAGGGAGAAGAAGCACTGTACATGCTCTGGCGCGATGAAATCATGAAGCTCAAAGCGAACGTCATGGAAGGGAATGAATACTTCCAAGCGATGGAAGCATTCAAGACCAAGCCGGTTCTGTACATCGATGACCTGTTCAAATCGGAACGAGGGAAACATCCCACGACCTCCGACATCAACATCGCCTTCGAAATCTTGAATGCCCGCTACAACAATCCGGAACTGACAACCATCTTGAGTTCTGAGAAGATTCTAAAGGAAATCCTGGGAATCGATGAAGCCATCGGTTCCCGGATCTTCCAAAGAGTCGGTAGCTACATGCTTGAACTCAATAAGAATCCTAAAATGAATATGCGACTGCGCGAAAGGAAACAGCAGTATGAATAAATATCGAGAGAATATCGAAGGCTATCTCTATGATCGAAGAGAGCTCCAAGCCAGCAAAGATCCCATCGAACAACAGTGGTCTGTCATCGTCGAAAAGACCTTCACCAAGTACGAAGGCACTGAAATGGGGAAGTTACTACACTTAAAGTATGAAATGAGACTTCCTGAACAACAAATCTTCGAGCGACTCAACGTTGAGAAGACAACGTATTATGTCTGGCGCAATCGCCTCGTAAATGAGATTACCCTTCAAGCAGCCTATCAGCGGTTAATAAAACCGTTCTAGAAAGAGGGACAATGCAATTTGAAACCTTGAAGTTAAGTGAGTTAAAGTATGCCCACTACAATCCCCGGAAAGAACTGAAACCCGGAGATGTTGAATATGAGAAGATCAAACGAAGTATCCAGGAGTTCGGCTATGTCGATCCGATCATCATCAATGCCGATCGAACGATTATCGGAGGACACCAACGCGCTTCGGTCCTTAAGGACCTGGGTTATGATGAAGTCAATGTCGTCCAGGTTAAAGTCGACAAAACCAAAGAGAAAGCCTTGAACATCGCCCTGAATAAAATCAGCGGGGAATGGCAGATGGACAAGCTGAAGGATCTCTTGCTTGAACTCGAGCACCAAATCGATTTAGGAGTTACTGGTTTCGATGATGACGAGTTCAAGGAACTCCTGGCCAAGATGGATACGACTTCGGCTGAAGAAGATGACTTCGATGTTGAGGCGGCGTTAGACGCGATTGAGCAACCGAAAGCCAAGCGGGGGGATATCTACCAACTCGGCCGGCATCGGCTCATGTGCGGCGATTCTACGGACGCCAATGACGTGTTCTTCCTGATGCATGGGAAGCAAGCGGATCTGATCGTCACGGATCCTCCATATAACGTCAACTACGAAAACAAGATCGACTACCATAAGAGTTTCAAGAACGAACATCGGAAAAACAACGAGATCATAAATGATCATATGGACAGTGACAAGTTCTACGATTTTCTGCTCGCGATGTATATCCTGGCTTACGAGCATCTGAAACCCGGTGGTGTGATTTATGTCTTCCACAGTGACGTCGAGCGGATCAGTTTCCAATCAGCATTCCGAACTGCTGGGTTCAAGTTCTCCGAGAACCTTATCTGGGTCAAAAATTCCTTCAATCTCAGTCGACACGACTACCACTGGAGGCATGAACCAATCCTGTATGGTTGGAAGGAAGGCACCGGACACTTCTTTGTGGATGACCGGACGCAGTCGACGATCTTCGATGAAACCCAAAACATCGAGAAACTCAAGAAGGAAGAACTCGTCGAGCTCCTCTCCAGATTCCTCGAGCAAACCCAGACCACGATCCTTTATGAAAACAAACCGCTCAAGAGTGACATTCATCCCACCATGAAGCCCGTGCCGCTCATTGGACGCTTGATTAAGAATAGCAGCCTTAGAGATCAACTCGTCTATGAACCCTTCGGAGGAAGCGGTTCTACGCTGATTGCGGCTAATCAACTGGACCGGACCTGCTACTGCATGGAGATGGATCCTAGATACGTGGATGTGATCATTCAACGCTGGGAGGACTTGACTGGTAGCAAATCTGTACAACTCAATCTCGACAAATCAAATCCTTTACCAAACAATTAGAAATCAGATATAATAAACCAGAGGACATGCATCCCTTCCCCCAAATTAGAGTGCATGTCCTCTTTCTTATACTCGTTTTGCGAGAGTCATGTTAAAATTATTCAAAAGTGAGGGGAATCTTATGGAGAGAAAAATCATCTTAAGTAGAAAAGGGTTTGATTCAGCGAATGGAGGAAAGCCAAGTCCAATTCTTGAGGATGGCACGTTACTATCTCTACCCATTCCAAACAAAGATGATAATAATAGTTACTCAGAATTACGTTATGGTAAATACTCATTCTATGAAATCTTAAGCCACCTAAATGTTATGGATAAATTTAAGAATTGTGAATGTCACCTTGATCCGGATATTTATAAACAAGTGAAGTCACGTGGAGATGAATGGGTAGCCTGTTTCGGTCAATCTCATGCTGCTTTTTCGCACCTTGAAGCTAAAGACGTCAATAAGGGAGATATCTTTCTATTCTTTGGATGGTACAAACAGACTGTAGAGTCAGATGGATTAATTCAATATAAAAGAGGTGCCTCTGATCAACATATCATTTTTGGATATCTGCAAGTTGGAGAGAAAATTACCGATGAACGAATCAAAGAACTTTACTGGCATCCACACTCCATCAACCATGAAGTAGGGAAAAATGTAATTTATAAGGCAGCTGATAAATTATTGGATACGAACCTTCCGGGATATGGTACTTTCAAATTGTCAAAAGATTTGGTGCTAACAAAGGATGGTTATTCTCGTTCACGGTGGGAACTACCTGACTGCTTGAAATCATCGCCCATGACTTACCATGATGATCGCAGTAGAAAGAAAGACTATTTCCAATCAGCCATGATTGGTCAGGAATTTGTGATGAAAAGTACTCCCGAGATCGAAAAATGGATTATTTCGATTGCCGAAAATAACAGAGTAGAATAACAGAAAATGCATCAAAAAAAGAGGACGATTTTTCGGGAAAGTATCGAACCCTTTTTTCATGCTTTAAACCCCCTATTTAAAGGCTATAACATACTTTTCCGGCACGTAATCTAACCTTAGGCTTATATTGCGTTCGAATTCGAAAATCGAAATATTTTAAGTTCTCATATGTGATGGTGTTAAAGATTTAATTTGCACTATTATTATGTAGTAAATAGATGTATGATTTTTCTATGTAATAATAGGGGGGAAAAAATGGCTCTAATAATGTGTCCGGAGTGTGGTAAAGATGTCTCAGATAAAGCCCATGTTTGCCCAAATTGTGGATTCCCAATTGCAATGGAAAAAAACGCCAAAATTGAAACAAATTTAAGTCGTGAAGATTTGATCCAAATTGCATCTAGTGAAATTGAGAGAAAGCAATTTAATGAAGCCATAAAATCGCTATCCATGATAATGGATCCTGATGCTGAAGTATTTGAATTACTTGCTGATGCTTATTTTTGTGATGGAGAAGAGTTACATTGCGATTTTGATAAATCAATAGAGTATTATCAGAAGGCTATTGATTATTTGAAATGCTCACAAGTAATATCTATTGAATTGATGTGTTTATATTTAAAAATTGGATTTGCCTATTCAACACGTGCTCGAGATGTTTTCGATATGGAAATGGCAGTTTCTTTTGCAGCAAGGGTTGCTGAAATTGACTCTGAAAATGAACAAGCAAAAGCCAATCTTGCAAGTGTTTATTGGCAATATTGTCAAAAAATGCTAAACAGAGAGCTCGAAGTTTATGATCTTGATTTAGCAAAAGAATATTTAGATATTGCAACAGAATATGCAACGTCAAGCGAGGAGATTTTGAGTGCAATTGCTGAAAGTTATTCAAATCTAAGTTATGCTTATTCAAAACATGAGAACCGGAAACCGGATCTTAGTGATGAGATGGAATGTTCGCAAAAGGCATTAAGTCTTGCCCCAAATGATAAAGACTATAAAAAATCTCTTAAACTAATCTATAATTTAAATGCTATGAATTATTTTGTTGGAAATGGTGTGGAAGTAGATTTATTGAAATCAAAACACTATTTTAAGAAAACACTTGAGTTTGACAAAAATAATCAGGAAATTATTCGGCGAATCATTCTTATAAACAATTATTTGGGTATAGTATGTTGCCCGAGGTGTGGGTCTGAGAATGTTAAACATAAAAGTACTCCTAAAAAACAAAGGAATCAATCTTTTTCATACTCTATTACGAGAACAATAGCAAATATTGTATCCGACTCTCTGACAAACGCACAAAAAAGCGAGACTATTGAAGATTTCTACGTTTGTGAAGATTGTGGTTTTGAAGTAAGACAATAGTATTTATTGTTTGGTGATCCAGATAGATACCAATTATATTTAACATGTATTATAGAATTTTGAGTCAATCAAATCTGTGTGCTTTACGAAGTCCGTTGAAACATTGGGCTTAACCTAGAGTTTTCAATCAATTTTTACTCATAAAGTATTGAGTATATTGTGTATTTACTAAGTCTTGAATTAAGTAACTGGATTATCATAATTATGGATAAAGGGGAACGAAAATATGAAAAGAAAGTAAATAGAACCATAACATAGTGAAATAGAGGAAGCAAATGACCTGAAGTGAAAATGGCAACTTAGTGATTAAGAATATCTTTATGTTTGTGATTCTTCTATAGATTAAGCATGAATTTATCGTTTTGCATGGAGATAGTAAGGTATTTTAGGAAATATGGAGGGGAATCAATGTCACAGAATGTCAATGGAAATATCCAATCTAATATTGAAGAAGCATTGTGTTTATCAGGCGAACTTAAAAGGAAAAAGATATATATTGATTTCAATAAGTCTAGGCTTGTATTTGATGTTCAACCTAGGAAAATTGTTGATTGCAGAGATATAACTTTTGTGATTAGCAAAGAAGATAAAGAAATAAATCATGGAGGAACCGCATTTCTTATTGCTTTTTCCGTAATTACATTACTTATGATATTCTATAATTATGAAACATTACCTGTTATATTTATTTCATATTATACGTATGAATATGATTGGACAGGCATAATAACTAACTCACTCTTTACAGGATTGATTTGGGGTGGAGTTGCCTTCTTAATTAGTTACTTTGCGAAGAAACGTATGGCAGTATTCGAGATAAAAACTATAACAGCTGAGTCATTTGAGATTGCCATGAATCTTGCAGATAAAGAAAGATTCTTGACTCTACTAGAATATGAAGTAAGAATTGATTATGAAAAATCAAATGCTTCAGGTAGAAATAGCGCTTTCAGTAAATCTCAAGAAAATTCTGCAATAGATTCTAGAGAGTTATTACCAGTTAAATCAGCTAGTAATGCCGTTGTATATTATGATCAGCTTGTAAAATTGAGTGAGTTGAGAGAAAAAGGTATATTGACTGATGTTGAATTCGATAGAGAAAAGATGAAAATTCTAGAATGACATCAATTGGTCTAGTATATTTGAAATTCCTATAGAAGATATTCACATATCGTTTTACACTTCGGTACTTACCGGAGTTTTTTTGTATGGTACCGTTTCACTGTAAAGAGGTGATAATTTGGCCAAAAGTAAATGGGAATCTGTACAAGCCAAATTGAGCCTTATCGAGAAGTGGGCAAGAGATGGTCTTCGTGAAGATCAGATTGCTAAGAACCTAGGTATTTCTGTCACCACTCTGGAAGTATATAAAAAATCTCAACCCGAGTTAATGAAGGCCCTTAAAAAGGGGAAGGAAACTCTGATTACTGAACTCGAGAATGCGTTGATTAAAAAAGCTCTGGGATATGACTACGAAGAAAAGAAAGTCTACACCAAAACAGAAAATGGACAATCAGTCACCTATACCGAAATAACAAAGAAACATCAGCCACCAGACACTGGCGCTTTATTCGGTCTTTTGAAGAATAAGGACCCGGAACATTACTCTGACAATCCTCAGATGCTGCAACTCAAGAAACAAGAGTTGGAACTGAGAGAACGTCTAGCTAAACAAGGGGATTGGTAATGGCAAAGTATCAAGTCCTATCTGAATTCTATAAAAGTCCGGAATGGATCAACCTACGTAAGCAGCTCATGTTGGAACGGAGTAGTACAAGCAGAGGGCTGCTATGTGAGATCTGTCATGAACCGATACTAAGAGATATCGAGTGTATCGGACACCATATCCAAGAACTCACACCCCAGAATGTTAACGATGTACAGGTGAGTTTGAACCCAAGAAACATTCTGCTGGTACATCACCGCTGTCATAACGCACTCCACGAACGCTTCGGACAAACCATGCTGCAGCGTGTCTACATCGTCTATGGACCACCGTTGTCCGGTAAGACCAGCTTCGTCCGTAACAATAAAGGACGAAAGGACTTGGTGCTGGATCTTGATGAACTATACCAAGCCATCACATTACTACCTGCCTATGATAAGCCTACTGAGCTCAAGATGAATGTGTTTCAAATCCGTGATGAACTCCTGGATCAAATGAAAATACGTATGGGGAAATGGCAGAATGCCTGGATCATCGGTGGGTATCCACTGCAATCAGAGCGTCAACGTCTCGCTACAAGCCTTGGTGCTGAGTTGATCTATGTCGTAGCGTCCGAAGAGGAATGTCTTCGTCGTTTATTTGAAGATAGGGATAAACTGCCGTTTCAAACGGAATGGCAGAAATATATCCACGATTGGTTCCTTGCATTTCGGCCGGACTCCCCCCCGGTCGAGATGTAGGGACAACCGATTGGGAACTGGACAAGGGACAACGGATGCACGCAAACCGAAAAATTGAGATTTCGTCCCCAGTTTTCAAAAAAAGTTGTGAAACTGAATCAACATCAAGAAAATCCGGAAAGTAGGTGAGAGAATGAGCGAAAAATTGACCACACAGACGGAACTTGAAAAGCTGAAGGAAGTCTTCAAGAAAGTCGATCCCGACAAGCAAAAACTCGTTGAGAAGCTCATTCACGAAGCCGCCTTCTTGTCCGATCAAAATGACCATTTGCGGTCACTGATTACACAAACCGGGATGATTAAAACGCATCCCACGCAGCCTAACCTGCAGAAACCGACAGAAGCCGGCAAGCAATACTTGCGTAACCTTCAGGCTTACTCAGTTGTCATAAAGACCCTGGGAGCCGTGTTGACCAAGAACGCCATCGAAGAAGAAGACGCTTTTGACTCTTTCCTCGATGAAGATGAATGACCTTTCTTGAGGAATACATTCAAGCCATCGAAACCGGTGAGATACTCGTCGGTCAAGAACTTGAATTCGTCCTTCATCAACTCCAGAAAGAAACCCAGGATCCACGATATCGCTATGAACCCAAGCGAGCGAAGAAACGCATTCAATTCATCGAACGCTTCTGCAAGCATACCAAGTCGCCGTTTCATGGCAAACCCTTCAAGCTTGAACTCTGGGAAAAAGCCTTCATTGAAGTCATCTATTCCTTCATCCGCGTCGCGACCAACAAACGTCGTTTCAAGCGTGTCATCTTACTTATCAGCCGCAAGAACGGGAAATCCACCCTGACTGCGGCTTTGGCATTCACAGAACTCATGATGGGCAGTGGTGGATCGGACATAGTTTGCTCCTCCAATGACGATGCCCAAGCCTCGATTATCTTCCTAGAGATCGGTGCGATGCGGGAAATGTTTGACCCGTATAACAAGCGAACGCACAAGAACTTGCGCTGGATCCTCAACAAGAAGAACAAAAGCAAGGTCTTCAAGCTCTCGGAGAAAACCCATAACAAAGAAGGTTACAACATCGAGTTTGGAATCCTGGATGAAAGTCACGAAATGAAAGACAACTCGATCGCCAAACCGATCGAACAATCCCAATCGACCAAAGACGAACCGCTGTTCATCAACATCACGACTGAGGGATTCATCAATGATGGCTATCTCGATAAAGAACTTCAATACGCCCGACGCGTCATGGCCGGAGAACACGAAGATGACACTTTATTGTCCTGGCTCTATACCCAAGACAGTGAAGCCGAGATCTGGCAGGATGAGCGAACCTGGGTGAAGTCCAATCCGTCACTGGGTTTGATCAAGAAAGTCGATTACCTTCTCGATCAGATCAACAAAGCCAAGATGGACAAAGGTGATCGGATGTATGTGTTGGCTAAGGACTTCAACATCAAACAGAACAATGCGGAAGCCTGGTTGATGGAACAGGACTATGTCAATACCAGCACCTTCCAACTCGAAGACTTCATTGGATGCATTGCCCTTGGCGCCGTCGACTTAGCAGAAACCACCGACTTGACCTGTGCTAAGGTTCTCCTGATGAAAAAAGGAGACCCGACGAAATACATCCATACACGCTACTTCATTCCCGAGAGTAAAGTTGCCAAAGGTGCCATCGAAGATAAGAAAGATTATCTTGAATGGGCACGTCAGGGACTGATAGAAATCACCGAGGGAAATGAAGTGGATCTCTCCCGCGTCGCGAAATGGTTTGTGGATCTCTACAAGAACTACAAGATTCGAACCTACAAAACTGGGTATGACAACCGCTTTGCGAAAACCTGGTTGACCTCGATGGACAACTACGGACTCGATACGGAACGCGTGGATCAAAATCGTTTCACCCTGTCTAATCCGATGAAGTTACTTGAAGCAGATTTGAAATCGAAGCTTGTCAACTACAACAACAATCCGATCGACCGCTGGTGTCTGAGTAATACTGCCATCAAGATCGATAACTTGGGATTGGTGATGCCGGTGAAAGTCAACGATGTGCGAAACCGTCGCATTGACGGCGCCGCAACGAAGATCATTCTGTATTCGATGTGGCAACGGTACCGTACTGAATTTCTAGAAAGTACACGATAAGGGAGGGTGAAAAAATGGGATGGTTTGATTCCCTTGTCCAACGATTTAATAAGCCGCCCAGTGGTTCAAGCCAACTCGCTATGGTCAATGGGAATGTCCCAATCTATGCGCAGTTTGGGCAGAGTGTCTTCGCGAGTGATGTGGTCCAACAAGCCATCGCATGCATCGCTCAAGAGATCAGTAAGCTGACGCCAAAACACATACGATTTGACAAGAACAACCTGCAGGTCCCGGTCTTCGATTCGATTGCGGATCTCTTGGAATATGGACCCAACGAGTGGAGTACGACCAAAGATTTCCTTGAGAAAATCACCTGGCAACTCTTCCTCAACTACAACGTTTTCATCCTCCCCGTTTATGACGAAACCATAACCGGAGAGGCGAAATCACGGAAGTACCGAGCCCTCTATCCTTTGGATCCGACGGAAGTCTCCTTCATTGTCGATGGCAAGAACGAACTCTATGTCGATCTCCGTTTCAATGCAGGTGAAAAACTCGTCGTAAAGTATTGCGACATGATCCACTGGAGACATCGCTATTCGGTCAATCCCTTCATGGGGGGTAACGCCAATGGTCAACCGGACAATCAAGCGCTCCTTCAAACCGTCGATATCAACCACAAGTTGTTGCAATCCATTGAGAAATCCGTGAACTCCTCGATGCAAATCTATGGGGTCATGAAATACAACACGATCCTGGATGAAGACAACATGAAAGCTGAGATCGCGCGTTTCGAAAAAATGCTTTCGGAGAATAAGAACGGGATCATCGGAGCGGACCTCAAATCAGAGTATATCCAAATCAAGCCGGACCCCAAACTTGTGGATCAAGAGACTTTAGCCTTCATTGATTCCAAGATTCTGCGTCATTATGGTGTTCCATTACCGATTCTAACTGGAGATTTCACCCCGGAACAGTATCAAAGCTTCTATGAGAAAACTTTAGAACCCTTGGTCAACTCCTTGAACCAAGTCTTTACGAAAAGCCTCTTTACTCAGAGAGAACTGCAGTTTGGAAATAAAATTGTCTTCTATGCCAACAACCTCCTCTACATGGCACTCGACAAACGCGTTGAGGTCGGGGATCTGCTTGGGAATCGCGGGGCTCTCACCAACAATGATCTGCTTGCCCTGTTCGGATATCCACCCTATGAATGCGGCAATGTTCGCTTAATGTCGCTCAACTATGTTGATGTTAACATCGCCAGTCAATACCAACTCAAGAACGCCCAAAAGAAAGAAGAGGAACCCCCGAATGAACCCCAAGAGTGATTTGATCTATCGTGCGTATACCTCGGATTTCACCTTGGAAGGGAATAGACTCAGTGGACTGGCTGCAGTCTATGAAAGCCGGACCAGAATCGGAAATCTCTTTCATGAAGTCATTGAACGTGGAGCCTTTGATGAATCCGATCTTACGGACGTTCTATTCTTCGTCAATCACGACATGAGTAAGATTCCCTTAGCCCGGAGTCGTCGTAACAATGGCAACAGCACGATGACCTTGAAGGTCGATGAGCAAGGCTTGCATGTGGAGCCGCAACTCGATGTCGAGAATAACGCGGATGCAAGAGCCTTGTACTCCGCCGTGAAGCGCGGAGACATCACCGGAATGTCCTTCCTGTTTACCGTTAAAGAAGATGCCTGGGAAGACCTCGAGAAAAACATTCCAACTCGGCGAATCAAGAAAATCGCTCGCGTTCGTGAAGTATCGGCCGTGAATTTCCCCGCTTATGATGCCACTGAAATCTCAGCACGCGATGAACGATCTCTGGACAGCGACGTTCTAGCATTGGAGAATGCGCGTGCCGCTTTGGAGAAAGCGAAAACGAGTTCAGAGATATGGAAGTTGAAGAATCGCATGTTGCAAATGAAAGCCCGAGGATAAAGGAAATATGAACAAAGAAAAACTCCTGAAGCTGATTCAGGACAAACAAACCAAAATGGATGCGCTCCTAAAGCGCTCCGAAGCCTCCGAAAAAGTGGAGGAACTCCGCACCTTGAATACGGAAATGGAAGAACTCAAAAACGAGCTCGACAACCTGCGTGCCTTGGTCAAAGACCTGGATGATGATGAACAACGCAGCACCCAAAAGAAAACGATCTTGGCTACCTATGGGGTCAAAACCAAGAGTGAGAAATCCGACGAAACCCGGTTGGAAGAACCCGATGAATTTGAACAACGCGCTGAGGCGTTCAAAGCGTCCAATAAAGTCGAATTCAGCGTCGAGGAAGTCCGTGCCGTCACCATCGGATCGGGAAACCTGATCTCTCCGAAGCCCGTCCAAAACACCATCAACGAGAAGTTCAATGAAGTCTCTTCGGTGGTTGAATTGGTCAATGTGGTTTCAGCGGAGGGGATGACGGAATATGAAGTGCCGTACGTTGTCAGCTACGCGGAAGGCGGCATCACCGGAGAAGGTCAAGACTACTCCGATGGTGAACCGGTCTTCGATTATGTTTCGATCAAACCGATCAAGATTACGATTTACACCGAAGTCACTGAAGAAGTATCCAAGTTGACGCCGGTACAATACCTGACCAAGATTCGCCAGGCAGCCTTGATTGCTTTGCGAAAGAAAGTCGCGCGTTTGATTCCCTTAGGAAATCCGGCAGCGACGCCGGCAGAGTTCACCGGGATCCTCAATGCCCCGGCGATCACCGATGCGGCCTTGGAATTCAGCGCGATCGATGAAAAGACCTTGCGTAAGATTGCGATGTCGTATGGTGGGGATGAAAACATCCTGGGGAATGCGGTCCTCTTGGTCAACAAGAACGACCTAATTGCCTTTGGGGATGTACGTGGAGCAGATAAGAAATCTGTCTACGAAATCACCCCGGATGCCTCCAATCCCAATGCCGGGATCCTCAAAGATGGCGGCCTCTCGGTTCGCTATGTCATCAACAGTGCCCTCAAAGCCCTCAGTGATGCGGCGACCGTCGCCACGACCCCGTGCATGATCTATGGCAATCCAGGAGCCTACGAACTTGCCTTGTTTAGTCCTTACGAAATCAAAGTCTCGGAAGATGCGGCTTTCAAGAAGGGCATGTTGGCGATCAAAGGAAGCGTCTTTGTCGGCGGTAACGTCGTTGCTTCCAATGGCTTCCTGATCATCAAGAAGAAAGCCGCCTAATTCGGGGAACCCCTAGAGAGGAGAATCCATGACGGAAGCTGAACTGCTCATTGAAGTGAAAAAAGGATTGGGTGTAACCGGACCAACTCAAGATGGAACGATCCTTCGTCATCTGAAGGATGTCAAAGCCTATATGGCAAGCGCCGGTGTCCGATCCGACATTCTTGAGAGTGATGTTTCCGTCGGTGTGATTCTGCGTGGGGTGGCTGATCTCTGGAACCTGGAGAGTGGCACTGTTCGATTTAGTCCTTACTTCATGCAACGACTGATCCAACTTAACACTCTTCCGGATCCGGTGGTGTCGAGTGTTTAAGCCCGCTGGCGTCGGATCTTTTACTACTGCGGTGAAACTTCAAAAGCGCAACACGACAAAAGTCAGTGGCGCACTGGAGTTCACTTTTGAGGATGCGGCGGATCCGATTCTCAACTGCAGCTTTAAAACGTATGGTGGGACAGAGTCCATCGTCAATGGAAGTCTCGTCATTCTCAATACCGCAACACTGGTGACTTGGTATCGTCAAGACATCCAAGCCGCGGACCGTGTTCTCTTGCTACAAGATAACAGCGTATGGGAAGTGCTTGGCGAACCGGAGAACATCGACATGCGAAACCAATATCTTATTTTGAAAGTCCGCAAGATTTCGGGAGGTGCCTAATGGCTAAGAATGCCATGAAACTCGACTTGAGCGGCGTCAAGGAACTCCTGGTGCGCATTCAAAAAGCCGGAGGCAACATTGATGCAGCAGCCGAGAAAGCCATCGTTGAGAGCGCCAAACCGTTCTTGAACGATCTCAAAGTCGGCATCAAGAAACATCGTCGAACCGGACTAACCGAAGCTTCGCTCAATGATCCGACCCAAATTGAAAGGGAAGGAAATCGGCTCACGTTGAACGTGGGCTTTGATTTAGGGAAGGGGGGACTACCGGCACTGTTTATCGAGCACGGTACACCCCATATGAAACCCGAACCCTTCATTCAACCGGCTATCCAACGCAACCAAGCCAAAGCACGAAAAATCCAACAAACAATCCTTACCCAAATTCTGGAGGATTTAAAACGATGAATGTCCGAGAAAGATTAATTGCGGCACTAGCGCCAATGGGATTGGAAGTACGTCTGCAGGGATCAATCGCAGAAAACGAGCCGCTTCCCGAGAGTTTCTTGACTTACTTCATTGTCGATAGCCCCGACGGAAACAGCTATGAGGATGGGCCGCTTGTGTCCTATATCCGTATTCAACTTGTTCTTTATTCGACCAAGATGAGTTTCTTGAATTCGCTACCGCAACAAATTTTTGTCGCCTGTCGCAATGCTGGATTCATCCGAGATAGTCGCGGACGCGATCTAGGCTATGAAGGGGATCATTATGGATGGAGCATGAACTTCATCACCACAGAAAGGAATTTCTAAACCATGTCTCAACCCTATGTTTATGAAGAATACCAAGGTTTCGACAATCTATACTTCGCTGAAATCACCAAAGACGATGCGACTGCTTATACCGCTGGAACGCCGGAGGTCTTAGCTCCGGCTGGGGAGATTTCGGTCAAAACGGAACGCGCCTCGGACCCGAAGTATTACGACAATCAACCGTTTCTGATCGTTACGGCTGAAGGCTTTGATGAAGCCACCTTGACGGTTCCGGTCCTTCCGATCGCCCTTGTTGCACGATTACTGGGAAAAGTCGTCGACACCGTCACCGGCGCTCTTCTCGATACCGGAGAAACGCAAACGAAATACTTTGCGATCGGATATCGTCTACGCTTTACCGATGGCACCTATCGATATGTCTGGCGTCACAAAGGCACCTTCCGGCTCGATGAAGAAAGCGCCAAAGCACAAGACAGTTCCACGGACACCAACAATCACAAACTGATTTTTACCGGGATTACCACGAAGTTCCGCTTCGAACTTCCGGACACCAGTAAAAAACCTGGGAAGCAACTCGTCGTGGATGCCCGGGATGGGAAAGCAGATGTCACCGGTTGGTTTACCCAGGTCGTAACGCCGGAGAATTTAACGGTGATTACACCGACTCCTTAATGTGGTGAGTGTATGAAATCAAGCATTTCGTTAACGATTTACGATGAAACGGATGAAATCCTCGCGGAGTTTACTGAAAGTCGAATCCGCTGGGGAATCATCGAAGATGTGGTGGATCTCTCAGAGAAGCTCGCAGGAAAATCTGAGCGTGAAGCGATTCAAGCGATGGGGACCTTCATCCAATTGGTCTTCCCAAAATTGACAAAAGAGCTGTTGCGTCAAGCGGATGTGAATGACATCAAACGATGCATCCAACAAATCGTCAATCTTGTCAAAAACATCGAAGGAACCTCCGAAAAAAACGTGGAAACGGTGAAGACTCTTTAGCAAATGCTGAAGAATCTTCACCTCTGTCCGAAATCCTCTTTGAACTCGTGTTGAACCTCTGTAAGGCGTTTCCTGCATTGGATCCTTTCCGACTTCGCAAAAGGGAAGCCGACGAAGTCATTCTCCTTATCAACAAACTCTCGCGCCAGGGACGCAAGAAACCAGGTTCTCCCGAGAGTGCGAAGCAACGAAAGAAAGTCTATGCGGATCAAGTGAACTGGTTCTAGAAAGGGCGGTGGATGAAGATGGCGGATGAAATCTTAGGTGGGAAGTGGACACTCGATACAACGGACCTCAAAGCCGGGCTCACCGAAGCCAATCGCTTAATCCGGATTGCGGACTCCGAGTTCAAAGCCGCTGCCGCGAGTATGGGAACCTGGGGTGAACATGCCGACGGACTCAGTGCTCGAATCAAAAGCCTCTCAACCATTGTCGACATCCAGGAACAAAAGGTTCGAGCTCTCAAAGAACAACATCAACAAGTCTCTGAAGTCTATGGGAACAATTCGAAAGCCGCCCAGGATCTTGAGGTATCGATCAATCGCGAATCCGCTTCCCTGAATCGCAACAAACTCGAGCTCGATGAGACCCAAACCGCCCTCACGAAACTGAAGGATGGTTCGGAGAATCTCGCGAAACAAAAAGAAACCTTGAAGAAGAAAACCGATGAGCTCACTTCCTCGATGAATGAACTGGGTAAGAAAGCCCTTGTCGCCGTGACGGCGGCCGCAGCGGCTGCAGGTGCAGCGATCCTGAAATTGATGAGTGATGCCGGGCACTTTGCGGATGATCTCATCACCCTCTCCAATAAAACCGGAATCTCTGTCCAACAATTGCAAGAGTTGGACTATGCGGCGCGCTTTGTGGATGTGTCGGTCGAAACCATGACCGGATCACTGAACAAGATGACCAGGACGATGGATGATGCTCGCGATGCACTTGCAACTGGAAAACTCAATGACCAAGCAGCTGCGTACAAAGAACTCAACGTTCAGATTACCAATGCGGATGGATCGCTTCGAAACAACAAAGCCGTCTTCTACGAGGTGATCGATGCCTTAGGTAAAGTCACCAACGAAACCGAACGAGACGCCTTAGCCATGCAGATCTTTGGGAAGAGCGCGACGGAGTTGAATCCACTGATCAAGGCAGGATCAACCGAGCTCAGTCGCTTAGCCCAAGAAGCGCACCAGGTTGGGGCGATTGTCAGCAATGAAGGTGTAAGTGCTTTGGGACAATTTGACGACAACATGGAGACCCTGAAAGCCTCCACGCAAGGCTTGTTGAATGAAGCCCTGGCGCAACTTACCCCGGTGATTAATGATTTGGTGACTCAACTGAAAGACAACATGCCCGCGATCATCGAAGCCATTCAAGGTTTCATCACCTTTACGATTGAGAATGGACCCTCGATTGTCGCTGCTATCGGGGGGATTGCAGCCGGACTTGCAGCATGGAATGTGGTGACCATGATTCAGGGATTAATCACGATGGTCAAAGGTTGGCAAACCGCTACCGAAGGGATGAGTGCCGCCCAAGCCCTACTGAATATCGTGATGGCCGCCAATCCGATAGGAATCATTATCACCCTTGTCGCTGTTCTTGTTGCGGGGATCCTCATCCTCTGGAATACCAATGAGGACTTCCGTAATGCCGTGAAGAAAATCTTTGAGGGAATCCTATCGACCATCAGTGAGGTGGTAGGGAAGATCGTGACTTTCTTTACCAAGACCATCCCCGAAAGCCTCGTAAAAGTTGGGGATTGGTTCAAGGACATTGGTTCCAACATCGTCGAAGGAGTATGGAATGGTATTCAAGGCATGACCTCATGGATCGGAGATAAAGTCGGTGGCTTCTTCTCTGGGATCATCGACGGGGCAAAGGATCTATTAGGGATCCGATCGCCTTCCAAAGTCTTCGCGGGGATTGGAGAGAACATGGCACTTGGCTTAGGATCAGGATTTAGTAGCGAGATGAAATCGATCAATGCGGATATTCAAAAGGCCATTCCGACATCCTTCAATGCGAGTGTTCAACCGAGCAACTTCGCTTCTGCAGCAACCGGTTCGAGCGGACCGTCGATTCAACTGACTCAAAACATCGTATCGTCGAAAGCCCTCTCTGCCTATGAAGTCTATCGCCAAACGAAAAACGCCAGTCAAGTTTTGGCGGTCGCTTTGAGCAAGGGAGGTTAAGACATGATCCAACTTCAATACATCAATGCGAAGCAACAATCTCTCGACCTCGGGGAAGGCAGTGACTTCTCATTGATCGATTTTACCGGCATCACGCCCCCCAAAGCCAACATCCAAATCCAAGCCATCGCAGGCTTTGATGGCGCAACCTTTGTCAATGCGTCGGTGAATCCACGCAATCTGGTCCTCACACTCCAACTTCAGGGAGAGGTGGAAGCCAACCGCCAGAAACTCTACGATGTTTTCAAAATCAAGCAGAAGGGGACGTTGATTTATACCTCTGATCGGATCGAGGCACAGATCGAAGCCTATGTCGAAGCGCTGGAAATCCCTCCGATGAGTTGGCCAGTCAAAGCGCTGATTTCCTTGCTTTGTCCTCAACCCTACTTCGAAGCCCTACAAGACATCTTGACGGACATTTCTTTCATCGAATCAACCTTCACTTTTCCACTTCAATTCACCGACGTAGGCATTGAGATGGGGATTGTGATTCCCTCTGAAGTGGTCAACCTCGTTAATCCCGGAGACATATCCGTTGGGATGAAGATCCGCTATAGTGCCAATGGGGAAGTCGTGAACCCGAAACTCATCAATACCCAAACCTTGGCGTTCATCGAGGTTCAAACGACGATGTTGGCGGGGGATGTACTGACGATTACAACGGATGTTGGCAAGAAACACATTGAGCGCTTACGAGGCGGAGAAGTTACCAACCTCTTCAATGCTTTAGCGTTGGGATCCACCTTCCTGCAGTTGGAAGAAGGAGACAACGTCCTTTACGCCACCAGCAGCAGCGGTTCTTCTTCGCTGTTTACAGAGATTACCTTTCGACCTAAATACAGCGGGGTATAGCCAATGGAACTACTGATCTATAATACACAACTTGACTTGATTGGAATTCTCGATACCGCGACTGATGTGATATGGCATCGTGTCTTTCATTCTTGTGGGGACTTTGAAATCCATGTTTCAGCCACACCGGAAGCCATTGAGTTGCTTAAGATGAATCATCTGGTGACGAAGAAGGATGCGCTCGAATTTGGAATTATCGAAACCCTATCGCTGGAACAAAACGAAGCTGGGGATAACTTAAAGATTACAGGACGATTTGGATCCAGTATCCTCGATCGACGGATCCTTTTTGAGACACATACCTTCAATACAACCGTTGAAGAAGCCATGCGAAGCTTAGTCAGTGCATGTTGCATAACCCCGACAATCTCGGACCGAATTATGCCTGAAATTGAACTTGGACCGTTTATGGGTTTCATCGATATGACTCAGTTTCAAGCGACCTACAAGAATCTCTTGTCTACCCTAAGAAGCCTGTCCGAAACCAGTGGTCTTGGTTTCCGGGTTCGCTTCATTCCAAGTGACAAGAAATTCCGCTTTGAAGTGATGAAACCGTTGGACCGATCCTTCTTGCAGAGTGAGAATCCTCGCTTTATCTTCAGTAATGATTATGACAATCTACTGACTTCAACCTATCATGAAAATGCGCAAGCAACTTCCAACCTTGCTCTCGTTGGTGGAGAAGGGGTCAAAGAAGATCGAACGTTGATTCTCGTCGGGAGCGAAAGTGGCTTGGGACGTCGCGAAGTCTTCGTAAATGCGAAAGACATTCGCATTGAGGACGGAATGAGCGCAGAGGAATATGAATCCCTATTAGCGCAAAAAGGTATTGAAGCCTTGACACCAACGGTGGAAACCTTTGAAGGATCGGTTCTCCCCAATGGCAATGGTACCTATAAAGTTGACTATGACTTAGGGGACATCGTGACCATCGAAAATAGCCGTTGGGGCAAACGGATCCATGTCCGGATCACAGAGATCACCGAGGTTGAAGATGCCAATGGAAGTTCTGTTCTCCCGGTCTTTGGCCAAGTATCGAGAGTACATTCATTGAACGAACCTGATACATCAGAATCCGGAACAAGCGGGTCACCCACCCTGACTCCCAATCGAGTCGTGATTTCGGATGGATCAGGAAACCTTGTCGCCGGATTCACTTCATCAACGGAGGTAGGGTATCTTGCTGGAGTAACCTCAGCGCTTCAATCGCAACTCAACAACCTTTGGAATCTGATCTATCCCGTCGGTGCCTTGTACCTAAGTGTGGTTTCTACAAGCCCAGGGATTCTCTTTGGTGGTACGTGGGTGCAGATTTCGGACAAATTCTTGTTGGCCGGTGGATCGACGTATAGTCCAGGATCCAGTGGTGGATCCGCAGCCCATACGCATACCTCACCTTCACATTCCCATGAACTTGCAGCACACAGTCATAGTTCAGCCGCGCACAGTCATAGCGTTGCAGCTCATAATCACAGCTCGGCCGCGCATACGCATGTCGTTCCGGCTCACAACCATACCCTCGTTTCAGGCTACGCCTTGATTCGTGGGAACACCGGGTACATCTACAATCGTCAAAAGTCCGTATCTCCGGTTTGGACCGAGACTAATAAGAACGCTGGAGCTTGGTCAACATCCTCTGCAACCAATGGTGCTGCGACCGAACTGGGTGGATCCACCGACAATACCAGTTTATCGACCGATTCAACTACACCAGGCAATACGGGTTCGACTGCGATGAACACCGATGCGACGACTCCAGGGAACACAGAATCCATTGCCCTAACGACGGATGCGACAACACCAGGATCCACTGGCAGCACCTCGAATCTGCCTCCGTATCTCTCTGTCTATGTTTGGAAGCGTACTGCGTAAGGAAGGTGAGTTGAAACATGGCTCTACGAAGTGGATTCTTCAATAGTGTCGCCGGCGATCGACTGTACTCGGCAGCGGAGTTCGCGGAATACTTCGCAGCCTTCATTGGGAGCGGGGTTTTCCCTGAACCTAGTACAAGTTTGAAGATCGAAGTCACGACCGGTCTGACGCTTAAAATCAAGGCAGGGAAAGCCTGGATCAATGGTTATTTCTTGATCAATGACGCAGACTTTACCGAGATCATTCCAGTGGATGCGGTATTAAATCGCATCGATCGATACGTCGTTCGACTGCAGTTTGCCTCTAGGATTATGACGATTGTACGCAAGGAAGGCGTGGCAGCGTCGAGTCCGGTCGCACCGAGTGTTACGCGGGATGCGGAAAGCATCGAGCTCTCCTTAGCGCTGATTCAAGTCAACGCCGGGGTAAGTTCGATCTCGGCTGGAAACATCACGGATACGCGCGCCGATGCAAGTGTGTGTGGATTTGTGTCCTCGACGATTACCAATCTGCCCTACATTACACCCAATCGCGCACTGATTTCCGATGCGTCTGGAGAACTCGATGTTAGTCCTGTGACGAATGTTGAACTTGGGATGTTAAGTGGAGTGACATCGGCCATTCAAGCACAGCTCAACGCCAAGCAAGCGACGATCAATGGCGCAGCGTCCACCATTGCTGGTAGCAATCTTTCCGCCAATAAAGTCCTGATCTCGGATGGAAATGGTAAAGTTGGTATAAGCACTGTAATCACTACAGAATTAGCGACACTCGCAGGGGTGACTTCTGCCATACAAACGCAGCTCAACGCCAAGCAAGCGACGATCAATGGAGCGGCTTCCACCATTACTTCGGGAAATCTAACCGCAAACCGAGTCTTGCTTTCGGATGGAAGTGGCAAAGTCGCCAACAGCGATATCACCAATGTGGAGTTGGGAACGTTGGCCGGGGTGACGACCGGGATTCAGTCGCAACTGAATGCCAAATTAGGATCCTCGGCTCAAGCAGCTGATGCGCAGAAAGTCGGAGGAAAAAAGATCACGGTTGGGACAGTCGCACCCACATCGCCTGCCACTGGAGATGTCTGGATTGACACCAACTAGGTGGAAGGGACAGTAACATGGCAAACCAAACCTTTGGCTACCTAACCGCTCCAAACTACGGACGCTGGGGAGGATCCTCTACCTATGCCTGTGTCGGATTAAGATCGACTATGCCCGAGGATGGAGTCATCCTGCAACTCTCGGTCTACCTCGGTCGCTATGCGGATGCGACCGTTCCGATTGTTTGGGGAGAGATTTGGAATCGCAGCACCGGAGCGATCCTTGCACAGTCTCTGAATTCAATCTCCCCAACCAACACGACGGATACGTACTCCGAACTGGTCAAAATAATCTTCCCGATGCAGAACGTCAAGATTGTAGCCGGTACGCCACTTTGGATTGGATTCGCACGGAACTCGGCTGATGCCAATCGAGCGTTGTGGTTTGGCTCAAGGACCGGTGCTTCAGGACAGAATACAGACTATCTCAACGCCTCACGTTCGACACCCGGATCCTTTGCGGTGACCAATACCTGGGCAAATGAAGCCCTCTACGTAGAGGTCGTCTACAAGACCGGTGGCCAAGTCAAAGTCTGGAATGGAGCAGTCTTTGAGTCCAAACCCGCCAAAGTCTTCAATGGATCCTCCTGGTTGGAAAAATCGGTCAAAATCTGGGATGGATCCCAATGGAAAGAAAGTAATTCGTGAAAGGAAAAGGAACAAACATGAATACTACACTCTTGCTTCAACAAATCACCGTCGCGATTCTGGTCTCGGCGGTCGTACTCCCGACCGTCCAACGCGTCAAAGGATGGTTCCCCAACAGTACTTGGGTCGAAGTCTTCAGCGCAATCCTAGCAGTTACTTTAGGAATTCTCATGTCCCGATACTATGCAAGTTATGACTGGGTTGCCTGTGCCTGGGTTGGCTTTTATTCCCTAATTGGGGCAGAAGCCATTTACCGTCTACTGAGTGAGAAAATGACGACTTTCGCAGATAAAAAAGATATCTGGAACTTACAAGAAACCAATCCGGATGAATTGGCATTCCTATCTACAGATGAAAGTGAGGATTCGCCTCATGACGAAAACCAATGAAGGACTAGTCGCTTACTGTAAATCGAAGCTCACCCTCCCGACGATCTATATGTTGGGAGGGTTTGGACGTAAACTGACCCAAGCCAACATCGATCGACGAATCAACCAATTAAGGTGTCCCCACACGATTCAAAACCTTAAAACGATCCAAGCAGGACTCGGCAAATACTGCTTTGATTGCGTTGGACTGATCAAGGGGTATCTTTGGGAAGAAAAGTCCGGAATCGTCCATTACAACATCCCTAAGGGATCGGATCAGAATGTTAAAATGATGTACTCAGCTTGTCCTCAAAAAGGACCTCTTGCCTGCATGCCAGACCTTGTAGGGTTGCTTGTCTTCACGGAGAACCTTGGACACGTCGGCGTCTATATCGGCAAAGACGCGGCTGGAAAGCGCCATTACATCGAAGCCACTCCCGCCTGGAATAGATGGGGAGTCACCCAATCCAACGACGAATTTCGTAAATGGGCGTTCTGGGGTAAGTACAGCTACATCACGTACATCGAACCCAAAAAAGAACCGATCCAATCCGAAATCAAAGTCGGGGATCTTGTCTTGGTATCCGGAGTTGGACGAGGGACCAGTCTCGGTACCGGCGGTTCAACAGCAAACCTCAAGAGTCGGCGAATGAAAGTCATAAAGTTCCTCCCCAAAGCTCCCTACTCAGTTGGCTGTTCGATCAATCTCAAAGCAGTGGTTGGGGAAACCGGATCAAAGTACATCACCGCTTACTTCAAACCAACCTCGATACGAAAGGGGTAAACTATGTCGCCAGATACCACATTCAGTTTATCGGTGCTCATTGCGATTGCGGGTTGCTTTGTGGGTCTGGCTGGATGGATCCATGCCCGGGATTCTAAGATCAGCAATGACGCGGAATGGAAGGGGAACGTAAACGCGAAGTTCGACATGGCCATTGGACTTCGAAAAGATCATGACGAACTCGAAGAAAAGCACAATAGTAACACCGAACGCATTGGCCGTGTCGAAGAGTCGACAAAAGCTGCTCATCGCCGAATTGATACTCTCGAGCAAAAAGCTAAATAAGATTTAGGAAGATCATCCCTTGTTGCATAAGAGGGTAACAGGAGGTGAAAACTTGGTTCTGTCATTCTGGATGCATTGTTTGTGCGAACTTGAAAGAGAAATTGCTGAAAGCGAAATTTTAAAACTCTATCAAGAGCAAATCGAGATTCTGTACATCAGCTAAACAGTTGCGAAAGCAGCTGTTTTCTTTGTTCGACTTGACTTGAAAAGTTAGCACTTGGTTACATGTTTTCATTCTGTTTTGATAAACTATTAAGAAGTCTAGTAATTACTAGAGTGCAGATTCCATTGAGGTCTATTAGTAATTGGATATCATTACTATACACGATTGTTGGTTCGCCAGCCTTTTTCAATTGCATATGCATTTCTGAAAGCAAGAAGTAACCTGAACCATCAAACGAATATACACAATGGTTTTCATCATCAAATTCGAGAACTAATGAATCTTCTATATTCTCAGTTATTGAGTCAATTATATTTTTAAAAAGTAATTTATCTTCATATGCATCCTTAATTTTGTAATGACTTGCTGAAATTCTTAAACTTTTATAGTGTGGTGTTTTCAACTTTTTATACAATTCTTGCCAATCAATCTCTGTCAGCAATTGCATATCAATTTTCTGAAAGATTGTTTTGCATACATCATCTAGGTCGCAAGTTGAATGATTCCAAAGCAAATTCTTTAGTTCATAAAATACCCAATAATATCTCGTTGACAAGAAAGTTAGTAATGATCTCTTTTTCTTGCTATCAACTTCACTTGAGCTGATCGCATAATAAAGTTCGACATATGCATTTATTTCTTCACGTGATTTAAAGAATCTAGAAAGAAATACTTTTTCGGAATCATTATTGCATATTTCAAAGATATCCTTTAGGGAGAATTCTTTTTGAAAAGTCATAAATACCTCCAAAATGAGTTAAACTAAGTATACACATTTCTTACAATAATCAGAAGCATAAAGTGAGTATGTCGAACGAAGTAGAATCATTCGAAAATCAATTTTGGGGATTAAATTGATATAGTGATGAAATATTAACCATGTTACAATTAGTAAAAGGGGAATTAACAATGAAACAGAATGAAATTGAAGCATTTAAGACAGGTATATTTGCATTGAGAACAAGAAGATTTGGTACTGTAGCCGAGTTGATGATTCAACGTCTACAAGATATCGATCATTCAAATGCACTATCATATGACTTACATGATAAGACAACTGATGAAAAAGTAGAGGTGAAATTTTCTACTGTTATGAAGGAAAATGAAGACACCATCAATTTGAAAAATGTTATTGATCAATGCTACAAGGCGAATTTAACTTTACGGATGATGCTTAGTACTGAAACGAAGGATCATAAATTCGATTGTAATATTCAGCAAGTGAAAAGAAAAGAATTTGATGTATTGTACTACGGGCTTTTTTTTAACGATAAAATTGCTGTATTTAAGATGAACTCAAACGATGTACTTAATTGTGTTGGGTATTCGGATAAGCAGCACAGAGGGAATATTGGTGAGGGGCAATTCCACATAAATAATGATACATTTCAGTTCCATATTGACAATCACTTTTTATATTGGTTGACATATGAGGAACTGTTTAAATTGTTTGCTACTAAGCCTTAATTAGGTTGATACCTAACCGATTGTGTGGAATAATACTTCCTGAGGTGATAACGTGAATCTGTTCGACTTCGACTTTGATCAGCATGAATCAATAGATGCCACAATGGCAAGCGAAATATTATCGGTTAATGAAGCGACTATTCGAAATTGGGTAAAATCTGAGATTCTTAAACCAATAACCACTAGTGGGAAAATGTTTTTTAGCAAAAAGGATGTTCAGGATGTTCTCAATAGGATTTTGAGCGGGGAATTAAACCGATTGAAAACAAGAAGAAACAAGAAATTCACCTCGGGGAATGTAGTTCCGAAGAATTATCTCGAGAGTAAAAAAAGGTTCAAACTGGCAGAAATGGTAGTTGAAAATTTAGATCTTGAGAACCTAAATGAATCAGATACTTTGATAATATTAGCTGAACTTGCGCTAAGAATTTTCTCAAGTAAGAATAACTTACCTAAAAGAGATTTCTACCTCGATCATGTTTCAGAGTTTGGACAGTTTGGCGAACTTGTATCTGATCTTATTGAAAACGTTGATCAAATCCACGATAGAACACGCACTTATTTCAATACATTCGATTTAGATATTACATACAATAATGACGATTTTCTTGGCTTGATTTACATGGCAATTCAGAATCTTGAAGATCGGAAATCAAATGGAGTTTACTATACAACCACTTCTGTCGTAAAGGAAATGGTTAGTGAGGTTAAAGGTTTACTTACGGTAAGTGAAGATATTAAAATAATAGATCCATGTTGTGGTACTGGTAATTTTCTTCTTGAGATTCTCAGGTTTTCAAAAGACTACAACAGACTGCATGGTATTGATGTCGATCCAATTTCGGTCAAGATATGTCGAATAAACATAGGATTGTACTGTGATGAGTTTGATGTGTCTGTTATTAAAAAGAATATACAATGTCAAAACAGTCTAGAAATGACTGAGAATAATGAGTTCGATATCTGTATAGGTAATCCGCCTTGGGGTTCTGACTTCTCTCAAGATCAGAAACTTCGCTATAATCTGATTTATGAAAGTTGTACTAGAAAAACAATTGAATCATTTAGTCTGTTTCTAGAAAAGTCAATTAGACTGACTAAAGAAAATGGATTAATAAGTTTCGTATTGCCAGAAACGTTTTTATTGGCTGGAATCCATAAGAAAATTAGGGAAATTGTTCAATCAAAGACTAAATTACATTACCTAGTATATTGGGGAAACATCTTTCATCATGTTCAAAGCCCCGCCATTTCAGTAACACTGAAGAGAACGAAAACAAACGATTTTTTTGGCGGAGCGAGAGTTAAGAATGGTAACAAAGAATACACGATAGAGAATTATGATAACCTATCGAACGGTTGGTCACTTAATATGGAAAACACAGAACAATCAATGATTGAACTTTCGAAACAAGGTGATCGTAAGTATCTTGAAGGTAATGCGGATTTTGCACTTGGTATTGTGACAGGTGATAATAAAAAGCATATCTTATCTGAACCTATAGAAAACTGTAGAGAAATATACAAAGGTAGTGATGTGAACAAGTTTAAACTTGGCAAGGCAAGTAATTATATATTGTATCGTCCAGAGTTGTACCAACAAGTTGCAAAGGGTAATTACTACTTTGCTGATGAAAAGCTAATATATCGATTCATAAGTGATACACTAGTCTTTGCATATGATAACAAAAAATCTCTAACACTAAATAGTGCAAATATATTGGTACCACACATTGAGAACTTACCTATAAAATTCATTTTAGCAATTTTAAACTCAAGTTTTGCAGATTTCTACTTTAAACTCAAATTCAAGTCGGTTAAAGTGTTGAGAAAACATATTGAGAGTATACCAATACCAGACGTAGATCAATCTAAAATAGATGAAATCGTGCATATAGTTGATGAAATTTTAGAAACAGATGACAAAAATCAGAATTATGTATTATATGAAAGATTGGATGATATAATTCTAAATTTATATGGTTTCGATGATGCACAAAAAGATGCAATTCAGAATACATCGTTAAAATGCAGATACATTAAGTAAGAAGCATGCCTGGAAATGTTATTACGTTTGTCGATAAAAAAAGGAACTTCGGTTCCTTTTTTATAATCTCTCTATTTAAAATAATTTGTTAATAAAATCAAATTAGTCCAACTAGATGCAGAACAAAGTAATTGATAAATAATGGTGACCCGCTGGGGACTCGAACCCCAGACCCACTGATTAAAAGTCAGTTGCTCTACCACCTGAGCTAGCGGGTCATTCATTGGCTGGGGTACCTGGATTCGAACCAGGGAGATGCCAGAGTCAAAGTCTGGTGCCTTACCGCTTGGCTATACCCCAAAAGGTAATGGTGGGGGGGGACGGATTCGAACCGCCGAACTCGGAGAGAATTGATTTACAGTCAACCGCGTTTAGCCACTTCGCTACCCCCCCATGTACGATAACGCACCTGAGGAAATGGTGCCGGCTATAGGACTCGAACCTACAACCTACTGATTACAAATCAGTTGCTCTGCCAGTTGAGCTAAGCCGGCAGTACTGAGATTATGGTGGAGGTTGAGGGGCTCGAACCCCCGACCCTCTGCTTGTAAGGCAGACGCTCTCCCAACTGAGCTAAACCTCCATCACGCCTTAGCGCCCTATTAATATACCATGATAGGAATTGACCGTCAACAAATTTCTTCTTGTTTTCAGGGCCTATACAGTGTTTTCATCGCTTTTCAATCATGGTATAATTGTACGGATAAACGGAGGTAGAAGTATGTTGAAAGTATACAATAAACAAGCACTGACGAGAAACCAACGATTCCAACGAGCGTTACTCTACGGTGGCGCGGCTGCGATCGCAAGCATCGTGATTTATGTGATCCTGGCTCAAGTCCTACCCTTCGAGTCCTCCATCCTTTATATCGGATTCGGCTATGGCATCGGTTATGTGATCCGGACCTATGGGAAAGGGGTTCAACCCCGCTTCTCGATTTTAGGCGCCGTGCTTGCGGCCTTGGTCTTTTTGATCGGCGATGTCGTCTATCTGGCAGGCATCGAAGTCTTCACCAATCCCGCCTTGTTCGTCGACGCCTTTCTCTACAATATCAGTTCGTTGATGGATGTTTCTCGATTCGGCTTCCTTAATCTGTTGTTTCGGGCAGCCGGCGTCTATTTCGCCTATGTCGAGTCCCGCATCGTTTAATTGAAACGAGGTAAATGCATGTTCTATCGTGAAACCTGGGCCGAGATCGATCTCGATGCCTTGCAGAAAAACATACGCTTGTGCGAAGCCTGGACGAAGAAGGCGGTTTTCGCGGTCATCAAAGCCAATGGATACGGACATGGCGATGAATTCATCGCCCGTAAAGCGCTGAGTTCGGGGGCGAAGATGCTGATGGTGTCTTCCATGGATGAAGCTCTTTCCCTGCGCAATAAGAAAATCAACGGGGATATCTTGATTTTAGGCTACATCCATCCCAAGGATGTTCGTCTGGCTCTGAAACACGGGATTCGCTTGACGGTGACCTCGCTGGAGTGGTTGAAGGAAATCGTGAAACATCCCGTCGACGGATTGATCGTCCATGTCAAATACGATACGGGGATGAACCGTCTTGGGGTCAAGCTACAGGATGAAGTTCGGGAAATCTTGACGATCTGCGATCGTCATGGGATTCAAACCGAGGGGATCTTCACCCATTTCGCTTCGAGCGATGAAGAAGACAATGTCTTGACGTCCAAACAATACGAAAAGTTCAATGAATTGCTGGATTCGCTTGATCGCGAATTCAAATGGATCCATTGCGCCAATTCGGATGCGGCGTTGCATTTTCAAGAGAACCGCTGCAATTCGACCCGTCTGGGTTTGGCGATCTACGGGTATTCCACCTTCAACATCGGCTTGAAGCCGGTGATGCGGCTGTACTCGAAAATCGTGCATGTCAAGCAAGTCGAAGCCGGTGAGACCGTCAGTTACGGCGCAACCTACTCCCCACTGAAAACCGAATGGATCGCGACGATCCCCATCGGTTATGCGGATGGATGGAGTCGCAGACATCAAGGCGATGTCGCCTACATCGGGGATGAAGCGTGTGAATATGTGGGCCGGGTCTGCATGGACCAGACGATGATCCGTCTTCAGACGTATCATCCGGTCGACACGATCGTCGAATTGCTTGGGGACCATGCGGATGTGGTGAAGATGGCGAAACACATGGAGACGATCCCGTATGAGATCTTGACGCAGGTGAGCGATCGGATCCCGAAGGTATATTATGAAAACGGTAAGAAGATCGGCGAGGTCCACTCGCGGATGAAATAAGAAAGCTCGGAGATCCGAGCTTTTTACTACTCCCATTCGATGGTTGACGGGGGTTTCGCGGTGATGTCGTAGACGATGCGGTTGATGCCTTTGATCTCGTTGACGATGCGTCTCGAGATGACATCCAACACGTCGTACGGGATGCGTGCATAATCGGCGGTCATCCCGTCGATCGAGGTGACGGCGCGGATGCCCAGCGCGTAATCATAGGTGCGCTGATCCCCCATGACGCCGACCGAACGGATGTTGGTCAATACGGTGAAATACTGCCAGATTTCTCGGTCCAGACCGGCGTTCTTGATTTCTTGGCGTAGGATGAAATCACTGCGTCGGACGAGGTCGAGTTTTTCTTCTGTGACATCTCCGATGATGCGGATGGCCAAGCCGGGACCCGGGAAGGGTTGACGATGGACCAAGTCTTCCGCTAAGCCTAAAAGTAACCCTAAAGCGCGTACTTCATCCTTGAAAAGCAGGTTCAACGGTTCGATCAGTTGGAACTGCATATTTTTGGGAAGACCGCCCACGTTATGGTGTGACTTGATGGTCTGGGCGGTGCTGGTTCCCGATTCGATGATGTCGGTATACAGCGTCCCTTGCGCCAACCACTTGATCTGCGTCAGTTTCGCGGTTTCGGATTCGAAAACACGGATGAATTCTTCCCCGATGATTTTGCGTTTACGCTCAGGATCGACGACACCGGCGAGTTTCGACATGAATCGTTCACGGGCATCGATCTTGATCAGCTTGACGCCGAATTGTTTCTCGAAGGTTTCGACCACCCGATCCGCTTCCTGGTGACGAAGCAATCCATGGTCGACAAACATGCAGGTGAGTTTCTTTCCGATCGCTTTGTAGAGGAGCGCGGCGACCACGGCGGAATCGACACCGCCGGAGAGAGCACAGAGGACTTCGTCCTCGCCGACCGTCTGGCGGATCTTGTCGACTTGTTGGTCGATGAAGGTACCTAGTTGCCAATTGTTCTGCGCTTTACATACATCGAAGACAAAGGCGTGCAGGAGGTCGTTACCGTGGACCGTATGACGGACCTCGGGGTGGAACTGCATCGCATAGAGTTGACGGGACTCATCGCTGACCATGGCCAGGATGCCGCTTTCGCTCTTCGCATTGACGATGAATCCTTCCGGAAGCTGTGCGACATGGTCGCCATGGCTCATCCAGACTTGTTGTTGGGCAGGAAGACCGTTGGTCAACGCATTGCCTTGTGTGATCGTAATGGTGTTCTTGCCATATTCCCGAGTATGACCCGGTTCGACTTTCCCGCCGAGTTGATAGGCCATCAACTGCATCCCGTAGCAAATCCCGAGGATCGGTAATCCGAGGGTGTAGATTTCCGGATCGACCAGCAAGCCTTCGGGGTCATAGACGGAATTGGGTCCGCCGGAAAACACGATACCCTTGATCTCAGGGTCGTCTTTCAGGTCGGACATCTTGATCGTATGCGGTCTGAGTTCGCTGAAGACACCCATTTCACGGATGCGCCGTGCGATCAATTGGTTATACTGACTTCCAAAGTCCAAGACGACGATTTTATCGGCCACGGTAGTTCGGCGCCTCCTTCACGTTATCCACATCGTGCGGATGGCTTTCCTTCAGCCCCGCGTTGGTGATCTTGACGAATTTGGCGTTCACTTTCAAGGACTCGACGGTTTCGCAACCGCAATAGCCCATGCCCGAACGCAACCCGCCCATCATTTGATAAAGGACCTCGGCGATCGGACCTTTGTAAGGGACGGTCGCTTCGATGCCTTCGGGGACAAGTTTCTTCAGTTCGGTCTGTCCGCCTTGGAAATAACGGTCGCTGGATCCGCGCTGCATCGCGCTTAGAGAACCCATTCCGACATACGTTTTTACTTTTTTACCATAGACATCCAGGATTTCACCCGGCGTCTCTTCACAACCCGCCAGCAACCCGCCCATCATGACGACATCCGCCCCGGCGGCCAAGGCTTTGACGACATCGCCGGAGAACTTGATCCCGCCATCCGCGATGACGCCGACCTTATGTTCCTTGGCGATTTGATAGACGTCGTTGACCGCGGTCAACTGAGGGACGCCGACCCCTGCGACGACCCGCGTCGTACAGATGGATCCCGGACCGACGCCGACTTTGACGACGTTGGCCCCCGCTTCGATCAGTGCCATCGCCGCTTCCGCCGTCACGATGTTTCCGCCGACCAGATCCAAGTCGGGATAGAGTTGGTGGATCGCTCTCACGGTCTCGATGACGCCGATGGAGTGTCCGTGGGCGCTATCGACCGCGATGATGTCGACGCCGGCTTCGACCAGAGCCTTCACGCGTTCGATGTTTTTCTCGCCGACACCGACCGCCGCACCGACCAATAAGCGTCCGTTATCGTCAACCGCCGCGTCTTGCATAAGGTCGAGCGCCGCTTCTTTTACATTTCGCACCATCTGCGCCTGTCGTTCAACACTCAGGTTTTTATGGATGAACCCCAATCCGCCGGCCTTCGCCAACGCGATCGCCATGCGGTCTTCGGTGACCGTATCCATCGCCGCCGAAACCACGGGGATTTTCAACATGATTTTCGATGTCAGTCGCGTCGATAACACGACTTTCGCCGGGACGACTTGCGAAAACGCCGGCACCAACAATAAATCATCGAACGTATACCCTTCCTTTATGACTTTTCCATGCAAGGTATCCATTTATTTCTCCTCCTCATAAACCGCGATATCCAGGACTTTCCCGCGCGCCACATCGATCAATCCGATGTCGGTGCATTTAACATCCGGAATCACGGGTAATGACATAAACGACAGCATCAGAAACGGATTGAAGTCATCCGCATCCGATATCTTGGCGAAGGCTTCGTGTAGTTTGCGCCACGAAGCAAGACTTTGATTCAGGGGTTTCGCAGTCAACAACCCCCCGATTTCAAGCGGGACGGACGCCAACACCTTCCCGTCCTCCACCACCACGTACCCTCCGCCGATGCGCTTGATTTCAAGCGCGGCGGCCAGGACATCGGCATCGTTGGTCGAAACGACCACCAGGTTATGGCTATCATGCGCGACCGTCGACGCGATCGCGCCGCTTGTAAGCTTGAATCCGCGGATCGGGCAACACCCGATGTTCCCGCGATGATGGTGACGTTCGATCACGCACAATTTGGCCAGATCGCGTGAGACGTCGACTTGGAAGAACCCTTCCTCGTCGACCCGAGTTTCTTCGATCGTAAGCGTCGTCAACACGTTCCCCGCATGCAGGTTCATCACATGCGCCTTACGGTTGGGATAGAGCCAGATCGCGAGGTCCTTTTCACTGAACGGGGCGAAATTCACGGAATTCGCCAAGGAATCGGGAACCGGGAAATCCCGGCGGGTCGGATGCGTCAAGCGTCCGTTCTCCGCCACGATTTCCCCGCTTTTAACCACAAGTTCGGCAGATAGATCATTTAAATCGCGAAACAAGAAGAAATCCGCGTCGTATCCCGGGGAAAGCGCCCCTTTGGATGCGAGCCGATAACAGGTCGCCGCATTATGCGTCGCCATCGTCAAGGCGACGGCGCTATCCATTCCAAGTTGAATCGCCTTCTTTACCGCCGCATCCACCCCGCCATGATCCAAGAGATCGTCGGGATGTTTATCATCCGTGCAGAAACAGAAGCGACGGAAATTCTTCAATGTCACGGCGGGCAACAGGTCGGCGAGATTATCTGCGACGGAACCTTGACGCATGAAAACATAGAATCCTCTGCGGACCCGTTCCCTGGCTTCTTCCGCACTCACGCATTCATGATCGCTATTGATACCCATCGCGCTGTAAAGGTCCAAATCGTCGATGTCCAGGTTGGCCCCGTGACCGTCGACGTTCTTCCCCATCGCGCGTGCATTTCCGATTTTGTAGAGCATGTCTTCGTCATAGCGCACCGCATCCTTATCCATGACTTCCGCCAAACCCAAGACCCGGGGATGACTAAGATACGGTCGTAGATCATCGGCGCTCAGTGTCGCACCGGCATGTTCGAAGGCGGTCGCCGGGACGCAGGAGGGCAGCATGACCCTGACATCCAAGTCCAGATTTTCACTTGCGTCCAGCATAAAATCGATCCCGGTCAATCCGGCGACATTGGCGATTTCATGCGGGTCGGCAATCAACATCCCTACTCCCCTTGGAATTAGAAAATCGTTCAATTCAGAGGGCAGTACGGTGGTCGATTCGATGTGCATATGGGCATCGATCAAGAGCGGGCAGGCATATTTCCCTTGCGCATCGAGGATCTTCTTGGCACGCAGGGCCTTCATCGCGATGATCTTCCCTTGGTGGATGGTCATGTCGGTCAAACGGAATTCCACCATGTACGGGTCCAGGACGTTGACGTTTAAAATCGCCAGATCGGCTTCAAGCGAGGCATTCAACAGTTCACGCAGGTTTCTCAGTTCTTGGATTTCCATCGTTTTCGCCTTTCTTGTAAAAAAAGCTTACGATCCCGGAGTGTTTATAAAAAAACACTTCCGAGGTAGTCCGCCGACAGGCCGGCGGGTAGAGACGTCCGCGCCGATGTTGCGGACCTATACGTCGTAAAGCTTTGTGTCATTATAGCAAACCCTCCCCTGCTTGTACAGAGGAGGGTTCACGAAATTTTCATCTTGGTTTCAGTTAAACCGCGCCGGCGCGTTGGCGTACGACTTCAAACGCCAAGACCGCGGTGGCGCTGACCGCATTGAGGGCGACTTTGGTCGTGGTGGGATACGGGATGACGATGGACAGATCCGTCGCATCGACCACCGCCCTGGATAACCCGCGCAGTTCCCCGCCGATGCATAAAAGCAATCCGCTGGTCAAATCGGCTTTCGTCATGGGTTGGCTGAACGGCGTGCGCAACGCACTGACGATTTTCACGCCATTGCCTTTCAGCGTCGCCAAGGTTTCCGCCAGGTTGTCCGACTGGATGATCGGGAGTTCGTCGAAGGTCCCGGCGCTGGATTTCATCAAGGTTTCTTCCGCACTGGTCCAATCGCGCTTCGCCAGGATGATCCCATCACACCCCGCGGCACGAAGGGTACGGATGCAATAACCCAAATTGAACGGGTCTTCCACCCCTTCGATCAGAGCCAGAAACGGTGCTTCGGGTAGATGGAGGTCTTCGAGTTTGTCATAGTTGCGGCTTGAGGCGAAGGCGATGGGTTTTCCCCTTGGCTTTCTTCGCGATGACTTCCGCATCCATCCTCTTGACGGCGATATGGCGTGTCTTGCATCGATTGAGGATGTAATCGATGTCTTTGGTATCCTTGGCCTTATCGATCCAGACTTCACCCACCGTGCGTGCACGGTGGGCGATGACGGACTTGACCGACAGCGCCCCTTCAAAACAAAGTTGGTTCATGTTCAACTTCCTTTCTTACGGATGAAATCCCCGCTCTCGACCCTAAACGGGATCTCGATGTCAAGGACTTCCATCGGTAGATTCGCGACTTCGATCGCCTCCCCTTTGCGATACATCGCTTCAAGGGTGAACGATCGAACGTCATTTCCTGGACTCAGCACGTCAAGTTCGGTATGCACCGGGAGATTATTGCGGATGAGGATGCTCGTTCGCCCGTTTGGATGCGTTTCGATGACATTGGCGACGAAGTCCTGGGTGATGCCTTCCCCGTTGACACCATAGAGATGATGCGTCGCTCCGGGGATCGTGCGGAAAAATCCGTCCGAAGTCGGTCGATTCTCCGCCTTCATCAGCATCTTCCTGGCCTTCTCGATCGCTTCCTTTTCATCTTCCCCTTGATCGATCGCATCGATCAGTTTACGATACGCATCGACGACGACGGTGATGTAATAGGCGGACTTCATCCGACCTTCGATTTTAAAACTGGAGATCCCTTGTTTCATCAAGGTCGGGATTTCTTCGATCGCCAGCAAGTCTTTCGAACTCATCGAAAACAAGCAATTCGGATCGGAGATTTCGGTTTGGTCGCGATAGAGCTTGTATTTCCATCGGCAAGACTGGGCGCATCCGCCCCGGTTGGCGTCGCGCAGGGTCATTTCGTTGCTTAAGGTGCAGCGTCCCGAGAGGTTGACGCACATCCCGCCATGGATGAAGACTTCAAGCGGCATCGAAGAAGCGGAAGAAATCGTTTCGATCTGAGCGAGCGAGACTTCCCTGGCCAGGACCACACGGTCGACTCCGAAGCGTCGTACGGTTTCGATCGCCGCCGAGTTGGTCAGTGAAAGTTGGGTGGACAGATGGACTTCCATCGCCGGCGCGATCTTCTTCGACAATAACGCGATATGGAGGGAGGCGACGATGATCGCCGCGACCCCGCACTTCTCAAGCGCAAGCAAGTACACTTCCAATCCCTGCAGATCTTCGTCATGCGGGACCATATTGACGGTGACATAGATTTTCGCATCATATTCTTTTGCGAAGCGGACGGCTTCGGCGATGTCTTCCAGTTCGAAATTACTGGCACGCGACCGAAGCGAGAAGCGTTTCCCGCCCAGATACACCGCATCGGCTCCGAATCGGATGGCGGTTTTCGCCCGGGCAAGATCCCCGGCCGGCGCCAACAGTTCAGGTTTCATGTCAGTTCCCTTCCTTGGTTAGATTCGTCTTTTTATAGAAGTACCCGGAAGTTACGACGTGGGCGTAACGTTCCATGAAATCATCTTCCCGTTGAGCCATGCGGTTATGTGCCGAATGGATGAACGCCGTCAGCATCCCCTCTTCCACAAACACATCGTCCGCCAACACAAATGCGACATCGTTCGCTTGAAGCTTAGTCAGTTCAGGCAAAACGCAGAACAATCGGTCTTGGAAGATCGTCGTTTCCTTATCTTCTTCCAGAATCGGATAAAGGAAGGCCCGCTTCTCTTCCTGTAAACGAAGACCAAACCCATCGGCGAGCGAGCGGTCTTTCTTGATTTCATCCAGATAGTTCTTGACCAAAGGCCGTCGGCTGACAGACATCGGAAGATGTCCGAAACCGAAAACCCCGACCTTCTTCGGGTTTTCCCCTGCGATCTTCAACACTTCGTCCAAGGTCAACTCTTTGGCGACCATGACGTGGTCGACGCCGTTTTCAAGCATCGTCCGCACTTCAGGAGAACTGGTTAAGATCGCTTCCGGGGCATAGATGCGAACCAGGTTCGCCTTGGCTTGTTCGCATAGGGTGACATAGGCAAGGTCTTGGAACAGGATGCCGTCCACCCCAAGCGCATCGATCGTTTGGATCAATGTCAGCGCCGGTATGATTTCTTCCTCATCCAACATGCGGTTACAGTGAAGGTAGGTCGACACCCCCAAGGACTTCGCCCGATCGACGACTTCCTTGATCTGTTCAAGGTCATACAACGGGGATCGGTAGGAGAATCCCTCGACGCCTAAGACGATGCCGTCGACGCCGGCATCCTTTAGGGCTTGCATGTGCTCGATGGATCGTAAAATGCTCAGTAGACGCATGCTTAGGACTCCATGAAGGCGCGGTTTTTCTGATTGAAGATCAACAAGGACAAGAAGATCGCGAAAACGCAGATCCCCGCGACGAAGAGAAACACGCTTTGGTAAAGCTGAAGATCGCTGAAGGACTGTTTGAAGACATTGAGGATCAACGCATAGATCTTGTCGCCGTAGAAAATTCCGACGGCGAAGAAGGTTTGGTAGATGCCCATCGTGATTTCACGCATGTCCTTGGCGAAGGGTTGCATCGCCATCCCCAACAAGACGTTATAGGATAGACCATAGCCGAAACCGTTCAAACTATAGGTGACAAACAATAAGGTCGGATTGGTGGAGAACCCGGCGATCAAGGCGTAGGACAGACTCAGACTTAATCCTAGGATCAGCGTATTGCGAACCCCGATTTTCTTCTTCAATACGATCCCGACCAGGACGCCGGCGATGAGTTGGAAGAACGAATACACGACGTCGAGATAGGCGATGAGTAAGGGATGCATGGCGACGAAATCCGTCTTCGCGAAGGCGACGACGTTGGAGCCGCTGGATGCGAAACGGATGAACGATACGATGACACCCATCAGACACAACACCAAGAAGCGTTTGTCGCCGAGGGCACCCATGAATTTATTCAAGGTGAAGTTGCGTTCCTTCGATTTGTTATCTTTGACGAAAAGCAGAAACAAGAAGGCGATGCCGGCGAACACGGCGCTCATGATCCACATGAAAGCATAGTCGTTGGGCTTGCTGGCGGTCGCTGCGAACTGAAACGGTGCGACGATGAACTCCGCCAATAGCGGAGCCACCGAGAGGATCGATACGGACATCAAGGCTTGCTGGAGGTTGAAGGTTTCGCTGAACATGATGTTGAAGAGGGCCAACAACGAAGCGCCGATTCCCAGTGCATAGGACGAAAGAAGCAGACTCATGTAGGAAGGGTCGATCACGACCAGGATGTTGGTGGCGATGATGAAAAGCAAGGCAAGCATCACGAAGAACTTACGCGATTTGAAGAAGTCGGACAAGGCGAAGACCGGGAGACGGACGAAGATCGAAATCAGTCCGTAGGCCGCCGCGATGTTCGCAGCCAAAATGCCGTCCATCGCCAAGCCGCCGCTTTCAAGCGGTCCCCCGGCATAGGCTTTGCGGTAGGCGCGCACGATGCTGACGGCGCTCCAAAACAGCACCAACAACACGAAAATCATGATCTGATAGTTACTCAATTTATACTTTTTAACCAAGAAGACCGTTAAGGCAAGGGTGATCAGGATCGTAAATCCGTAAATCAGGGTCTTATTGGCGAACAATTCGATAAGGTTCATCATTCTCTCTCCTTTTATCCACATCATTTTACTCTAAACCCTCCAATAAATAAAGCGGAAGTCCATTATCGCATGATACAATGGTTTTCATAAAGACACGGAGGTTGAAACGATGAAATACATCGACCTAAGAAGCGATACGGTAACCCTGCCGACCAAGAAGATGCGCGAAGCGATGGCGAATGCTGAAGTCGGCGACGACGTCTATGGCGACGACCCCACGGTAAACAAACTGGAAGCCTTGGCGGCGAAGATGGTCAACAAGGAGGCTGCGATGTTCGTGGCCAGCGGGACGATGGGAAACCAACTGGCGATCATGACGCACACCCGTCGCGGGGATGAGATTCTCACGGGCGAACACAACCATATCGTCGTCCATGAAGTCGGTGCGCTCGCCGTGTTATCCCAAACGATGGTCCGGACGATCTCCCACGAGAACGACTTCATCTATCCGGAAGACATTCGCAAGAATGTTCGATCCAACGACATCCACGAGCCGAAAACCACTCTTTTATCCATGGAAAACGCGCTCTCCAACGGTTTGGTGATCCCTTTGGATATCCTGCGTGCGAATTATCTGACGGCGAAGAAACTGAACCTCAATGTCCATCTCGACGGGGCGCGTTTGTTTAACGCCGCGACCTCCCTGGGATGTCTGGCTTCCGATCTGGCATCTTGCACCGACTCCGTGATGTTCTGTCTCTCCAAGGGACTCTGCGCCCCGATCGGATCGATCTTGGCCGGGGATAAAGCTTTCATCGATAAGGCGCGAAAAAACCGCAAGCTTCTCGGTGGCGGAATGCGTCAGGCGGGGATTCTGGCCGCCGCCGGCATCATCGCCCTTCAAGAGATGACGCTTAGACTGAAAGAAGACCACGACAACGCGAAGTACTTAGGCAAGATCCTGCTTGAAACCGGATTGGTCGAACTCGACCTCTCCAGAATCCAGATCAATATGGTCTTCTTCCGCTTCAAACAAAGCGACTTCCCGCACGAACGGTTTCGTGCCTATCTTCTCCAAAACGGCGTGAAAATCAACGGCAGCGACGACGAATATCGTTTCGTTACTCACAACGACATCGATCGCGACGATATCGTCAAGACCGTCAAGTTGATCCAGAAATTCCAATAAAAAAGAGCGACATCGCAATCAATGCGGATGTCGCTTTTGTTTATAAAGTATCGATGAATTCCAAAACCTGCTGGGGATCGAGTTTAGGGTCGACTTTGGGGAATACCTTGGCGACTTTCCCGTCCTTGTCGATGACGAAGGTGGTTCTAAGAACGCCCATCGTGATCTTCCCGTACATGTTCTTTTCGCCCCAAACCCCATACGCTTCGATCGCGGTTCGTGCCTCATCGCTCAACAATTCGAAGTTCAGATCGAAATCCGCTTCGAACTTGCGATGGCTTTCCCCGTCGTCCTTACTGATCCCGAACACTTTCACATCGCGCTTGGCGAATTCCGGCATCGTATCCCGGTAATTGCAGGCTTGGGTCGTACACCCCGGCGTATTGTCTTTGGGATAGAAATAGAGCACGACGACCTGTCCTTTGTAGTCCGACAACTTCCGTATCGTACCTTGTTGGTTGGGGAGTTCGAAGTTGAACGCTTCTTGATTGGTTTCTAACATCACGGCACCTCGTTTCTTTCTTTCATGATACGGGTTCGATGCAATCGTTTCAAATCCTTTGACTAAGTTTCACCACTCTTGCCTCGAAGGGCATGAAAACCATCTTCTTCACCAAAGGTTGCGGATTGTAGACGTTCTGTAATATGGTCTCCCCGCACCATTCTTCCTTCAGTTCCAAGGTCGAGGGCTTGTTGGTGAGGTTGATCAGGACAAGATAGGCTTCGTTGTCGTCTTTGCGGATGAACCCCAAGATTTCGCGGTGATCCTGCAGTATGGGTTCGAAAATCCCAAACGTAAACAGATCCTTGGATTTACGCAACAGATTGGCCCGCCGCGTAAAGTTCAAGATCGAATTCGGATCTTTTTCCTGCGCTTCCACGTTGATCTTCTGATAGTTCGGATTCAGTTTGATCCAGGGTTTCACCGTACTGAACCCCGCATAGGCGTTATCGGACCATTGGACCGGCGTCCTCGCATTGTCCCGCGTTTTCCTCTTCACGATCTTCTCCGCCAAGAACGCCGGTACATGCATCATCGACTGCAGTTGTCCGTAGATGTTTTTCGCTTCGAAATCCTGCCACTCTTCCCTCTCGAACGCAAGATCGGTCATCCCGATTTCCTCACCTTGATAGAGAAACGGCGTACCGCGGGCGAACAAGATCGACGTAATCAAGGCTTTCGCGCTTTCTTTATGATATTTCTTGTCATCGCCATAATGGGACACAGCCCGCTGTTGGTCGTGGTTGCTTAAGTAATTGGCGATCCAATAATGGTTCTTCTGGGCATCCAACTGCCAGTCGATGTAGATTTTCTTGAATTCCGGGATCGACCAGCGGTAGAGTTTGCGGAAGTCGAACTTCCCCAACGGTCCGCAATCGATCAGGGCAAGCTCGAATTGGAACATGAGGTCCAGTTCGTTCGTCGTTTCACCGCAAAACCGCTTCGCGGCTTCCTTGGTCATCAGCATCCCTTCGCCTAAATACAGCCCATCGTACTTGGATAGGACTTCCTCATGCATCTCTTTGAGATAATCATCGACCTCGGGCCGGCTGACGATCAAATCGTCGGCGAACTGATAGCCTTTCTTCCCCGGGTTCTTGTCCGGAAAATCCGGATGCTTCCCGATTGCGTTGATCACGTCCATCCTGAACCCTTTGATCCCCTTCTTCAACCAAAAATGCATGATTTCGTAGATTTCATGCCGTACTTTCGGGTTGCGCCAGTTCAAATCGATCTGCTGGGGTGCCCAAAGCGTCAGGACATACTCGTCACCCTCGACCTTGCGCCATGCGCTCCCCCCGAAAAGCCCAAGCCAGTTGTTGGGTTCCTTCCCGTTCTTCCCTTTACGAAAGAGGTAATAATCGCGATAGGGCGACTTTTTATCCTCCATCGCTTTCTTAAACCATTCATGCTGGTCGGAAGTATGGTTGGCCACAAGATCCATCATGATGCCGATACCTCGATCTTTGGCTTCCTGGATTAAAAGATCAAAGTCTTCCATCGTTCCCAACACCGGGTTGATATCGCGATAATCACTGATGTCATAACCGAAATCAACATCCGGGGAGGTAAAGACGGGTGAAAGCCAAATCATATCGACGCCCAACGAAGCCAGATAATCCAACCGGCTCCGTATCCCGTTGATGTCGCCGATCCCGTCGTGATTCGAGTCTTGAAACGAACGTGGCCAGATTTGATATACGAGCGAATTCATAATTTTTTTGCGCATAACCCGTACCGCCTTTGTTTCAGTGTAGCATATTCAAGCCGATTTGGGATATCATAGAGAAGAAAGAAGGATTCATAATGAACGTCGACGAACTGAAGCAACAGTATCCTTTGTTAAAGACGGTGGTCGCGGTCAGCAAGACCCATCCGATCGAACGGATCCGCGAGGTCCATGCCTTGGGTTTTTGTGACTTCGGGGAGAATAAAGCGCAGGAACTCAAGGAAAAAGCAGGACGGATCGATGGGGTCGCCTGGCATTTCATCGGGCACCTTCAAACCAATAAGGTGAAGGATGTGGTCGACGTCGCTTCGTGGATCCATTCCGTCGACTCCGTGAAACTACTGAAGGAGATCGAGAAACAGTCGGCGAAGATCAACAAGCCGGTCCATGTCTTAATGCAGATCAATCTGACCGGTGAAGCTTCGAAAACGGGGCTGAAAAGAGAGGAAATCGAAAGTTTCCTCAAGGAAGCTGTGTCATGCAAGTATGCAACGTTACGGGGAGTCATGGTGATTGGTCCGACCACCGATGATCATCAAAGGATACGGGAAGCGTTCAAGGAAGCGAAATCGATCCAGGTCGGGATACAAAAAAACATTCCTTCGTTTCAGGAATGTTCGATGGGGATGAGTCACGATTATCAAATCGCCCTTGAAGAAGGCGCGACGATGATTCGGATCGGGACGCTGATCTTCGGTGAGCGTTAAGCGAAGAATTGCCATCCCAGATAAACGATCAGGATGTTCTGGGTGAATCCATCCAAGGCGAACCAATAGAGGATATCCGGAACCAATTCATGGACGACCACTCCCAGACGCAGCATCACCAACAATGCCAAAACCAGCGAAATGACGAGTTTCTTAAACCACGCGTCGTTTCGTTTTTTATTGAGATTCATCCGGATCCCGAAGTAAAACAAGGTCGCGATGATCAGAAGCGTCGTGACCGTATCGAAGAACGACCCTTTGGTGAACACTTCGCTGAAACGGACGAACCATCCGCCCAGGATGATCACGAATAACGGAACCAGATTGTTGAATGTTTTCGAACTCATCGTTTTTCCCCTTCCCGGCGAGCGAGGATCTTGCGTTGAAACGCGAATCCTTCGATCAACCCGAAGTAAGCCAAGAAACAACTTCCCGTAAATGCCAATCCGGTCAACAGATCGTAGTCCGGCGCGTTTCGATAAAACGCGGCGATCGGATAATTAACCAGCGTATAAATGCCAACCACGCCCTTTTTCCCTTCACCATGGAGATAGATCGAAACGCCGAATCCGATCCACAAGAGGACAAGATAGATCAACGAACCGTAGTTGAGGTTGGACAGGTGTCGAGCGAACCGTGCGATGATGAACCCGACGATGCCATAAAGCAAGAACGGAAGAAGAAAAGCGATCAACACATGGATCCAAGACGGATTTTGCCATAGAATCGGTATGACGATCGTCCATCCCATCAGGATCATGCCCAACACCGCATGGCCGTAAAGGATCGCGATCAAACCGGTGATCGCCTCTTTGACCGGTTTCATTTAGTTTCCCCGCAGATCGCGGATCATTTTCTCAAGTCGGTTCAACCCTTCCTTCAATTCCTCTTCTTTACATGCGAAAGAAATCCGGATGTTGGTATCGCCGGATCTTCCGAAGTAGACCCCCGGCACCAACGCCACTTTGTATTCATAGGCCGCTTTGCGACAGAAGGCCAACGAATCCATCTTGAATTCGGAAATGTTCGGGAAGAGATAGAACGCCCCTTGCGGTTCGACGCACGGCAGACCCATTTCCTGAAACCTCTTCATCGCAAAGGCTTTGCGACGACGATAGATTTCACGCACCCTGGTCGGATCGGTATCCAACGCGGCGATCGCCGCTTTTTGGGAAATGCTGGAAATCCCCGTCACCAGATACTGGTGGATCTTGGCGATCTCACGAATCACCGACGTTTCACCCAACAGGTATCCGATGCGCCAACCGGTCATCGCATAGGGCTTGGAGAGGCTTTGCGCAATGATGATCTGGTCGCGTAGCTCCGTATGATCATGGATCGTCGGAAGATG
>Ga0209319_1000341_pt1 | contig 65087 bp, 54 predicted proteins | sample RifGroE2_FD_184000 | JGI IMG/M metagenome (GOLD analysis project Ga0209319, IMG submission 184000) | Groundwater microbial communities from Rifle, Colorado - Groundwater E2 (SPAdes) (version 2) | ecosystem: Environmental > Aquatic > Deep subsurface > Groundwater | place: Rifle, Colorado, United...
GAATAGCTTCCCGCTATCCCGGTGATACTAATATTCAAAACGACCCCCATGTGATATTCGCTGACATGTTTGAAGAACCCAATATTAAAGTCGTAATTGCCAATTGGACTAACTATAAAGACTCAGCCCAAATGTCGCTTGTTACTGATGTGCCATCAGGCACCACGGGCAAAATTTCTATCCGGTTTACTGCATGTAACCGAAGATGCTGATGGGCAGCTAAACAGTATCTATTTTGATCATGTAGTTGCTGCTAAAGGCTATATAGTACCCATTTCAAAAGCGGCACAGATAAAAGAATAACAAGAATTCAACTATAGTCCGGAAATGACCGGTCAGCATGGATACAGGGAATGTTGGCATTGGCAATCATAATGACGTAGAATGGTATTACCAACAGGGTTGTATTCCAGGTGCTCAGGAAAATGCATGAACAGGGTTCCTCCTATATCCCAGGGTGAATTTATATTCAGCCCGTATGTGAATCGCTCTTCCCGATCATCACTTACCCATGAACTATCGGTTAAAAAAAATATTCCGGAAAGATCTGCCACAGCAGGAAGGGGCCCTGTACGTTTAGTGGAGACAACCAATTCGTCGATCCAGAGTTTCTGTGCGTTATTCAATAGTCCCGGTCCAAAGTAGGGAGCCATTAAAAACTGATTAAGCTTCATATCCGGAAAATCGGTGGAACGCAGGATTACATCAGTGCGATCAACAACCAGTTTTCCGTCAAACCAGCCCTGGACGATCCCATCCTTGTTTGGTATATCATTTATTATATCAAGTGAATTTAACCTGAAGAATGCTTCAATACAATGCCACTTGTCATCAACAAAAAGCTGTTCTTTACTATCATAGAGCATGCCGTTATATCCGCCTTTCAATGGTCCCTGTGTAAGTCCATGTGGCGTATTTTCATTCTGAATGTCAGTAGCTGCGAGACGGAGTTTTCCATTTACCGGTTCAATATATAGGGTCAGGTGACTGGCTGCAGGCCCGTGGAATTCAGAATTCTCAGTGGTAAGAAAATGGGTGAGGTGCGGATGCCAGTTTACACCTGTCCATTGCCAGTCTTTTGATAACCTCAGGTAATAGCGGATATAAACCTCATCAACAGGGGAAAACAGGTGGCGTTGCGGGGACGATCCCTGGACCGGTTGAATACCCTTAATCCATTCATATTCGATACAGCCCTTTCCGTGTATCGAATTTTCACTGATCCTGCATGAAGTTCCATCATACCAGCCGCGCAGATTTAGCTCTCCATCATCAAATGTCTCGCTGAATAAAACATATTCAGGCACTTTCTCAGAAAAGCAAATGCCCGACAATACAAAAGAAACAAGAAGTAATTTCTTAACCATAATTCTGTATCTTAGATGATAATATCAAGTTATTTTGGAACAGATCCTTCTACTACCATATCTATCTCACTATTTTTTTTAAGCTCAATTACTATCTTCTTTTTACCAACAATAATAGTATAAGGCGTCGAAACAGTTTTTTCATTACCATCTGCAAAGTATTCAGGCAGCTCAACTCTGAGAGAACCATAGTTATCTGTCCTCTGACTCACAATCTCTTTGCCGTTTCTGTCCATTATTTTTATTTCAGTCCCGCTTAGAACCCGGCTCTTTTGATCATATAGATTAATTTTGAGGATCCAAAAGACCGAATAGGAATGATGTTGATCTGTTTCATCAACTACAAATTCCAGTCCTGTTAATTCATTAGAGCGAAATTCAGTGCCAACAGCAATATAATCAGGTTGTTCCAATGATCCCATTCTTACCGGCTTGAAATTCCTGACAGTATACTCAGCTCTGGTAATACTGTTACCGGTAAGTTTTGTATGTTCTGCCCGTCCATAACTGCAAGCTACCCAAATGGGTGTTACATTGGCAATGATGTTGTTATTGTAAATCCTGCCACCTCTGGCATTCCCGATATAAAATGCAAAAGCTTCGGCATCGGTTCCGGGATTATCCTGATTTATGATAATTCCATTCCCGAATATTTCATTGTCTCCTGCACTGGCGCTGTAGAAAAATGCGGAAGCCATCGGTATATAATCCGGGTACTTCTCAAATTTCCGGCCTGTGATATGGAACTTATTATTGTAAATCCTGTTTCCGTAGCTTCCTTCGGGTGATCCTGTAGCAGCGCCATAATCTGCTATCCTTATGGCATTCGTGCTATAGTGATCATTATATTCACAACTGGGAGGAGCAGCTTTGATGTGGAATTCATTGTTGAAAATATCGATATTCCTGTGCCTGAATATCTCAATCCCCGATCCAATTTCAGGTTCAAAGCGGTTTTCAAAGATTTTCGAACCGTCCCCCATGGCCATCACGCTGTAATGGTTGGTGACAGTCTGACGGTTAACAAAATAATTATGATGTATGGCTGAGAATTTCCCCTTGAAACACAAACAGCCCTGACCTCCATAAAATTCACAGAAAGACACTTCCGAAGCTTGCTCACCCTGTAGATCTACAGCATAAAATTCAGATCCATGCCGGTTTATAATAAACGGACTTCTGATATCGAAAGTGCAGTTTGTAATAGAAGCCTGAGGCACGTCAACAGCAATAGTATTTATCCCTGAGGAAATGATTTTTAGATTGTCCATGATAATTCTGACATTCCTTGCGGTGGATTGAATTCCCCAGGATAGTATTCCAATCGTTGCATTCCTGATTATTCCGTTTTTAATCGTGACGGTACCGGCACCTTCAGCGACCGGTATCCCCTTAAAAGGTTTTCCTGATGAAACATCAGCGGTATAATCAAAAAACGCTGAATGATTCCTGTTGTATAAATGGTCGTAATGACCCATGGGGTGCGTTTTTTCAACAATACTTATACCCACATCCATAGCCGGCCGGATATCAATTTCATCAACCAGACAGTCATTTTCAGCTTTAATACGGATACGGTATTTTCCGGCAGGCAATTTATTAAGATGCGCAAATATGAAACCTCCGCCGAGCCGCGTGGAACGGTTTATTATCGGACAACTTACCCGTGTTGAGTCGCCATAAGTGGTAATACACCTTATCTCATTTCCCTGTTCGTCATCAACATAAATGCTGACCCGCATATCTTTGTTCAGGTCTCCTCCCATTTCATTGTAATAATTTCCTGTAACCCCGCACATTGCAAAGTAGGATCGTCCGGCTACAGGAAGATAGATATAAGAAGAGGTAATCTCATCACCGGCTTTCATCCGCAATAGTCTATCACCGATAAAAGTATGGACTTCCTCCGTATTTTCGATCCTGGCGCCGGGAGCTTTGGATATATCCCATCCTGTTAATCCCTCTTCAAATCCATAATTTAACACATGCCCGTAATTGCCATCCGCATAGGTTACAGTATAACCATTCAGATCAAGGGTAATATCTTTGCCTAAGAAAAGTGTACTTTTTATATCCTTTATATCATTCACAAGAACATAGGTTGCTCCCGGAATGCCATAACTTCCGGATTCACTTACCGGAATCTCTCCTGCTGCTGGAATTCTGTGCTGCGCCGGAACATACTGACCTTCTGACTCAAGTGCTGACAGGCAAAAACTGAAAAAGCTGATAAATGTAAAAATGAGTTTGGGTGATTTAATTGGGAACATATTGCTTAAGTATTTGTGGCTAAATTTTTCTCTTCCTGAAACTAAGACCAATCGGTAACATTAGCAAAACCGGGATCAGCCAGATAGCAAGATATGACAATACTTCAAACGTTGGATCATAAGTATATATGTGATTCCCTTCTTTACCATAAATCTCAACTACATGATCTGTTGTATATGGATCATCATATTCAGGTTTGTAAAGGCTTGCCAGTGCGGCATAGGCAGGCCTTACAATCTCAGGATTTGCCTCAATTTCAGGAATGTCATGAGGAACAACCAATCCATAATCAGGGTCTAAAATATACCATTCATTTTCAGACACTTTCGCTCGTACAACAACATGTCCTGCAATATCCCACAGTTGTGCTTCTATATCATTATCAACCAGTATTCCTTTTACCACAATGGAATGTGAAGAGCACAATCCTACACCTCTTTCAAGTCCCTTCTTATAATTCACAAATTCGTATCTGCTGTCATTTCTAAAGGAATTAATGCAGAATAGGAGATAATTCTCCCACACAGGAACCCTCATATTGTATCTTTTTGAAGCTTCCTGTTTCCAGTAATGCGACATACTTTTACTCACAACATCATTTATACGTAAAGCAAATATCTTGTCTGACTCATCAGCTTCTCTGACTATCTCCTTCTTTGCATCTTCCAGTTTAATGGTAATATCATTAAGTCTACCCGTTCTTCTCTCCGAATAGATCTCCGGGTTTCTCATCGATTTAAACAATCCGGATAAATTTATTACCAGCAAAGCCAACCCAAGTAAGAACAAAACTACTTTAATCGATTTCATGACAGTTTATTAAACAAATAAAAAACAAATATACACAGGTTATGCAAGATAATAAAATGAATAATCAGTAAAAATGTAATCTATCGTAAGAAAAAGCCATATCAAAACCTTGCCAGAGATAGTTTAATAATCTATCTTGTCGCATGTTTTAGTACTTCGGAAAAGCATAAATAATTCATATTTAAATTAAAAACAAAAATTTAACCTGTTAACTTTACCATATAAAGATGAGAATGGATACAGATAAAAATCAAATCGATGTTGTAGTAATCGGGGAGTTAAACGTTGACATTATTCTGGATGGAATTGAGAGTTTCCCTGTGATAGGAAAAGAGATCCTGGCAAAGAGAATGTCAGTTACACTAGGTAGTTCTTCTGCTATATTTGCCAATAATCTTTCCTCTCTTGGTCCAAAAGTTTCCTTTATAGGAAAGGTTGGAGAAGACAATTTTGCACAGGTTGTACTTAGTATCCTGGAAAGCAGGAATGTTGATACAAGCCGGATAATCAGATCCTCCTCCCTGAGTACCGGTGCTACCATTGTTCTTAACTACAATCAGGACAGGGCCAACATTACTTACCCTGGCGCAATGCACGATCTCCATCTGGAGGATGTTGATTTTGACTACCTTTCGAGGGCCGGACATATGCATTTTTCATCCTGCTTTTTGCAACCCGGAATCCGCAGTGATCTTGTTGTTCTTTTCCGGCATACCAAAGAGCTGGGATTAACCACATCATTTGATGCTCAATGGGATCCTGAGGAAAAATGGGATCTTCCCCTTGAAGAGCTCTTACCCTTCGTGGATTTGTTTCTTCCCAACATGAAGGAGTTTAAGTTCCTGACACACAGTAATACTGTCGAAGAGGGTATTAACAAGCTGAAATCTTACTCTAATAAGATAGTAATAAAAAACGGAATTGATGGCTCGTTAGCCTGGGATGGGAAAGAGATAATTCGTCAGCCCGCATTTATTAATGATCGGGTAGTAGATTGCGTAGGCGCTGGTGACAGTTTCAATGCCGGTTTTATAAAAGATTTTATTGATAATAAACCGATTAAAAAATGTCTTGAAACAGGGGCTCTTGCCGGAGCTGTCAATACTACGATGGCTGGCGGAATAACAGCTTTTCAGAATATAGAAACAATTAGGAAAATCGCCCTTGAAAGATTCAATTATACACTCTGATCCATGAAATTACAGGATAAGCTTCTCCAACTAAAAGCCGGCAGAAAGGCGATACTTGCTGCAAACTTCTACAATTTTGAAACACTTTCGGGGATTATGCAGGCAGCAACAAATCTAAAAACACCTCTGATCCTGCAACTTTCAGAGAGTTCTATACGATACATGGGATTACCGGTGGCCGTAGCAATGGTAAAAGCGGCGATAAGGGAATTCCGGGTCGAAGCATGGCTACATCTCGATCATGGCAGTTCAGTCAGCATGGTCAGCAAATGTCTTGACGAGGGATTCGATTCCGTGATGATCGATGCAAGTGAAAAATCCCTGGAGGAGAATATTGAAATAACCAGCCAGGTCGTTGAAATTGCAGCAGGTTACCATGCTAATGTTGAAGCCGAATTAGGATTTGTACCAAAACTTGGACAAAAATATAAGGACAACGAATTTACCCGGCCCGAGGATGCCCGTAAGTTTGTTGAAAGCACCGGGATCAATGCACTCGCGGTTGCTATAGGTTCTGCTCATGGCTTTTACAAACAGGCTCCAAAACTCGACATTGAATTGCTTGCAAGAATAAGTCAGACAGTTCCCTCCCCTCTTGTTCTGCACGGCAGTTCAGGTATTCCTGATACTATGCTTATTGAGGCAATTGAAAATGGCATATGTAAAATTAATCTTGCCACAGAAACTAAAAATGTATTTATGCTTGCTCTCAAAGAGAGGCTCAGAAACAACGATGAAATTGACCTGAGGATAGTATTTCCCTATGCCACAAAAGCAGTTATAAATCTCATTGAGAAAAAACTTAAAACGATAAATAAAATAAGATGATACCATGAAAACAAAATCATTTTACATTATAAGCCTACTCTGGCTCCTTGCGATTCCGACTCAGGCTGACTCAGGAAGGATCAGGATAGCCTCATGCCAGTTCCCGGTATCAGCTGATGTCATGTCGAATTACCGGTTCATTGAATCGCAGATGATAGAAGCAAAGCTGAAAAAGGCTGATGTTGTCCACTTTCCCGAGTGCGCATTGTCGGGTTATCCAGGATCAGATTTTCAGACCCTTGATAACTTTAACTGGGATGAGCTTCACAGACTGACAGACTCTGTAATCCTGCTTGCAGATAAGCTTAACATGTTTGTCATACTCGGATCGTTGCATAAGCTGAGCGGTGCAAACAAACCTCACAACAGCCTCTATGTTATTACTCCGGATGGAAAAATTGCTGACAGGTATGACAAGAGGTTCTGCACCAGCACTGACCTGAAGTTCAGTTCTCCCGGTGACCATTTTGTATCTTTCAGCATTAGCGGAGTGAAATGCGGGTTGCTGATATGCTATGATATAAGGTACCCCGAGCTTTATCGTGAGTACAGAAAGCTGGGTTGCGATGTTATCTTCCAGTCTTTCTATAATGCCAGGGCTGAAAAAGGAAGCATACATCCCGTTATAATGCCCGTTTCTGCCCAGGCTCATGCTGCAACTAACTATTTCTATATGTCACTAACCAACTCATCGGCACCCGAGAGCTGGCCATGTCATTTTCTTACACCCGACGGACTTATTCAGAATAAGCTGCCTTACAATGCTCCCGGAATTCTGATATCTGACATTGACCTCTCTGCAAAATACTACGATGCCAGCAGGGAATACAGGCCGGATGCCATGAATGGCAAACTGAACAGCGGAACCACATTGCGTGATACACTCTCTTCCAGAAGAAATATTATTTATTGATTAACTTTATTGCGATCAAATCATTCAATTATGTCACTTACAGAGAAAATATCCGCCGATCTCATTAATGCAATGAAATCAAAGGATAAACTGGCGCTTGAAGCTATAAGAGCTGCCAAGACAGCATTCATACTTGCAAAATCAGAAAAGGGAGCAGATTCTGTTCTCTCTCCCGATGAAGAACTGAAGATAATTCAGAAGCTTGTAAAGCAGAGGAGGGAATCTGCGGCAATATATAAAGAGCAGAACCGGCCTGATCTCTTTGAAAAAGAGGTTGCGGAAGCTGATGTCCTCGAAAAATATCTGCCGGCTAAAATGAGCGAAGAGGAATTAACGACTGTTTTAAAAACAATCATTGAACGTGTCGGGGCGAAATCCCCCGCCGATATGGGCAAGGTGATGGGTGCTGCCACAAAGGAGTTAGCAGGCAAAGCTGATGGCAAGGATATTTCAGTTAAAGTCAAACAACTTCTGGGTTGAATTTAGTTAAGATTAAGGACTTTAATACGGAGAGACACGGAGTTGGCGTCAATCGACCAATTACAGGTATCCTCCGATAGTTCCATTGAACAACGCCTTTGCCAGGTCGATATGGTACCACATCTTTGCATAGAAATATAGCAGCACCAGCAGTCCTGCAACAAAGATGAGGGTCAATCCCATGTATTTGCCTGCCAGCGATTTGCCCGATCTGATCATCCTTACCGAAAGAGTTTTTACCCACTCTTCCATCTTCGTAAAGAGCGGATAGAATATTATTACAATTATACCCATGGCTATAAGCGTGAATATCACCGGACGCATATGATTCTTATAGCTAATCATATAATCGCCGATGGCAGTGGTAAGCAGATTGGCGATAAGGATTGTCAGCGTGGTGACAACAAAACGGAAAAAATATCGGTACATTGATTATCTGTTAATTCTACGTATCAACTCGACTAATTAAATTTATAATTCTTTGTGTAATTTAGTAACCTGGAGCTTTAGGGGCATTTTTTTTACCACCAATACACCACTACTCCAGGAATCACCAAGGTTAGTAAAATTATTGGAAACTATGAAAATTATACAAACTGAAAAGATGCCGCAGGCAAGCGGTCATTATTCTCAATGCATTGAACACAATGGAATGCTCTATATTTCAGGGCAATTGCCGGGAAATCCTGAAATGATGCCTCTGCCGGAGGATATTGAATCTCAAACAAAGATTGTTCTCGATAAAATCGACCTTATCCTGAACCAGGCGGGAAGTTCAAGGGAAAAGGTTATCCAGATGAGGATCTACATATCCGATATCGAATTATGGAACAGAGTGAACAGTGTTTACACAAGATTCTACGGTGAACATAAACCTGTCAGATGTATTGTTCCAACAGGAAGACTCCATTTCGGCTGCCTGATTGAAGCTGAAGCGGTGGCATATACCTGATTTATTTTGACCCACCCCCACCCCTCCCGGTGAGGTGATTCCAATGGAGATTACTCTTCCAGTCTGTCAAGAATATTCTGAGGCAACGATTTATTGGTGTCTGCTCCGAGCTCTTTTATCTTTTCGATCCTGCCGATGATGGTATCACCTTTCTTCTTCGATTCATAAAGCTTGTTCATCGCATTGGAATACTCTGATTTAGCATCATCGATCTTTCTTCCTACTGCGATAAGATCTTCAATAAAGCCTGTAAACTTCTCATACAAAGCGCCGCTCTGACGTGCTATCTCAAATACATTCTTCCTCTGCTTGTCCTGGTTCCATATATAATTGATAGTCCGCAGTGTGGCCAGCAGCGTGGATGTGCTAACAAGTACAATACTCTTTTTCAGTGCCTTGTCAAACAATGAATGATCCTCACGCTGGGCCACTGAAAGTGCAGGTTCGATTGGTACAAACATCAGGACATAATCGGGGGGATTGATTCCGTACAGCTTCTGATAATTCTTATCCCCGAGCTCTCTGATATGGTTACCCAGATCAAAAAGATGTTGCTTCAGCGCCGCTACCTTATCTTTTTCATCATCGGCATTGAAGTATCTCTCGTAAGCTACCAGCGACACTTTTGAATCGACAATCAGCTGCTTGTCGTCCGGCAGATTGATAATATAGTCCGGACGAAGATTTTTCCCGTCATCATCCCTTATGGTCTCCTGCTTACGGTAATGAATGTCCTTTTCAAGTCCGGCCTTTTCGAGTATCATTTCAAGCTGAATCTCACCCCAGTCACCAAGCATCTTCTTGTCTCCCTTCAATGCATTGGTCAGTTTATGTGCATCATCGCTTACCTGCTGATTCAGCTTTATGATGTTCTCCAGCTCCTTCTTCAGAGATATCCTCTCCCTGGTCTCATCCATATAAACCTTGTCGATCTTCCCTTCGAACTCCTTTATCTTCTCTTTCAAAGGATTCAATATATCGCCAACACTCTTTTCATTCAGCTCCAGGAACTTCTTGCTTTTCTCCTCCATCATGTCATTCGAGAGGTTCTTAAACTCCAGTGAGAACTTCTCATGAATCTCATTCAGCTCCTTCTTACTGTTTTCAAGCTTTTCTTCAATGTTCCTCAGATTTGCCGACAATTCTGCGATCCGGGAATTCAGTCCGATAATAGTTTTTTCCTTCTCGTTGTTCTCCTGTTTCTCCTGGTTGAAGATTTCGAGGGCGATATATTTACTATTTATATCCTCAACAGGGATCCCTCTCTGCTGAAGCGCTTTCTGACGGGTGAAGAGCCAGCCGATAAGAGCTCCTGCAACCAGTCCTGCAGCTAAAAAAACTATTTCCATATATAACTGATTTAAAACTCATTACCAGTTTTAAACTACTGGCATTTCAATATGGGAAGATAGTAATAAAAGTTTATTCAAAGGCGATGTTAATTAAACCTCGATCATTTGTTTAACACTGAACCTTAGCCCCCGGGGCTGTTGAAAAAGACCTTTTTCAACAGCCTCAAATTTCTGTGTACTATACAGAATTTATCTAATATACAGAGAATTAACCCCCCTTTAGGGGGGAAGGGGGGCATAAACTCAAGGGCAGTAGTTAGGTTATGATATTTAAAACGCAATTGCTACCTTTGATCTGATACTGAACCTGATAGAATGAACCATATCATTAAACAGATTGAGAGCCTGAGAGATCAGCCCCTGAAGGATAACCTTGACAAGGTGATTGAAAATGCTTCAACACCGGTTAAGGAGAATGATTATCCCGATCTGATAAAGGAATTTACTGCTTTCTATACAAAACAGTTGTCCGGACAGGTTTTTCCCGCACTTATAAAAATAAGCATCCCTGATAAAGAAAAATCAGGTGACGTGGTCATTAATACTGAATGTCAGCGTGTTGTCATCATAGGCGATCTCCACAGCGATCTCAATGCCCTGAGCTCCATCCTGAAAAAGCTCGCTCTCTCTTCCTATGATTACTTCTCAAAGGCAATATTTCTGTTCTGCGGTGATTATACCGACAGAGGAAGACGTCCTCTTGCCACACTGAGGCTGCTTTATGCTCTCAGGACTTACCTTGGCGAGAGATGTATCCTGTTGAAAGGAAATCATGAGATCATAAAATACTCCTGCGGCCTGCTCAGACCCGGATTTTCCCCGGCCGATACGGCAGAGTTAATGAACCGGGTGCTTTCTCCTGAAGTGAACAATCTCTATGCCTCTTATCTTGACAGGCTGCCTTACATTGTTTCATTGAATCATTCAGGCACAAGATTTCTTATTTGCCATGGCGGTATTCCCCGACATGACTATTCAGAAGTCTACACCGAGGAAAAGTTCATTGAATACTTCCTTCCTGCAAACGATCATTCGAAGGAGGGTATTATGCTAAGTCAGATGCTGTGGGGCGATCCGGGTGATGCAAGCTCATCATTCCGCGGACAGGAGATCCGTTTTGAGTTCAGCAAGGCCGAGTTTATTGAATTCATGGACAGAAATGGATATGATATAATGATACGCGGCCATCAACCTGTTGATAACGGAGTGATGTACTGCTACAACAACCGGCTGATATCCTTTTTCTCAACCGGGGGACACGATAATAGCGATACTCACTACCCCGATGATGTACAGAGTCCGGCTTTCATTGTTATCAAGGAAGGTGGAGAGATAGTGCTTGAAAAGGTATTCGATAAAACGGTTAAATGATTTCAGTTCTCTCTCAGGGATGATAGCTTTTCTTTGTCTTATCTATCACATCAAGAAGTCCGTCCCTGAATGAGTCATTGCCAAGCTGCCAGAACATAATTCCTCCCAGCTTATTATCGATGACATACTCTGTTTTCAGCACAACCGATCTTTTGTCATCGAAAGTAACAAAGATCTTCTTTTCCTTATTATAGATCCATGGAGCCTTTGCTATCTCGTCCCAGTGATACACATACCCGCTGTCGGCCGGCAGTTCTGCAGGAAAATTTTTAAAAGAGACACCTCCTTTATATTTGCCTGGCATATAGAGGCCATCATTAAGATAATCAACCTCTTCATATACCCTCCCGTAGAATGCGGCTCCTACAATTATCTTACTCGCAGGGATTCCCATTTTAAGAAGATATTTAACGCACCAGTCTACCGATCGCTCCTGTCCCGGAGTCTTGAACTGGGCATACTTTCCCGGTATTGCATGAAGCTGGTCAGGTGTTGAGTAAAGAGCTGTATGGTGATAGGTGATCTTAGCATCCTCTCCAAGCGCCAGGTGACGGTACTGAGGCAGATCCGGACGATTCTGGTAACTACCTATGTCATAGGTCATAAGATTAACATAATCCATCATCTTCATAACCTTCTTCCACTCCACTACCTCCTCAAAAATGCCTGCATGTGCACCTGCTGCAAAGCTGAGCTCCTTACCCGGATTATATTCCCTGATCGCTGCGACAAGCTTAGTGAAATTAACTTTGTCTGCAACGGAGTATTTCTGTCCTACAAAATGTTCAACAGTTGGAAATTCCCAGTCGAGGTCGAGACCATCCGTACCGAAATATTTATGAGTTTCGTTTATTGACTTTGCGAATTCCTCACGGCCGGCTGCGGTTGAAAATGCATCAGAACATGTTTTGCAGCCTCTTCCACCACCAAGCGAGAGTATAACCTTAAGCTCCGGATTGACCTTCTTGAGAGAGACCATTTTCTTTATGACTGCCGAATCATTCTTTGTGATACTGAAACGGTTACCGTTTATCTGGCCGAAGCAGAAGATAATATGTGTCATTTGTGTGACATCATACTTATCAATCGGGTTAGCTGAGCCGAGATAGTATGCCAGCACCCGGATATTATTTGCTGACTGCGATTTTAAAGAAAAGGGGTTGCTAAGAAGCAGTGTGATAACCAGAAATCTAATGAAGAAAGAGTTTTTCATTGTATTCTAATTTTTAAACAAATATAATTTTTAGGATGGAAGGTTAACAATATTGTGATAAGTTTTAATGAGTTTTGAAAGAATGCCTTGCGAATTATGCCTTGCGTCTTTTTATTATCTTTGATTGCGAACTCTATTATTATGTATCAGAAAGATTATGTCCTAAGATGATGAAGGCTGTATTTCTTGAAAAACCGGGAGGTCATCTTGTGATGAAAGAGGTAAATATCCCTGTTCCAGGTCCCGGGGAAGTGCTGATCAAAATGAAAGCGGCACCGGTCAATCCATCCGATCTAGCAAGGATAAGAAATACTGCTGCCGGACACGATCTGGCCACTTTTATCCCCGGAATTGAAGGGAGCGGAACTGTAGTGGTGGCAGGTAAAGGAATACTGCCCCGTCTCTGGCTCGGAAAAAGGGTTGCCTGTTCTTCGGAATATCCGTCCAGCGGTACCTGGGCTGAGTATATGGTTACAAAAGCCGGAAACTGTTTTCCTCTAAGCGAAAAAATAAATGATGAGCAGGGTTCAATGTCGCTGGTAAATCCTTTAACAGCTCTTGCCTTTTTTGAGATTATTAAAGAGAATAACCACAAAGCGATTATAAATAATGCAGCAGCCAGCGCCCTCGGAAGAATGGTTGAGATGTTAGGTAAAAAACAAAAAATTCCTGTAATTAATATTGTGAGAAACCAGCATCAGACGGAGCTGCTGAAAAATTCAGGTTCACAATATATTCTGGATAGTTCGTCATTCTCATTTATAGAAGACCTTGGAAAATTATCGCACGATCTGAAAGCAACAATTCTTTTTGATTCTGTCTGCAGCAGGCAGCTGGATAATATTATTGATGCACTTCCTTCGGGAAGTTCTGTCATAATCTATGGAAATCTTTCAGGAGAAGAGCATATTATGATTAATCCCAGATGCCTTATTGACAACGATATAAAAATATCGGGTTTCTATCTTGGAAGAAGGGCAAAAAAGAATGGACTTCTTAAGAACATGATGAACCTCAGAGAGGTAGGCCGGCTTATGAGCAGTGATATGAAAATAAAGATCCGGGGTAGATTCCCGCTGGACAGGGCGCAGGAGGCGGTTGATACCTACCTGGGAAATATGTCCGCAGGGAAGGTTTTGCTGGTAATGTAAGGCGTGGGGCGTGGTTAACCTGTAAGTGCCTTCAGTAAAGGAGCATAGTCATACTGCAGATCCTCATGCAGTGAGCTGAGTTTTTCCCTGATTGTTTCGATTTGCCTTGCGTATAGATTCCTGAGCGCTGTGTTTTTATTTATGGAGGGTGTGAGATTTCTCAATCGTGTACAATAATGGATATGTAAATCCACCTCTGTCTTTTTATTCTGCGAATACCTGATGTATTTCCTGGTATTCAGTAATATACGGCGAACACCTTTTTTTATAAAGTAATAACTCTTCCTGTTCACCTCCTTAAACTGCCGGTCAATCTCCTCTTTAACACTTTCAACATACATTATCTCATCAGATGCTTCAAACAGGAGATAGGTCAGTAACTCCTTGTTTTCTTTCTTAAACCGTGACAACCTGAGACAAAGATCCCTAAGTTCTTTAGGCGTCCGGTTAATAAGTTCCTGGTTAAGTTCTTTAACGGTGACAGCCTTCATTATACTGGAAATAAATTATATGGGTAAAGGTATGAAATTATATGGCGACAGGCGACAGGCGACAGCTTTGCCAGCCACAGATGACCGAAGGTCTGCGAAGGCTGGGCAACAGGGGCCTGGGTACCGGTTTTATGTTTGACAGGAATCTCTCTTCCCAAAAAGATTGTACCGGTTATTGGCGATAAGACGGTATATGAAATCCCTGATAATTGGGGGGATAATGATAAATGCAAACAGTATCTTCCATGCTCCGCCAAGATCCTTCAGAATGTTCAGCACTGCAGAAGAGCGAAGATAAGATCGTCCATCTTTAATGTATAGTGCTGTATCTGAATCAGTTTCAGGTAATCCTGCAGCCAGCAACAATCCTTTCCCCTCCTCCGATTGCAGCGACACAAAATGAAACCTTTTGTTCTTGTCCCTGGTTTTTATAAAAAGTACAAGTCCGGTACAGAGGTTACAGATGTTGTCATATAATACTATCCCTTGCATGTAAGTTAAACGTGAGAGATTTTTGTTTGTTCATAACAGGCGGCAGGCGGCAGGGAAAATGAAAATAGTATAAACATATTGGTTTAATAGAGTGTTTGAGTTAAGTAAGGAAGAACAATAGATTTATCTTTGCATTTCCTAATGAACATTTAATATCCGATGTCCGATAAAACGAAAAATAATCCCGGATCAGGTTTACGGGAGATGCTCAAACTCTTCAGGTTCCTGAAGCCCTACAGATGGCTGTTTGCTTTAGGACTGCTGTTTCTCCTCATATCCACCGGGGCAAGCCTTATGTTTCCCAAACTCCTTGGTGATATGGTCGACATGGGTAACAGGGGAAAAATGATTAAGGAGATCAGCCGGACAGGATTGTTACTTCTTGCCATACTGGTAACTCAGGCAATTTTTTCATACCTGCGAACAAGGATCTTCGTTCATGTTACAGAAAAAACCCTGGCTACTATACGTCAGCATCTCTACAACCACCTTATCAGGCTGCCGATGTCATTCTTTTCAGAAAAGAGGGTCGGTGAACTGAACAGCAGGATATCTTCAGATATATCCCTTATGCAGGATTCAATTACCGGAACACTGGCAGACCTTCTTTATCAGCTACTTGTGATCACCGGTGGCATAACCCTCATGATGATCAGTTCATTCAAACTGACTCTTTTCATGCTGGCAATTGTGCCTCCGATGGCCCTTCTTGCTTTCTTCTCCGGCAGGGCAATCCGCCGTTACTCGAAAAAAGCCCAGGCCTTCGTGGCTGAGTCAAATACGATAGTTGAAGAAACGCTTCAGGGTATTCAGAATGTAAAAGCCTTTACAAACGAGATGTTTGAGACAAAACGGTATCGTGAAAAAACCGAGGAAGTTGCCCTTGCAGGTATCAAAGGTGGAAAATACCAGGCATCTATATCATTCATTGTACTTGGATTCTTTGTGGCTATGGCAGCGGTAATCTGGCGTGGCGCCACAATGATGGCAAACGGCCAGATGGAGGCTGGACAGCTCTTCTCGTTCGTAATATATTCCGGCTTCATTGCCGGAAACATAGCCGGAATGGCCGGTGTATACTCGCGTCTGCAGAAGACCATCGGAGCAGCTGAATACCTGCTGCAGTTACTTGACGAGCCTGTAGAAACCATTGACGAAGAATACCTGCCTGAACCTGCATATACCCTTTATGGAGAGATAAGCTTCGACAAAGTAGAATTCAGATATCCTTCGCGAAAGGAACTTACAGTGCTCAGGGAGGTCAGTTTCACCATTGAACCCGGACAACAGGTTGCTTTGGTCGGACCCAGCGGGGCAGGTAAATCAACTATTGCCTCATTACTGCTGAAGTTTTATGATCCTTCAGGTGGTCAGATCAGCTTTGACGGACGCGATAGTAAGAGTTTTCCTGTAACATCACTTCGCTCACAGATGGCAATAGTGATGCAGGATGTATTTCTTTTCGGAGGGACCATACGTGAGAACATAGCCTATGGAAAACCTGGTGCCACAGAGGATGAGATCATTGAAGCAGCGATACAGGCAAATTCATACGATTTCATTCAGTTATTTCCCGGCAAACTCGATACTATTGTTGGTGAACGCGGTATTCAGTTATCCGGAGGGCAGCGCCAGCGGATTGCCATTGCACGTGCCGTACTGAAAAATCCAAAGATCCTTATTCTCGATGAAGCAACATCATCGCTCGATTCCGAATCTGAAAGGCTTGTGCAGGAAGCACTTGAGAAACTGATGAAAGGACGAACATCGGTGGTGATAGCACACAGGCTTGCAACTGTGAGGAAAGCAGACATGATAATTGTTCTCAACGAGGGAAAGATAGTGGAACAGGGAACTCATTCTGAATTACTTTCAAACGGGACTGGCCTCTATAAAACCCTTACTGAACTGCAATTCACTACCTGAAAAAACCCACCCCTAACGCTTGCGACTATTAATCTCCACATCCCCCAGTTGCCCCTCACTCTGTGCCTTCAAATAACCCACCCCTAGCCCCTCCCGGGAGGGGAACCTCATTCCCCTGACTTCCTTCCATTATGCCGTTGTGCCGTTGTGCCGTTGCGCCGTTGTGCCGTTGCGCCTATTCCCTATACCCTGGCCCTCTTACAACCCTTCCAGGTGTGGCTCCTGTATGGTCGCCATCCTTTATAACCTGAACACCATTAACAAAGACATGAACCATACCGGTTGAATACTGGTGAGGCTTATCAAATGTGGCATTATCATTGATTTTATCCTTATCAAAGATCACAATATCGGCATAATAATCCTGCTTCAGCGATCCTCTCTTCTTCAGCTTCAGATTGGTCGCCGGAAATTCACTGAGCTTATGCACCGCCTCCTCAAGCGTTATCACCTTTTCGTCTCTTACATATTTACCAAGCAACCTTGAAAAATTACCGTAAGCTCTGGGATGTGTGCTGTATTTAAGAAAAACACCCTCTGTGGAATAGGATCCTCCGTCGGAGCAAAAGCTCATCCATGGAAGAGCTATCTGCCTCTTCACGTTATCCTCCGACATCGAGAAATATACAACACCTACCCTGCTGCCATCATCAATAACAAGGTCCATAATAGTCTCTTCAGGCGATTTTTTCCTCTTCAGAGCAATCTCTGCAAGTGTCTTGCCTGTAAGGTACTTCAGCGAATCATTGTTGAAACCGATCACCAGGACTTTTTCTGCCGATCCTGTCCTCTCCATTACAGACTTACGTATTTCAGGCGCTATTTTTCTACGTATAACCGGATCTTTAAGCCTTGTCACCCAGCTGTCAAAGCCCCCCTCCTGCACCCATGCAGGCATTACAATATCAAAACCTGTTGAGCTTGCAATATAATTGTACATGTCGGCAGTTATCTGCAGTCCTGCTGTCCTGGATGAATCGATTTTTCTGGTAACATCATCAAGCAGGTTCCAGCTTGCCTTTCCGGATTGTTTCAGGTGGTAGATCTCAACCCTTACGCCAGTTTTATCTGCCACATCAAGCATTTCATCAATTGCCGGCAACAGTCCGGTGCCTTCATCCCTTACATGTGTGATATACATTCCGTCGTACGCTTTAGCCTCAGAGGCAAGTGCAGTCAGCTCATCAGGTTTTGCAAAGCTGGCAGGAACATACTGCAGCGCCGAACTGACACCCATTGCTCCTTCCTCCATAGCCTGACGGACAAGCATTCTCATTGAGTCAAGCTCAACAGGCGTTGGTGGTCTGTCTTCATAACCCACAGTATAGATCCTCACTGTTGCTGTACCGATAAACGATGCTACGTTTGTTGACACGCCCTTTTTAATTAGAAAATCGAGATACTCACCAAGGGTTGTCCAGCTGATATCATATTTAATATCACCCTGACCTGCAATCATATCCTCCTTCATCTTATCATTCAGGGGTCCCATGGAATCACCCTCGCCAAGCACCTCAAGGGTCACACCTTGTCTTATATCACCCTGCGAACGGCCGTCGTGGATAAGTGATTCATTTGCCCAGCTGAGCATATTGATAAATCCCGGTGCAACAGCCAGCCCGGTTGCATCGATCTCTGTTTTGCCACGGGCATTTTTAAGATCACCAATAGCAGCAACAGTATCAGCTGTGATACCGATGTCTCCATTGAAAAATGGTGTTCCGGATCCATCATAGATGTCTCCGTTCCTGATAATTACATCATATTTAACCGGAGTGGAACAGCCGATGAGAATAAAAGTGATGAATATGACTGAGGTAAATTTTTTCATACTGATTGGTTTATTAAACACAGAATAATCATCACTCTTTCTCATCAAGACTCTTTTTGATTTTATCCAGATCAACTGTTCCTTTATCGGTCTCAAGCCATATTTTGCCATCCTTTTCCAAAAACCCATACATGCCACCGGTTTCTCCTATGATATCCTCTCTTATCCTTCTTGCAGATCTTACATGGTACAGAACCGGGTATTCTTCAACTCTTGCTCCCGGGGCACTGAACATAAAATCAACTTGGGCCCACTCGTTATCAGGACTTGTATCCATCAACGAGATTGCCATTTTAACTCCCTGTACAGTCTCCTTGTATTCCTTAAGGTTAACCAGATCGACAAGTAACATCTCTGACCTGATATCAGTATCAAAAAGGATATTCTCTCCCTCTTTTACCTGGTAAATCTTCTTTATAATTTCGTCACTGCTTACAGGATCTGTAACCATATCGTTTGTCTTAAAATCTGATATGCAGGTATCGTCAAAAGATGAGCCAGGGTACACATCAACGATCTCAAACTTTAATAAATAGTGCAGATAAAACGGAATTATTATATCAGGTTCATATTTCATTACTTCATTTATTCTCTCCCTGTAAACATTCCGAAATTCTGCTGTAAGGGATACTCTTTCCTTGAAAAATGCTTTAATATCGAAAGGCAGTGCTACTTCCTGAATCCCCATTGCATCGCGGAGAGCGACAACTGATCCGTTTCCTGCCTGCTTTGCTTTATATCCTTTCCCTATCTCTGTTACCTCACCCGAAATGTGGAAAGCAACAAACGGTGTTATCTTTGCGCTCTTCACACGACTGTTCTTCTTAAATACTGACTCCGATTTCTGGTATCCATTTCTGATGGCTAACTTTTTTGGCAGGGTATATCCCATATCCAAAAAGAAATACTCTCCGCTCCCATAGCCTTTAACCCCTTCAACCCATGCAGTTGCCGGATTGTTATCGAACAGATTCCGAACTCCGTACGGTCCGGGTTTACCTTCAAATGGATTGCCCGGATTCAGTTCAGAACTGCAACTGGAATTTCCAATTAACATCAATTCAATCCACGGTTTCTCTACTGTGAAACCGGATATTAAAACCAGTAGAATAAAAGGTACTACATATTTTTTCATTTGTATCATATTAGATTCACAGATAAAGAATCAATATGCAATTTACACATTATTATATTGTTTCTCCCTTCTGCGTTGATCTGCGTGATCAGCGGGAAAAAGTTACCAGAACTCATGCAGGCTTTACCTCTGCCTGCCTGATTATTATTACTGCTAAGCCTTTAGCTGAAATCTGCCAGAGTTTGCCATTCTCGCGGTAGAATTTCCATTCTCCCTCCATCTGTCCATCTTCAAATATGCCCTCAGCCTTAACAATACCGGTCTTAAAGAAAAAGGTCAGTTTATTGCCGGTAAACTCAAAGACTTTCTGGCCATTGGTATAATGTGTTTTATCAAACATTGCCATCGCATTATTCTTTTTGTAAATATAAAAAATTGAAGCATTTGAAAAGAATCAAAAAAATCTTAAACCGGATTAAGAGGTGGAGTTTAATGATCCTTTTTATTCGTTTAGGTTAAGTCTTTATTCTGACTCTCCATCGGATATGGATTCGTGGTCCCTGGTCTCCGGAACCTGAACATGCCTTTAATTTTCTCCCAGAAACTTTTGCCAAGGATAAAGATGCTCAGATAAAAAGTAACCTCACCGATTATGATCAGGCCTGTAATAAGCCCTGCTATCTGTCCTTTTGAATAACCAAACCATGGAATGACAAGGATCAGTAAAAATGAAATGGCCGAGATGCCCATCAATATATATCCGATTATCCTGATCATGTTTTTAATATCTTTAATGTTAAACAAGAAAATAAGCAAAAAGTTGTGCAAAACAGCAGTATACAAACCACTCAGATTTGCCGCCGACGGATAAGAGCAATAGGGTGGCTGTTATAAGAAAAAAAATATTCTGTAAAGAAATTCTGCATAAAGATATTATCTTTGACAGAATTGAGCACTTTCGATGAGTAAAACTCCAACATCTAAAACTAATGAAGTTAATATCAATCATTTACCTGATGGCTATTTCTGGTTTATTCACATATCTTTCAGCTGAAGGAATCAACAAAACAGATGTACTTATGGGTAACAGGTTTCTTACTTTCAATACAGTAATAAGGGTAAATCAGATAGAGGTTACACGCAACAGGAATGAAGGAGTGGACGAGCGGGATGTACATTCTCCTGAAAGAGTGACCGCTTTCAGGAATGCTGTTGAGGAGGGTTTCCCCGGAGCCAGAATAACCTGGGCATTCAGCTGGCTGGCATTGCATGATACATCTTCCAATTACAGAAAGATCAGGCAACGGGTAGTCAGTTATCATCAGAAATACGGAGATGAAATAACGTTCATCCCTGGCGGGTATTTTGCAAATGCTTATAATTCAACAACTCAGGTGAACAGGGATCTTCATGAGGCTCTGACAAAAGTGTCGGAGATAGTTGGAAATGGCTACCGGCCGAAAAGTATTGTTGCAGGTTTCCTTTCAGCAAAGAACCTTCAGTACCTGGCTGATGAAGAGGGTATTCATGTATGCCAGGCCAATATATGGAGCCAGTATGCCATCGATAACCAGGATGGCGACGGATCAGTCTGTTATCCATATTATCCCTCAAAGGAACATTTCTGCAAACCGGCACAGGGTGAAGAGGATCTCATTGATTGCGTAAACCTCGACGGATGGACAATGGATTTTCTTGCAGCACGAAGGGAAGGATTTTCAAAAGGGTTCAACAGCAGGATGGGTGTTGGACCAATTGAAACGCTTGGGAAATACGGCTCAGATACCGGACTGGTGCAGATGCTTCATACAACAGCTGTACACTTCGACCGGGGATTTGAACTCAACGGCTTTGCCTGGGTTACCAATTGCTGGGAAATTTGCCTGCCTTATGATGTTAAAGATCTTACCAGATGGCTTAGCTCAATAAAGGAGCAATGGCCCGGTACCAGGTTTATTACACAAGGAGAATTCGGACTTATCTGGCGCGAACAGTTTAAAAGAAATGACTTCAGGTACCGTTTTGAACAGACTGGTACAGGTATAGGGGGTTCAGATAAAGACAAGAAGATACAATGGCTGATGAACAGATCATTCAGGCTTGCCCTCCTGTCGGAACCAGGTAATGATGCTGAGGAGATGGTCATCGATTTCACCCGCTATGATGTAAGGGCAAAAGAACCTGTATCAGGAACATCCAGGAACTGGAGCATTATGGGTGAAATCAATCAGAAACAGACACGGTTCCCTGATAAGCCTGTCCCTCTTAAAAAAATCAACAATGAGTGGAGAGCGATCATTTTCAAAGAATATCCTGATCTTTAGTTCACTGAAGAGACCCGGAGATAATATGATTTATCTGACGACAGCTTCTCCCATTTTATAGTAACCGTCATCACTCCGGCGAATTGCTTTTACAGGTTCCACCCTTTGAATTTGAAGACCGGTTTTTCTCCCTTCAATGCGGCCGCTGTAAATCTTGCTTTGACCACTCTCTTTTCCTTTGGAAGCAGTGAAATATAATTATCATCCCACAGAATTGGAACTATTGATTCCCCCGATTTATCGCCGACAATGCTCAGTTCAATCAGAAATGCGATATTATCTCCGGGATTATTAAGATTTACAATAACCTCATATTCATTGCCTTCATTCTTAATTGAGCTTTCTATATCTGTTTTAACTTTTGGTAACTTATCCAGGTCCGTAAAATCGGCATATTCAGAAAGAGGAGTATAAAACCAGGTTGTATTTTTAAAATCCGGTACATCTTTTTTAGTTGATAACCAGTAGAAGTTATCCGCAACTTCATTACCCTGCTCCCCGGTCAGGTGTAAACTGAGAAAATAAACCTTCGAATAACTTTTGTCTGCCGGCAGACTGTACACCTTTAGGGATGAATTTGCTTTCAGCGAAGCATTCTCCTGCTTTTCATCAATTAATCTGCCATCGAAACTGTAAATTTTAATCGAGGTCCTATAATTGCTGATAACCCCGGGTGTAAGATTAGTTACATAAACAGAATTATCACCATAGTTATAGGCGATGTTTACCTGCCTGGCTCCAAGTCTCGCACCATAAAATGAAGCATTTGGCAGCAGATTGTAATCCCAGAACTGCCAGATCAGTTTTGGCCATGCCGAATTGTACATCCATTGAATAATGCCGGTTGTATTGCTCCTGTTTATTGCAAAAGCTTCAAACATGGCACGCATAGCCTCAAGGTTAGATGCCTGACTTTTAAAAGTAAAATCCTCCACATTGTCCTGTTCACCATACCGGTTATTGAAGGCAATTAAATACCGGTCAAGGGTTTTGAATGCACCCCTTCCGCAATGGAAGCTCCACATTTCATCTATCGGCCAGAGCTTATCTTCAGGTATCATGGTTTTTACCACTTCAAGCGAAGGGATCTGCGGGCCCGGACCGGTTTCGGTATTAAAGCCAAACGCACCTCCGTTTACAGTATCTATATACCAGTAGTTGGGTGAGATATAATCGTAAGGACCGTTCATTTTGACTGCAGACTTACCCGATATTTCGCTGGTCAATCCTTTACACGACATCAACAGGGGACGCGAAGAGTCAAGTTCTTTGAAAAGGGTGTAATACTTCTCTTCAAGCTCAGGACGAGGCAGTTTATCACTTCCCATTACCCACACGAAAATACTCGGATGGTTGCGCAACCAGTTCACATGGTCGCGTGTGTAGTTCAGTATCAACTCAATATCTTCAGTTGTGCGGATCGACATAAAATCATCCTCTGGCTTGTCGAGATAACCGCTCCACTCCCATTGACAACTCCATCCTGCCATTATCAGCAAGCCCAGCTCATCGGCCAGTTCATAAAATCTTTCGCTGTTTCCCCAGAAACCCTCAAGCCTTATGGTATTCATATTGGCATGCCTGACATATTCCATCTGGGCTTTCACCTTTTCCTCTGTGTCGTCCAGAAACATACCATCTACCCACCCGCCACCTTTTATAAGCACTTCAACACCGTTCAGTTTATACCCCCGGTGCCCGCTGGCATTCAGATAATCCTCCACCTCGCGTATACCAAAACGGGTGGTTTTCATGTAAGAGACTTTATTATTGGTCTCAATATCAAGGATTAAATCATACAATTCCGGCTTGCCCATATCGTGTGTCCACCAGAGCCTCGGGTTATCTATTTTCAGCTGTGGAAATTCCGATGAACTGAAAACCACCTGTTGTTTTTCGCCGGGCTTCAGTATGATCCTCTTTTCGAAAGTGATGTTTTCAATTTTTCCTTTAATTGTGGCATCAACTGATTCTGAAGTATTGTTTACTGCTTCCGCGCTGATCTGCAGATCAGCTTTTTTGTAATCTTTTTTGTCGATTTTCGACGCAACAAAAATATTATCGAGCCTGGTTGTGCCTGATCTTTTTATCTTAACAGGACGCCACAGTCCCATTAACCGGTCGGGGGGCATGGGAGCCCAGTCGACAAATCCGACTGATGGTTCATCTGGCCTCTGATGAATAACTTCGATGGCAAGTACATTATAACCGCCTACAATGAATTTTGAGACATCCAGTTTGAAAATTCTGAACCCGCCGAAAAGAGTGTCGGCAGAAGCTATTTTAGTACCGTTGAGCCAGATATTTGCCCTGTAGTTGATCCCTTCAAAAACCAATTCCGTGTTTTTTGAAGCATTCTCAACAGTAAACTCGTTCCTGTACCACCAAGGGGTTCTGAACCTGGAAGTATCAACCAGGTTGATGTTATCGCCCATAAAAATACCGGGATACTCATTATTTGCGATCAGGGCAGCCATTACAGTTGCCGGAACTGTGGTTTTGTACCATTTTGAAACATCAAAGCCCGGTTTCGAAATAATATCACCTGAGGCATTAACTTTTACCGATGATTCAACACTCCATCCATCCTTCAATTGCTGATCAAATTCATCTCTCTGCGATCTGTCTGCAGTATTGCATCCACTGGCAAGAATTACCAGCATAATAAATGCTGGGATTTGACTTATAATGTTTTTCATATGGTGTGGTATTTAACTTTACGGAATTTCTTAAGGGTGCGATGCTGATTCTATCGGAAGATCGAACCTGCTTGCCCACTCTTCCATTGAACCATCATATATAATGGGATCGTAGCCTGCAATGATAGCAGCAACATGAAGTATTATAAGTCCGGCGGTTGAAAGATTTTCTTTCAGCCAGGTGGCTGAAACAATCGGCGGAACTTTTGTTGCAGGATCCTGCGGAAGATTACTGGTTGCATCGTTTAATACAACAAGCACAATAAATAATGATAAAATGATCCTGATACAGTAAATTCGGGTAAAATATTTAACAGCGTTCATAAGCTTATAAATAACTGTTTTCTCAAAAGTAATGATTTTTCTTTTCCTGATACTCGTTATGGAAGCTGACCAGACTGTCTGAGATGATCTGCTTTAATTGAATTATTTAATCACCGATACCATCTTTTCAATTGATTCTCCTTTTGAACAATCTGTATTGATACGTTGTTTAGTAAAATAGACCTGACGGTTGATCAGTTCTGTATTACAAATCTCTTTAAAACACATTTCTATGAAAACTAAAATGATTTATCTCTTTGCATTAATTCCTCTATTCGCAGCATGCAGTCTGATTGAAGATGCGTCAACAATTACAATCTCAACAGACTTAAAAGCTGATATCCCTGTGGTAATAGTATCACCTGGTGCGAAGTCGGGTGATCAGACAGGAGGAGTAAATACAATAGTTTTTACTAAATCTCAGGATCTTATGCTCTCAGGCAATGCTGATATTGAACCATATCTCGATAAGATCAAAGAGATAAACCTGAATTCACTGGTAGTTACTGTCACCGGTTTGAGTGAAGGTCAGACTATCAATTCCGTTGCATTGGATGTTACCGGTGTCGGGAATATTTTTACCCAAACCAATATTACAATGACCAATAACTCATTCACTCCCACGATAACGGCAGCAACACTTGATCAGGTTGCAGCAAAGCTTTTCAGCGACAGGAAAATCACCCTTACTTTATCGGGGAATGCCAGCGGACCAATGACATTCACGGTCGGACTGAATTTCGATACAGACATTGTTGCAAATGTGCTTGAATAGTTTAAGGATCTGATTGCTACTTCCTTAATATCTAAAAGAGAGGGTGTCTCATAAGGACACCCTCTCTTATTTGCCTGATACCAGACTGTTCATAATTATACTAAATTGGATAATCCCATTATCAAGGCTTTATCACATTTACTGTTACTACACCGTTGGCATTAATTTGTAATATTGCTAAAATAGGCATCTTAAACATTGCCCCCTTGCAGAGGATTTTACATGACATCTCAACAGCTACCCCTTCTGCAGGCATCTGTTCAGGATAAAAAGGAGTCAGCCAGTTTTCGTCAGTACTGTATTGTATTCCCGGATAATAGCCATTCATATAATCAGGTGTATTAAACCATATCCACAAAACTCCCTGGGTGTCATGGCCTGAATCAACAACAATCACCTTTTCTCCATTAGAGTTTACGAGATTAAAATCTCTTGCATTCCAGTGTATGCTTTCAAGGTAGCCTTCTTTAGACAACTTGTAGCTGAAATGATAGGTGTAAGTTCCGTTGACAACTCCAATTTCAGGAGAAACAACACTGTAATCATAATCTGTCACTGTCACAACAATATCAGTCTGAACAGGTTGTGCCAGGACAGCATTACTGACTGGCAAGGCTGCAATTACAATAATCGCAAAAACCAATTTCATTGTTTTCATAAATGATTCTGTTTAGTTAATAAAAAAATAAAGTATAAGTTATTACGCTGTTAATTGGCATCAGTTCACCTCCAATTTATAAACAAAGTTCGGCTATCCATATATTAAAATCTACCTCTGGCGTTACATAAAATGAGAATCCTGTTTCATTTGCAGGTTAGACGTCCGACATTTACCACCAAATTTAATAAAGGATAAAATGGTAACATTTATAGTGACTGATAAAAAAAAATTGTAACTTATGTATCTCAAATATAGATTAAACGGATTTTACCATGTCTGCTCCCGAAGTGTCAATGCCATCCGTTAAAATTGCGATTATATGTTTGTTTGCCATTTTCCCAAGCTCGGCATTTAATCAGAAGGTAATTTATCCTGAGCAAAACAGTTTTCAGGGCAGGTTTATAAATTACAGGATAACCGACCCTGTAGCAGATATCTCAACACTTTGCATCTATTTCGACAGGAAAGGATTCATGTGGTCAGGCACCATGAACGGACTATTCAGGTTTGACGGGATCGATTACAGAAGCTACCTGTTTAATGATCCCTCAGGTTCCGGTCTGGCAGGCATAGAGGTTACGGATATCTGTGAAGACAGTGGCGGAAAAATCTGGATTGGAACTATCGGAGCGCTTAATTGTCTCGATCAGAAATCAGGGATTATACATCATTTTTCCCCCGATACATCCGATTTGTTGAGTATTGATAACAGGATATTAAAAATACATGAGGATAACCAAGGTATCCTGTGGCTGATAACAGGTGGCAACATTTTTACTTTCAATAAAATCACGGAAAACTTTATAAAATATCCTGTTGATAGTACAAGTTTTCGTACGGCAACCTTTCTTATGAGAAGGGCAGGACAAATACTGGAGGATTCATACGGGAGGATATGGATAGCATCGCCCGATGGACTGTATCTTTACAGCAGGCAGGAAGATAAATTCAAAGTATTCAGAAATATTCCGGGTAATAAATCCAGCCTTTCGGCCAATACGGTAACTTCTTTATCAGAAGATGGTTACGGCACGATATGGTGCTCTACGCTGGGTGGAGGGTTGAATAAAATAGTTGATCCCGTGAGAGGGATATTCGAAAAAGCAGATCTGAAAGTCAGTCAGGGATATTCTTCACGGTACGATAGTATTCTTACCATTCTTCAGGATAAAAAAGGTCAGATATGGACATCCGGTTTTGGTACCATATCATGCTATAACCCGGATAATAAAATGACAAGAAATTATTTCTTACCTGATGCGCGCCAGCTTAAGATCAGCAGATATTCTGATGCGCTTAGTTTAGACTATGCATTCGAGGACTGGGATGGAGATATATGGTTCGTAAATTCGTTAAAAGGTATTGTATTTCGGCTCAATCCGGGTAGCGAAAAACTATTACTCTACATTGTTCCAAACTGGGTACTCTTTGATTGTTTGTATGATAAAACCGGGTCATTCTGGTTCGGATGCGCTAACATGAATGTGCAGCGTCTTGTTCTTAATAGCCTGCCTTACCAGTCAGTCACAGTTAACAATATGTTTTCTGTCACCATGCCATGGGGAAGCAGAATATTGGAAGATGATGAAAAAAGAGTATGGTTCAGATTCTCAACAGGAATTTACAGAGCTGACAGTATAAATATAAGATCTGCATTTAATATCAGGCAATTCAGTTTCCCGGATGGAGATAAGTCGGTCACCTCAATATGTAAAGACCGAAATGGCGATCTTTGGTTTGGCAGGAATAATGGAAACGTAACCAGGTTAGCTGAAACAGGCCTCAGATATACCTCTTACCTACTGCCTGATAACAACAAGGAACCAATAAGAAATATTATCGAAGATGACCATGGAAATAAATGGTTCATTTCGGCTCATTCATTATTTATATTGCATTCCGGTCGAAACGAAATAGAGATATTCAAAATCAATGATGAAAAGCTTAATAAATCTCTTTCTGAGGGAGTTTTTGATGTTTTGATCGATTCTCATTACAGGATCTGGTTTGCCACTTTTGGAAACGGCCTGTTTGTTTATGATTTAACGAATAACGATATTATTCATTATTCATCCTCAGAAGGACTTTCTATTCCCTATGGAGATTATTGTCTGAAGATTGAAGAGGACAGCAAAGGACGGATCTGGGTTCTCTATTTACTAAACGGGCTCTATTTGTTTGATCCCCAAACAGAAAGATTCATGAAACGCGGAATTATGGATTTCGCGGAAAGAGAATCCGGGTTCATGGGTCTGTTTATTGACAGAAATGATTTTATCTGGGTATCACATAACTATGGATTTACCATATTCAATCCTGATTCAGGGTCAGTCAGACAAATCTCAGAATACCAGGCATCCGGCAATTGCGCATTTTATCAGCTGAGTTCAGGTGAGATACTCTATAATCTGGGTAATAAATTATTTCTGTTTCCGGACAGCATTCCTTCAAATGCAGAGATACCCGATATTTATATAACATCTGCTTTTGTAAATAACCTCTCATTCAATAAAGTGTTTCCTGAAGCAGACGATATTATTTCTGTCAGCAGGATCAATCTCAATCATAAACAGAATAATCTCAGGATTGAGTTCACAGCCCTGAACTACCTCGATTCGAGAAATAATAAGTACAGGTACTTTATGAATGGCATAGATAAGGACACAATAAATACATCCGCTAATAACCGGTATGCTGAATATAAACAAATGCAACCCGGGAAATACAGGTTTTGGGTCACCGGATCGAACAATGACGGAGTTTGGAATCCGACAGGCCGAACTATTGAAATCGTTATCACTCCGCCATGGTACAAATCTCTCCTCGCCATTATAATGTATGGTTTAATTGCCATTTCAATGGTGCTGATCTTTATCAGAATAAGGCTTTATCAATTGAAAAAGGAAAAAATGATGCTGGAATATGAGGTACACCTCCGTACCGTGGAGCTTGAAGAAAAGAATCGGCATATAGAGGAAATGGACAGGTTAAAAACAAGATTTTTCACAGAAATATCCCATGAGATAAGAACTCCTCTTTCGCTTATTATCGGACCGGCTGACAATCTTATCAGAGAGTCTGAAGGTAATGAAGATGAAAGAAAATTCAAATGGATGGAAATGATCCGTCGTAATGGGATGAGACTATTAAAACTTGTTAATCAGCTTCTCGATATTTCAAAGCTCGATGCAGGGAAAATGAAAGTTATACTTTCTGAGTCAGATATAATGAGGTGCCTGAAAATCCTTGCTTACGAGTACCTTTCAACGGCAGAAAGCCGCAGAATAGTCTTATCCGTTAATATACCTGAAGATCCGTATATCACATTTTTCGATAGAGAAAAAGTTGAAAAGATCATCTCAAATCTGCTCTCAAATGCGTTTAAATTTACACCTGCAGGAGGTACCGTTTCCTTCAATATCGAGATTATTGATTCTGTTGATAAAATATCACCCGCAACAATTCTGATAAGGGTATCAGATACAGGGACCGGCATCAGTAAAGAGCATATTGACAAGATATTTGACAGGTTTTACAGTGTAGAAGGACAGTGGGAAAAAGAAGGAGGCAGTACAGGTGTCGGACTCTCTCTTGTAAAAGATTTTATTAACCTGCTACATGGTAAAATTGAGGTTTCAAGCGAACCCGGAGCCGGTACAACATTCTCCCTGTCAATTCCACTCGGAAAAGAACATTTCAGCAAAGATGAATATACTATTGTTGATTTTAATGAGGATGAAGTATCAGATCGGCCCCATCTGACTCTTTCTCATCACGACTCTGTTGAGAGGGTATCCGAAGTCATTGAAAAGAATCATCAGATATTGTTAATTGAAGATAATTCCGATCTCCGGAACTTCATTCATGAAAATCTTTCTTCGGATTATTCAATCTGTGTAGCTGACAATGGGAAAAACGGTCTGAATGTCGCTTTTGCAATAATTCCCGATCTTATCATTACAGATATATTAATGCCTGATCTCGATGGAATTGAAGTTTGCACACGCCTGAAGACCGATGACCGGACAAGCCATATTCCGGTCATTATGCTTACTGCAAAAACCACTCTTGAGGATAAGATTACCGGGTTGAAGACAGGAGCTGACGACTATCTTTATAAACCATTTAACATCTATGAATTGAAGATCAGGATATCAAATCTGCTTGTACAAAGAGAAAAACTCAGGCTCAGGTTCGGATTGCTTACAGGGTTCGAACAACAAGATATCCATGCTGAAAGTGCAGATGAGAAATTCATGAGAAAAATTGCATTTACAATCAATGAAAACATGGGAGATTTTGAATTTGATGTCGGCGCCCTGCAGGAAAAAATCGGAATGAGCAGAGTACACCTTTACAGAAAGCTTAAAGCTATAACAGGCTTATCTCCAAGTATGATAATCAGGACTTTCAGGATGAAGAAGGCAGCTATGTTTATTAATCAAAAGGCGGGTAGTCTGCTCGAAATTGCCCTGATGGTCGGCTTCTCCAATCCATCATATTTTGCAAAATGCTTCAGGGAATATTACGGTGTTTCTCCAAGAGATTATACTAATCAACATAGCGAAAAACCTGAAACTGATAATAGTAGTCATAGATTAAATAGTGTTAATTAATTGCAGGCCCCCTGCCAGGTGTAATCTGAGGACAGTCAATAATCTGCGGTTCTGCAGACTTCAGACTGTTGTTCCATTAAAATCTTAATACCCGCAGATCAGTGATTTGCGGGTTTTTGTTTTACACAGTATGTGAATTATACAAATCCTTTCAGGAATTATGTAACTATAACGACATATCAGAGCGTTATCTTTGACTGGCTAAATATCTGAATCTGAGTTTAAGCTGGAAATAAGTCTTAGTCCGGATGACTTTTATTATGCCCTGAAAGATGAAAACACTTAAAACAATTTTTGCTTTGCTATTCTGTATTGCCCTTTTATCAGGCACTTCTTCATGCGTTGTTTATAGCAGACATGATAACGGGAACCATAAAGGGTGGTATAAGAATCAGCAGAATCCACATCATCCCTATAGCGCAAATCCGGGAAACAGTAACGGCAAATCCAGGAAATAGTTAATAAAAAAAAGCTGTGAGACTTGAGACTTGAGATTTGAGACTTAAGACTTGAGGAGCGCGGTTTTTATACACATTGGCCAGAAGGCCGGATGAAAATAATTATCACACAATATACAATTCAGTACTACTTTTTAATCACGTAAGGCGTAGGGCTCAGGGAAGAACAGGTGCGGCGGTGCGACGGTTCTCCCTCTATCAGTTAAGGCAGTCATCAACTTCATTCCCTTTCAGAAAATTCAAGAGGTTATTTGCGGCTCTGCGTTGAAGTTCAAGCATAGATTTATCGGAATACCATGCATAGTGTCCGGTGCAGATAATGCGGGGATGATTAACGAGTTCTCTTTGCCTGACAGTTATTGGTTCATCCTCAAATACATCTAATCCTGCACTATGGATTTTACCTGAATTCAATGCATCCAGCAATGCCTCTTCACTTATTACTTCGCCACGCGAAGTGTTAATAATTATGGGCCTTTTTGTCATTACCGAGAATTTCTCCCTGTTAAGCAAATGTCCTGTCTCCTTTGTCAGGTTACAATGAATGCTTATAACATCCGATCTTTCAAGTAGCTCATCCAGTTCAACGCGTTGTACAGATAACTCATTAAAATGGCTATCCGGTTTATAAGGATCGCAGGCAATAACCTGGTGAAAGAATGGGGCAGCTTTTTTACTGAACATACTTCCTATTCTTCCTATACCTATAATTCCGACAATTTTGTCGTGCAGTTCAATAACATCAGGAACAGGTGGGGTAGCAAATTTTTCTGAAAGTTGCAATCCGGTATGCCACATTGCCCGTGTACACGAAAGCATTAATGCCACAGCATGATCAGAAACCGCGTGATTTGCGTACCCTTGGACATTGGCCACCTTAACACCATGCCTTGTGCAGGCTTCAACATCGATATTATCATACCCCACGCCATACCGCACAACAGCTTTGAGGTTTTTCATCCCGGAAAGGAAAACCTCATCTATTGGTGTATGCCTAACAAGGATGCCATCTGCATTTTTTGCAAAATCTCTCTTCTCAAATGAATCACCTTTATAATCGCTGTGAATTTTCAGACGAAACCCGTTTTTTTCAAATAGTTCCTTCTCGATAGAATAAGATCTGTATCCTGAGTCTAGAATTACAATTTCCATATATCTGTTTCTCCTGCAGGTGGCAATAAGGCTGCTTTTTTAATATCTCCTTTGTATTTTCTGCAAAATAGTCAAAACAGAATAAAATGTCATAAAATAAATTGAATATGTGAAAAATAGTCCTCAGACGACAAGCGACGGGCAGAACTGCCGGCTTTATTGTCACATCTGACTGCATTTGCTCTTATTCCCGGTAGCTTTTCTCATACCTGCTCAGCTGTTGATGCAGCCATCTTTTCTTTTAATGATTGGTTATATTTGTCCTCGCATTTTCTCCTCCACTCTTTTTTATGATTATGCCTCGACCCCGGAGCAACACCTGTAAGGAGAATCTTCGACAGGATGAACAATCCGACAGTTTGCCAGAAGGTAAGTACCGGACCGTGGAATAATTCTGGAATCAGCCAGTTCCCCAAGTGTCTCTTCGATAGTTTCCCAAATCATCTCCTTCAGATCTTCATCATCTGGTGCTGTTCCCACGGATGGAAGAATATCGTCAGCCTCCACACTTACAGGGATCCTCTTCCTTATATACCCGAGCAAACGGTTATGCTCGTTCCTGTAAGCAGCTGTATCTTTCCTCCAACCGGCATTTTGCATGAGGCTACCAGCGAGGGGCGCAGACAATTATAAACAGACTGCCATCCAAAAGTAATGAACAGAACCCGGGATAGCAAAATAAAATTGTATTTATAAATATGAAGGTTTAAATTTGATTATGACTTAAACAAAAGTCAGAATATCATTGTAAGAAAATCAAATTTAATTCGTATGGAGGAGACTGTTCGTTTCGAACTAAACGGGAAGAAAACAGAGATGCTTTCGGATCCGGACCATAATCTGTTATGGGTTTTACGCAACAGGTTCGGATTGACCGGAACCAAATACGGTTGTGGTATTGGATACTGCGGAGCATGTACTGTACTGATGGATCAGGAAGCTGTCATATCCTGTACACTGAAGGTCAGAGATGCTGATAATAAAAAAATTGTCACAATCGAAGGACTGGCAAATAACGGAACCCTGCATCCTGTTCAGAAAGCATTTATTGAAAATGACGCTTTACAGTGCGGGTACTGCACACCCGGAATGATAATGAATGCCGTAGGATTATTGCTGAAGAATCCTGAACCGTCTCAGCAGGAAATCATCATGGGGATGGAAGATAATCTGTGCCGCTGCGGAGCTCATGTAAGAATAATTAAAGCAATTCAGACAGCCGCCAGAGAAATGAAAGGAGGGAAACAGACATGAAAAAAACAACCGTAAAAAAAAGCGAAACATTAAAGCCGCTTGACCGTTCCGCTATGAAGAGAAGAGAATTTTTCAAACTTCTTGGTGGTGGCATCTTCATCTTCTTTCAGCCATGGGACACGTTTGAACTTTTTGATACACAGACACAACAGCCCAGATCTCTGCCATCAGATTTCAACGCTTTCCTCCAGATCACCGAAGATGGAACGGTGAATTGTTATACCGGAAAAATGGAAATGGGACAGGGAGCAATAACTTCTCTGGCACAGATAATGGCTGATGAGATTGAGGTGCCGTTTGAAAAGGTAAAGATGGTTATGGGCGATACCGACCTCTGTCCTTGGGATGGGGGAACAAACGGTTCCAGGTCAATCCGTTCATTCAGCCCGAATATGAGGGTTGCAGCTGCCGAAGCATTAACAATATTAATGCAGCTGGCTTCAGACAGCCTTCATGTACCTGTATCACAACTGGAGGCAAAGAATGGAATTATCAGTGATACTAAGAACTTCAAAAACAAAGTGAGCTACGGAGAGCTGGCAAAAGGGAAAAGGATTGAAAAACACATCGACAGAAAACCGGAATTAAAGGATTACAGAAAATTCAGATATACCGGGAAACCATTTTTACACCAGGATGCCAGGATCAAGGTTACAGGTGAGGCCAGGTTTTCAGCTGACATACAGCTGCCCGGATTGTTACATGCACGTATTCTGAGACCTCCCTCGCATGGAGCAAAATTGAAAATAGCAGATATTTCTGAAGCTGAAAAGATAAAAGGTATCCGGGTAGTTCGCGATGGCGATTTTATTGCAATACTGAGCGACGACCGTGAAATGGCTGACCGGGCACTTGATAAGATAAAGGCGGAATATTCATACAACGAAATTGAGGTTGATGACAAAACAATCTTTAACCGCATACTGAAAGCTGATTCGGTTGCCAATATCATTAACAGTAACGGCAATATCGAAACGGGCAGGGAAAATTCGGACATACTTACAGAGTCGGAATTTCTTAACAGCTATGTGGCACATGCACCAATGGAACCTCATGCAGCGACTGCCATGATTGAAGGCGATAAGATAACAGCATGGGTTTCCACACAACAACCTTTCCGTGCTCAGGAGACAATTGCAAGGGAGATGAATGTTCCTCTTGAAAAGGTAAGAATAATAACTCCTTTTACCGGCGGAGGATTTGGTGGCAAATCAGAACACAGGCAGGCTGTTGAGGCAGTTAAACTTGCAAAGATCACCGGGAAACCCATAGTGGTTGCCAGAACGCGGCAGGAGGAGTTCTTTTTCGATACATTCCGTCCGGCAGCAGTTGTGAAAATTGCATCCGGTGTTGACAAATCGGGCAGGATTACGCTCTGGGATTTTAATACCTACTATGCAGGATCGAGGGGATCAGACACTATCTATGATGTCCCCAATTCCAGAACTACAGATTACGGCAGAGGACAGGTGCATCCCTTCGCCACAGGAGCATGGCGCGCCCCCGGGAATAATACCAATACTTTCGCAAGGGAATCGCAGATAAATATAATGGCATATAAAGCCGGTATTGATCCTCTGGATTTTCGTCTTATAAATCTCAAGGATGAGAAGATGATCGGAGTATTAAAAGCGGCAGCTGACAAATTCGGATATACACCCGGAAAGAACCCCAGCGGTAGGGGTTATGGCATTGCCTGCGGAACAGATGTTGGAACCTGGGTGGCACATATTGCTGAAGTGAAGGTGGATAAGAGTACCGGCCATGTTCGGGTCATTCGTGTTGCCTGTGCGCAGGATATGGGGTTGTGCGTTAATCCCCAGGGTACAACAATACAGATGGAAGGATGTATAACCATGGGTTTAGGATATGCACTTACTGAAGAGATCCAGTTTAAAGGGGGAGATATAAGAAACCACTCATTTGATACTTATGAGATACCACGTTTCTCCTGGGTCCCTGAAATTGATACAGTTATAATGGACAAAAAAGATCAGCCACCGCAGGGAGGCGGCGAACCGGCTGTTATCTGCATGGGAGCTGTTATTGCAAATGCTGTTTTTGATGCTACCGGAGCCAGGCTGTATCAATTGCCTATGACTCCTGAAAGGATCCTGGCTGCCATCAAAAATTGAACCACACGGCTATTTTGCTTTTATTGAATATACAGCCAGATAATCACCGTGCCTGACGAACAATCTCCCTTTATCTATCACAGGATGAGCCCAATAGGGGCCTTCTCCTTTTGTAATCTTAAAAGAACTTATCAGATTGAACTGTTCACTGTCTGGTTTTATCAGTCCGACATTACCACTTTTTTCCTCAATGATATATAGCATCCCGTCAGCTGATATTACGGCACCCTTATTAAACCAGTCAGTTATCCACATGGTTTTTCCTGTTGTCCAGTCAACACATATCCATCTTCCTTTGGAGTTGGTATCATGAGTTGAACTGTATATGTAGTTCCCAATAAGTACCATACCTCCAACATGTGGTGTAAAGTCAGCATTTTTCCAGACCAGTGCCGGATCTGATCCATCCGGATTAAGTTTCAGTTTTACTGCTACTTGTGTGTATCCGTTTGCAGCAACAAGACAACCATCACGATAGATCGGGGTATTGACACGTGTCCTGTTCTCTTTATGTTCAGCATTAAGTATCTCGCAATTGAATTTCCAGAGAAGTTTTCCTGTGACAGAATTAACTGCGATAATATGATCCGCTGTCAGCGTTACAATGATTTTCATGCCGCCATAATCGATGAGCAGAGGATTTATATAATTTGTAACTTCATTTATTGCCGGGGTTTCCCATACAACATTCCCGTTTTCAATATCGAAAGCAACCATTGAAGCGACATTGCCACCCGGGGTTCCGATTACCTTATTATCAACTACCAGAGGTGATTCAGAAATACCGTGCCGTGGTGTTGGAGCACTATATTTCCGGGCATAATTCACTGACCAGATAATTTTTCCATCTTTTCCGACACAAACCAGGTCACCCTGCCCGCTTACAAGGAAAATTTTATTTTTGGTATATGTAGGAGTGCAGCGACTTTCCGGAAAGTTGTTGGCGGAGGAAGCATCTCCATATACCACTTCCCAGTTTTTCTTTCCATTCTGATTGAAAGATGCCAAAACGTCTTTTTCACCCTTTTTCCCGGTAATATAGATTGCATCATCAGTAACTGTAATACTTGAATGTCCCGTACCTATTCCTGTTACTTCCCAAAGCAGCACAGGTCCCGAAGCCGGCCATATCTTCATCAATCCTTTTTCATTGTAGATACCGCTGCGCCCGGGTCCCCTCCAGCCAAACTGTTGCCCCTTAGCTACAACAAAGAGAGACAGTAAGAAACCCATTGCGAGAATTATTCTGCTAAAATTGCTCTTCATATTATATTGGACATCATTTTTAATTAATGCAATTTAGCAAATAATTGCTTCTTGTGTATGCTTGTAGGCCGGACATATCTTACTCTTATAAACTGGCCGCCATTTTCATATTCATACTTTCTGATTAGGCTTACGTCAGTATTAGACGATACAGGGGTTCGACGATACGACTGTGCGAAGGATAAACGTTTTGATCCCCTGCTGAGCGAACCTGCCCTGATCCCTCAGCCGGCTGATGTCGGGGGGCTTGGGTTAGTTATTCCTGGAAAGAGCGTTCTTCTTAATGCCTCGATATAGTATACAAGCGGGTACATCTTCTCGTCGTACCAGATTGCTGCAAAGTACAAACCAATAGGAGCAGAACGAAGATCACTGTTCCTGTATTCCTCTGCAAGCCATCTGAATCCGTTAAGACAAGCTTCCTGATGTTGAATTGCCAGGGCTGAGACAGAAAGGGCCGTTTCCTCTACGGTTCCGGGAATTCCCTTCCCTCCTCCCCAGCTTCCGTCGGGATTTTGCTGAGATAAAAGATATTGTTCAGCAAGTAAGATCATTTTTCCCAGTTTTTCTCTCAGGTCTGATTGTAAGCTATTATTTAACAGAGAATCCTTAAGACTGATACAGACTTTTGCTGTTCCGTAAACAGGATTTTTCTTATCGGCTGTATACTGATTACCAAACCATAGTGGATACCAGCATCCATTCTCAGACTGATACTTTTGCAAATAACCTGCTGCTTTTAAAAGACAACTGTTTAACTTCTCCTTTAAAGTTACCGGAATATTATTGCCAAATCTGTCCATGGCTCTTACAAACGCCTGAACAGCATGACCCGTCAGATCGGCACAACTGCTGTCGAATGGTAAACGCCCCCAGCCTTTACAGAATGTGGGGAATCCTCCATCTGAGTTCTGAAGCCCTTCAAGCCAGATAAGCCCGTTGATAATGGCAGTCGTTTCACCGGAGGTACCTTCATACATCTCAAGCAGGGCCAGGATAGCCCCGGCTGTATCATCCGCATCGGGAACAGAACCGGAATGGTTTGTCCATCCCCAGCCGCCTGGCTTTGAGCCGTTAAAGGGATGTTTCCCGGTAAACTGTATTTTAAGCAGATGGGCTCTTAACTTCTGTACAGATTCCTTTCCTGTCACCGATTCCAGCTGCGGACCCAGCGCCTTTATACTAAGTGTTGTAACCCATGTTGAAAGATCCGTGTCGATAGGCCAGCTACCGTCAGACCGCTTCTGCTTACGAAGGAAATCCAAGCCCTTTTTCACAACCTCATTATATTTTTCCCCACTGGCAATAAGACACATGTTCACAAATGCAGTGAGAGGTATTGCCTCAAGAAATCCACCGCTTTCAGGCATTAATGCGGACAGCTTCTTAATGGCCGGCTCTACTGCACAGCTCCTGTATATCCGTGAAAATGAAAACCTTCTTTTTTTATTTGAATGAAGATAAATACCCACCCCGATAAGCGCAGGAATAGCATAACTTACAACCTGCAGGTTAAAGAACCTGTAATATGAAGCAGGCAGGAGTGACAATTCAAAAGGAAGCTGTGGGATACGTCTGAATGCTTCGTCGGCCAATACGCCACATAGTGCAAGCATAGAAAGTATAGGTACTGAAAAGGTGTAATCACTGCCGTAGAATTTTAAAATGGATGATGTAATATTCAGACTGTCGGATGTTATGCCTTTCGTTGCAAGATAGTTCTCAACCGATTTTAAAAACTTTTTTGCACCGGCATCAGAGGAATTGCAAAAAAAGATAGCGGAATAACAGAGCAGACTGGTACTTACATTACTCTCACTGCCGGGTGTATCTCCATATCCTCCATCGTCATTAATATTTGAACATAACCAGTAAAAACCCGATTGTATAAGCTCTTTATCTGCAGCATCTCCATTGATTTTAAGAGCAACAATTGCAGTGGCTGTCGAAAGGGCGCTCGATGAAAGCATTCCGCTCCAGAAGCCTTCACTGTTTTGCTCCTTCTTTAAGCGGTCAGTCAGTACCTGCATCTGACTTTTAAGTGCATCTCTTTCCATATTCAATCCGATAATGCTCCCAAAGCCAGAAGACCATAAAATGTATATTCCACATCGGGACCGGGATCTGAAGCAGTTGCACAGAAGCCTCCCTCTGAATATAGTGAGTCAATATAGATAAGGCAGTCAGGTTTAATGATCCTGATCTCTGAGTTTATAAATTTCAGGGCATAGAGAGCAACTCCTGTTGAAAGAAGGTCTCCTGTGGGTGCTCTCCTCAGGGCTGCAAAGCTTCCGTCATTTCTATAGAAATCATTAAGCTGTTTGCCAGGTTTCGTTACAGCTCCACCTGAACAATCTTCAAGTATCAGATGAGCTGCTATTACAGAACATGGCATTTCAGAACCCCGGTTACTTATCTTCAGTTTTCGCCGGATACGAAAAAGAGCCTGATAGTCTTCAGTATAATAATAAGCCAGCAGGTTTATAAAATCAGAATATAATGGCTGAAGCTTATCGCCTTTTTTCAGAGCTGAGGGGACCGTCTCCGGACCAAAAAGTTTTGAAAGCAATATCACCGCACATTTCAGATGAATTCCTTCCAGGTTACCTGCCCTGACTCTATTCATTACATATTCCCTCAGGGAAGGCATTAGCTCATGAACCCCCAGTGCCTGTGCAATATAACAACCAAATAATGAATAATACAGATCGCATTTGCCTCCCCTGTCGGCAAATCCCCCCTCAGAAGTCTGCCGGGTCCTAACAAATGCCTGCATTTCAGAAAGAGTATCCTGATCAATCATACGGACAGACTTTGCAAGAACAGTCTCAATGGAGTTTGTCCTGATCTTTTGGAGTGATCCTCCTGCAACGAGCCTAAATATATTCTTTGAAAATATTTCCAAGAATCTCATGCAAAGCCATTTTTAAACCAATGTTCTGAAAGTTATCCAGTGAGTTTTCTGATTCCTCTATATAGTCTTTCAGAAGATCCTCAGCAGACTGACGGATATTGTAATCGTCTGCCAATTTCTGGATTATTTCAATATTACTGTTCTGAAAAGCATGCTGAAAAAGTGTTCTATCATCCGATGTCAGTTTTTCCAGGAGCATTGAAACAAGTACAGAAGGTTTACGGATTTCAAAATCACCGTTTTCATTTTTAAAATCCTCTAAATCATCTTTTATCTGGTATGCTATACCGACTGAACGGCTGAATTGTTCCAGCAGTGAAATTGAACCGGCATCAGCGCCTGCAGCTGTTGCCCCGAGCAGCAGTGAAACCCTGAAGGCTGTTGAAGTTTTATATTCAAAAACAGTTATGATCTCCTCCGTTGACAGAATCTCATGGTTCCTTAATGCCATCAGCTCAATACCCTGACCAACAGACAGTTTACGGTGTCCGTTAGAAACCATTTTAATGCAATCGCAGATAGTACCGGCAGGAAGCCTGGTCTCGGTTATAAGCCGATAACCCTCTCCGATCAGAAGATCACCAATATTTATTGCTACTGGCACACCATACCTGGCATGAATAGTCTCTGTTCCATATCGTTTTTCATCGTTATCTTCAATATCGTCGTGGATAAGAGAAGCTTTATGAAAACACTCCACCGAGAGAGCCAGACGGTTCAGGTTGTAAGGTTCGATCTGATTACTGAATGCTTCAAAAGCCAATACGGTAAGAAGAGGCCGAAGTCTTTTCCCTCCTGCAAGCAATGATTCAAAAACCAGATTCTCGGTTGAATTACCTGAAGGCTCAAGGATGCGGCTCAGTTGTTCCTTTCCGAATATAGAAGATGTTCTGGTTCTCAAATAGTTAAGATTGAGTAACCGAAAAGCAGAGTTGCTATCGAAGTGATATATCTCTTCTTTAATCCAATCTGAATCGGCGAATGTATCGGCACAACCACACTCCAGAAGAGGTACTCCGATACTGGGAATGGAGAATTTGCTTACTGAAACGAACATCTTCTGTAATACATCCATGCATCCCACACCAATTACTGCATCAACTTTACCGCTCTCGATAAGTCTTGCAGCTATTGTTGTTCCTTCAGTGATAATAGCCACATATCCCAGGTTCTCTGCTTCACGTAAAAGAGCTGATATACTGCAGCTGCCACATTCTCTGCAAAGAAGTCCCATCTCATCCTGCTGCCCCTGGCACAGACGGCTGTTCTTTAAACAATGGGGAAGCAAAAATATTCTGCGGTTAAACGGTACCGAACCAATTACAGGACGCCATATAGCATTACCGCAGCATACCATAACAAAGGCTTTGTATTTTTTATCCCACCCGTATTTCTCAAGCAGCAGTGTTGCTTGATCTTCAATGGTGCTATAAGATACGGGGGGTATTATAGTCCCCGAAGAAAACCATGCCTCAACCTCTTTCCGTATATTTTGCCGGATCTCAGATAATAATGGAACCTCCAGCGATAATTCTAATCCTGTCATCATCTTTCTATCTCCTTCAACCATAAGCTCCCATTCCAAAGAAAGCTGTCTTTTTTGCTATCCTGTATAACCTGTTCTTCTCCGGAACATAAGGACAGCTGCCATGACTGCTTACAACCGGAGCAATTTCAAATCCGGGCAACATGCCTGGCCTGTTTGATGTATTTAATGCATTATGTTTTTCAGAAAATTCCTTAAGCCACAATGGATCTTCCATTAAGACACACCCTTTTGTTTTGTGAAGGATGGTGTTCCTGAAATCTTTCAGAAATTCTGAGTTCTCATAAACCTGCTTAAGGTTCCCATCACTGATATTCTCTCGGGCGAGCTGAATTACGGGACATGGCTCAATGTTTCCCGATGCATTTATATGGTGGCTTAATCCTTCAGCGGCAGGGCAGAAAGGTTCTCCATCAGCCCTCCAGTATGAATCGATCATCACTATCGGATATTTGGTCCTGCCCTCCACAAGGAAATTCCTCAACCTTAATATTTCTTCATTATCAAGACATAATTCATAATTGGGATTTTCACCTGCAGGCCGATAAATATAATACCATATATAAATCACTCCGCTATCATGAAGCATCTGAACAAATTCCTCAGAAAGAGCCATTTCTATATTCGATTTACAGACGCTGATGGCTACTCCTGTAATTAACTTATGCCTCACAGAAGTGTTAATAGCCTCAAATGTCTGCCGGTAAATATTATGCCCGCCACGACGCACATCTGCAACCTGCTCATCACCCTCAAAGCTGAACATAGGGGTTACATTGGCTGATTTGAGAAGTCCTGAAGCAACAGAGTCAGTAAACAGCGTTCCATTCGAGAATAACTGAAAATAACAGTCCGGATGTTTCTCAAAAATTTCGAATAACTGTTTATATATCAATGGTTCGCCACCCAGAATGCCAAAGAAATAAGAGCCCTGTTTCTTACTCTCTTCAATTATGGAATGGATCATTTCAATATCAAGAGATTCCTTGCTGCCGTTTGTACTTACCCAGCAACCCTGGCATTTCAGGTTACAGTCGTTTGTAACAGATATGAATTGAAACGCAGGGAAGAGCTCCCCCCTCCTTTGTCTCTTCTTAAACTTACGGAAACCGTTAAATCCTTTCCACACCATATTTATGATGAACCTGTTACGGCAACGACGATCTGTTCTTATAAAATTTGAAAAAAGTGACATTAAAATAATTCCTTTTATGTTTTGCTAATCTGAGTATTGTCCCCGGCCCGACCTTATCTATATTGCTTATTCATATCCCCGGAGCGCTCTTCAAGAGCTTTTTTCATTGCCTCCTCCGTAATAATTGACTTACGTTTATGTTTCCTCTGCTCCAGGGCACTGTATATATCACCATCAGGAAGGTTATTTATATCAATGGCCTGCCGCTTCTGTTCAGACACTTCATCAATAGAATCAGAGCCCCCTATAGCCCCACCCTGTTTGTATTTTGGAAAGATTATTGCTGTTTGCGGACAAATCCTGGCGCAGGCCGGACAATTGTTTTTGCACTCAGCAGGCTTTATCACATTAACCCTTCCTTCACTTTTTTGATATACACCGAAGAGACAGAAATCGGCGCATTGCCCGCAAGCGGAGCATCGGGTATAGTCAATAACCGGATACCATGATGGCCAAGAGGAGTCGGTTTTATCCTCCTTAAAAGTGGAAGTCTGATCATTATTAATAAGGAATTCTGTGACTTTCCCAAAAAGATCTTCGTCTGATGACTCCAGAAAGTTGGCATAATGAAAAGAATGGTTGTTAACTTCAACATTTGCCTGTCCCAGTAATAACTTCAACGATCGTGAATGGCATCCTATGATCATGTATTCTTCAGCCCCTCTGAAAATAGTTGCAAGTCTCTCTCTGTCAAGGGCAGCAAGCCCGCACAGGTCCGACAGTTTAATCAATTCAGCATTATAGTCAATGAGGTTATTTTCAATATCCTGCAGTCGCTCCTGACTGATCCTGTCGCCACCGCAATTACAGAATATTATTCTCTTCCCCATGTTTAAAACCATTTCAGACATTCAACAATCAAATTTCCAACGCAAGTATATCATTTTTATTATGGAATTACAGCAATTATGGTTTAAACAACTTTTTAAGAGCAGCAAGGTGTTTAAGTGTGTGGCGGACTGCTTTGCCAATTCCGTGTTCAGTAAAGGCAATCGGCAACTCTGTTACCGGTTAAAAAATTTATCAGGTTAATCGCTGCTCAGCGTTGAAGTTCCAACACAGAATTATCGGAATACCAGGCATAGATATGTGAATAACAGGCAACAGGCTACCGATAGCTATCAGGACGGAATACGGCGACCGGCGAGGGTGGAGAAAATATGAACCCGGAACCTTGAACCCGGAACTCCCCCATCTCCCCATCTCCCCCTCACCTCCTAAGGTTCTGTAGAATGATTTTCATTATATTTGTAAATAACCCTGGCAAATGTCCCCAACCTTATAAAACCTGCTAAAATGAATACAAACAAAATTCTGGCCCTGCCGTTAGTTCTTCTTATAATCTCCGGCTGCCTCAGCGACAATCAGAAGCGCACACCCGGACAGAGAGTCGGCATTCAGCCCGACAGCAGTATTCTTGTACCATCCAACCAGCTGTTGCGTCCGGCGGGATTTCAGGTTTACCTTCCCGGCCGGCCTGTCGACCTGGCACTCACACCCGATGGCAGATTCCTTCTGGTTAAAAATAAGTCTGATCTTGATCTGATAAGATTGTCAGACAGAACAATTATGCAGACGCTTCCGTTCGGTAAAAGCGGAGCATCTTTTACCGGTATATGCCTCTCTCCCGACGGCAGGCGGGTATATCTTACAGATGCATTGAACAGTATACAGGTGGCAGAGATCAACAGAAACAACATCATGCAGTGGAGCGATCCTTTGATCCTACCTGCTCCTTCGATCGGAGGTTATGCGGTTCCTGGCGGACTGGCTTTGAACTTAAAAGGCGACAAAATATTTGTCACACTGAGCAGAAACAATTCACTCGGAGTGGTTAATTTATCGACCAATAAAGTAACTGAGATCCCGGTTGGCATTGCACCGTATTCAGTATTATGTGCATCAGAAACAAAAGCTTATGTCACGAACTGGGGCGGCCGCCGGCCAAAAGAAGATGAAACAACATATAATACCTCAGGCAGCCAGGTACTGGTCGATCCGGAAACAGGAATCGCCAGTAACGGATCAGTCTCGGTAGTTGACCTGTCACGTAATGCAGAGATAAAGAGCATTGAAGTAGGATTGCACCCAACCGGAATGGTATTAAGCCCGAACGGTGACAAACTGTATGTTGCCTGTGCAAACAGTGATATAATATCTGTTGTCGACACAGGTACGGATGAAGTGGTCGACAACATATCAGTACACAGAAAAGAAGGTATGCTGTTTGGCAGTTCACCAAACGACCTTACGATCTCACCCGACAGCAAATATCTGTATGTTGCCAACGGAACAGAAAATGCCATTTGCGTAATCGCGACAGGTACTCCTGCAAAAATTCTTGGTTATATTCCATCCGGCTGGTATCCCGGTTCAGTTATCCTGAACAGTGCCGGGAATACCCTTTTTGTTGCGAATGTAAAAGGTATTGGCTCCCGCAATCAGCTGACTGGCCGCGAAGGATATAACTCGCATGACCATCTGGGGAGTGTTTCAATCATCCCGGTACCTGCCAGTAAGGAGCTTCAAAGAATGACAGAAACTGTACAACTGAATAACTCCTGGGCAGAAAAGGCAAGAGGATCATACAGATCGGATGGCAAGACGAAAAAAGTCCCTGTACCGGTATTGCCTGACCAGGCTTCACACTTCAGGCATGTCGTCTATATCATTAAAGAGAACCGCACCTACGACCAGGTATTTGGTGATATCCCTCAGGGAAACGGAGATACCAGCCTGGTGCAATTTGGTTATGAAGTAACACCAAATCATCATAAGCTGGCTGAGGAATTTGTGCTTCTCGACAACTATTACTGCAGCGGGGTACTAAGTGCCGATGGTCACCAATGGACTGATGAAGCAATTGTAACTGATTACCTCGAAAAATCCTTTGGAGGATTCTCACGGAGTTACCCTTATGACGGCGATGATGCTCTTGCCTATGCCAGTTCAGGCTTTATATGGGATAATGTTCTGAGAAACGGGTTGACATTTCGCGATTACGGTGAGTTCGTAAATGCCGTTATCGAACCAAAAGATGCAACATTCCTCGAGATCTACCAGGATTTCAAGGAGGGTACCGGAAAGATAAAGATTGAGGCAAAGGCAAATATTGAGCAGCTTACGCCCTTTATCTGTCCCAACTTTATCGGATTTCCCAGCATCGTGTCCGATGTATACCGTGCAGCGGAATTCATTAAAGAACTGAAGGAGTACGAGAATAACGATAATTTTCCGAATTTCATTATAATGCTGCTGCCCAACGACCACACCTCAGGTACAAGGCCGGGCATGCCGACACTGGAGGCTTCGGTTGCCGATAATGATCTTGCACTCGGGCAGGTCGTTGAAGCGATATCGCATAGTAAATTCTGGAAAGAGACATGCATTCTTGTTACCGAAGATGATCCTCAGGCAGGGCTCGATCATGTTGACGGGCACCGGACTGTGGGGCTTGTGATAAGTCCATATACAAAAAGAGGAGAAGTTGTCTCATCCTATTATTCGCAGATAAACATGGTCAGGACCATTGAGGATATTCTTGGCATTCCGCCGATGAACCAACTCGATCTGTCGGCAGAGGCTATGGTTGACTGTTTCACCGAAAAGGCTGACTTTACTCCGTACAAAGCTGTTATGAACAATATCCCCCTTGATGATATCAATCCACCCTTAGTATCTCTTACCGGTGATCAGTTATACTGGGCAAAGAAGTCGATGGAGCAGGATCTTGATGATGTTGACCGTATTGATGAAGACACCTTTAACCGGATCATCTGGCATTCAGTGAAGGGTTATGACAGGCCGTATCCGGTTCAGAGCAGGTAGGGAGTACGGTACGGCAGAACGGCATCAAAATATTCAAGAGATGCTTTCATCGAATTGCACAAGGGCTGAAATTTGGAGTAAGTATACTGGACAGTCTAAAGTGCATGGATTTTTGTTAAGATAGATGGATGCGTCAGTTAGGTTGGGACGCAAGGCTTGCGACGCACGATGCGGGGCACACAATTGCTTACTTGCTTTACGACCAACTGTTCCTGAGTAACCCATACTTTGTCCTCCGAAACATAGCCCCACGCACCATGCCATGTGCCTTTTGTTCTGAGCGTTCAGGGCCGGAGCTTATTTTCTATCTTTTTAATACCTGTCGTACTTACCGTCAATGATCACCTCCTTCACGGCTTCCAGATAGCCAAACCCGTTGAGCATATCCGGCAACAGGTAACTGCCTTCCACCCATTCGTTCCACGCGTTGATTGTGATCAGACCGGGTTGTTCAGGGTGGCTGTCGGCATATTTTTTTGCTTTGGAGAGCAGGGCTGCAAAACTCTGGGGCGTATTGCGGTAGTGCACCACATCATGTATCCCTTTTGCGGGAAAACGCGGTGTATCGTCCCATCCGATGGACACGCAGGGAAAGACAGGTACATCAAGTACTGAGTCCATCTGTTCCCGTATCTTTATGGAATTGGTGCCATAGGTAATATAATCTTCATCAAGTCCGCCCATATTGTACATTGCAACACTGTTGAAACCCATAGTTTTCACACTGTTGATAAACTTCCCGGCTGCCTCTGCCGACATAACGGAACCGCCGCCCTGATTCCACTGGATATGCAAGCCGGGAAAACCGGCCTTTTTCACTTCATCACGGAAATAATCCAGCGCTTTGCGGGCTTCTGCCTCACTGTTGCCAAAGCTTTCCATCAGTTTGTTCACACTGAAAATTGAAAAAACAGGTTCGCCGTTAATTTTAAAATAGTTCGGGCGCCTGAAATACTGATTGATGATCCTGTCCACGATGATCTGATAGTTCTTCCAGTCCACTTTAGCGTTCCAAAGGATATCAGTATTGTCCTTGTAGCGGTGAACGTTCCAGTAATTGTACTTCACATCGTGATTGGCCCACATGATGTAAAACTGCATTTTATCATTGTTCCTGGCTTTCAGGAAACCATCGTTAAGAGCACTTTCAAGAAACGGACTCCCGTCATACCAGTACCAGTCGTATACAAATACATTTACACCGTGGTCAGTGGCTGCATCAATCCATTTTTCAACCACTTTCGGATCGTTGTCCGATTCATAACCCCAAAGCGGCTGACGAGGCTGGTAGTGTCCGTCGAAACGGGGATTGCCCTTTTTAATCACTTCCCATTCGCCGGTACCGTCAGGCCAAAGCTTATCCCGGCCCAAAGAATCATCGTGGCATGACGGCCAGATATACGCGGCCACATAATATTCTTTTTTTGTTGGTTTCTCTTCCTGCCGGGGTGACTGAACATCTGTTGAACATCCGGAAAGAACAAGCGACACTATCAGAGCGCTGAAATTTATAATTGTGAATTTCATGAGTAAAATTTTTCAAACAATTTAATAAAATTATTGCAATAAGAAATTTTTATATTTGTACCCGGGTAAAATTATTTCTGCAGTCCCTGACTGGACATCAGCCGTTGCACCAGGTTTGGGAAATTTGTATTGTGCTGACAGGAACAACGGGAAAATTATCTGGGCAAAAGACCTGGCAACGGAGATACTCACGCCAACACTGTCATTTATGAAGATGGTTCAATATATTATGCTGCCGGCGACGGCAACTGCGGGGTAAAACTTACACTTTCGGAAGACGGTACCAAAATAACCCGGAACTGGCGGAATGCAGGCTTTGACAGCTTTATGGGTGGTAGTAAAAACAGGTGATTACCTCTTTGGCTGTGGAACTGCAACACCTGATCTTCGGTCAGTAAATGCAGAGTCAGGTGTAATAACCGACTCTCTGAGAATTGGCAGCGGAGCAATCATTGCAGCAGATGATATGCTGTATTATTATAACCAGAAAGGTGAGCTTATGCTTCTGTCATTTAATAACGGAAAGTTACAGAAAGTCAGTTCTTTCAAGATAACTAAAGGGACAAATCAGCATTTTTCTCATCCGGTGATCAATAAAGGAATTTTGTACCGGCGGCATGGCGGTGTGCTGATGGCATTCGATGTCCGTAAAAAATAATCTTGTCTTGCGGTCGCGCTTTGAAAGCCTGAGTTTAATCCAGGTCATTTGTTTCGCGTCATTAGGCTGCGCTGTCATTAATGGTCATTTGCGCTTCGCGCGTCATTCGGTTTCGCCGTCATTAATAGTCATTTATTGGTTTACAATTGAATGACTACTGAATGACCATCGAATGACTATTGTTTGACAACTCAATATTAAGTCCCTCCGAAATAAGAGACTAATAATTAATTTATTACGTTATAGTTCAGGAGTACTGATGATGAAAAAACTTTCTGAATCCAAAGGAATATTAATTATTATGTTAATAGCTGTATGTCAGCTACTTATTACTTATTGCTCAAAACCGCTATATCCTGATTCATCATTTCATAACATCAAAAGTCATTCTGAAAAGAAAATGCTGAAAGATTTTATGGCTGCCGGGACTGAAAAAGCGATAAACACTCACAATACCAGGGCTGACGATATAATTAACACTGCTAAAAAATACCTTGGGGTGCCGCATTGCATGGGTGGGACAACAAGGAAATGCATGGACTGCTCCGGATTACTTGTAACGGTTTTTGCGAGATACCGTATTCGCCTGCCCCATAATTCGGAAGAGCAGGCCAGGTATGGAAAAATAATAACCGGAATGGATAAACTCCGGAAAGGAGATCTGGTCTTTTTTATCAGATCATACGAAACAGATAATTTCATCACTCATTCGGGCATTTGTATCGGGAATAATAAATTTATCCACACTTCTACCAAAAATGGTGTGACCATCACATCACTAAGTGATCCTTATTGGAACGAAAAGTTCATTTTCGGAACAAGGTTGTCTGATTAATTAACCAGGCTATTTTGCAGGATCTCCCACAAAATCAATATCCATATAGTATTTTTCAGGATCCTGACGGTCAATATAAACATCAATTGTTTTGCGTCCAGCAAGTAAGGAATACGGATCGACCCAGATGTTTTTGATTGTGTGGGTGTACTCTTTGCCTGTAATGGGATTGATGCTCAGGCTTTTGAGAAAACAAGCACCCCATTTTGCCCACCAAAACCGAAAGAGTTAGAAATCGCAGCTCCAATTTTCACAGCCCGGGCTTGATTGGGTATTACGTCCAGATCACATTCCGGATCTTTTAATTCAAAATTAATGGTTGGAGGTAAAATCCCATGATGAACTGCCAGTACAGTAGCAGCTGCTTCAATTGCACCTGCTGCACCAAGCGTATGACCAATCATTGATTTGTTCGAACTTACAGGGATATTCCTGTATCCAAAAGCCTTTTTAATCGCAAGTGTTTCCGTTTTATCATTCACCCTGGTCGAAGTTCCATGAGCATTGACATACCCTATATCTTCCAGATCAAGACCTGCATCTTTAACAGCAAGCTGCATGGCCGCAGCTGCCCATGTGCCATTTGGTTCAGGAGCAGCAATCCCATATGCATCTGAGGTCATGCCGAATCCACTTAACAATGCCAGAGGTTTTGCTCCTCTCTTTTCAGCATGTTCCAATGTTTCCAGAACCAGAACACAGGCACCTTCACCCATCACAAATCCATCCCGATTCAGATCGAAGGGACGACTTGCAATTTCAGGCTTTTCATTGAAGGTTGAAAGAACTCCCATGCTCGCGTAAGCATCAAGAACCAAAGGGGTCATGGTGGATTCTGCTCCACCGGCCAGGATCACATCTGCCATGCCTGCCCTGAGCAGTCCAAGTGCAATTCCAATTGAATGTGTGCCGGTTGTACAAGCAGCAGAGACTCCCAGGTTTGGCCCATGAATTCCAAGAACTATTGCTGCATTACAAACCGGCATATTGGGAATAACCCTGGGCACAGTTAAAGGACTAACCGAGCCCGGTCCCATTTTTAAAAACCGGATATGCTGATCTTCAAGGTGTGTAGTATCTCCGGCGGCCGATCCAATGACACATCCAATTCTGCCCCTGTCTTCATTATTCAGATCCAGACCGGCATCCCTCACTGCCTCAATTGCTGCACTGGAAGCCAGTTGGGATACCCTGGCCATTTTACGCGATTCTTTACTATCAAAATAATCTTCCGGTTTATATGAAATTACCTCGGAACCGATCTGGCTTTTGTGGGCATGAGGATCGAAAGCCTGAATTCTTTTAATTCCCGATTTGCCTGTTATCAGTGAATTCCAGAAGTCAGCACGATTACAACCAATAGAGGTAAATACTCCAATGCCAGTGACTACAACAGCTTTGTTTTTATCCATGACAGGTATGAGTTCTTAGTGAAATAGAATAAAGTCACGAGCTAAAGGTACAAAAGCCGGACAATCTGACACCATTTGGCCTATTTGATTACAATTAAAATACACAAGTTAAAAACAAGTAATTACCTCAAGTCAAGGATGGTCAGTTTTACTTTGGTCAAAGGTGATTAAGTACATTAGTTTTTTCACTATTCCTATAATGCCAGACTTACTAATTCATCGTTTTTACATTCGCATTTTTTGGTTACGATAAACAGAGCTATGGCCGGCAGCATGAAGCTGTTTGCGGCCTGGAAAAAATTCACAGCATGATCAAAACCTAAAATTCCTTTCCCTGTTAAAAGAGAAATACATTTGTTACCAGGAATATCACACATCTCAGCTGTCCCCTCAGGTAGTTTATTAATTGTATCTTTGAAATTATGAAAATTGCATATATTGGAACATACCCTCCACGAGAATGTGGTATTGGTACTTTTACCATGAATCTCTACAATTCCATGGCGATGAATCCTGTCTGCCGGCAGGCAGGTAATAAAACAACTGAGGTTTCAATTGAAAGATTCGTAATAGCCCTGAACGATCATGAACAAACTTATAATTATCCTGAAGAAGTAAAACTGACAATAAGACAGGAGCATCAAAGAGATTATTTATCGGCAGTAGATTTCATTAATCTCAGCGGAGCTGACCTTTGTATTCTGGAACATGAATTTGGGATATTTGGCGGGCAAAATGGTATATACATCCTTCCTTTACTGCATCGGCTTGAAATCCCGCTGATTGTAACCCTTCACACTATTGTAAAAGCACCTTCCTACAACGAAAAGGTAGTATTGCAGGAAATATGCAAAATGGCCAATAAGATAGTTGTGATGAGTCATAAAGCCATTGAGTTTCTTACAACTATCTATAATGTGGATAAAAAGAAAATTGAATATATTGAACACGGTGTGCCAGATATTCGCTTTAACCAGACTCAATCCAAAAAGGATTTCCACCTCGAAAATAAAAAGATCCTGATTACTTTTGGTTTCATCAGCCGGAATAAAGGGATTGAAACGGTAATAAAATCATTACCAAAAGTTATTGAAAAGTTTCCTGAGGTCTTATATATGGTTTTAGGGAAGACTCATCCGAATGTTCTTCGGTATTCCGGAGAAGAATACAGAATTTATCTTCAGCATTTAGTAAAAAGCCTTAACCTGGGCAAACATGTTTTTTTCCTGAATGAATATATTAATCAGAAAGAATTGTTCAAATATTTATCTGCGTCTGATATTTATGTTACACCCTATCTTAGTGAAGCTCAGATCACAAGTGGTACCCTTTCCTACGCGATAGGAGTAGGCTCTGCTGTAGTTTCAACACCTTACTGGCATGCTTCAGAATTATTGGCTGATGGAAGAGGAAAGCTCTTTAACTTTAATGATTCAGATGAGCTTTCAGCGATCTTCTCAGAATTGTTAGATAATCCTGAAGTGTTGAAAGATCTTCGAAAAAAGGCATATGATTATGGCAGAACCATTACATGGCCTAAGTCAGGGGCTAAATACGTTGCACTTGCCAGAAAAATTCTTGCCGCCAGGCCGGAAGCATCTGAAAAAAAAGAAACCATTCTTGATCCGCTCATTCTGCCTCCATTCTCGCTTGCTCATATTAAACGTTTAACAGATGATACAGGGATCATTCAACATGCAAAATTTGGTATTCCAAATCTAAAAGAAGGGTACTGTCTGGATGATAATGCCAGAGCCCTGCTTATGGTACTGATGGCCTACAAGCAAAAAAAGAATACTCTGGCCCTTGAATTATCACCTATTTATATAAGCTATATCCACTATATGCAGAACAAAGACGGGACATTCAGGAATTTTCTGAGTTTCAGCCGGAATTTTCTCGATGAGACAGGTTCGGAAGATTCCTTTGGAAGAACCATCTGGGCCCTCGGATATCTGCTTGCCAATGCACCTAACGATGCTTATTACCGGACCGGAAAATTGATTTTCTTTGATGCATCTCCAAACTTTGAAAAGCTTAAATCAATCAGAGGTATTGCCAATTCAATGGTAGGTATCAGTTATTATCTCAGGAGTAACCCTAATGATGATTCAATGGTCGAAAGATTAAGGAATCTTGCCGATAATCTGGTCAGGAACTATGAAGGAAACAGCACACCTGACTGGAAATGGTTTGAACCGTTGCTGGCTTATGATAATGGGATATTACCACTTGCTCTTTTACATGCGGCAGAAATACTTAAAGATGAAAGAATAACTAAGACTGCCATGGACACAATGAGCTTTTTAACAGAGGTTACACTTAAGGATGGCTATTTATCGATTATTGGAAATGAAAAATGGTATAAAAAAGATGGCGAGCGTTCCCTTTTTGCCCAACAACCTGTAGATGCTCTTGCTATGGTATTAATGTATCATCAGTCATTTCATCTGACTAAAGATAAAGAATATCTGAATAAATTATTTTCATGCTTCATGTGGTTCCTGGGAGAAAATGATCTCAGGATGAGCTTGTTCGATTTTGAAACCAAAGGTTGCTGCGATGGATTTGAAAATAATGGGGTAAATCGAAACCAGGGTGCCGAAAGTTCACTGGCCTATTTGATCTCTCACCTGACAGTTCTGATGGCGTTTGAAGAATATGAAGAATAGATTTCATCGAGTCACTGCATAATACGAACTTGATAGTAACCTGATAATCATGTTAATAAAAAGATATCACAATAATCCCATACTTACAAAAGATGATGCGCCTTATCCGGTCGCTACTGTACATAATGCAGGTGTTGTAAAATTCGATGGCCGGTATATAATGATTTTCCGGTCTCATAAACTTAACGGAAGAAGTATATTAGGCAAAGCAGAAAGTGATAATGGGTATGATTTTATAGTGGATAAAAACCCTTTCATGATCCCTGCTACCGAAGGGATATTCAAAGAATATGAGGAATACGGTGTTGAAGACCCCCGGATTATTTTTCTCGATGGCGAATATCTTATAACTTACAGTGCCTATCCCAGGTATGGTGTGCGTGTAGACCCTGGTCAATATGGATCTCTTATTCTCCCGATTTGAAATATTGGGGCGAATCAAAACTGATTATGAAGCCTGTTAAGTATCATTGGGATGAAATGAAAATAGGACCCGGAGCACCTCCGGTTAAAACTGCCCGAGGGTGGCTAAGCATTTATCACGGAGTATTTCCAACTATGGATGGGTGTGTTTACAGGTTAGGTGTTGCATTGCATAATCTTGAAGATCCTTCCCGGATAATTGCTGTTGGCGATGAATGGCTTTTACAACCGGAAGAAGTTTTTGAAATAACCGGTTATGTACATAATGTAGTCTTCACCTGCGGAGCAGTCCCGGAAGAAGATGGCACCATTAAAATCTATTGGGGTGGTGCCGACAAAGTAATGTGTGTAGGTACAGCCAATATAGAATCTCTTGTTGATCATTGTTTGAAAAACTCAAGAAAAGCATTATAGTTATCAGTTTAAAATAATAAAAGGATTGTCAAGACTTTATGAACTTAAAATATGAAGATTGCCATATTATCACCTGTTGCATGGCGAACTCCTCCCCGAAAGTATGGACCGTGGGAACAGGTAGCTTCAAATATTGTTGAAGGGCTGATTGAAAAGGGAATTGATGTAACCTTATTTGCAACAGGTGATTCAAAAACAAAAGGCAGGCTGGAATATATATGTGAGCGCCCTTATTCGGAAGATGAAGAACTTGATCCTAAGGTTTGGGAATGTCTTCATATAAGCCATTTAATGGAACAGGCAGACAAATTTGATTTAATTCATAATAATTTTGATTTTCTCCCCCTAACTTATTCGCGTTTGATTAAAACGCCTATGGTAACTACTATTCATGGATTTTCTTCTCAAAAAATTCTTTCAGTTTATAAAGAGTATAATAGTACCAGCCATTACGTTTCTATCAGTAATTCTGATCGGAGTCCTGAACTTGATTATACTGCTACCGTTTACAATGGTATTAATACGGATGAATTTACATTTCAATCTGAATCAAAAGATTATCTGCTGTTTTTCGGCAGGATTCATCCCGAAAAGGGCACTTCTGAATCGATTCAGATAGCAAAACAATCCGGAAGACAGCTTATTATTTCCGGTTTAATTCAGCATCAGGAATATTTTGACAACAAGATCAAGCCATACATTAATAATGATGACGTTTTATATACGGGAAATTCAGGACCACGGGAAAGGGATAAACTTCTGGGTGAAGCTTATGCTCTTCTACATCCGATTAGTTTTAGAGAACCCTTTGGTTTAAGCGTAGCAGAATCAATGCTTTGTGGAACGCCCGTTATAGCATTTAACAAAGGCGCTATGCCGGAATTAATCCATGACGGGGAGACTGGGTTTCTGGTTAATAGTATTGACGAAGCTGTGCACGCAGTAAATAATATTAAATATATTGACAGAAAATATTGCATGGAGTATGCTGCTTCAAAATTCAGCCGTCAGAAAATGATTGAAGGGTATCTGGAGGTTTACAGGAAGATTTTAGAAACAAAAAAGTAACATCATATCAAGGCCGTTGTACTTGCAACTGTTTTGAGTTTTTCAATTCTTCCAGCAGTCCCAGTAAATTAACAGAAGCGTAAGTGGATGCGTAGTCAGACATGCCGTATGGAACAATCAGATTACCATTGTGGATAATGGAACCGCAAGAGTAAACAACGTTGGGCACATAGCCTTCCCTTTCTTCATTGTTGGGAGCCAGTAAAGGTGTCTTTAGCCTTCCAATCTCTTTTTCAGGATCATCAAGATCATATAATGATGCTCCTAATACGTATTCCCTCATGGGCCCTACTCCGTGTGTAATAACAAGCCAACCTTCTTTTGTCTCGATCGGGGAACCGCAATTTCCGATCTGAACCAGTTCCCAGGGATATTTTGGTTGCTGAATAAGTCTGGCTTCGCGCCAGATATTTATTTTATCGGAATAGGCTATATAATTATTTACTCCATCTATTCTGCAAAGCATGGCATATTTACCTTTGATCTTTCTGGGGAAGAGTGCCATACCTTTATTCCGGGCAATTTCACCATGAATGGGTAAAGCCTTGAAATGGTAAAAATTTTTGGTTTCAAGTAACTTCGGTAATATTGTACTGCCATCATAAGCAGTATAAGTAGCATAATAAGTTACTTCACCGTTATCCTCTGTGAATCTGACAAAACGTGCATCTTCAATGCCATTTTTTTCAGTTTCGGAGGTAGGGAAAATGACTCTTTCAGAAATTGCCGAATCAAGTGAAAAGTCAAGTTCATAATGCGATTTCGCCAGCCACATCATCTGATTAATGATCGATTCTTTGTTTGGTGTAAGGTCATGTGCTTTTCTGGTCTCTTCCACAGCTCTTTTTAATTCGCCATAAGTAAAACTGTCGCCCAGCTTTTCCAATACAAAGACCGGACTGATTTTATTGTCGAAATCCCGCATCTCATCCAGTTTCTTTATAAAGGATTTCTTATTGTATATATGCCTTTTGATTCGTTCTGCTTCTGCCAGCATTTTGCCTACAGGTTCAATAATAAGGTTACAATTCTTATCTATGACAACAGAACGGAAAACAATGGATGAAATATGGCCTTCGCCGGTTGCCCTGAAACTGAAAATCACTCTTTTCTCATCCGGGCCTAATTCCGACTGATCGGGATCTTCCACAACGGACGGATTAAAAAAAGCTGCCGATTCAATGGAATATTCCATTGTGAAATAAGAACCTATAAGCGCCTTCCGTGCCTTATTATTATTATTATTATTATTCTTTATATTCAGCTCTTTAAACAGGTTATTCAGTTTATAAAAATGCGCTTCAAATATTAATGAAATGTTCCTGTGACGTCTGGCATAACCTCTCAGCACCTGGCTTAATGCTATATTTACCTCATTATCAGACATGGCCATCACACTAAGAATAATATCTTTACTTCTTTCATCAGTAGTATAAAGGAAACGGGCAATTACCCTGCTGGGATCAGGGAGAAACTTACTATCCTTTCTGGTGACGGTAACTTGCATAGTCCAAGATTTATGATTTATAATCAGGCTACAAATATAATATATAGACAAGGAAAAAATTCAGAAATATATCGCCATATGATTTTTTTACTAAATTGATAATCAGTCAATAAATATCATGGAAGAGCTTCAGGAGCATTCAGCAAACTCTCAGAAGACTCTTGTGGAGCTGGTGGCACCACTACCTTAAACATTAAACCCCGCAAGATCAATGATCTGCAGGATTTGCAATTTATAAAGGCTAAGACAGTTTATAACTTTGTAATGTGGGTAAGACAAAAACATCACCTTCCCAAAACATGCCCTTCAAGGGATTACGAGGCTGTTGAAGAGCTCCCTTACGGGCAGCAGGCACAGGTCGATTTTGGAGAGTATAACCTTCGTAATAGCTTAAGAAAGCACATAAAAGTTTGGTTCTTTACCATGGTGTTGTCGCGTTCGCGGTATAAGTATGTTTTATTTTCTGAAACTCCTTTTACCAGTTTTTCAGCTATTGAAGCCCATGAGAAGGCCTTTGCATTTTTCCGGGGAATCACAAAGGAAATTGTTTATGATCAGGATAAGGTGTTCCTATCGGATGAAAATAAAGGTGATCTATTGTTGACCCGTGCATTTAAAGACTATTGCAGGGAACACACATTCCGGCTGTATTTTTGCCGTAAAGCCGATCCTGAAAGCAAAGGTAAAGTTGAAAACGTGGTCAAATACGTCAAGCAATAAGTTCGACAGATGAGTTTGATCTGAGAATGTCTCAATTGAAAAAGGGCAAATATATTTTACGTTTATACATAAGCGGTGCATCGAGTCGGTCAGCCTTAGCTATTGAAAATCTGAAAAAGATCTGTGAAGAATATCTTCAGGGGAGATACGAACTGGAGGTGATCGACCTGTTTCAACACCCTGTTTTAGCAAAAGATGAACAGATAATTGCGGCACCAACATTGATCAAGAAACTTCCGCTTCCATTCCGGCGAATTATTGGCGATATGTCAGACAAAGATAAAGTACTGATTGGATTAGATCTGGTAAAGGTAAAAGAGATGTAAATTATTCAGGTTTTTTAGCACATTTGATTTATGACAAAAATGTTAATTGCCAAAACAAGAGAACAACTCATTATTGAAAATGAAGAATTACGTTCCCGCCTGGCTGAAACAGAGGAAGCGCTTAATGCAATCCGGAACGGGGAGGTGGATGCTATTGTGGTTTCCGGCAGCGAGGGAGAACAGGTTTATTCTATCAGTTCCGCCGAAACGCCATATCGTACTTTTATTGAGGAGATGAGCGAAGGAGCGGTTACTCTTACAAAAGATGGTATAATTCTCTATTGTAATCAAACATTTGCTGAGATTGTGAACAAACCTGTTGAGCAGGTGCTTGGTTCAGAACTCAATAGTTACGTTGCCCCAAATGAAAAATCAAAAATCCAAAAATTGTTTACTCAAACCTCTGAGAAAAATGATATCATTGTAACATCCTTAACCAACTCATTATTCCTGAGACTATCTCTTTCTCATTTACCTGCATATCTGCATGGAGATGGATACGTACTTATAGTAACTGACATTTCGGAATTGAAGAAAAGAGAAAATGAGCTCCATGAGTTAGTCAGCAAATTAGTACGCCACATTAAAGCATTACGGGCATTGCGTATCGATAGTATTAATGAAACTATAGATGTTGAAGCAAAAAGGAAAAGATTAGAGATTGCGAATAAACAACTGTATAAAGAAATCACCAAACTTAATAAGGTAGTAACAGAAATGAAGCTAAAGCTGAAAATGGCAGCGGGCAAATAGCTTATTCTGATCCCGTATTGTTTAGTGGACATTTCCATCGTAGCCCGGAGAAGATTTTAGCGGGAGAAATAATGGTTACCTGCTAACGGCTGCAGAAAATAGAAAATTCATCAAAAAAGTTTATAAAAATAACATAGGATTCATTTTAAATACTATATTTGTAAATATATTACAAAATAGACACTGAAATGATACTCGAAATACGTTTTAGTAACTTTTTCTCCATTAAGGATGAAGTCATACTGGACCTGAGAGCAGGCAACAGTAAATCACAGCACATGAAAGAACTGGAGAGTAATGTATTTGCTTACAAGGATGAGAAGATCCTTAAAGCTGTCGCTATCTATGGTGCCAACGCCTCCGGGAAGAGTAATATTATTAAAGCAATCAGGTTCTGCTGCAGTATGATACTCCAATCGCATCTAAATAACGAGAATGTAGTTTTTCTTTTCACTCCTTTTAAGTTCGAGGGATACTCCGAAAAACCGAGTACCTTTTCAATACGATTTGTCATTAATGGCATCGAATATGAGTATTCCTATTCGCTCACAAGAAAAATGATAAAGACCGAAAGCCTTTTTTACTACCCTAACGACAGGAGGGCAAAGGTATTTACTCGAGACGAGAGGATAGAAGGGGAAAAGAAAGATAAGTATTCATTCGGCTCCGGTATAAAGAGACCAATGGATGTAGCTGAAAACACCTCTGACAAGACTCTTTTCATCTCAAGGGCAAGCCAGATGGACAGAGAACTTGGTAAGGAGATCTTTAGGTTTTTCAATGAGCAGTTATTACTTGGATATACCGGATTTAATGCTCCAAATATAGAGTCTCTTATTGCTGATAACAAACAATCACTAATCGCAGCTCTACAGATTGCAGACAGCGATATAGTTGACATAAAAACAAGAAAAAGGACTGTGCCATTCAAAAGCGTAGATATACGCCTCCCTGCGTCTACAGCCACAGTAAACGATATACAGCAAGAAATGATCCAGGTCATAACCAATCACAAGGCTTCACCAGGAATTGCTTTTGATCTTGCATCGGAGGAATCGGCTGGGACAAAAAATCTCTTTATGATAATACTTTCTCTGTTCGATATAGTTAAGAACAACAAAATACTTCTTATTGATGAGATTGAGCTGAGCTTGCATTCACGCATTGTGGAATTTATTATCAAGTTATTCTACATTAGTCATTCAGCCCAGCTGATATTCACAACCCACAATACCAAGCTGCTTGACCTTGAAAAGATCAGAAAAGATCAGATTTACTTTGTTAACAAAAAACCTGATGCCTCCACAGATCTCTATTCTCTTTTTGACTATAAGGATTTTCGTGATACAATGGATGTTGAGAAAGCATACCTCCAGGGAAGGTTCGACGCTATACCGTTTGTAGATGATTCGATTGCAAACCTGAAATCGCTCATTCATGGCTAAAACTCACAGGCAGTCAAAAGGGAAGGTTATTAAGCCTACCTTTTATGTATTCTGCGAGGGCGAATCGGAAGAGACTTATGTTAGTTTTTTAAGGAGTAGGTATAGGGTACCCATACAGATAAAAACGAAAGTTGCTTCGACCAAGATAAGTCAAAAGTATGTAACCAACATTTTAAAAAAATTTCCCAGGCATGAGAAGGATAAAAATTTCCTGCTATATGATCTGGACCGATCTGATGTTGTCGAAAGACTTGCTTTAATTAAGGGTGGTATACTACTTGGTTCGAATCCATGTATTGAACTCTGGTTTATACTTCATACTTGCAATCATACAGCTGAAGCATCTTCCAGACAATGCGTGGAGCAACTACAGAGAATATGCAGAGGCTATGAGAAAGGATCTTTGTGTAGCAAACTCAGAACTGAACTTTCAACCGGGGAGGATGAAGCTATTAAGAGGGCAAAAAAATTAAAACCCTATAGTAATCCTTCCACGAGTGTATATTTTCTGCTGGAAGAGTTGAGGATGATTCTCTCCTGATGAACTTAAATCTCCCACTTATCCGCAACAGCACGAAGATGCTTCCTGGTTACCTTTATATAAGGTCTCATGCTCTTATAGTCGCTATGACCTAAATTCCCCGGCACACACGGGATGATCATTCCTTAAATCACACCGAAAGGGGTAAAGTTGACCATTAAAACGCCTTCTTTGTATTCGATTGGGTATTCAAATAAAAAGCAACTATGAAAATATATTTCATAACTGCTTCATTTACAAGGTGGAGATTACCGGAATCGAACCGGTGACCTTTTGACTGCCAGTCAAACGCTCTAGCCAACTGAGCTAAACCCCCGGTCAACGCGACAAATATATATTTTTTTCCGGGAAGTAGGATCATGTGGATAAAAAAAGGCGGAAGGATGAGGAGTCAGGAGTGAGGGGTGAGGAGAGAGGAGATTTAAGGAACAGAATTCTGAGTATTTAAAAATTCAGAGAGGATAGGGGAATGATTCAACAGACTTTCTTAATTTAGGAAGAAATAAAAAATATTGCCATGAATCTTTTCTTTACACCCGAAAGGTTAACATTAACAGCCATAGTACTACTGGTTGCTGCTATACCATCTTTTTCTCCGTCAGCCTTGTGCCAGGATGGTCCTGATAATATCTATGTTGTTCTCAGATCAGAAGGAGAACTGAAAATCGGGGAAATACTCATTAATTCCGAAAAGATAGGTCTTTATGAGAAATTTGAAGCAAGCTTCAGCCTTGAGGGCGATTGGGAGAATCCCTTTGATCCTGAACAGATCAAAGTAGATGCCAGGTTTTATTCTCCTGATGGAAAACAACTTCTTGTTCCCGGTTTTTTCTACCAGGAGTACCGTAATAATTCTTACAGGAGTATTGAAAAGGTGGGAAAACCTGAATGGAAGATCCGGTTTACGCCGGTTATGGAAGGGGAATACAAATTTGAAATAATTGCAAAAAACAAAGACAGGGAAATAATATCCCGGCAGAAAAGCTTTACAGGAGTCTCATTTAATGTCACACATGGATTCCTTAAGATCTCAAAAACGAATCCTCTCTATTTTGAATTTGAAGACGGACAGCCGTTTTTTGCTGTTGCCGTCGATAATGCTGTTAACAATTATTTCAACTACATGAAGATCTATCCCCGGTTTGCTGAGACCGGCGGTAATTATAACCGCCTCTTCATCATGTCGGGCGATCTGGACCTTGGCGAAGAGATAAGGCCCTCTGCGGGACCCGACAGGGGATTGGGCAAGATCAACCTCGATGCGTCATGGAAACTCGACAGGGTAATTGAGATGGGGGAGATGCTTGGAATATATCATCAGATGTGCATGACAAATCAGTATAATTTTAATCTTGGATGGAAGTATAATGTTTTTAATAAGGAAAACGGAGGTATACTTGAGTCTCCAAAAGAATACTTCACAAGTGAAGAGTCAATGAAGTATCTCGAAAAAAGGTTCAGGTATGTTATTGCGCGCTGGGGATATTCTACGGCAGTCTTTTCATGGAACTTGTGGAATGAGTACAGTGCCCAGCCGGGATTCGAAGTTAATGCAGCTGTTGCCTGGCATCAGCGCATGGCCAGGTATATCTCATTAATTGATCCATTCGGTCATGTTATTCATACAAATGACGGAAGACTTAATGGTGTAGATGAGATAAGTGCCCTGCCGGAAACGGAGATCATTACTACAAACACCTATGGCATAAAAAACATAGCCGATGTTTCTGAGGTTTGGACAAAGAAATTCATTACCCGGTTTAAGAAACCCTATATGCTTGCTGAATTTGGCATAGGGCACAGTAATCTACCACCGGGAGGTTATGGAGAAGTTGATCCTGAAAAGAGAATGATACATGATGGTTTGTGGAGCCCGTTGATGAGCGGCAGCGCCGGTACAGGTATGCCCTGGGAATGGATCTGGCTTGATAACCGGATAGTTTACACCTTCCTTAAAGCTGTATCAAAAGTAGTAGAAGATGTCCCATTCAGTAAGTATGATTGGACCCCTGTTTCTGTAACTTCATTTAAATTTAAAAAGTCACAACCTTCATACTATGCGGATGTTGTATTTGAGGGGTGGAACCCGACCGGCAATTATGGCATGCCGAAAGAGGCAGCTGAACAAAAAATTTTCAATATTACAGGCAATGGGAGGGTAGAGCCTAATGAATATCTGCATTCCCGGCTTGTCGACACTACCGGAAGAAAAAATTCACGCAGTGTTCCTTCAGTTGCGTTTAAGGTTGAATATCCTGTCAATGGTGAATTTGTCGTTTTTGCCAGCGATGTGAGGAATGTCAATCCTGTAGTAAAACTAAGAGTATCCGTCGATGGTAAAGAGGTATTGAACAAGGATCTGCTGCCGAAGCCGTTCCTCCAATACTTTCCTGTTAATGTTCCGGGGGGATCGCACACTATTATTGTTGAAAATGCGGGAGGAGGAAGTTTTCAGACTGCTTTCGAATTACGTAATTACAAGTTGAAGGAGGGACCGGATCTCGAGGTTAGAGGGCTTCAGTCGGATGACTATATTCTTCTCTGGATTAAAAATCAGAAATATACTCTTTTGCATGAACTTGCAGGTATCGGGTTTTCTCAGCAGCCTGAAGGTGTGCTGGAACTGAAAAATGTTGCTGACGGATCATGGATGGCTGAATGGGTGAATACAATCGATGCCAGGGTTTTAAAAACTGAACTTGTCCAAAGCAAAGGCGGCAGGATGATTCTGAATACCCCGGCAGTAAATGAGAGTATTGCTGTGAGGTTGTTACAAATCTGCGCCGGCGGAGTCGGTTTTTGAGTATTTTCTTTTCAGGTAAAGGTATACGGGTATACCGGCCAGGATAAGAGTCATGCCAATTGCGGCCTCGCGGGGACGCGTAATAATGGTATTGAAAAACAAACCGATACAGAAAAGCACAAATATCGCCGGTACAAAAGGATAGCCCCACACTTTGTAAGGACGGTGAACATCAGGCATCTTCCGCCTGAGGATGAATACTCCCAGCGATGTGGCCCCGTAAAATATAAAGACCGTAAAAATAAGCATGTCTGTCAGCTGATCGAAATTGCCTGAAAGAATCAGAACAGATGACCATATACCCTGCCATAAAAGGGAGGCCCCCGGAACATTATTTTTATTGATCTTCTTCAGGGCCGGGAAGAAATGCCTGTCGTGTGCCATTGCATAATAGGGTCTGGCACCGGTGAGAATCGAAGCATTAGTGCAGCTCAGGGTGGTAATAAGTATCAGCAGTGAAATGAACATGGCGCCTCCGGTTCCCCAGAAACTTCTGACTGCCTCTACGGCAGCAATCTGATATCCTGATTCATTAATCTGAACAAGCTGCGGAATTGAGAGAAGTGTCAGATAGGTAAAGTTCACCACGATATAAATGGCTATCACAATAAATACACCTGCAACTATACCTTTCGGGATGTTTGCCGTAGGGTTCCTTACCTCTCCGCCAATGAAACCTACAGAAACCCATCCCTGGTAGGCCCAGAAAGCTGCAAGCATTGCGGTGTAAAAGGAAGACAGTGTAACTGTAGCTCCCGGCAGTTCAGAAGCACTCATGAAATTTGACGATCTGCCGGTGAGGTTACTCAATCCGGCAAATACTATCGTAAGTAGTCCGGCGAACACAATCAATAGTATAGTCCTGCTGATCCCCGCTCCGATTTTCAGTCCTGAAATGTTCAGGTATGTCAGTATCAGTATTAGCAGGATGGCTGTCAGCTTGATCCTGAATTCATGGAATGGAAAGAATACTCCGCCAACTGAAAAATCATGCAGCGAGGGAAGAATTTCAGGCAAAGGAATTATGCTGTTAAGAGAATGGGCGAAGACATAAGCCACTGAAGCAATAGCGGCACTCTGAATTGCCGTAAAGAGTGACCATCCGTATATAAAAGCGAAAAAA